>Ga0222646_100061_pt1 | contig 41310 bp, 20 predicted proteins | sample AntAcemetagen293_FD_179819 | JGI IMG/M metagenome (GOLD analysis project Ga0222646, IMG submission 179819) | Saline water microbial communities from Ace Lake, Antarctica - #293 | ecosystem: Environmental > Aquatic > Non-marine Saline and Alkaline > Saline | place: Antarctica: Ace Lake | collected... | reverse complement strand
GCGTCGATCAATATGTTACGTGTCCGGATATCACCCCGGTTTTTCCACAGCGGTATTATTAAACTGGCCCGCTAGCCTTATGTGCTGTATTGATTTGCCTTGTGGATGCCTGGTGCTCTAGGAGCGTTTATAATGTCTCTGCCTATGTGTTAGTATAGTAGAGATTATTGTTAGTGTCAACCGATAATTATTTTATAATGGATTGTTTTTAAGATGTTCTTTGAGAATATTTGATCCACCAACTCTAACATTAATAATACCGTTGTAGTATTCATCTGTTTCAAGTACTCTGCGTTCAAACTGTTCACGTGCCTCTAAGTAACTTGCTATGCCTCTGCTGGGACAAAAATGTAATATTTCACGTGTGAAATTTTCTGAGCCTAACTCTAAAACGTCTGCATTAAGTCTATCACTGGAGCCATAATATTCTCTCCAGTCACTTTCTTTAGTGCTACGTCTTTTATTCTTCTTGCCTTTAAGCGGGGGTTTAGTTACTTTAAACTTTGCTAGTTTCTTGCCTATATACATCATGCAATTGGACTTGTTTGTTATCAAGTAAACAAACGCTTCGCACCCGATAGGTAGTTCGTTAATTTCTTTTCCTTGATAAGTCCACTGCATGAGTATACTTACCGGTATATGGAGTAGGCTACCTAAGTTCTGGTTTGTCTAGTTGTTACATGTTTTTCGTGTATGTTGTCTGCACGTTCTTTTGCTAGTGTACGAATATCTCGTAGACACTTGCGTACAATACGATGTGTGCGTACACTATTTTGTCTTTCAAATTTCTCATTTGCTTTAAAATAGTCAAGATATGCCTTGACTAGTAAATCATGTGCGTCGTCTTGCATTAGTCAGTTACTTCCAAATCGTTAGCATATGATTTACAATTTTGTCCGTGCCATCTTTTGTAATTCGTAAGCATTGTAGTTTTTCCACAAAACTCGCAAGTTTTCTGTCCGTTTATTCGTGCTAATTTTTTTCTCTCTATAGTTTCTTGTGATTGCTTTCTGCCTTTAAGTTTTTCGCCTATTCTTTTCATTAGCTCAGGATCTCTAGATTTTCCTAACTTATTTTGTCTAATTTTTTCTTTTGTAGAATCACTTCTCTTTTTTCCAGTAGTTTCATTCTTACGCTTTTCTCGCATAACAGAAGCATATTCGTCTCCAAAGATTTCTTCATATGACTTTCCTTTTTTTGCTTCTGACATTTTTTTCTTAGTTTCTTCGCTGTGATTTTTTCCAAAAAAAGGATTGTTTTCTTTGCTCATTCTTTTAGATTGCGCAATTGAATGTTTGATTCTTGCCTCTTCATAGTCTTTTTCTGTAAATGTGTACTCTCTTTGCTGCGAACGACTTTGTTTATTCATCATTCTCCATAAAGCGCTCCACATCTTCTGATTGTCGACTCCTGTTGTAAATTTAACTAATAACTTGTGACACAAAAAATGATCTTCAGCACTAAGGCACACAACGTTGTCTCTTTTATTAGATCCATTCAGTGATTTAGGAATGATATGATGTCTTTCACAATATTGAGATTTTGGATCTAGTACTTTGTTATTTTTTATAATATCATAATATTCTTTTAAATAATTATTTTGCGTAAACATTATATCTCCTTTAGAATTTACTTAGTATTTATACGATACTAGTAATATCTAAATCTGGTTCGTATGAGGTGAAGCCATTTTCTTTTACTACTCGCAGCACTCGATTAACCCTACCAATTAATTCATCTTTGTGTGAGATAAGATAGATATTTTTATTACGTTCGCGAGCCATCTTTTTAAGAATACTCAAACTGTTCTCAACTCCAGCAGTGTCCATACCGCTATCAATCAGCTCGTCAATAAACAACAAGTTGATATTTTGATACAGGCTTTCCCAAACATCACGGAATGCAAAGCTTAATCCTAAGATAAGTCTGTTACGTTCTCCTCGACTTAAATTATCAAAGTCTAGATCTTGACCAAGCTGCGTAATTTCAACATTCAAATCGTTTAAGAACACCACCCGATGCGGCAAGCCAATCTTATCAAGATAATATGTAAGTCTGTTGTTAAGATATGCTAAGTTTTGATCAATGATCTTCTTGCGAATAAAGCTGTCTTTGTTCGTAAGTAGCTTTAGTAAAAACTCTTGATGCTCTTTATAACTTGTAAGCTCGTTAACAACACCCCAATCAACTTTTTGGATAGCAGTTTCATTTAACTCGTTAATTTGTGCAGTGTATGGGTTAACATCGTCGTGCTTGTTAGCAAGCGTCTGTTTCAAATTGTCTACATTACTTCTATGTTCGTATGCATCTTTAGCATTTTCATAGAAGGTAGTAGGTTTACCATTAATGTCACCAATTTCTTTAAGTGCAGCCATTACATCAACTACCTTACCTGCAATTTCTGCTTGATAAGCTATTGCATCCAGCAGTTCGGTTTCTTTACGCTCGGCAATTTCTGCTTTCTTATCTAGATGAAGTGCTTGACCGCAGGTATAACATGTTGCGTCTTCAAGTTCTGCAACATCCTTAGTAACCTTTTCAACAGTTTTATCAGCACGTTGTAGAGCTGGCTCGAGTGTGCTTAGTTCTTTCCTAAGCGCTAAGATGGTATTGTTATGTTTGGTCCAGTTTGCTAGTTTCTCGTGTGACTCAAGTTCAGTTTCAATATCCAGCTTCTCTAACTCTTCAATGGCGGCAGCAAGTTTATCTTGATCTTGAGTATGTTTAGCTTGCCAAGCACGTTGAGTACGCTTTAATCCTTCGATACTTGTTTCGATCTTCTCATTAGCAGTTTGAATAGCATTGATCTTTAGCGTTTCTTCAGTAATGGCATCTTTAGACTGTCGAGTCTGTTCTTTAAGTGCATCTGCCTTCTCAGAAAGAATAGTAATGCCTAACAACTGCTCAATGATAACACGTTGATCATTTACTCTCATACTCAAGAACGGTTCAGTATAGGTATTCAGTGCAACAATATGTTTAAACATATCATGACTCATGCCCAACAGGGTGTTTACATCGTCTTGTGTCTGTCTACTGTCGCCTTGTGACTCGTCTACTAGAGTTTCTTGATTATTAATATAGAATTTAAAGATATTAGGACTACGACCGCGTTCAATACGGTAGTTGTTATTATCTTTTTCAAATTGTAGGGTAACCAACATGCCTTTGCTGTTGGTCTTGTTAATTAAGTTGTTTCTTTTGATGTTTGTAAGTGCTTGACCATACAGTGCATAGGATAGAGCGTTGATAATGGTCGTTTTTCCAGTACCATTACGTGATCCGCTGTCGTCACCACCTTGATCTAAGTTTTCACCAAGTACTAGAGTAAGTTGTTCATTATCAAAGTCAACTGCCTGAGTCTGATTACCCACACTCATGAAGTTTTTAACTGTTAGGTCTTTAATTTTTATCATATTAGTGTTCTAATCCGTTGTATATCTGCAAAAGCATGCTCTTATCATAGTTGTTAGTGTCAAGCGCTGCAATTTCATTACTTACGATCTGGTCCACACTTTCAAACTGTGCAATATCAAGCTCTGTACTCATTTCTTCTAACTGCTTTTGTGGTATTAGTGTGATCTCACGACAGTTGTATTGATTAATGAATGTTTCTTTGATAAAACTTGCTTCTTCATAGCTAATAGGAAGGTCAAGCGTTACTCGTAGATACATTTTATCCTTAATAAACGTATCTGCATTATCAATTAAGTTGCTAAGTGTTACAGTACGGTACTTAGGGCAATTAGGCCAGTTAACAAACTCTGGTTCTTTATTGTTCTCCTTATCAAGTATCATCATACCTCGATCATCATCGCCAACATCAGCATAATTGTGGGGAAACGCATTACCTATGTAATGAATAGCACCTTGCTTCTGTCGTTTGTGGAAGTGTCCACTAAACACATACTCTTGATGCTTAAAATGCTCAGACTTAAGGTCGCCGTGATCTGGCATTCTAACTAAAGCGTTCATATAGAAGCTAGGAAGTTCAAAATGACCAAACAAATACTTTGTTTTAATATCACCCATCGTCTTCCATTCGTCCCCGACGAGCCATGGAACAAGTGCAACATCATCTTCGATGAAGATTTCGTCTATAAATGTAATTCCAGGAATGTGCTTTGCAAATGCAGTGCTGTTTACAGAACGTTTGTCTCTATAATACAAATCGTGATTACCATCAAAGAAGTAAAACTTCTCAAATGCAGCACCTAGCTTCTCCATGCTTCTAATTGTAGCATCCATAGTAGTAAGATTTAGTGAATTTCGATTGTGATGCCAGTCACCACAGAAGATTCCGGTCTCGCAACCGTTATCTTTTGCAGTTTGTATAAACCAATCAATGAATTCTTCGCAATCGTCATTATGAACGCGACTATTACCTTTAAGTCCGAAATGGATGTCTGTAAACACCGCAGCTTTTTTAAACAAGATTAGTTCTCCATATGTACATGTTACAGTATATAGTAAATATTAACACCTGTCAACCACTTATTTGGTATCTGTGAACTGTGTAGGAGGAGCTTCTTCGTTGCGCTTAACAGCAGCTTCCCATTCGCCTTGACTTTGTCTTGTGTAGCTAGGATCCAACGCATTCATTTCGAGAATATCGTCGCGAATGTTTTGATTACGTTTTTCAATATTAATAACACGCACAAAACTATTAGTTACTGCTGCTGTGTAGTAAGCAAACGGATTATCCGACTTAGACTCGTCAAATTGTAGTCCGATCTGTGCAAGTTGTAAGATTGCTTGCCCCTTCATTTCGTCGTTGTATGTATATCCGCGAACGTTACCCCGAGTAGCATATCGATCAACAAGTTTTAACCACATCATGGCAAGTTTGTTCGTTGCTATTCCGTGATCTTTGTCAAAGTGTCCGTTGTCCATGCCGCCTTTCCAGTGACTTTTTCCAACTAACACAATTTCGCCTTCGTCGTTGTATTTGTAATGGTGGAAAGGAGGAAACGGAAGCTTAACTTTTGTATCGGCTACGGATTTAGGATTTTTCTTACGTCCTGGCTCTTCTGGAATGTGTTCAAATGTCATTACACGGAAGATTAATTCTTCTTTAGTAATTTCAGATGCTAATGTTTCGCATTCTGCTTGCTTAACTTTTTCACCAAGCTCTTTACGACGCTCGTATTCTGCCGAACTAAGTTTTTTTGCTTTATTTTGTTTTGCTTCGGCAACAATTAATGGATCAATTTTGTCTACGCTTGATAAAATAATATCATAGTCGCCGTATTCGGGAGCAGTGTAGCTATTAAACGCATTTTTTGATCTATGTATTTCTTTAAGTATATCTTTATTGTTAAGGTAATTCTTAGGTCGCATGAGGTTTTCCTGTAGTTATATATAGTATAAACTACTAACATAATTTTGTCAACTAAATAGTAGTAGAGGAGACAAAATAAATTATGGCCTTTCAAATCAATTTTAATGCAAGCAACTTTGTTAGCAGTATTGTATCTGATGCAACTAGCGCTGTTAAAGGCGCAATCGGCAGTACTATTAATCAAAAGCTAGGCAGTCTAGGGCCGCTAGGAAAACTTGCTGCAAATTTTATTAATCAAACAGGCGGTTTTGGATCTTCAATTAATAATAGAACAATATCAAGAGCAATAATATCGTCTAACAATTCAGTATCTGATGCAAGTGATTGGCGTGTTAGCATTAGTGTGCCAGACATACTTAGAAACGAGGGTGATATATTAGCGCCTCTAAGAGAAGCTAGTGGATCGAGTGCATTTAATACCGGAAATAGAATGATATTTCCGTTTAACCCTTCAGTGTTGTTAAGTCATAGTGCAACCTATTCTTCGGTTCATCCTACACATACAAATTATGCGTATAATGCATATGAAAATAGCCAAGTAGATGCAATTACAATTACTGGTGAATTTTATCAAGAAAATGAAAACGATGCAAAGTATTGGGTTGCATGTTTGCACTTTTTAAGAAGCGCAACTAAGATGTTTTATGGCAACAGTCAGCCGTTAGGCAATCCGCCTGTGGTATGTAGATTAAACGGATATGGTAAACATGTTATGAATAATATTCCTGTTGTAATAACTAACTTTACAACTGATTTACCAGTTGATGTTGATTATATACAGTGTACAATTAATGGACAAGTAAACTATGTTCCTACACAAAGTTCAATTACAGTTACACTACAACCACAATACGCAAGACGTTCGCAATCGGGCTTTAGCTTAAATCAATATGCCGCTGGCGGACATATTAATGGTAAAGAAGGATTTGTATAATGACTGCTGATAATAATTTAAGTCCATACGGAAGAACAGAAATTACCGCAAGTGGATATTTAGATATTTTAAAACCTCGTCCAGTTCCTATAAACAGAGATGATATATTGTTTGAAATAACACCTGAATATACGTATCGCCCTGATTTACTTGCATATATTACTTACGGAAAACAAGAGCTTTGGTGGGTGTTTGCACAACGTAATTTAGACATTCTTAAAGATCCAGTGTTTGACTTTGTTGCTGGCACTAAGATTTATTTACCTGATCCGTCGGCTTTAAAAAATACCCTAGGAGTATAATATGGCGTTTAATCTAAGTGCATCTCTTAAAGGTAGTTTAACATCAGCAGTAAATACTGTAAAGACATCAGTCAGTACTGTTAGTCAAAACATCAGTACGGCTACCGGAGTAAGTACTCAGAAAATAAATTCAGCACTGCTAGGAGGAACTGTTGGCGGACTTTTAAGAGGAGGCCAAGGCGCTGCACTTGGTGCATTAGCAGGCGGAATACTCGGCGGCGGCGGAGCAGGCGATTTACTAGGACAAGTTAAAAACAAACTTAGTGGACTAATTAGTGCTGCTGAAGAATTACAGGGCCTAGCTAACAATCCGTTAAAACTTGTAGAAAGAGGAATTGCAGATCTTGCAGGAATAACTGGCGAAGAATATGGATTAGTACAAGCTCAATATCGTGAACTAAATGAAAGAAGTGCGTTTAATGATTTTATTGATACCGGTTATAAGTCTCCTTATCAAGGCGATGATACTTTAGCAAGCAAAATTCCAAATCCGTTAAGAAGTCATAATAGTTATAATTATGTAATTTCATTAGGCGTGCTTGACGCTGCAGAATATAACAATCCAGAAAAATATAGAAGTGCAGGCGGATTTAAAAATTACATAATACAAAGCAGCGGCGGAAACTTAGATAAACGTTATCAAATTTTTGACGAAAAGGGCACCGGAAGATCTGAACACGCTGAATACTACATTGATGATCTTGAGATAGAAGGAGTTGTTGCTCCTAATCCAAATACTAGAGTAACAACCGGAACTGCTATATCATTTAATGTAACAGAGCCGTATAGCATGGGTAATTTTATTCAAGCAATTATTGGAGCAGCAGCTACTGCTGGATATAAAAGTTACAACCAGGCACCATTTTGTTTAAAAATTGATTTTAAAGGATGGAATCTAGATGGATCCACGGATGCAAACTTTATAAGCCGTCCTATCTTTATTCCTATAAAGTTTATTAATATGGACTTTAACGTTACTGGTACAGGAAGTACCTATGCAGTTAAAGCGATTCCTATGAGTGAGTCTGGGCTAGATGATAATATTAATAAGATTAAAACATCAATTAAAGCAACAGGACTATTACTTCACCAAGTACTTGAAACAAATGACGCATCAATAACATCAGCAATTAATGGTCAAATTCAAGCGTTGGAAAAAGCCGGCGCACTTACACCATATGATAGATATGTTATAGTATTTCCAAAAGATAGATCCACGCTGCTTTCGGCGCTACAAGCAGGCAATATTGATGACACTGCATTTACTACTTCGCCCGAGGAACGTGAGGAACAGCGTAGAGGAACAGTTGCAGCAAATCCAGAGTTACGTAATTCTTTTAGTCCAACAACGATAACAATTACTCCACCGTCTCGTACATATTCTATACTCAAGTCGTTTGCTGAAAACACTGGTCTAATGAATGAAATTGGGTTAAGTACTCTTAATGAAGATACTAATGCTCCGGGAAATTCTAGCGAAGCAGACGCTGCTGCTGCAACTAACCCTCAAACTGGACTAGTTGACACTACTTCAAAAGCGGTACAGCCTGCAGATAAAGCAAGAGATTTCCAATTTAATCAAAACGAAAATATTACTAGTATTATTGAAAAAATAGTAGTACAGTCTACATTTTGTGCAGAAAATTCAACTATTAAAGCTAAAAATGGATTACACAAATGGTTTAAAATTAATACACATGTTTTTATAGATGAAAGCCCTGTAACAGAAGCACAAATGGGCCGTCGTCCAAAAGTTTATGTATACAGTGTTATGCCTTACGAAGTTCCTGAAACAGTTACTATGGCTAGCAACGCTAGAGCAAGTAATATTCAAGGTTTAAAACGAGTTGCTGTCAAAGGATACAATTACATTTATACAGGCAAAAATGAAGATGTATTAAACTTTGATATTAATTTTAATAATGCATTTATGCTAACAGCAAACGCAGATTTTGGAATGACAACAGGATCTCAAAGTGATCCTGACGCAAGTAAAGTTGCTACTGCACAAACAAATACACCATCGGGCGCTGCTCCTGCAGAACCAAGCGATGCTGCAACTACAGACGACCAGACAGGCGGGACAGAAATGGGTACCGGCCCAAAAGGAGCAGCCGGCACCCAAAGTAACGATGTACGCCGTCAAATTGCTGAGATGTTTCATGACAGAATTACAAACATGATAGTAGATATGGTCACAGCTGAAATGGAAATAATAGGGGATCCCTATTATCTTCCGCAAGACACTGGAAATTATGTATCAAAGCGTGTTGCAGGCAAACCAGGTATAACAGAAGACGGTACTATGCCGTATTCAACTGGTCCTGTTTTAGTTGATGTTAATTTTAGAACACCGTTTGATTATCAAATAGATGGAGCAACAATGGAAATGCCATTAGCTGTTCCGGGATTTAGTGGATTATTCCAAGTATGGGCAGTTACCAATATTTTTGCAGCCGGCAAATTTACACAGCTTCTTAAAATGATTCGCCTTAGAGGACAAGACGACAAAGCAAGTACCGGAAACACTAACTTTATTCAAGTTAAAAACGAAGTAGCAATGGCTAAAACAACTACACAATCTGATGGCACTGTTGGACAAAGCTGTATGCCTGCGACTAATAGTATGCCAGGACCAATGGCTGACGATATTCGAAATTTACTACCAGCAATAGGTGCCGATGTAGCTGCACAGTTAGCTGGCCCATTTAAACAACTAGAAATAGCACTTAAAACAGAAATACTTAATATAGGAGAATTAGTAAAAGGTGTTGATTTTGGCATTGCAAGTGTTCCTGATTTAACTAAAGTTATTCCTCGAATTGCAACAGGTGCTCTCGGCGGCCTAATAGGAAATGCTCTCGGCGGAAAGTTAGGAGCAGTTACCGGAGCAGTACTTGGATCGCAACTAGGTTCTCTTACTAGCGGCTTTGGCGGCGTAACAGGATCTCTTACTAGCGGATTAAACGGTTTAGGAGGAACTCTTAATTCAGCAGTAAACTCTTTAGGAGATCCAAATGCTCCTCCTTATACAGGCAGTGATCCCATTATTAGAGCAAGATTAGGTCTACCGACTGTAAATACTGCTACTAATCAAAGCATTGCAGCAGTCTCAGGCGCAGCAACATCTAAAGTTAGAAATTTGATAGGACCACAATAATGTCAGAAGCAGACGACAGCGGCTTACCAGAAGAAAGCCAAGGAAAATTAGAACAATCGAATGCTGTTCCTGTAGAAGGGGTTGGGCCTTGGACTAAACCTGAGCTTAACACAAATCGACAAATATTTGAAAATATTGACGACTTGTTTAAATATGGCGAAGACATTATTTTAAATTATCAACGCTCTTATCAAATTGTTATAGTTATTGATAATAGTGGCTGGAGCAAATTATTATATCCAAGTCAGCCACATTATTGGGTAATTGAAAAATTTGCGTTAGATCCAACAGTTGCCGCCGAAAATCCAGATCGTAGTCTTGAAATAGAGTGTGTCCCACTTTATGAAAAAATGGTAGAATGGGCTGAACAAGATATAACAGCTGATGTTAAACCAGCGGGTTCTGTGCAAGTGTCTACGTATCAAGGCGTGCCGGTTTACTTGCCTGATCCTTTACTAGATTATAGCAGGCCTGAAACACAAATAAGTGCTACCACTGGTGCAGCTACAGGCGCAACAGTTATAACAACTACTACCGTAAAACCAAATACTGCAGGCGGTGTAACAGTAAGTGAAACTGTTCCTGCAGAAGTTGCAGCACCCACAAACTTAACTGATGCAGAAAGAAAATGGTTAGGCGGTGCCGATCCTACTGATCCGTATATTCTCGCTCGTATGAAAGCTGCTACCGGAGCAACTCCATCTATTTTTGGAAAAGTAACTGACCTATTTGGAGGGTTACAACGCCTAGCTGCATTATCAACAATAGCAAAAACTTCAGCAGCTAATGTATTGTCAGGAAACATTCCTTCCTTTCCTAATAATCCCCCTGCAGGCGCAGGAGTAAGCGGAGCAGGATCAACTCCTCCAAGATCTGTGCCGTATCAAGATGCTATTTTAAGACAAGCTAGAGCTGCTGCTGCTGCTCCAAAATCAACAGTGGCTGCACTAACTGCTGGCGCTGGCAGAGGAAATGGCGCAGCTGAAGTTGCTCAACGTGCTGCTAATACAACTGTTACTGCGCCTACAACAGTAACACAATCACCTTCTACACCTACAACTGCAAATACATCGGCTACGCTTCGCCCGCCTAACGTATATGTATACGAGCCGCTAACACCGGGGTTTGATAGATACGATTTTAATACTGGTAAAAAAGTTTATACACCAGATGCAGGACCAAGCAGAACTGTATCATCGCAACCAGTTGTTCCTCAACTTACACCAAGAGTGCCTTCAACTGCAAATGATCTGGGGGTTACAAGTCCGACATTAAACAACGCAACAACATCTGCTATTGCTCAAAGAGTAATAAGACCGCAATAATCAATAAATTTAAAAGAATAACAGGAACTAACTACTAATGGCAAACGGAAATTATACAAGAACAACGTCTAATAATAATGCTGATTTTAAAAATGCAGGACCGTATGAAGCTATCATTGTTAATAATTTAGATACAAAATATATGGGCGGCCTTGTTGTTGAATTATTAAGATATACTAGCTCTGGTGGCACGCCTGAACGTAGCGGCCAATTATTAAATGTAAGATATTTAAGTCCGTTTTACGGTGTTACTCCTAATGCTGCACTTACTGCAAACGATGGTTATGAACATACACAAAAGTCATATGGTATGTGGATGGTGCCGCCTGATGTAGGTACTAAAGTCCTTGTAATATTTGCAGAAGGTAATGCAAACTTTGGTTATTGGATTGGATGTATTCCCGCAGACTATATGAATTTCATGGTTCCTGACGGGAGAGCCTCAACTGAAAACACAACTGGAATTACTCCTCCTCCACTAAAGGGAAGAAAGCTTCCAACCGGCGAATATAATAAATCAATTGAAAGTGGATCTAAAGTTGATCCTACTTTATTTGCTAAACCGTATAACAAAGATTTTACAGAATCTTTAGAAATCCAAGGGTTACACAATGACGAAATCCGCGGCACTACTACAACTAGTGCTCGCAGAGAAATTCCTAGTATGGTATTTGGTATAAGCACACCGGGTCCTAAAGATCGCAGAGACGGCTCGCCAACTGTAGAAATAGGCACAGCAGGAAACAAAGTTGCAGTTCCTTCAAACAGATTAGGCGGTAGTAGTTTTGTAATGGATGACGGTGATGAAAGATTTGTTCGTTCAACTCATGCAGAAGATGGCCCTCCAATTTATAAAAATAAAGGTGCTAACGAAACCGGCGGCGATAGAACTATTCTACAAAACGAGCTAATGCGTTTTCGAACTAGAACCGGGCATCAGATATTAATGCACAACAGTGAAGATTTAATTTATATTGGAAATGCCCGCGGCACTACTTGGATTGAAATGTCCAGCGACGGTAAAATTGATATTCATGCACAAGATAGCGTTAGTATCATGACTGAAAATGATTTAAACATTACTGCTGAACGTGATATAAACATGGAAGCAGGCAGAAATGTCAATATTAAGGCTACTGGCAGAGCAAGGGGTGCAGCTAGCGGTAGAGTACAAATTGAATCTAAGCAAGATTTTAATTTGTATGTCGGCGCAAACAGTAAAATTACTGTAGGAAACAATCAACATATTGCCGTAAAACAGTCGCAATATATTGATACAGCTAAATCATTACACGTTAAATCAGGACAAGACAATCGTCTCACTGCCGGGGGATCTACACACATTAACAGTGCAAAAGAACATAGAGAAACTGCAACATATGTGCATATGAATGGACCAAATGCAGCTCAAGCTAACCCTGCACGACAAGTTGAACAGTTGAGTACAATTACATTACCTCGTGTTAGACCAGGTGGCTCAATAAGTGGATACGAAAGTATATTAGCAAGGGCGCCGCAACACGAACCGTGGCCGCATCATGAAAACTTAGATCCGTTATCGTTTAAGAAAATAGAAACAGATAGAGACGCGCCCGGAGCGCTGCCTAGTTCGGATCGGGTGCTTACTCCCGATACGTTTGATAAAAATTTACAAGGTAGAACGTCTAGTGCATTTGTATCAGGAAGCGGCGGTAACATCAGCACAGGGTATATATCAAGAGGTCCCGGCAACGGACAAACACCTGTACCGCCTGGTGATTATAACAGTGACTTTAACTTTGATCTAGAATTAGGATCACTAAGTGCAAGATACGAATCAAGAGGAAATCCTGCAACTATTGGATGGGATAGCACCGGCGGATTTAGTTACGGAACATACCAGCTTGCAGCAAACCGAGGTGTAATGAATGAATTCCATGCTTGGCTGACTAAGGCATACCCTAGCTTAGAATCGCAATTGGCAGCAGCCGGCGGCGCGTCAGCAGCTAGAGCAGGTACCGAAGCATACAAAGCTGCATGGGCACAAGTAATGTCAACAGCAGCAGGTAAAGAAGCACAGCACCAGTATGCAGTAATTGCATATTATGTACCTGCTGCAAAACTAATTAAAAATAAATCAGAGATTGATGTAAATCAAAGATCACTAACATTACAAAATACTGTATGGTCTGCTGCTATACAACACGGTCCAGGCGGCGCACGCAACGTCTATGAAAGAGCACTTGCTAGTTTAAGTTATCCGCCAAGCCCTCCTACTACAACTGAGCCCACTGATTCGGCATTAATTAGAGCAGTTTATGCAGAACGCCGCGCAGAAAATGGCGCACGATATTTTAAAAGTAGTACACAAGGTGTTAGGGATAGTGTTGTTAACAGATTCCATAACGAAGAAGCAGATGCTCTTAGAAGTTTAGAACAAGAGATTGCTAAAGCACAAGCTAATCCGCCGACACAAGATCCGACAGATAACAGTGCAGCTACTGCAACAGTAGCACTACATCGATCATCTGCACAATAAGGGTAAATATAGTATGAGTCAATTAGAAAAAAATCTGTATAAAAGAGTAACTGTAAGTCAGCCTGTACAAAAATCTACAGTAGGTAGAAAATATAGAGGATTTTCTACAGTTGCAGATGCTAAAAGTTTTAGTTTGTATGACTTTGAACTTATTAAACAAGATTTAATAAATCATTTTCATATACGTCAAACTGAAAAATTAAGTGATCCTACATTTGGCACAATAATATGGGATATATTATACGAGCCATTTACCATTGAAGTACAAGAAGCAATAATTGAAGATGTTACTCGTATTATTAACTACGATCCTAGAATAAGAGCTGAAGACATTGTAATAGATACTTACGAACAAGGTATACAGATTGATTGTACAATAACTGTGCTGCCGTTTGGAGTAACTGACCAATTACGCTTTAAATTTGATAAAGAAAACGGACTACTTTAACGCTAAGAATTAAATACGTACTTTTCCTTATAAGATAAATATTATTAGTAAACAAGGAAACGTACATGTCTTCAAGCGATAGACAGTCAAGGTTATTAGTAGCTGAAGACTGGAAAAGAATTTACCAATCATTTAGAAACGCTGATTTCCAGAGTTATGACTTTGATAATCTTCGTCGTACAATGATTAATTATCTGCGTCAAAATTACCCAGAGGATTTTAACGATTATATTGAGTCAAGTGAATATCTTGCACTAATTGATATGATTGCTTTCCTTGGGCAAAATCTGTCATTCCGTATTGACTTGAATGCTAGAGAAAACTTTCTTGAAACAGCAGAACGCAGAGAAAGCGTATTACGACTTGCACGTATGCTGTCTTACAATCCAAGACGTAATCAAGCAGCGAACGGTTTACTAAAGTTTGATACAATTAAGACAACTGAAAATCTTTTAGATAGTAATGGATTAAATTTAGCAGGCATTACTATTAAGTGGAATGATCAAACTAATTCAAATTACTTTGAACAGTTTGTCAAGATTATGAATTCAGCATTGCCGTTGTCTAACTCAATTGGTAATCCGTTAAAGTCTGCACTAATTGCAGATGTACAAACACAGAAATATCGCTTAAATGCCACAAATACTGGGCAAGCAATTTATCCTTTTACTAAGCGTATTGAAGGTATAAGTACACGTTTTGAAATTGTAAGTACTGACTTATCAGCGGAAGATATTATAGAAGAAGCTCCGCTACCAGGCAATAGTCCTGCATTCTTATTCCGTGATGACGGCCAAGGCGCTGGAAGTGCTAACACTGGATTCTTTATGCATTTCCGTCAAGGCAAACTTGAAACAGGAAATTTTGCAGTAACTAACCCTACACCCAACCAAGCAGTTCAAATTGATGCTGAAAATATTAATGACTCTGATGTTTGGCTATTTGCACTAAATAGCGCAGGGTTTGAGAGTAACCAATGGACAAAAATTGATTCAACTGAAGGTAATAATGTTATCTATAATAGTTTGTTCAATAAAACTAGAGATGTATTTGCAGTAACTACTCGTATTGGTGACAGAATTAATTTAAACTTTAGTGACGGAGTATTTGGAAATTTACCAGCTGGCAATTTTAGATCATACTATAGAACTAGTAATAATATACGCAGTGTAATAACGCCCGGTGCAATTAATACTGTAAGCATTGAGATTCCTTACCAAGCAAGAAACGGATCAGTGCAAACACTTACTATTGGTCTTAAATTAAATTATACAGTTAGTAACGGTACTGCTACTGAAACTAATGCTGAAATTAAACAAAATGCACCTACTACATACTATACACAAAATCGTTTAATTACAGGTGAAGATTATAACATTGGTCCGCTTGCTATTAGTCAAGATATTATTAAAACTAAAAGTACAAACAGAATATCAAGCGGGATAAGCAGATTTTTTGATTTAAAAGATGCCAGCGGAAAGTATTCAAATACTAGTTTATTTGCAGACGACGGCGTAATTTACAAAGAAGAGTTTGTTGAAAAGCAGTCGTTTACGTTTGCTACGCAAACAGATATTGAAGGTGTTATATACAACACTATTGAAGAAATTTTAGGAAGTGTAAGCACACAAAATTTCTATCTTGCAAAATATCCAAAAATTATTGTTAGTGACCTTAATGCAACTTGGTTGCAGTCAAGCACAAGTACAAACCAGTCATTAGGCCTGCTTCAAGATATTGATAGCAATGCATATTCAGTAGGTAGTTTTACTGCTAATAGTTTGCGGTTGGTAGAAGCAGGAACAATGTTAAAATTTGTTGCTCCTGTCGGCAAGCATTTTATGCCAGACGGCACCCTAATGGATGACAATGATGTAGATCATTTAGGAAAAACAAATTATAAGTGGTCTAAAATAGTGTCTGTTTCTGGTGCAGGAACAACTATAGATGAAGACGGAATTGCGCCTATCGCGCTAAATGATATTATTCCAACTGGTGCAATATTACAGCAATTAATTTCTAATTATTCTAAAGTATTAATTAACGATGTAAAAGTAGAATTAATTGACCAAACATTTGAATACAGAGACTTTGCACTACGATACGATCAGTATAATAGACAATGGAAGATTGTGTTAGCAGAAGACATTAATACACTTGGCGCTTTTGCAACTGGTAAAGCAGGCGATATTAGCGGTGAGAATCTTGATGCAAGTTGGATGTTATACTTTAAAACAGATGGTGAAAAATACACAATTACCTATCGTAATTTAAGATACATAATGGAAAGTGCAGATGAGATTAGATTCTTCTTTGATGCTGCTGATAAAATTTATGATCCTGCAACCGGTCAAATAGTTAGAGATAAGATTAATATCTTAAATATTAATCGTAAACCCGGTGCGCTAACACCGCTTACAACAGACTTTAACTGGACGATCACTGATGCATATAGAGATGTAGAAGGATATCTAGACAGCCGTAAAATTCAAGTTCAGTTTATTGATCTTGACGATGACGGAGTAGTCGATGATCCAGATATATTTGAACAAATTGTTGGTGAAGAAAATACTGCAATTGCAACCGCAGACAAATTAATATTCCAAAAGAAATATACAACAACCGACGGTGTAGAAGACTTTAAATATTTTGCAAATATAACTGCTGAAATAATTATAGTACAAAACGAAGCAGCAATATCTCCCTACAGCGCACGATTAGAAGGGCAGATATTTTATCTAATTGATGAAGGTATTTTTAGAAAGCTTAATAAAGTACTAAACAACACTGTAATTAATACAGACTATAAAGCATATTTTGGCCGTTCAGGGTTAAAATTTCATTATATCCATGTTGCTGATAGTGGATATAGAATTGACCCAAGTGCAAGTAATATTATTGATACATATGTGTTATCAAAGTCTTATGATATACAAGTAAAGCAATATATTGCTGGAACAATTTTAACAAAGCCTAAGCCGCCCAGTAACGATGAATTATTTAGAAGTTATGGAACCGCGATTAATAAAATAAAAAGTATAAGCGACGAAATAATTTATCATCCTGCAAAATATAAAGTATTGTTTGGAGATAAAGCAACTCCGGATTTGCAAGTTAAATTTAAAATTGTTAAAAATGCTAATGTAGTTATCAATGACAATGAACTTAAATCAGGGATTGTTGACGCAATTAATCAGTTTTTTGATATTGAAAATTGGGACTTTGGAGAGACATTTTACTTCCAAGAACTTAGTGCCTATATTATAAACCAGCTGTCGCCTAAATTGGTAAGTATATTGATAGTTCCGAGGCAGACAACACAATCATTTGGTAGCTTATTTGAAATTAAATGTGAACCAGATGAAATATTTGCAAGTGCTGCTAAAGTAAGTGATATTGAAACAATTGATCAAATAACAGCTACTAATTTACAAGCTAGTGGTACAGTAATTAATAGTGTATCAACTAGTACAACCGCAGGAATAACAAGCAGTGCAACGTCAATATCAACTAGTACAACCGCAGGAATATCAAGCAGTGCAACGTCAATATCAACTAGTACAACCGCAGGAATATCAAGCAGTGCAACAACAACAACAACTAACACAACAAGTGGAGGCTATAGTTACTAATGGCTAAGAATGATCAAAACGAGAGCGCTCTGCCTGTCCCAGGTCAGAATAATAAAATTACTGCAAGTGATTTTTTACCTAAGTTCTTTAGAACACAAGCAAATAAAAAGTTTTTACAAGGTACACTTGATCAACTTATACAACCTGGTGTTGCTGAAAAAATCAATGGATACTACGGCAGAACAACAGCTAAGGCATATAAGACATCGGACAATTATAACGATGATGTAACTAATGATAGAACTAATTATCAACTAGAACCTGCTACTGTTATTAAAGACAATTATAACAATGTAACTTTTTATAAAGACTACAATGATTATATAGGACAGCTGGGCGTCTTTGGTGCAAACACTGATAATCATAGCCGTCTAAACAGTCAGGAAACCTATGCATGGAATCCTAACATTGACTGGGATAAATTTGTAAACTTCCGTGAATATTACTGGTTACCTAACGGTCCTCTAAGTGTTACAGTCAGTGGTCAAAGTAGAGAAGTTGTTAGTACTTACGCTGTTACAGTAGAAGATCAGGGCGACAGTGTTGCTTATGTATTTAACGACGGTCTAACACGTAATCCTAAATTAAAATTATACCGAGGCCAGACATATCGCTTTGATATTGATACTCCTGGCCACCCGATGGCTATTGCTATCAGTAGATCATTTACTCCCGGTACTGCTATTTTGACAGCCGGAACAGAAGGATTACGCGCTGTAGGATTATTTGACGCAGTACTCTACGGCAATGAATATGACCAAGGTGAATATATTATTCTTCCAAGCGGCGGTAGCGTAACATTTGCTGCTGATGATAACGTTTCGACATTATATCCAGACGGCATCCGTAAGCTAGGCGAAGAAGGCGAAGAAGTTGCAATTGCATATATTGAAAAGGGCACAATACAATTTACTATTCCTTTTAATGCACCTGGCAAACTTTATTACGTTAGCAAAAACGCAGTAGATACTAGCGGTCTTATTAAAATTTATGACATCGAAGAAAACGCCTTCTTAGATGTAGCTGAAGATATTTTAGGTAAGAAAACATATAAAAGTGCAAACGGTATAGAATTGTCAAACGGAATGAAAATTAGATTCCAGGGCGACGTGACACCGGCTGCATATGAAACTCATGATTGGTATGTTGAAGGCGTTGGCACTAAAATAACTTTAATTAAAGATCAAGATTTAATTATTCCAGCAGCATACAGCGATAATAAACTTATTCCGTTTGATAGCGATGAGTTTGATACACTACCATTTGCTGATGCAAGTGCTTATGCAACTGAAAAAGATTATATTATAGTTAACAGAGCATCGCCTGATAGAAATGCCTGGAGTCGTTATAATAGATGGCATCACAAAGATGTAATTTTAAAAAGTTTCCGTTTCAATAACCTTCCAAGAGATGTTGACGAATCGGCTCGTGCTAAACGCCCTATTATAGAATTTGAAGCAGGGTTAAAATTAAATAATTTTGGTGCATATGCTAAAACTGATGTTGACTTAATTGACACATATACTACTGATGTGTTTAGTACAATTGAAGGCCAACTAGGTTATAATATTGACGGAATTAATCTTGCTGACAACATGCGCATTTTGTTTGCAGCCGACACTGATATACTAGTAAGCGGTAAAATTTATCAAGTTAAATTTGTTACAATTAATAATTCTAGGCAAATTAGTTTAGTAGAAACTATTGATACTACTCCTATTGATCTTGAAACTGTATTAGTTACACAAGGTGTAAAAAATGCAGGAAAAAGTTATCACTACCAAGGCGGCAAATGGGTAGCTGCGCAAGAAAAAACAACACGTAATCAAGCACCAATGTTTGAAGTATTTGATGTAACTGGAAATAGTTTTAGTGATGAAGCATATTACGGTTCATCTACTTTCAAAGGATCTAAATTATTTTCATATGCAGTAGGCGACGGAACACGCTTTGATACTGAATTAGGATTTGTGTTAAGCTATAAATCAATTGAAAATTCAGGCGATATTGTCTTTGATTTTAATTTATTAAACGATACTTTTACATATCAAACCGAGACAGACTTATTTTCACAAGCTATTAACAGCGGTTATTTAAAGAAGTTTAAATCACTTACTTCTTTTAATTATGTAAACGGATTTAGTAGCACTCCTACTATCAGTAAGCAGTATGTTATAAGAGAATACGCAGCAACTGATATTCAAGTTAATAACTTTAAAATTGATGTTTATAAAAATTCAAGCAGTGTAACTGATATAAAAGTAGTAGTATTTGTAAACAACAAATTAAAGTTAGTTAATACTGATTACACAATTGATAAAACTAAACCAAATGCAGTTATTGTTTTTAATAGCAATTTAACAATTAATGATGTTATTAAAATTAAAACAAATAGTAAAACTATTAAAAATTCTAATGGATATTATGAGTTCCCCTACAATTTAGAACGTAATCCGCTAAATGACGATGTTAATCAATTCACATTAGGTGAAGTAATTGATCATGTTGATAGTATGCTGGAAGATATACCTGGCTATATCGGAACATACCTTGGATCAAGCAACCTACGTGATTTAGGTGACTTAGATCGTTATGGTAAAAGATTTGTTAAACACAGTGGACCAATAAATTTACCGTTATATCACATAACAAATAAAAGCTATAATATTGTAAAAGCATTAAAGTATTCTAAAAAAGAGTATTCAAGATTTAAGAAAACATTCTTAGACACTGCTGCTAGTTTAGGATATGACGGCCCAGTTAAAACGCACGTTGACCTTATTTTAAAAACTGTTAATAGTGATAAAGTAACGTCACAGCCGTTTTACTTTTCGGATATGCTTGCATCGGGATCGTCTAACAAAATTGTATATAAAGTATTAGATTCAAGAGTACAAGATTATCCACTCACTACTACCTATAATCTTTTAACTCTAAGTTCAACAAGCATAACGGTTTATTTAAATGGAATCCAGCTAACACACATTAAAGATTATAACTTTAATGTAGCAGGTTATATATCAATCAACGCCGGCCAAATAGAAGATGATAAAATTGAAATACACGAGTATGCAACCACAGACGGCAGCTTCATTGCACCTACTCCTACAAAATTAGGACTATTTCCAAAATATTATCCTGAATTAACAATTGACGATACTGTGCTGGCCGACGAGCCAGTATCTACTGGTCCGTTTAAAGTTTACGGCGAAGACAGTGCTACTGGTACTAGAGGTTGGTTCTATCCTGTTTATACAACTAAGGGTGTAGCAGGCACAGGTGCAACTTCAAAGTCTTACACCTTTGTAGGAATGAATAAAATATTTTACATTCCTACAACAGGCGCGACACTTGCTGGCAATGATGACATTGAAATTGATGAATACCCAATTGGCGTTGCATTTATTAGAGGACACGACGGTAGTTACATTAAAGCATATAAAGACTTTAGAGACGAATTACTGTTAGAATTAGAAAAGCGTATCTTTAACAATATTAAGGCACAGTATTCAACTGATAGATTAGATGTCAACACATTCATGGGCGGCGAATTTAGAACTAACGAATTTACAAAAATTGAAATTGATAATTCACTCCTTGGAGATTTTCAAAAGTGGTTACAAGAAAATTTAAACAATCAAACATATACTAACAATACTTTTTACAACAGAAACAACAACTGGACATTTAATTATTCAGACACTACTTCACCAGACGGCAATGAAAACGCAGGCTTCTGGAGAGGAATGTATGTAAGAGCATTTGATACAGATCGCCCGCACAGTCACCCTTGGGAAATGTTAGGCTTAACAACTAAGCCAAGCTGGTGGAATACAGTATACGGTCCTGCGCCTTATACAGGTGATAACTTAGTACTTTGGAAAGACCTAGAAATTGGCCGCATTGCAGATCCTGCAAATGCTAGAATTGACTTAAATTATGCTCGTCCTGGTCTAACTAGATTTATTCCAGTTGATAGTAACGGTAAATTATTATCGCCGTTGAACAGTAAGTATACTAGAAATTTCCAGATACAAAGTGCTACTAGAAACTTTAAATTTGGCGATTACGCTCCAGTTGAAAATGCATGGCGCAGAAGTTCAGACTATCCATTTGCTATACTAACTGCAATGTTACTAAACAAGCCTGCTAAAACAATGGGATTAGGGTTTGACGTTTCAAGAGTACTAAAGAACTTGGCTAACCAATGGGTAGACATAGGTACAAATAAACCAGTAGTTATTAAAGATTTAACATTACCAAATACGTATCAATCAGATGTTAGAACTAATACAGCAGGTTTAGTAAATTACATTTATAACCTTGTAGCAAGTGATATTCTAACAGTATACGAAGGATACAAAACTGATTTAGCTACAATTAATAATCAGCTAGGTGTTAAGATTGCTGGATTTACAAGTAAAGAAAAATTTAATATAATTCTTGACAGTAGATCACCTGCGCAATCTCTTACACAAGATGGAATTTTTGTTCCTCAAGAAAATTATCAAGTGTTTTTAAACACAAGTAGTCCTAGTGAACTAGCAGTGTTTAGTGGTATTATTGCAGAACGCACCGAACTAGGATATGTAATAAGAGGGTATAATCTAGAAAAGCCGTATTTTGAATATTATGCAGCTAGGGAAGGGTCAACATCTTCAACAGTTACTGTCGGCGGTATTTCCGAAAAAGTATCTCCTTGGGAAACGAACACGTCTTATATCAGCGGCGAAGTAATACAACATAATAATGCATATTATAGAGTAATTAATTCCTTTACTACTACACTATCATTTGATACTAATGATATAGTTAAGCTTCCTGCACTTCCAGTAAGCGGAGGCAGAACCGCACAGTTTAAGAAAGATTTTGACACTGTTGAACTTAAAACTTTACAGTACGGCAGTCGGCTTAACACTGCACAAGAAGTTGTTGACTTTATTTTAGGTTATAGTATAAGACAAAAAGAAATTGGATTCAGTTTTGAAAATGTTATTGACAGAACTAATTCAGTTGAAAACTGGAACCAAAGTGCAAAAGAATTTCTATTCTGGACAACTCAAGGTTGGGCAAATAACTCGTTAATTGCACTAAGTCCAGCAGCAAACTTATTAGAATTCCAACGAGATTATTGTGTAGTTGATAACATTAAAGACGAGTTCTACGGCTATAGTATTTTTAAAGCCGACGGACAGTTTTTATCTTCGGAATTTAACAGTCTATTAAGAGATCAAAATAGTTTTGGTATTCAAACAGTTGGTACCGACGAGGGATTGTATCACGTATCGCTTCCATTAGTACAAAAAGAGCATGTTGTGTTATTAGACAACACAACAGATTTTAATGATACAATTTACAATCCGAGTACTGGATACAGACAAGAACGAATTCGTGTTAACGGTTATAGATCAGATAATTGGAACGGCGGCCTAAACATTCCGGGGTTTGTCTATGATGATGCAAAATATACTGACTGGGCACAATGGAAAGATTATGTTATTGGTGATATTGTAAAATACAAACAATATTATTATGTTGCAACTAGTAATGTTACTGGATCACAGAACTTTGATTCTGCATTATGGTATCGACTAAACGAAAAACCAGTATCACAACTAATTACTAACTTTGATTATAGAGTTACACAGTTTACTGATTTTTACGACTTAGATTCAGATAGTTTTGATACTGAACAGCAAAAAATGGCACAGCATTTAATAGGTTATCAAAAGCGCCAGTACCTTGCTAACATTATTAATGATGATGTAAGTCAGTTTAAATTCTACAGAGGTGCAATTGCAGACAAGGGCACAATGAATGTGTTTACTAAGTTGTTTAATGCACTTGGTAATACTACTGATAATTTAGAGTTCTACGAAGAGTGGGCAATACAAGTTGGTCGTTATGGAGCAACTGAGGACGTTCAACAGGTTGAATACAATTTAAAACAAGATAAAATGCAAGAGTCTCCTCAAGCAGTTGAACTTGTCATGTCATTGCCTATAACTAATTTTGATAAGGTTTATAGAATTTTACCAAACGAAGTATTTGATAAGCCTGCAGGATATAATCACGCACCGTTTCCAACTAAAACAATAACTAGAGAATATATTAAAACTGCTGGTTATACAAATGCGGACGATGTTGATTTTGTTGTAGGTAATATGATAGATCTGTCAGCAGTAGACACTAACCAAATTAAATTAGGTGATACTATTTGGATAACTGATACAGATAATAAATCATGGACAGTAATGCAATTAGTACGAGCAAACGTAAATGCACTTGGCGTAAGTACGCTTATTCAAGGTGTAGCAACCAACGGACTAAACTTAGTTGAAATAACATTAGATAAGTGGGCAGCTGGAACACTAGAAGTAGGCGACTATATTGGTATTCGCGGAGCAACAGAATATTCAATTAATGGATTGTACGAAATTGATAATATAAGTCTTAATACTGTTCAAATAAGAGTTCCATTAGTTAACGACATCTCGGACTTTGAAGAAGAAAAGTTTACAGTATCTAAGTTAAGAACTATAAGAGTTAGCAATGTTACTGAAATTAATGCTGCAACTAATCAAGACATTTATAGCAAACAACGATTATGGATTGATACCTATAATAGCGAATGGGCAGTATTAGAAAATAACGCAGTTTATTTAAATTCTCAAGCAATTACAAATCCGTCGTTGTATGATAGCACAGATCAGGGCTTTAGTAATAGTGTTGCAATAACAAAAAATAACACTAATGTTTTTGTGTCGGCACCTAATGATGCTAACGGCAAAGTATCAGTATACAGAAGAACTAGGGAAGTTTCAAATTTATTATTAGATCAAGAAATTATTATAGAAAATGACGACTTGTTTACTCGTGATAATTCTGCTTTTGGAAAAAGTATTGCAGTATCGCCAGACGGCGAGTATCTTATTGTAGGTATTCCGCAAGCTAGCAATGTTAAAACTCGACTATCATATAAAACAGATGCTGATACAGGATTAAGTACATTTGATTTCCAACCAGATGCAGCGTATATTAAAAATGATATTGTACGTTATAGAGAAAGTCTATGGAAAGCTAACAGACAAATACTACCTCAAATTGCTAACCAACCATTTAGTACATTTGATACTTATGTAAACATTGCCAGTGCAGCAGATGCTGATAGTACAACATTAACCTTATTAGTTACAGGCGATCTAGGATTACCTAATAACATAGTTAGTCACCTATTAGTGCGTGCTCCTAAAGACATGTATATTGGTACAGCCGCTGGCGATACGGTAAACTTGTTCTGGAATCGTCGTAGTTTTGCATATCCAACATTAGACAACTATCTTCCTTTTGATAATGCAATACCGCAAATTACAGCAGATTTTTTAAGCCAAGCTCACACTATTATTGAAAAGATTGACCATGTATTTTTTGTTGAGACATTTGTAACATTGCCGATAATAGGCAATGTTGTAACAACAGATACCGGTAGTGCAACAGTAGCATATGTTAGCACCCGCAACGATAGTGCAGTAATATATATTAAAAACACTAATGGTGTTTTTAATATTACTGGAGAATTGTTTATAGAAGAACTGGACTTTGTAGGGAGTTACACTGAAGAGTCAACATTTAGCACAACAACTGCGGTTGACGGCTTCTGGATGATTGCTACGCCTACGTATTCAAATAATAGTACATATTATGATATTGGACGTGGCTTAGTTTATGCAGATGTTAGACTACAGGGATCGGTAAGAGACTTTAATCGTTACTACAATATTCAAAATACTGTAGCTGTTATTGGTGCTTATGTAACTAACAGAAATCAAGCAAGCTACCTTGAACAGTTATCATATCGCGGCGACCCTGCAAATCAAGACGCTGCTGACGGAGTTGAGAGAGATTTACCTAGCAACAAATGGGTAGCCCGAGCAGGAACATCGTTTACTGATAATTTAACTATTGGGTCTACTGCTGAATTTAGATTGTATGATCTTAATAATAGAATTATTGACGTTGCTAGTGCAGGATTTACATACAATATTTTAAACAAAGAACAAACAGTTGTTGACTTATGGGATGGATATATTGACTTTACCCTTAGTGAATTTGACTTCCAAGGATTTGCATTCGAACCTCAAGTGGGAGACATTCTTGAAGACGTTCAAATTCCTAGAGACGGCCAAGGCGGACTAGCACTAACTTCAATTACAACCAGTAGTGCTGAAGTAATGTTTATGCAACGTAACTTTACTAGTGTTAGAGTCTATGTAAAGATTGTTGCAAATTTAAATGGCACTACAGGAACTTGGACACAAGAAACAAATATTGGACGTTTCCAAATTCGTAGAAGAGCAAACTTGAATTTAAGAGCAGGAGATGTTGCTCGTACAATTGGTACAATTTCAGATGTAAACAACCAAATAGTATTAGGAACTTCTTTAATTGGTAAACTAGTGGTATTTGAAAATGTAAGTAATTTTGACATTGTTTCTAATCCAACTATTGTTGACGAAGAATATTGGTTCTTTGATGAAACAATTGAATCAGGAATTCAGAGATTGCCAAACCCTCCGTACAGTTTGAATAAAGATTATATACAAATCTACAATATTCCTGCAGAAAAAACAGGATCTAGTCCTTCAATGGAAAACGAAGGCGCAATTGCTATATACAGAAAATTACGCGACGGTAGTTATAGATTCCAAACTGTATTTGCATCAGAGTACAGAGCAGCAAATAGAAATTTTGGTTCTAAAGTTGCAATAGTGCAAACTGGAAATTATTATACATTATTAGTTGCTAGTGATAGTATTGCTAGTTCCGGTGAAACTGATAGTACAGGCAGAAGAGTGCAACCTGGCGCAATTGAAATATTCCGTCATGGCACTAAACTATCTGATGCATTTAAAGGTGAATATCAACTAATAGCATATTTAATAGGCGATATTGTAGTATATAAAGATGATTACTATATTGCACTTAAAAATACAACTGCTGCCCAAAATGTTATAGTTGATACAACTTATTGGAATAAAATTAGTTGGAAGCACGGCAAAGATTCAAATTTCCGCGGCACATTTGACAACACTTATTCATATAAGAAAGATAATATAGTTGTACAAAATAATGCACTATGGAAAGCACTAACAAATATTTCAGTAGGTGCAGTAATTCCTAGCGTCTCAAATAACTCTTGGATAGAAATTACTACAGATGTAGATTACTTAGGTTACTTGCCAAATCTAACTGCAAATGCGTTCTACGATGAAACAGTATTTGATCCTATTGAAAACATATTAGAATTTAGCAAGAGTTTTGATATTAGTGATGATGCACAAGTATTAGTTGTAACAAGTACACAAACTGATGCTACTAGTACATCAAATACAAAACTTGCAATTTATCGTGCAATTGAAGACAAATTTGTATTAGATCAAATAATTACTGCTCCTAATAATGTCGATGCGTGGGGCGATAAAGTTAGTATGAATCCTGCAGGAACACAAATTGCTGTAAGTTCAATGCTAAATGATTCTAATAAAGTTAATCAAGGCGTTGTATATGTTTATACACAAACATCTGGAACATTTACTTTAACACAGACACTAATGCCGCCAAATAATGAAGAAAGCGAAGGCTTTGGCTTTGGGTTATCTTACGGTACTGATAACTTAGTAGTGTCAAGCTTAAACGGTGATCAGACAATACCAACTACGTTTGACGTTACTGCGTTTAATGCTACGGAGGACACTGCAACTACATTTGATAACCAGTTTACAAACTTTAGAAATATTAAACTTGACAAAGGTGTGGTATACGTTTATGAAAATATTAACAATAACTTAATATATTCAGAACAGTTTGTGTATCCATTAACCCAAACTACTTTTGGCGAAAGTATTTATACTAAAAACAATCACGTTTATATTGGTATGCCAGATCAAGTTAACAGCGATAGTAAAGGTATACTGCTTGACTTTAGAAAGAATGAACGTAAATTTGCTTGGAGTGTAATTAGCGAAGGCACTACGCCTGTAGATGTTGAGAATATGCGCGGCATGTTCTTGTACAACAAACGTGAAAACCGCATTGTAAGTTATATTGATTATATTGACCCTGTACAAGGCAAAATTGCTGGTCCGGCTGATCAGGAAATTACATTCAAGACACCATTTGACCCTGCAGTATATAACACAGGAAATACTTCAGATAGCTCAGTTGATCCTAACAGGGCATGGACAGAAAAACACGTAGGACAAGTTTGGTGGAATATATCAAGTGCTAAATTTGCACATGCTTATCAAGGTTCAACAACATTCCAAAAAAATAACTGGAATAAACTAACACCGGGCGCAAGAATTGATGTATTTGAATGGATTGAGAGTAACTATATCCCGAGCATATGGGATAGCGTTGCTGATACTCCTGACGGAATAGCCGCTGGCATTAGCGGTATTAGTTTGTTTGGAGATGCTAGATACTCAACTAAAATAACATACGACAATATTAGTAAAACATTTGCTAACAGATATTATTTCTGGGTAATTAATAAAATTACTGTTCCAGTAATGGAAAACAGAAAACTAAGCATTAGGGATATTTCAGCGTTAATTGAAAATCCAAGAACGCAGGGCTATCCATTTGTAAGTTTACTTTCTAATAATAAGTTTGTTCTTAATAATTTTGATACATTTATTGATAGTGATGATTTAGTATTAAATATTAAGTATTCAACTGGTGCTAAAAAGACACAGAATGTACATAGTCAATACAAATTAATATCAGATGGGTTAAGCACAAGTAGACCAGATCCTGATATTGAGCGTAAATGGTTTGACAGTTTAATAGGATTTGACGATAACAATAGAATTGTACCAGATCCAACTATAAGTGTAAAAAACCGTTACGGCGTGCAAAATCGTCCAAGACAAAGTATGTTTATCAACAAGTTTGAAGCACTAAAACAGACCATTGAACGAGTCAACTTAAAGCTAATAGAAAATCTTATAGTTGATGAATACAATATTTTGCCACTAATGCAACAAGACTCTAAGCCTACTTTAATATCTCAAGAGTATGATTTAACAACAGATACTCTATCTGAAATTGTATTTGTAAGTACAAATAAAATTTCGCCTGCTATATTAACACCGGTAATTACTAATGGTAGAATTTCTAGAATTAATATTACTGAGCCTGGCAGAGGTTATAAAGTTCCTCCTACTTTTAAGATTAATGGTAGCGGCACTGATGCCGAATTTACAATTAGTATTAACAATTTAGGGCAACTTACTTCAGTTACAATTACCAACGCTGGCAAGGGGTACGATGCGACCACTACGATTTCAGTTAGACCGGTTACTGTATTAGTTAATGCCGACGAAAGTATTCAAAATAAGTGGGCAATGTATTCATGGAATGGCAATGCTTGGTATAGAAGAAAGTTACAGAGTTATAACGTAGACGGATATTGGGATTATATAGACTGGTATGCTACAGGCTTTAATCAGTTTACAAATATCAATAATACAATTGCAGGTTCTTATCAGCTACCTAGTTTAGCTAACAACATTGGTAATATTGTGAAGATTGAAACAGTTGGCTCAGGCGGCTGGCTATTGCTTCAAAAAGTGGACAACCAAGATACTGAAGATTATACAATTAATTATAACACTATTGGTCGTCAACGTGGTACAATACAATTTAAAGATGCGCTGTATGACTATAGTAAAAACACAGTTGGGTTTGATAATAGAAGCTTTGACAGTAGCTTTTATGATAATAATCCTAGTGTTGAGTTAAGAATTATACTTGAAACTATTAGGGATTATATTTTTGTTGGCGAACTAGAAATTGAATACAATCAACTATTCATGGCTGCATTACGTTATGTAATGTCAGAACAGCCATCAGTTGATTGGATGTTTAAAACTAGTTTTGTAAAAGCAAAGCATAATAGAGAATCTTTAAATACGCAAGACATAACATTTAATAATGATAATCTAACAAGTTATCAAGACTTTGTTGAAGAGTTTAAACCCTATTCAACCAAAGTACGAGAATTTGTTAGTGAGTACACTTCGTTAGAGCTCACAAATAGTAGTATTAGTGATTTTGATCTGCCGCCGGCATACAATAAAACTACAGGTACTATTCAGCCAAGTAACGCAATTATACTAAATGGTCAAATTATAAATGAAAATCTTGACACTACTACATATCCGCGTAAAAACTGGAAAGATAATCATGGTTATCAAATAACTGAAATTATGTTAAGTGACGGCGGCAGTGGATATACGTATGAGCCTATTGTTAGACTAACAGGCGGCAACGGCACGGGCGCCACTGCAAAAGCATATTTGGGTTACGGCAAAATTACTAGTATTAAAGTTACTAATCCAGGTAGCGGATATACTAGTGCTCCTGTAGTTGTTATTTCAGGTTCGCAGTTAGAAACAGGCACACTACCAACGGCAACAGCAGTACTAGGTAACGGTCTTGTAAGAACACCTCGTGTTAAAATTAAGTTTGATAGAATTAGCGGAACACTTACGTTTACTTCGCTAGCTAAAACTGAAACATTTACAGGAACAGGATTTGAGTCACGCTTTTTCTTAGAGTGGCCAATGGATCTTAATATTAAGAAAGTAAAAATATATGTAGATAACATATTGCAACTGCGTAGCAAGTACATATTTAGAAATATTGAAAATTTAGATACAACTTATGTTAGAGAACAGGGCAAGATACTATTTACTACAGCTCCTAAATTAAATTCAGTTGTCCGTATAGAATATAATATTCCACTAAGTATGTTAAATGCAGCAGACAGAATTAATTTAGCATACACTCCAATTGCAGGAATGTACGGTAACGAATTATCACAGCTAATGACCGGTGTTGATTACGGCGGCGTTGAAGTTCGCGGCTTTGATTTTGACGGTCCTGCTGGGTTCGATACTGCCGGATGGTATACTGATAACTGGGACGAGTTTGACAACACGTTTGAAGATGAAATTTTTACAGCAGACGGTTCAACAATTGCAGTACAGTTAAGTGCAGCTTTAGAAACTGGCGTTGTTTATAATCTTTATAAAAACGGTGTAAGAATTGATGATACTAATTTTGATGCAGCTACTCCAACTAACGTAAATGCTATTACAAATAGTATTACCGGTGACGGCATAACTGATATAATTTATGTACAGGATCTGGGTATAGAATTATTAGACGGCGATGTGTTTGTTGTAAGAAAAACTACAAGTGACGGAAGTGTTATTCCTGATGCAAATAGTTATGATACTGCGCTCAGCGGCGGCAATTTAGCTTACACATCAGCACGTGGTATTGCAGCAGAAGAAATTATTGTAGACGGTGACGGATTTGTTACTGCTACAACAAGCAGCGGACCTGAAGAACTTGTTCCAGGACAAGTTCTTGATACGCTTGACATTAAAGTTTATACAAGAGATAGTGCCGGACAAGGCGTTATTAATAGTCAAAGCTATATTATGGATGGTACATTAGCTTACGATTTAGGTGTTACACCAAGCAGCAAAGATGCAATAATTGTAAAAGTTGCTAATGTTATATTGCCACAAACTGGTTATACAATTGATTGGGCAGAAAATACAATTACACTAACTTCTGCAACAGTAGGCGCAGAACTTAGTATTGTGTCAGTTGCACAAGGTGCCCAAAATATATTAGATTTTGGGCAGTTAATTGGTGACGGTTCTACAACTGCATTTGAAACTACTGTTGACTGGATAATGGGCGCAAGCGTATATGCAAGCATTAATGGTGTGCAACAAACAGTTTCAGCATTTGCTTCGGACACTACTGCTAAAACTGTAATTAGATTCGACCAAGTTGTTGCTACTAATGCAGTAATTAATTATACTGTATTTGCAGCAGATACTGAAGTTAACTATAGTCAAATTACTAAAGATACATTCACTGGCAACGGAACTGATACTGTGTTTACATTAGCAGCAGCACCATTGTATGCTATACCGTCAGAGCATAACGTAATTGTTAAAGTAGACAACGCTATTCTAAATGCAGGATACAATATACAATACACTATTCCTGCAAGTAATCAAAGAGAATATGCATTAGAAATATTCCAAATGCCGCAAGGCACTTTGGATGTTGCAGATGTTAAGGTATTTGTAAACAGCGTTGAAATCTCTACTCCGACACAATGGCGTTTTGAAATTGCTAACAGTAGTATTACTCTTGCAGACGAAATCGGCGTACCCGGTGATTTGGTTGAGATGTATGTAATTACAGATGGTGATTACAGAATCAACGGAACTACAGTTACGCTGGATACTGCACCTACTAATGGAGCAGTTGTAGAAGTACTACAATTTACTAATCATAATTTATTAGGTCTAGAACGTATCAACTACGAAGTAGTTGCAAGAACTACACTAATACCAGAAGATGTAGATTATATTACTTACAACAGATTAACAGTTGGAGAAATTACACTACGTGCGCCTGCAGTTGATGCACAGTATGTATGGGTAAGTGTAAACGGCGAACTATTAACACCAAGTGTAGATTATTATGTTACTGATGATAAACTAAAAGTTCAGTTAGTTAGACAGCCAGCGGCTAATGATGTTATAGATATTATCCATTTTACTGCACCAGTTAGCAAAGCTAAGTTTGCGTTCAGGCAGTTTAAAGATATGCTAAACAGGACACACTTTAAGCGTCTTGACATTGCACCTGCTAAACTAGCACAAGCATTAAATTATTATGATTTAAGAATTGAATTAGATGATGCAAGTGAGTTGTCAGAACCAAACAAGGGACAAAATTTACCTGGTGTAATCTTTATTGCCGGCGAGCGCATTGAGTACTTTGTAAAAGAAAGTAATACACTGCGTCAACTACGTAGAGGAACATTAGGTACTGGCGTTAAAAATACATATGCAGTTGGTACTGATGTTTACGATCAAAACATAAGTAAAACAGTTCCGTACAAAGATCAAACAATGGTGTTTAACGCTACAGCAGACGGTGCTACAAGCGTATTTGAAATTGGATACCCAGTAACATCAATAAATGAGATTGAAGTGTTTGTGGCAGGTACACGCAAGCGTAAGACTACGCTAGATGTGTTTAATCCGTTAACTGCACTAGATAGTCCAGAAGGCGATACTACTGTTACCGCAGACTTTACTTTTGATGTAGGCACTAATTCAATTACGCTACTTACTGCTCCAACAGAAAATATTAGAGTAACAGTTGTGAAAAAAGTGGGTCAAAGTTGGACTACAAACGGTGTATCACTAGGCGATACAGAAAATAGTATTGCAAGATTCTTACGTGCCGGAACATCTGCGCTACCTGAATAAATACAGTATAGGAAAAATAAATGAGCGATAACATGCAAGACACAAACGGAGTACTGGTTCAGGGACATATTAAAATATTTGACCCTGAATCACAAAAAGTATACATTAACAAGCGCAATGCAATTCACTATGAAAATATGAGTATTGCACTTGCTGAGAGTTTATCTAACGCCGGTGCAGGTTTTATATATGAAATGAGCTTTGGCAACGGCGGCACAAGCGTTGATCCAACAGGTATTATTACATATCTAACACCTAACAGCACAGGAACAAATGCAAGTCTATACAATCAAACTTATACCAAGGTGGTTGATGACAGAAGTGTAAACAACACTGATCCTGCAAGAAACAAATTAGAAACTAGGCATGTTAGTGGTACAAACTATACTGATATTGTTGTAAGTTGTTTACTTGATTACGGCGAGCCTAACGGTCAAGATGCATTTGATACTGCAAGTGCAACAGATAGTCCGTATGTGTTTGACGAACTAGGGTTACGTAGTTATAGTGCTGCCGGAACTGGTAGACTAATTACACACGTTATTTTTCACCCTGTACAAAAGTCACTTAATAGATTAATTCAAATTGACTATACAGTACGTGTACAGAGTTTAGCAGGTTAAGGAGTAAATTATGCCATATACAATAAGTTACACTAACACTGTTAATAAAGGTTCGATAATAGTTGAGGACAATACTCTTAATAAGGAAACTACATTAAGTTTTCCAGGTAGAGGAACTACTGCATACGGACAAGCAGTTAACGAAAATTTTCTTCACATATTAGAAAATTTTGCAAACACAACAGCGCCTGCTAGACCAGTAGAAGGCCAACTTTGGTATGATACAACATCCGGAGTTGATCAGCTTAAAGTGTATGACGGTACTAATTGGGTTGCTAGCGGCGGCCTTAAAAAAGCCAGTGCTGCGCCAGCAGTAGCAAACTCAAGTGCAGGTGACTTATGGGTTAATACAGATAGTCAGCAGTTATATTTGTTTACAGGTTCAGCATGGGTACTTGTAGGTCCAGATTTTAGTGACGGACTACTTACAGGCGCACAATCACAAGCAATTGTTGGTATTGACGATATAACTTATAATGTATTAGCAATTAAAATCGAAGATCAGCCAGTGATTATTATAAGCAGCCAATCGTTTACACCAAAAACATCTATTAAAGGGTTTAGAACAGGCATTAATCCTGGTATGAACATTGCAAATGAAGCAATTGTAGGTACACAGGTATTAAAATATTACGGAACAGCTGAAAAGGCAGAAGCACTAGTTATAGGTGGAATATCAATTCCGGCAAGTAATTTCTTAAGAGGAAATGCAGCAAGTAGTACAGACTTTCAGTTAAGTGTTAAAAGCAACGCTGGTATTAAAATAGGCACTGGTGGTCAATTAAGTTTAGGTATTGATGGCGAAACAGGTATTATACAACATAACACTAGTGGATCAAGTATTGACATTAGAATGCGTAACGGAAACCTAACGCCAACTGTTGTAAGTATAAACAGCGAAGGTAATGTTGGATTTAATAATGCAGCACCAGAAGAGTCAATTGACGTTAGGGGAAATATTAAACTTTCCCCTAAATCAGGCCAAGCAGAAACTGGAGTGCTACAACTTACAAGTACAATTAATTCTACGTCAATTGGAACTGGTAGTATTATCACAACTGGCGGCATTGGTATTGCGCTTAATGCATACATTGGCGGCGATGTAGATGTAGGCGGCATATTACAAACTGGTAATATTGCACCCGACACTCCTAGTGCAAGAAATATCGGAGCTACAAATAACAAATATGACCAAGTGTTTGCTACAACATTCTTTGGTAATGTCCAAGGAAACGTAAGTGGTACAGTTAGCGGTAGAGCAGGCAGTGCCGACAGACTAGCAAGTGCTACGACTTTTGCACTAAGCGGTGATGTAGAACCAAATAGTTTTGAATTTGATGGACAAATTGGCGGCAGTACAAAAACTTTTGCAGTAAATATTGCTAACAGTTTTATTAGTAATAAAACTGTTACTTATGATGCAGGCAATGCAGACGAATTACTACTAAATGTAACTACGGGAACAACTGGTGTTTATAGAATTACAAAACGTAACTTCTTAAAATCAATACCGCTTGTACCGGCAGGAGCAATGATGCCTTATGGTGGGGAAGAAGCACCGGCTGGATGGCTATTATGTGACGGTGGTGAAATTAAAAAATCTGATTTCAACGCACTATGGATAGCTATACAACACAACTTTAAAGATCCTAGTTTAGTATCAGATAACGGTGTTGCATTGTTTACACTACCAGATTTCAGAGGCAGATTCGCACTAGGTCTTGATAACATGGGCGGCCCAAGTGCAAATAGAGTTACAAATATTGCAGCAGATGCAATTGGCGGAAATGCTGGTCTAGAATCTACTACAGTAGCAACTGACAACTTACCAGAACACGAGCATGATTTAGAAGGCGCAAGCGGCACACAGTTCTACGGAATTAGAGTAGGTGCCGGCGAACCTGTCGACGAAAACGCTATTACATTACCTATTGAACCCGGACTAGGCGGCACTCAAGGTATTGCTGCAAGTGGCGGTATCAAAACAGATGCAACCTTAGGAACACCATTAAATGTTATGAATCCTTTCTTAGCAGTCAATTACATTATCTACACTGGAGAGTAACATGAGTTATCAACTAAACAAAACAGACGGTACATTATTACTAGATCTAATTGACGGACAAATTGACACCACTAGTACAAACCTTACATTAGTTGGTAGAAATTATTCAGGGTACGGTGAATATTTTAACGAAAATTTTATTAGGCTATTAGAAAATTTTAATAATAGTGCTGCACCAAGTAATCCTATAACAGGACAACTTTGGTGGGACAGTTCAGATCAACGTTTAAAAGTTTATGACGGAACACAGTGGAAGGCTAGTGGAGGACCAATTGTACAAAATACTCGCCCACAAATGGTTGCAGGTGATGTATGGATTGATAATCTAAACAATCAAGTATACGCATTTGACGGTACTGACTTGATGCTTATGGGTCCTCAGTATACAGAAACTCAAGGTAAAAGTGGGTTTGAAATAGGTAGTATTCTTGATTCACAAAGCCGTTCACGCACTGTTGCATATTTGTACGTAGGTAGCATATTATCAGCGGTGATTAGTAACATTGAATTTACACCAATTTATGCACAACGTATTTTAGGGTTAGTTACCGCTTCAAACCCTAATGGTATTATTAAAGTAGGCTATAATGTAATTGACACTGCTAACTTTAAATTTAGAGGAACAGCAGACTCTGCAAACTCATTAGTTACAGCAGCCGGCGTAGTTAGGGCTGCTGACAGTTTCCTTCCGTCAACTGCTAACGGCATTACAACCGGTACACTAACAATTCAAAACTCGGGTGGCTTAACAATTGGTCTATCACAAAACAATGTACAAAAAGTTGTTGGACCTCGTTTTTATATTGAGAATCAACTTACTGATCACGATCTAAGTTTACGTGTTAAGTCAAGTACTTTTGGTGCTATTTCAGTTGATGCAATATATATTGATGCTAGCACAGCTAGGGTTGGTATTTTTACAACTAATCGACTTCCGGAATATACACTAGATGTTGAAGGCGATTTGCGTGTTACGGGAGACTTAATTGTCGAAGGCTCACGAGTTGCATTAGATGTTCAGACACTAAGAGTTCAAGATAAGGTTATTGAAATTGGAGTATTAAACGATAGCACTGAACTAACTAATGCTCAGGCAGATTCGTCAGGAATTAGTGTTAACAGCAGTGCAGGTAGTAAAGACATTCTTTGGAAAACTGTTACTAATGCATTTACTTCAAATGTAAACTTTGATTTATTAAACAGCAGTTCGACATATAAAATTGGCGGTGTTGATAAGCTAACAAATACATCTCTAGTAAACATTACTACCGCACTAGACTTAACTCAAATTGGTACACTAACTATATTACAAGTTGATGAAATTAACATTAACGGTAAGATCATTAGTTCTACTAATGATATGGCAATTACGTCAACTAATGGTATTGCTATAACAGCTGGTGCAGACATTAATATAACTGATTCTCAAAAGATTACTGGTGTAGGAAAAGCAGTTAGTGCTAGAAAAGCAGCAGAACTATCTGTAACAGAATCAACAGCCGGTACAGTTACCACTAAAGCGTATGTAGATGAAGAAATTTCTACAGAAACTATAGTATTCAGTATGGACATTACTGGACTTGGAACTGATTCAACACTACAAAATGCAGTAGCAGGATACTTAAATGATTTATATCCAGCAGTAACACTAACTACTAATAAAATTGCTCGTATACACACAACATCATATGCCGGAGCAACAGTACAAGGAGTAGATGTCGAAAGTGCAAAAAATGTAAGTTATATTTCTGTTGATAGCAACGGAACACAAAATGAATCAGTGGTACAAGACATTGTGTTTGACGCCGGCGGCGCTAGTGGAATTGTTATTCTTACACCGTCAAGAGCAATAATGACATATAAATCTACCGGAGCTAGTTGGGTACACCAAACAACAGTTGCCTACTAATAAACGATAAATAATACTAATAGCACTAGGGGTTACACAAGAATGGCATATGCAATAGATAGATATAATAACACACTGTTAACTACAGTGGAAGATGGAACAGTTGACCAAACAACTGATCTTAAATTCATCGGAAAAAACTACGCAGGATACGGCGAAATACAAAATGAAAACTTTTTGTTTTTACTTGAAAACTTTAGTGGAGCTAATCAACCAAGTAGACCAATTAGCGGCCAAGTTTGGTTTGACAGTGGCACAAGTAAATTAAAGTTTTATGATGGAACAAAATGGCGCACAACAGGAGGCGCTGAAGTTGGTACAACACAACCAATTGGATTAGCTACTGCTGATTTTTGGTGGGACACTGGAAACGATCAGTTATATGTATATAACGGCACTAGTTTTGTACTTATAGGTCCTCAGAATGCAGGCGAGGGTGTAACCCAAATGCAAAGCCTCGAAGTACTTGACACTACGAGTGCTATAAGAGGACTAATTGCTGCTGTTATTGAAGACGAAACTTTGTATGTTGTGAGCCCAAATCAATTTACTCTAAATGCTAGTCAAACTGCATTAAAAGCACAGGGATTTGACATAATAAATAAGGGTATTACATTAAGGAATACTCCTACTACAACAGGCGTTACAACTTCAGCTGATAGATTCTACGGAACAGCAACAAACGCTGATAAGTTAGGCGGCATATCCGCTGCAAACTTTGTACAAACAGGCGTAGGCAATACAATATTCGTAAGCACAATTGAAACTCCGGATGCAGGTATATTAATTGGCGATTCTAATGATTTGCAAGTTAAAATTGACACAAACGGCTATGACGGCGTAATTCAAAACGTTACTAACAATGGTACAATCCAATTAAAAGTTACCAGCGGCGCAGGCGTGCTAACACACGTAGGTACTGTTACCTCAACAGGTATTATTCCCTCAGCTGATAACACATATACACTAGGCAGTGCAAGTTTTGGATGGTCAAATGTTTATGCAGCAACCTTTACAGGAGAAGCAACAAAGGCATCTACACTAAGAGTAGGTAGTGATTTCCGCAGTGCAAGTGCAAGTGCAACTAACAACACTATTGTAGTTAGAGATGCAACAGGTAACATTGCTGCAAATCTATTCCAAGGCACAGCAACAAGTGCTCGCTATGCTGACTTAGCAGAAAAATATTCAACAGCAGAAGAACTAGCACCGGGTACCGCAGTGGCAGTGTGTGCTTGTGAAGACCACGATGTAGAACCTGCAAAAGCAAATGATCATTGTATTGGTGTAGTATCAACAGATCCGGCGTACATGATGAACAGTGATAGCGAAGGTCAATATATTGGTCTAAAAGGTCGTCTTCCTGTACGTGTTAAAGGAGCAGTTATTAAAGGCCAAGCAGTATATGCAATGGCAGACGGCGTATGTACAACATTGGTAACAACGGCATTAGTAGGTATTGCTCTAGAAAGCAATAGCGACGAGGGTGAAAAATTAGTCGAATGCGTACTTAAGGTATAAGGAACCATTATGGCAGATATTACAGCAGCACGAATTAACAACTTACAATCTAGTATTGCACTCATACTAGGTAACGGCTCGGGTCAAAATGGTTACGGGCAAACTGTTACTAGTTTATCAGTTAACAATACTAGTGACATTGTTGAAGCTGCTGATATTAATGCAATATACGCAGACATCCTTAAAGCAAGAGTTCACCAGGTAGGTGTAGGCGATATTGGTATTGCCGAAGTTGTACAAAATCTTAATACAATTGCCGAAGCAACAAGTGCATTTGTTAGTAACGCAGGCGTAACAAGTATAGACCCTGACGGATTTAAGAAAGGTATTTTAGACTTTGAAAGTCTAATATCACAAGTGCAAGTAGATAAAGGGATAATGCATCCTACACAGGCTGCATTAGAACCTGCAATAGCAAGTGCTAGAACCACCACGTGGAACGGGCTAATTTTTCATGAAGTTACTGTTACATTTTCATCTGCAGATGCAAAGAGATTCTTTTTTAATACCGGCGGAGAAATTAGAATAAGTGCTAATAACACTAGTGCGACAACTCCTAAAGGACTAGATTGGAATCAGCTGTGTTCACAAGCAGGAACAATTAAATTTAGCGCAGAAACAACTGTGTCAACTTCCGGCGGCGGCTCGTCGATCGGTAATTATGATTTAACAAGTGCTTACCAAAACATATATCAAAAAATCGGAAGCGGTACTTATAGTGCAGTATATGCTGGTAACATTTACACTGTTAAAGCACGTTCTGACATTGATACACGAATTATTTTTAGAATTGAATTTAACGATGTGGTGTTTGACAATAACATTGACAATAATGTCGACGGAAGACTTGAAAGTACGTTACAGCATTATCGAGCAAACGGCGAAGTAACAGTAGTAGCACCAACATATTTTAATCAGCAAACACTGGCATAATCAAACCTTTTAGCTTTCAAAATATTTTTAAATAAATATACTTAACAGTAAAGAGATGATTAATGCCAACAACGATACTAGCAAGCAGATACAATACACTTCGTAACCAAGTAAACTTGGTGCTCGGTGTTTCTACTGCGGCAACTCCTGATCATGGATACGGGCAATCTTTTAGTACAAACAGTGTAGTTGGTACGCGATCACTTACAGATCCTGTTACTGCTAATAAAGTATCTGCACAAGATTATGAAGACTTATATATTGATTTAATTAGAACACGCTCGCACCAGGTAGGTTCAGCAGTTTCAATTAATGAATTTGTAATAGGCGATTACGAAACTAATATTGCAACTGCTGATAAAATTGAAGAAGCATACGTATTAGGGTTAGAATCTTTAGCTACTAACATAGTTACTGATAAGTTGACAGTTTTTCCTACTAATTTAGATATATCTAGTTTTCCGACAGTAAGTAGCACACGACTGGCAACTGCCGGCACGTGGTCTACAATAATTACCCATATTTTTACTGTAACATTTAATACTGTACTTGAAAGACGGCACTTCTTTAATGCCGGCGGCCAAATAAGATTTAGCGCTTCGGTTGGATATACAGGAAGTCAGGCTAAAACAGTTGACTGGCAGTCGATCTTAAACGCTATGGGGTCAACTAGTTTTAAAGCAACACAAACTATTAATAACGCTGCTGTTGGCACAGGATCTAGTATAGGAAATTACAACCTTACTTCAAGTTATCAATTAGTTTATTCAAGAACCGGCGGTTCTGTATATGCTCGTAATAGGTATAATGTATATGCTGCTGAATCAGCAACAGGTAATACAACATCAGCTATTACATTTAAAGTAGAGTTTGAAGATGGTCGTCCAAATGACCTAACGTACGGCATTGACGAAGACGTTTTTGGAACATTTAATAGCATTATAGAAACAGCAACACCAAATAGTCAAATTACAATTAATGGAACTATACACGATGCAGTAATTATTAGTACTGTGCCTACTGGTTCTCTTGTTAGATCACTTTCCTAACCAATCTCCACTTGACAAATCATTAAATCCAATATATACTAGTAGTAATAAACTAGGAGTATAACTATGGACGAACGTTTAGAAAAAGCACTAGACTTTTCTAATTACATGCTAACACTCAATAATCAAAAAAGATTGTTAGCAGAAAAATACCAAGAAGAATTAATACACTT
>Ga0222646_100057_pt1 | contig 43792 bp, 44 predicted proteins | sample AntAcemetagen293_FD_179819 | JGI IMG/M metagenome (GOLD analysis project Ga0222646, IMG submission 179819) | Saline water microbial communities from Ace Lake, Antarctica - #293 | ecosystem: Environmental > Aquatic > Non-marine Saline and Alkaline > Saline | place: Antarctica: Ace Lake | collected... | reverse complement strand
CTTCACGCACTAACCTCGGATTGGGTACTGCAGCCACTACAGCAAGCACAGACTATGCCACGGCGGCACAGGGTTCTACGGCAGATAGTGCATTGCAGCCAGATGGTGACGGTTCGGCTCTCACAGGTATTGTTGCTGGTCTGGCTTGGGCTAGAAAGACATCTAATTACACATCAGCAAACAATGACGCTATTCTAGCTGACACTTCTGGTGGGGTTTGGACACTTACGTTGCCATCATCACCTGGTGTTGGTGACTTAGTTCGTGTTCTAGACGGTTCAGACTGGGCAACCAATAACCTAACTGTGGCTCGCAATGGTTCTACTGTTGAAGGTGATGCTGCTGACCTAGTAATGAACATCGGTGGTGTGTCTGTTGATTTTGTGTACGATGGAAGCACATGGCAGGTCTATGCTCAAGTAGGTGTCAGCAGTGGGACAGTGGTTACTGAAGCTGGAACGCAAACGCTTACTAACAAGACTTTAGACGACCCGTCTTTCAGCAATGCCGTGTTCACAGGGGACGGTTCAGCACTTACTGGTATTGTTGCGACAACTTCTGGTGCTGTGTCAGCTTTTGCGTTTACATCGGTTCCGACAGGCTGGCTAGAATGTGACGGGTCAACGGTGTCTCGAACCACCTATTCAGACTTGTTCACAGCAATAGGTGACACTTTCGGCGCTGGTGACGGGTCCACGACTTTTGCTATTCCAGACCTTCGCGGCCCGTTTATTCGCGGTTGGGATAACGGGCGTGGAATTGACGCAGGGCGTGTATTTGGTTCTTCACAAGATGAAGCCTTTGCCAGTCATCAACACATTGGTGGCCGTAAAAACTATAAAGATGTACAAACCGCTTACGGCAGTTCGCCTACATCAAACGGCCCCAATTCAAGTTGGTCAAACGGAACTTATCAAAGGTTCCAGGCGAAAACTTCGTTTGTAGGTGGTGATGAAACTCGTCCACGCAACATCGCAATGATGTATTGCATCAAATTCTAAAGGGAACACCATGAAAGAGTTATATCACTTCAACGGAGAGACTGGCGAATTTGTTGGTACATCTTTGGCACGAAAAGACCCTCTGGTCGAAGGCGCTTATTTGATCCCAGCCAATGCCACAGATTTTACAGCCTCTCACAAAGATGGTATGGCTTCTGTATTTATGAACGGTTTTTGGACTAACGTGGATGACAACCGTGGGGAGGTCTACTGGCTGCCTGATGGTGAACAGGTTACGATTGATAAGCTAGGCCATATGAAGCCAGATGATGCCCTAGACGAAGCCCCTGTCCCCGACCCACGTTCGCTTATGTCCTGTACATCCCTTCAAGGTAAGATCGCACTGGGGGCAGAAGCATGGGCTAGTGTCATATCCTACCGTGATGAACCTGAGACACCCTTTTCTGTTAAGGTAACTATTGACGATAGCCCTACGTGGAACCGCCTTAGTCAAGACATATCTCTCATTGGTTGGGCTTTGGACTACACGGATGAACAGATGGATGATTTATTTATAACCGCAATGCTTATTAACGGAGAACAATAGTAATGGCAAACCTATCAGATAAAGTACCCCCCTCCGGCGTTGCTCTTGTTGATGACGGGGTTCCAGTTGGAGCAATCATGTGTTTTGCCATGATAACCCCGCCTACTAGTTATTTAGAGGCGAAAGGTGAACTAATTTCACGATCCACGTATGCTGCTCTTTTTGCAAAGATCGGAACAACCTATGGTGCGGGGGATGGGTCCACAACCTTCGTTGGCGGGCCAGACATGCGCGGCGAGTTTCCCCGTGGCTGGGACAACGGACGTGGCGTTGACGCAAGCCGTGCGATTGGTTCTGCACAAGCTGAAGAATTTGCAGAACACCAGCACCGTCAAAACGCTTATACAGAAACCACTGTAAGCAACTCCCCTTGGGGGACAGAGGCGGCATCAGGTTCGACATACGGGAGATACGTTTATAATACAACAAACTCATCTTCGCGTTTTCCTCTTGTTAGCGCCTCAGGTGGCTCAGAAACGAGGCCCAGAAACGTAGCACTGATGTACTGCATTAAATTCTAGGGGTACTTATATGAACAGCAATTACTCAGAAACCCGTGTCATCGGCTTCAAACGCCTATGTGTGTTCCTATCGTTAGCCCTTGTAGTTCTCCCAGTGTTCATCCTTTACAGTGGTGTCTATTGGCTCAAGCGCAACAATTGGCACACAGGTTGGCGCTGGTACGTTATCGCCTTACCAGTTGCAGCCTTCGTAGTAATCAACACGATCCACAACTGGACAGTCTGCACAATCCTATTTGGTGAATGGCCGCGTGAATTTCAGACAACAACGAGATTGCGCAGGCTGAAGGGGCATCCCAATCCGTCTGTCCGTGAGTTGGCAGACTTGATGGGCGGGTTTCTTAACGGCCAAGATGCTGGGCACTACTAAAGAAATAATAACAACTTGAGCGTGGCCCAATAAGCCTTACTCCAAAAATAATAGGAGGTTGCCGTATGGCTGACCAAAACACATGGCACGTCTCTAAGAGCGTACCAGCCACACTGCTGTTTGGCCTGGGAACTCAGGCGGCGGCTATCGTCTGGGCGGTCAGCACTATGCAAGCTGACATCCAAAGCAATACCCAAGATCTGATCGCGTTCACGTCCCGTGTAGTCAAGGTTGAGGAAATGGTCCAAGACCAAGCTGTCTCGATGGCTCGGATTGATGAAAATATCATGCACATACGCAAGTCCGTTGAACAGATGGCACTGACGCGTTAACTGGAGAAACCAAATGCAACACATCTATGATGTTGCCAAGGGATACACTGGGCTAAAAGAATACCCAGGTGCTAAACACAACCCACAAATCATTAAGTTTTACGCTGACTCTGGTCACTCTTGGGTTCAAGATGATGAGACGCCTTGGTGTGCCGCTTTTGTGGGTTCTGTGTTGGCTGAATGTGGCGTCCCTGGCACAAACAAATTGAACGCACGATCTTACCTGACTTGGGGTAAGACTGTGGATATGAACAGCGCCAAGCCAGGTGATGTTGTGGTCTTCTGGAGAGGATCTCGTGACAGCTGGAAAGGCCATGTTGCCTTCTATTCCCACCACGATGACATCAATGTGTATGTCTTGGGCGGTAACCAGGGTAACTCAGTAACCGTACAGGCATATGCACGTAATCGTGTGCTGGACGTGAGAACAATTGCACAACCGCGTAAATCAATTGCCCAGAGCAAGACCATGCAAGCATCAGTAACTCAGTTGGCTGCAGCTGCTGGTGCTGGTGTGACTGCGGTGTCTGCTCTCGACAGCACAGCACAGCTAATTGTCTTGGGGGGTGCAGTGATCATTGCCTTGACTGCATTAGTTGTTCTGAAGGAGCGACTTCTGAGGTGGAAAGCTGGGGACCGCTAATGTGGATCCTCGCTAAGATCAAAGGCTACCTGGCGGCGCTGAGTGTGCTGCTAGGGGCCATTGCTTTTGCGTACCTCCACGGTCGCCAAAGTGCTAAAATTGAACAAGAGACAGAGAGGCTACAGGACTATGTTGACACGCGGAAAACAATTGACCTGGCCGAGGATAGCATTGCTGACGCTGGTGGTGGCCGTGAGTGGCTGCTCAAGCGTAAGCGTTAGTACATCGGCACTGTGTGATGGCACTGAGGCTCTCAGGGACGCCCACACAGACGCTTTGTTGTTAGAGGGAGGTCGCCAGTCCATAGAAACTGGAGCCTCTCTCATCGCGGCCATTGACGCTGGCTGCACTCCTTAGAGGAAGGGTGGTTCCCCCAGACTACACAGGTCAGACATCGGTACATCGGTAGTATTGGTTTTTGATCTGTGTTTTTTCAAAATTGGCGCAGTAGTGGCTTGCTTGGTGTCACGGTCTTCTATATCCGTTTACCCAGAGCGTATGACCGAGGTCATCGCTGGTAGAGCAACTGATTTGTAATCAGTAGGTCCGCGGTTCGAGTCCGTGTGGGGGCACCATTTTTTACCAGCGAAAAGATCATCGGACATAATCGGCTCTTCACAAAGGAGACGACAATGACTGAACTTATGTATCTACAAGACTTTACGAATGTGAACGCCTCGCGCCTCTGGCATGGACGACACCTCAAGGAAAGTAAATCTCGCATCTTGAAGTTCTGCGAGTATGCCGACCACAGCCTACGGGCTATTGACCAATTTAAACCCGCTGACCTGTATTCTTTCGGAGACTTCATGCTCTCTGAGGGCAAGAGTGCTAATACAGTCAACCATTATTTTGCAGCTATATCCACGGTCTTCAACCTTGCTGTTGACATGGAGATCTTAACAGCTGCCCCGAAAATCAAATGGCACAAGGTGCGGTCTGGCCGCCCACGGTACATGACAAAAGACGAGATACAGTCGTTAGATGACCTGTTTTTGGCGTCTGATGACCCGTGGGTGCGTACTATGATGCCACACATGGTTACCATTGCAGTGAACACGGGCATGCGTCTGGGTGAGATACTCAAGATTACACCTGACGATATACAAGTGATGGACGGAGAGACGTGGGTCTACCTTTCGTCAACCAAAAACGGTGATGACCGCTGGGTGCCCCTCAATGACAAAGCTAAGTTGGCTTTAGAGGCGCTGGGGAACACCCCTGGCAACAAGTTTACGCACCGCCGCTTCTACAATGCTTGGGACATGGCAAGGTCAAAAATTGCCCGTGGTGATGAAACATTTGTCTTTCACGTCTTAAGGCACACTGCGGCCTCGACAATGGCAAATGAACTCGGTGTTAATACACTACTTATTGGCCAAATACTTGGGCATCGGAATGTCGCTACAACTGCAAAGTACGTCCACGCAAAGCCTAAAGCCTTGCAGGATATTATGAGAAAGCTGGGAAACCAGTAAATTTACACCCACAGGAAGTCTGTTTTCCGAGAACCATAAAAGCCAATAAAAACAAGACTATAGACTTCCTGTGACCCTACGGACAACTTGAGTTTAACACTGAGACTTTGGGAGAGAGTTTTTGACTAATACGAATATTGATCTACAGGCAACTTTAGAAAACAAAATGAAAACTGACGGCCAGCAAAGGTATCTTAAGAGACAATCTAAGATGACTTCAGCTTCCACGATGAACGAACCACATAAACTAATAACTTTAGCGATAACTAGGGTCTCGCTAGAAATTGACACCATGATAAATCTCCAGACCGCTGCACCTACGGATGGGGGAACGAGTGGGAGACCCAGGCAGTGGCTTCAGCATTTAAAAGATGTTGATGTTGGTGCTTTAGCCTACATTGGTCTGAATACTTGCTTTGATAGTGTCTTGAGTTTTGGATCTTTGACATCCACAGCAAGCAAGATTGGTCGTAGAATAGAACTGGAGAACTTTGCCCTGGGTTTGGCTCAGTATGACAAGGCACTCTTCAAGCGCATCACGGCCCAGGTCACCAAAGACCACACATCTCAGGTCTACCGTATCAAAGCAGCTAGGATTATTGCGTCTAAGGAAGGCTACAAGCCAGCAAAGTGGAGTGCAAAAGATTGTGTCGTAGTAGGTGGCCCAATCCTGAGTTCCGTCTTGAGTTCCTCAGATCTCTTTACAACTTTTGATCTAAACGCTGGTACAATAAACACCAAGATGGTCGTTGGTCTGACTGAAGAGGCTAGAGCAAACCTGTTTAGCATGGAGACTGATGCGTCCTGGGCTGAACCAATGTACGGCCCAATGATTGTACCCCCGCAGCCATGGACTGCTTTTAACACGGGTTGCTACTATGACTTTGCTTTGTCTTCTTCAGTCCCTCTTGTCAGAGGGGCCAACAGAGAGCAGAGAAAGGCCATACAGCATCAATTCGAGAAGTATGGTACGCCAGACTATGTAAAGGCCTTGAACGCTGTCCAGGCTACCCCATTGAAGATCAACACAGATGTCTTAGCTGTGCTAGAATGGGCTACTGAGAACCGTTTAGCTTTCGGTAAGTTCCCAGAGTTGGTCTCGCCAAAGTTCCCTAAGACACCAGAGAACATTGATGAAATGGACCCAGAAATTGCCATGCAGCTGCGCAAGGATCAGAAGGCTTGGCATGCTAAAGCAAGAGAGACTGATGCCAACCAGGGTAACATTTATGCAGTTCTCAAGACTGCAAATGAGATGTCCTTGTATTCTGAGTTTTGGTTGCCTTGGAATTTTGATTTCCGTGGCCGTCTATATCCCGTAAGCACATTCAACTATCACCGCGATGACCACGTCAAAGCCCTGTTCACCCTATCAAACGGAAAAGCGGTAGACGGGGACACACGTGACTGGTTGTCTATTCACCTAGCCAACTGCGGTGACTTTTCTAAAGTGTCCAAAAGTTCGTTTCAAGATCGGATTGATTGGGTAGCAGAGCACCACGAAAAGATCATGGCTACGGCCCATAGCTACAAAGAGACTTACGAGTGGTGGCGTCATGCAGACAAACCTTTTCAGTTTCTTGCAGCAATCTATGAGTACGCCAAGCTGCAAAATGATCCTGATGCGTTAGTGTGTCTTCCCCCAGCTATGGACGGGACCAACTCTGGTGTTCAGCACTACTCAAGTGCCATGCGTAATTCTGATGATGCGATGCTGGTGAACTTGATCCCCAGCGACAAGTGTCAGGATGTGTATGCAGCCGTGGCCTTGGTATCCACACGCCTGTTAGGAGAACTCAAAGGTGATCCTATTGCAGACGCTTGGCTGGCCTTTGGCGTGGGTCGCAAAGAGGTAAAGCGCAACACTATGACCTACGGGTACTCAAGCGTTGAGCGTGGGTTCTGTGACCAGATTCTGGAAGATCTCATGGCACCTCTTCGCCGTGACGTTGCGCATGGTCGGATTGAAAAGCACCCCTTCGGTGACAACAAATCCCAAGTCAAACATGCGGCCCTCTTGGCAAAAGTAAACTACATGGCAGTCCAAGAGGTTGTGAAGTCCGTGGCAGATGGCATGAAATTCCTACAAGAACTCACAGATGCTGTATCTATGGAAGGGAAGACACTGCGCTGGCAGACCCCTTGTGGTTTCCCTGTCATCCAAAGCTACACAAAGTGGATCCCCAAGAAGGTTCGCATTTACCTTTGGGATCGGCAGATCAAGAAAGAGCGTTGGACACAGTTGACGGTACGTGAGGAAAACCCCAACAAAATCGACACAAAGAAGATGCGGTCTGCTGTGGCGGCAAATGCTGTTCACTCCCTCGACAGTGCACACATGATCAACACAATCCTGATGGCACTGGATAATGGCGTCACTGACTTCTTTATGATCCACGACAGCTTTGCGACCACCTGTGCAGACACATGGAAGATGTATCACTGTGTGAGACATGCTTTTGTGGATCAGTATGAAGGTGGCTGCTTCTTTGAGGAGATCAGAAATCAGGTTGCACAGCGTGTCTCTGACCCCAACAAAGTTCTACCACCTGTCCCAGCTAAAGGCACATTGGACATCCGCGGGGTCTTAGAAAGTGAGTATTGCTTCAGCTAAATAGTTCATGTGACCCTCTAGAGAACTAAGATTTCATAGGAGCACATATGCACCCAAGAGAGAGGATCTTGGGAGAGATCAAATACCATCAACTTAGGGACGAACCTGTCCCCCAAGATACCCTGGATGCTGCGAAGCACTGGGGTATTTTTGTTTCAAGCGACGACATCGAGAAAAGCAAAGGAGAGCCACCAGATGGCAAAGATTAAATATGTTACCCCTAAAGGCCGTGCAAAGTACCCATGGTTGAATAAGCCTGACACCCAGTTCTCAGCTGACGGTGTCTATTCAACTTATCTGATCATGGACCAGAAGGAGGCCGCAGAGTTCAAGCAGTCTATTCAAGATTTGGCCATTGAAGAATTTGGCTCAAAGGCAAAATATACTGTCCCAATTGAAACTGATGAAGAGACGGGTGATTTAGTTGCTAAATTCAAAAGTAACTATCTCCCCACTTTTGTTGATAGCACTGGTGAAGTGGTAACAACGCCACCGCCAATGTTTGGTGGCTCAATGTTGGCCTGTGGTGGCGAAGCTGTCACATACACGGTCCAGGGCAAAAAAGGCGTCAGCTTACGTCTTAATTTTGTACAGATCATTGACCCTGTCGGTTCATCTGGTGGTGGCAGCCCCTTTGGTGCTGTCGAGGGTGGCTTTTTAAAGGCTGATGCCCTAGCGGCACCCTCACCCGCCGCAGCTTCCACTGACGGTGACGGTGACGATGATGACTTCGACTTTTGATCGAGGCATCAAGAATGGCTACAGGTCAGGGCTAGAAGACAAGGTGGGCCAGCAGATTACGACTGCTGGTCTCCCTCTTTTATATGAGACAGATCGTGTAGAATACACGTGGCCAGCACGTCAAAGTAAATACACGCCTGACTTCAAATTGCCAAAGCCTGGTGGCTTTTACTATGTGGAAACCAAAGGTCGTTGGGTTACTGCTGATCGCGCCAAGGCGTTACTCTTGCACCATCAGCACCCTGAAATTGACATCCGCTACGTGTTTAGCAACCAACGGGCCAAGTTGTATAAAGGGTCTCCCACGACCTATGAGATGTACGCTCAGAAGAATGGCCTGACTTACGCAAACAAGTGGATCCCACAAGAATGGCTAGATGAGAGCCTAGCCGCCCTAAAGTAGGGCCAGGGTCACCTTCGGGTGGCCCTTTTTTATTTCAACACCAGCATGAAGGAGATGGCCCATGAAATATGGCTCTGTCTGCAGTGGTGTTGAGGCCGCAACAGCAGCTTGGCACCCACTAGGTTGGGAGCCTCAGTGGTTCAGTGAGATTGAGAAATTCCCAAGCGCGGTTCTCCAGCACCATTACCCAGATGTCCCCAATTTGGGTGACATGACACAATTTAAGGAGTGGTCGAATGACCCAATTGACCTTCTTGTGGGAGGAACCCCCTGCCAATCCTTCTCAATTTCAGGACTACGCAAAGGCCTTGATGACCCCAGAGGCAACCTCATGCTCACCTATCTTTCAATGGCTGAACGATTTAAGCCCCAATGGCTTGTCTGGGAAAACGTGCCTGGCGTCTTGTCATCAAACGGAGGACGGGACTTTGGAACCTTCCTCTCAGCGTTGGGGAAAATCGGGTATGGGTTCGCCTACCGAGTCTTGGACGCTCAATACTTCGGAGTGGCCCAAAGACGCCGCCGTGTGTTCGTTGTTGGACACCTTGGAGACTGGCAACGTGCCGCAGAAGTTCTTTTTGAGCCAGAAAGCCTGTCAGGGGATTCTGAACCGAGCAGAGAGACGGGGAAAGAAGTTACCACAGGCACTGGAAGAAGCACTGCGAGAATGCGGGGATTTGGAGACTATACCAGTGATGGCACAGCAAGCACACTAAAGGCACGGGACTATAAGGATGCTACTGATCTTGTCGTTGGGCAAAACACTTACTCTTTAACGCCTAAAATCCGCCGCTTAACACCAACTGAGTGCGAACGCCTACAGGGCTTCCCCGACAACTACACCGAGATACCGTGGCGCAACAAGCCAGCGGAAGACTGCCCTGCTGGCCCCCGCTTCAAGGCAATGGGCAACTCTATGGCTGTGCCTGTGATGCGCTGGATTGGGGAGAGAATACATCAAATAGATAATACATGAAGGAGAGAGCATGTTAGAACTTACAAATAAGGACCACGCTGAAAGTGCTTTTATCTCACACATCCCATGTGAGACCTGCGGGTCTAAAGACAATGCTGGTGTATATACAGATGGACATACCTATTGCTTTGGCTGTCAGGCATACGAGCACGGCGATAATGACGCCCCATCGGCCCAGCATATCTCCAAAGCCCCCCCTGACTTACTCAAGGGGGAGTACCACGCTTTACCATCACGTAAGCTGACGTTGGAGACCTGTCGTAAGTTTGGCTACATGCTATCACGGAGGAACGGTGAGCCTGTGCACTTGGCATCATACAAGGACGTTAGAGGTCTTCCTGTAGCACAAAAGCTACGGACCAAAGACAAGAAATTCCCTTGGGTTGGTGAACCTAAAAAGGCCACTCTATTTGCCGCCCACTTGTGGAATAGTGGACGTAAAATTGTTGTGACCGAAGGTGAACTGGACTGTATGACAGTTAGCCAAATCCAAGGTCACCGCTGGCCAGTTGTGTCTTGTAAAAACGGCGCAAAAGGGGCTGCCAAAGATCTATTAGCTGCCTGGGAATATCTCGACAAGTTTGAAGAGATCATCTTGATGTTTGACAGTGATGAAGCTGGGCAGCTGGGTGCTTTAGCGGCTGCTGAAGTATTGCCGATTGGTAGAGTTAAGATTGCCACTCTCCCTTACAAAGATGCAAACGAATGTCTGGTAAATGGGGCATCGGGCGATGTTATAAATGCCATATTCCAAGCAGCACCGTTTAGACCTGATGGCATCATCAGTGGTGTTGATATGCGAGATGAGATCTCACAGGTAGACGCTATGTCTGCCATCACCTACCCATTTAAGCGCCTCAATGAGATTACCAAAGGCGTACAGGGGTCCACCCTGACAACCATTGCCGCTGGATCTGGTGTTGGCAAATCAACTCTGGTCCGTGAACTGGCCTATAACTTCATGTGTCAAGGCCAGAATGTCGGGATGCTTATGCTTGAAGAGACACCCAAGAGATCTGCCCAGGGTCTCGTTGGTCTGCACATGAACCGCAACATCACAATTGATCCTGATGCAGCTACCAAAGAAGAGGTAGAGGCAGCATATGATGACCTAATGTCTGATAAGCACGGTAAGTTCTATTTGTTTGACCATTTTGGATCAACTGGAATGGACATTATCACCAATCGAATCCGCTACATGAACAAGGCGCTGGGCTGCAACATCATCTTCCTAGACCACATCTCGATCTTGGTCTCAGGGCTGACTGGTAAGGTCACAGATGAAAGACGCCTGGTGGACGATATTGTCACGCATCTGAGAACCTCCGTGGTCCAGGAACTAGGCATCAGCCTGTTCTTGGTCAGTCACCTCAAGAGGCCCATGTCAGAAGCAGGTCACGAAGGTGGTGCCAAGGTCCAGCTATCACAGCTGCGGTCATCACACTCAATTGCCCAACTATCCGATTTCTGCATTGGCTTACAAGTTGATCCAGAAGACCCAACATCGGGTGGCCGTGAACTGGTTGTTCTTAAAAACCGCTTCACGGGTGAGGTCGGTTTTGCTGGAGCACTCAAATACAATCGGGACACTGGTCGGCTAATAGATACCGACGAAGACTGTCCCTTCTAAACCCCAAAAACAAACATCTACATCAAAGGAGAACGCCCATGGGCGACCAAATAACTATGCAGTTTCCTGATACAAGCAAGGCTGCACTGGCATCAATAAACCCAACGCAACTTGAGCAGACAGTTCTCAGGGCAATCAAATCATTTGGCGCAAGAGGGTGTATCTCAGATGAGGTCTTATTAGGCCTCCCAGGATACCGATATTCTTCTGTGACTGCACGTTACAAAGGTCTCCTTAATCAAGGTTTGATCACAATAATTGGTACCCGCAAAGGCCTCTCTGGTCGATCACAGCGGGTCTACCGCGCATCTCAACTTGGATATTAAGCCCATGCATAATTACACTATGAACGAATACCAAGCTGATGGTGCAGAAACAGCTATCTACAAGTGGAAAGTGATTTACCCTGCGCTGGGGCTGGCAAATGAAGCTGGTGAGGTCTTGGGTAAGATCAAGAAGATGATCCGAGATCAGGATGTTTCTTTTGATGGTACAGGGCGTGGTATCACAGACAAACAGAGGGCTGACATTGGTGCAGAACTCGGTGATGTGCTTTGGTATATCGCAAACCTCTCGCGTGATATTGGGCTTAGTCTAAACGATGTCGCGGTAATGAATATTGAGAAGCTACAGTCCCGTAAGGATCGTGGCGTTCTTGGTGGCTCTGGCGACACCCGTTGAGTGGCCGCTGGATCTGGGATCTCGAAAGCAACGGCCTCCTCGACACCATCAGTACAATCCACTGCATGGTGTTTCGGAATGTCGAGACAAACGAGGTCCGCTCTTTTGGCCCTGACGAAATCTCTCAGGGTCTAGAGTTACTCGCAACAGCTGAAGAGGTCATTGGTCACAATGTGATCGCGTATGATTTCCCTGCTGTACTCAAGATATATCCAGACTTCACCACTACAGCAAAAGTCACGGACACCTTAGTCCTCAGTCGCCTCATCAAAGCTAACATCATGCAAGATGACGCAGAGGGTACGTTTCGTACAGGGTTCATCAACTTCCCCAAGCGGATGTGGGGGTCTCACTCCCTACAAGCCTGGGGTCTACGTGTTGGTAACCTCAAGGGGGACTACAATGGTGGCTGGGAAGAGTTCAGCCAGGAGATGTTTGACTACTGCATCCAGGATACCAACGTCACCCTGACGATCTACAAGAAGTTCATGGCTGCTGGTTTCTCACAAGTAAGCATCGACCTGGAGCATTCCCTCGCCGAGATCTGTTTCCGCATTGGTAACAACGGCTGGACATTTGACCAGGGGGCGGCTGCTAAACTGTATGGGGAATTGGCCCAGCGCCGTGCTGAGTTGGCTGAAGAACTCAACGAACTGTTCCCACCCTGGGATGTTGAAGAAGAGTTCACACCAAAGGCGAACAACAAAACACGGGGTTACGTCAAAGGTGAAGTCTTCATCAAGCGCAGGGTCATTGCGTTCAACCCAGGTTCTCGGCAGCACATCCAAAAGTGCTTGGTTGATAAGTATGCATGGAAGCCAAAAGAGTTCACAGCCAACGGCCAAGCCAAGATCGACGATGAAGTGTTGGGTGCGCTTGACTACCCAGAAGCAAAACGGCTGGCTGAACTTTTCCTGATAAGCAAGCGTATTGGGATGTTAGCCGAAGGTCAGCATGCTTGGCTTAAGAAAGTCGATGCTGATGGTCTCATCAGGCACACAATTGTTTCTGGTGGTACTGTGAGTGGAAGGGCGGCGCATCGTGGCCCTAACTTGGCACAAGTGCCATCAGCTGGTTCACCGTATGGTGTTGAGTGCCGTAGTCTCTTTGGTGTTCCAGACGGGTGGACCCTGTGTGGGTCTGACTTAAGTGGCTTGGAACTACGGTGCCTTGCCCACTACCTCGAAGATGGTGGCGAATACGCCAGGCAGGTGCTTGACGGGGATATACACACCTACAACCAGAACGCTGCTGGACTGGCTACGCGGGACCAAGCCAAGACCTTCATCTATGCAACCATGTATGGTGGCGGTGCGGCCCTGATCGGTCAAATTGCTGGGGGTGGTGCTCCAGAGGGTGCCAAGCTGAAAAAGGCTTTTGAGACAAGCATCCCAGCGTTTGGAAAACTACGCTCAAACATCGAAAAGGCTGTCCAACGGCGAGGCTATCTCAAGGGTCTCGACGGACGCCACCTGTATCTCAGATCTGCCCACAAAGGTTTGTCACAGTTGCTCCAGAGTGCTGGGGCTGTGCTGTGTAAGCGTTGGGTCGAACTCATAGATCGGGAAATCACAAAACATCACAAAGGCGATGCGTACATCTGTGGTTGGATCCACGATGAAGTTCAGATCGCCTGTAAAACAAAGGATATAGCAGATGACATCGGTAGTATCGCTGGACGAATGGCGGAGCAAAGCGGAATTTCTTTCGGCACAAAAATCCCCATCGCCGCAGAGTATAAACTGGGAACAAATTGGGCTGGAACTCATTGATATAGACCCATCAATAGCCACAGCAGTCTCCCTCTACATCACTTTAGATCGCGCATGGCGTCAGCCTTTCAAAGTTGGCTCAAGGTTTTCCCGTGAAGGTGCACTTCACATAGGAATTGCTGCAACTGAAGGATGGATCACTACCGCGCTTGATGACGATAGCTGGGGTGACAAATGGTTAATCACAGAACTTGGAATTGAAATGAAAGGAGAACTGGACAATGTCCTTCAAGAAATCTTTAGCGGAGACGCCGACACTACTGATTGACGCTGACCTGTATCTCTATCGTGCCTGTGCATCTGCCGAGGAAGAGGTCAACTGGGGCAATGATATTTGGTCTCTATCCACTGATCTTAAAGTGGCAAAAGCTAAATTTCAGAACTTAATACAGGAATGGGCTGAAAAGTTTGAGACAGTTGATTTTGTCATGTGCATCTCAGACAAGGACAACTTCCGTAAGGAGATCTACCCTAGCTACAAGGGCAACCGAAAGGGTGTCCGCAAACCTGTAGGCTACAAGGCCTTGGTTCAGTGGACTAGGGACACCTACGTCACCCACACCGAGCCTTTTCTGGAAGCCGACGATGTCATGGGCATTCTAGGTACAACTCCAGACAGCAGCACAATCATCATTAGTGACGACAAGGACATGAAGACCCTACCTGGTCGGCTGTTTCGGCCCGTGACTAATGAAAGCCTGACAATCACTCAGGAGCAAGCAGACAACGCTTGGTATCTGCAGTGCCTGACTGGTGACAGCACAGATGGGTACGCTGGTATGCCTGGTGTTGGTCCTAAGACAGCTGAGAAAATCCTTGGTTCAAAGCCTACTTGGGAAACTGTTTTGAATGCCTACGTGGCCAAAGGGATGACCAGGGAAGATGCCCTCCTTCAGTCTCGTTTGGCTCGGATCCTTCGGTACGACGACTGGGATCAAAAGACATCAACCCTACATCTATGGGAGCCAGAGAATGTCTCAAGACTCAGTAAATAGCCCACCTCACTACAACAGTGGGCCTATCGAATGCATTGATGCAATGACCGCCATGGCTAAAGGCAGCGGTGTATCAGATCACCCTGCCTACCTGTGGCAAAACTCCTTCAAGTACCTTTGGCGGTGGCCTCACAAGACCAAGCCTCTCGAAGATCTACACAAGTGCCGTTGGTACTTAGATCGCCTTATCTCCCAAATTGAACAAGAAAATATGAAAGACGACAAATGATCCGTAATAACTCAGACCAAGACTATGGCCCAAAGATCTCTATCTCAGAAGAGATCCACGCCATGAAGTACCGTTCCAAAGGGGAGACGTTCAAAGAGGCGATGTCACGTGTAGCCAATGCCCTCAAAGACAGTGACGCACATTTTGATACACTCAAGCATATCTTGTACAACCAACGCTTTCTACCAGCGGGACGTGTGCAAGCTGCCATGGGTGCGCCGCGGACAGTGACGCCCTACAACTGCTTTGTGTCCATGACTATTGAAGACAGCATGGACGGCATAATGGCTGCTGCATACAACGCTGCAAAGACCATGCAGATGGGCGGTGGCATTGGGTATGACTTCAGCACACTTCGCCCCCGTGGTGCCCTGATCAAGAGCCTTGACAGCCGCTCCAGTGGGCCAATGTCATTCATGGGTATCTTTGACGCCGTGTGTAAGACTATTGCGTCTGCTGGCCACCGTAGAGGTGCACAGATGGGTGTACTCCGTGTGGATCACCCAGACATCGAAGAGTACATCTCTGCAAAGAACAACAGCACAGAACTTACACAGTTCAACATCTCAGTGGGTGTGACTGATGCCTTTATGCTTGCTGTCAAGGGCGACACAGACTTTGACTTAGTCTTTGAAGGTCAGGTCTACAAAACAGTACGCGCAACAGCACTCTGGGATCAGATCCTACGATGCACGTGGGACTGGGCTGAACCAGGCATCTTGTTCATTGATCGTATCAATCAGAAGAACAACCTGCACTACTGTGAGACCATTGCAGCAACCAACCCCTGTGGTGAGCAACCACTACCACCAAATGGCGCATGTCTGCTTGGGTCGTTCAACTTGGTGAAGTACGTCAAGACCGACAGTAAGACTGATGGTTACTACTTTGACTTCAAAGCATTAGCTGAAGACATCCCACATGTCGTCCGCGCTATGGACAACGTGGTTGACCGTGCGTCTTACCCCCTTCCAGCCCAAGAAAAGGAAGCCAAAGACAAGCGGCGGATGGGCCTGGGTGTGACTGGTGTGGCTAACGCTATCGAGGCGCTGGGCCATGAGTTTGGCTCCACTTACTTCATGGATGTATTTGAGAAAATCATGCTCACCATCCGCGATGGCTGCTACCGTACATCTGTTGATCTTGCTATCGAGAAGGGTCCGTTTCCCTTGTACGACAATAAGTTGCTCGACAGTGCTTTTGCCAAGACACTCCCCGATAACATCCGTGAACTGATCGCAACACATGGTCTCCGCAACAGTCATCTATTGTCTGTAGCACCCACAGGAACCATCAGCTTGTCTGCTGACAATGTGTCATCAGGTATCGAGCCTGTGTTCTCACACTTCTATGACCGCACCATCCAGACTTTCGATGGACCGCGGATCGAGCGGATCGAGGACTACGGCTATCGGGACTTTGGGGTCAAAGGGAAGACTGCAGACGAACTGTCTGTGTTTGACCATGTCGCCGTACTCAATCTTGCATCTCACTATGTAGACAGTGCTTGTTCTAAGACCTGTAATGTCGGTGACGATGTAACCTGGGAAGAGTTCAAGGCGGTCTACATGGCGGCTTATGACGGTGGATCTTCTGGCTGCACAACCTTCCGAGCATCGGGAAAACGCTATGGCATCTTGAATGCTGCGACATCTGAGATGGTCGTGGAAGAGCCTGTGGAAGAACCAGACAGCACGGTTGACGAGAAAGAGGGTGGCGCTTGCTACTTCGACCCATCGTCGGGCCGCCGTAGCTGCGAATGATGAACACTGGTGGGGGCTTCGGTCCCCACTGCCATATCAACTAGGGAGAGTAATAAAATGCAAGTAACATACAAAGGCCATATGGGTAGCGACTTAGAGGTCGTTAATGCTGCCCGTGTCAGTTTCTCAGGTGAAAGTGATTGGGACGATGTGAGGTACCCTAAGTTAAAACCCAAAGACGAACACCTTATCAAGTTCCTAGCCCGTGGGTGTACCACGAAAGACTGGGATGAACTATGTAACAGTGTCTCACTAGCAGGTCGTGATGTTAGCGAACTGTATGATGGTGAAACAGCAGACGAGGCACACGATAAACTCCTAGAACTCCTCAACCACGTTAAGCGCATGCCTAGCCATTGGGTTCCATTCGCTAACGGTGGTCAGATTAAGATGCACTTCAAGGTGCCACTGTTCGTCGCCCGTCAACTCCAGAAGCACACAGCAGGGTTTAACCCTTGGTCTGAAGTGTCTCGTCGGTACGTTGATAGCGACCCTGAGTTCTACTTGGCTAACTTTAGGGGGCGGTCTGAGGATAAGAAGCAAGGTTCTACAGGACCAGTTTCAGAGGATCAACAGCAACGTACATGGTATGACTTTGACAGGGTAACTACAGGCGCAATAAACGCCTACAGGAACGCATTAGCCGATGGAGTAGCCCCTGAGCAAGCCCGTATGGTGCTGCCTCAGAGTATGTACACAGAGTTCGTGTGGTCAGGCAACTTGTACGCTTGGACCTCACTGTACAACACCCGTTCATGGGGTGACAGCCAAGCCGAGACAGCCAACGTAGCACAGCAGATCAAGACAATCGTTGAGCCATTGTTTCCTGTGTCGTGGCGGGAGTTAACCCAATGATGGAAGCATATTCTGCATACCAATCCTGGTTTTATAAACACGACGACAGCGGCCACTCATTTGAGGACCACATCAATTCTATGACCCTTTACGAACTTATGGAAACCCTAGAAAGATGGAGTTAACCCAATGACTATGCGGGATAAGATAGAAGAAATTATTTTAGAAAAAGTTTACGTTGATGGGTCAGGGGAAATGCTTGGAGGTGAAGCCGCCGACGCCATCCTAGCCGCCCTGCCACCATACATGGTTGCGCCGTTGGTGTGGCCTGCTTTTGACCCAAGCGAGCAAGTATATCAACAGGCTGCACCCCTGCTTTATCGTGACACCTACGCTTTAAGAGGCACGAACAACACAGGATGGAACGCCTATTATGGGCGGCAAATGATAAGTCCTATGTTTTCGTGCCACCTACAAGCGCAAGCCGCAGCCAACGACCACCACGTATCTCAGATCATGGCCACGTTTGGCCTGACGCCACAGGAGGGCGTGTAGCAATGTATGATACATTCGCAGAACTAGGGTACAACGTAGGCGACATGGTGCGCTGTGTTGATGAGGGAAGCACTGGGGTTTATGAGACTGGCAAGGAATACGTGATTGATAGCTACAGGGAAACCCCAGCCGTTGACGGATTATACAATGGATACAGCGCATCATGGGAACTGGTATCACGCGCAGGATCAACAGACGCAAATGACGAATACCTAATCTGGGGTGACATGACACCGGAGGCGCAAGGTGCTTTGCTGCTGGCCGAACACAATGGTGCAGTTGTCCAAGAATGGAATAACGGGTGGAAGTTGTGGCAGATCACGGATTGCTCAAGACGGTACAACGACACACAATACCGTGTAAAGCCTGCGGACCCTGTTGTTGTGACGTATGAACTCTTTAGCAGGCATGGGTTTTTCTGGAGTCTCTTCGTACACGAGGAAGACACAAACAAGATGACTTACAACATGATTGACGGTGTGGTTGATTGCGCTTCGGTTAGAATGATGGAGATCAACAGTTTATAACACTAGAACTCTAATGGTAAGTCGAGGGGCGGCGCGACCACATACAGTGGTACATCAGACCCGCCCCTCTGGCGATCACCTAAGAATACTTAAGTAACCACTTAGGTTATGTATGATAGACCTAAAGACGCCACCAAACAACATGAACAAAGCGCATACAAACAGTGACCACATGATCAACATATGCCTCTAAATACTTCCTGTGACCCTACGGAGGAACACGGGTTAAGTGTCACACACTGTCTAAAGACTACAGCCACCAGTATCCATTGGTCACCTCTCCCGCTCAGATGTCGATTACCCAACATGACAGATGAGGACTGATGGATACTGCTGATTGTAGTTTGTGATGTCTCAATAGACCTGAGACCTGAGACCTAAGAGGTACTCAAGAAACAATCACGATTGAATATAAATTGAATTAAACATGGATGAAGATCCTAGAACAACTGATGCAGACTGATGTCTGCTTGGTGTCTGACTGATGATAGCCATCTGTCTGACTGATGATATCTGATGTCTGACTAAGGCTAGCTGATGTCTGACTGATGTTGGTCATCTGCCTGACTGATGTCTGACTGATGATAGCTGATGATAGCTGATGATAGCTGATGATAGCTGATGATAGCTGATGTTGGCGTTGGTTGATGTGGACTTAGGTAGACTTAGGTAGACTTGGGTAGACTTGGGTAGTCCCGATTTGTCTTTAAAAGAAACAGTGTCAGCCAGACAATATTTTCTAATGCCTAATGTCTTGGGATTACACGATTGATACCCCCACCCCCTATGGTCATCTGATACTACATCAGTTGACCTGTGTTATCCCATGTTATCAGTATCTTAGGTGTCTATTGCCCTGTCAGTAAGCCTAATCAATCAATATCATTTAGGTTCCCTGGGTCTTTTTCTGACCCCCCGTACCCTACAGCAGATCAACACTTCAAAATCTGGGGTAAAGACTCGGGTTGTTGTTGTTGTTCTGCCTCTCGTAAACAGGGGTCCACCCCAGACCACGCCAGCAACACAAAGGTCACCACCCATGGAAATCATGATTTTTACCCCAGCAACTGGGAACTGCTTACAGATCTTCCCCTCGCTGAACTTATACTTCCAAGAAGATGACAACATGCTGTCCACCACACACCACCTAGAAGCTGTCGAGATCGGATGGTTCGGTTTTAGTCTGTGGTTTGCCAAGGCTGGCTACTAAAGAGGCCTAGCCCTCCCCCTATTATTTCATAAAGGATGCCCACAGATGGCCCTAGAAGTTGGAACCCACATCAGTGACCTGGAGCAGACCAATCCAGTGTCCACAGATGGCCTTGGCCAAGCTGATGACCACATCCGTCTTATCAAGAAGACTATTTTAAACACCTTCCCAAACATCACTGGTCCTGTGTTAGCTACCCAAGATGAACTCAATCTCATTGATGGCATCTCGGCAACCACTACAGAACTCAATAGCCTCGATGGCTATACTGGGGATGTCTCGGATTTCAACAAGCTGGCGAGTGTCACAGCCACTGCCCTGGAGTTAAACACTCTAGATGGCCTTACGGCTACCACAGCTGAGATCAATAAGTTGGATGGGGTCTTAGCTACCACAGATGAGATCAACAAGTTGGCTGGTATCACAAGTTCTACTACAGAATTGAATCAACTAGATGGTTATAGTGGTAATGCTTTGGACCTCTCGATACTGGCGGGTGCCGCGGCAGCTGGTGTCTCCTCTACAGAGTTTCGTCGTATCAATGGTGTTACCAGTGACATCCAGACCCAGCTAGATGCCAGGTTGTCCAAAAGTGGTGGAACCATGACTGGGACATTGAACGTCCCTACTGCGAATATTGTCACAGTGGACTTGGGCCAATGGACTGTGACTGAGGTCTCTGGTGTTCTTAGGTTTTATGTAAATGGTGTTGGTAAAATGAAGATGGACGCATTTGGTAACCTAACTGTTGTTGGGGACGTGACTGCCTTTGGATCATTCTAATGGGTATCACAAGCAACGGCTTAGTAAGCATGTCTGCCCTCCGTACTGAGTACAAAGACGGATCTGGGGCTGTGTCTATGTCCCAACTTAACCGAGGTGGCGGCCATGTACCCACAGGCGGCGCACGTAACTCAGCAATCCCCACTACAGATAACAACCTAGCATTTTCTAAGTACCGCAACACGTCCAAGACTGTGTCTGTCGGCTATGAGATCATTGGTGCTGGTGGCGCTGGTGGCTTCGGCGTTAGTGACGGTGGCTCAAACTTTAAAGGCACTTTTGGCACCACTGGTGGGTCTAGTGACATCAAGGATGGGTCTACCACCCTAGTAACTGCCCCAGGGGGCCGTGGGGGTGAAAACTGTGGAGGCCCAAAGGGCACTGCTGGTACTGCTGGTCAGTCTAGTCACTATGGCCCTGGCGGCGCTGGTGGTGCCAGAAATTCCGCTGGCCTTAATGCTTCTGGCTTTGGTGCTGGTGGCGGCGGCGGTGGTGGTGACAATGGATCTACCTACGACGAAGGTGGCCACTCTGGCGGGGGTGGACGCGCTGCGACTAGGCTCACTGGTTCTTTAACATTGTCCTATGACACCCAGGTCACACTAAAAGCCGCTGTTGGTAGTGCTGGTGCAGGTTCGGTTTTTCGTGCTGGTTCGGGGAAAAGTGGCTACGTCAGGATCACTTGGGACGGTAAGTCCCAATCAGCTGCCTCAAGCACAGAGGTATATACTATAAATTAAGTCAGGATGCGGATGTCTATAAATCTTTATGCCTTTAATGGCTACTCCGCAGCCCTAGACAACCTGCAAGACACCCAGCTGGACATGACATTGGAATTGATCTGGTCTTACCGAAGCGGGTCTCTTTCTGTGTGCTGGGTGACTGAAGACCTAGACACATTCATAGAAGTCATTGGTGGTTCCGCTCCAGAGGTAATTACCAACAGCCACTCAAATCGTTACTTTGTAGACCTCGAAAGTCTAGATCAGGGTAATACTCGGATATACATCGACAGCCCAAATGCTGATGAGGTTCTCATTGGATACTCTTTCTCAGATCTTTCACAGTCAGCAGATCCATTAGAATACAAAATCTACAAACGTGGCGAAGGTAAGACTTTAGTCATTGATAGGTACACTGGTTCTGGCTCCCTCATCTCTAGTGGTGAAGGCGAAATCCAAACTGACATTAAAGAAGACTGGGGCGGTCCCATGTCTCTCTATGACATCTGTGTAGGCCAGCCTGGTACTCTTCGGGTTCTTAAAAAGACCAAGAAAGACCAAACCTATTTGCGCTTGACTGGATATTAATATGCCAAATTTACCAATACGGGATCTAGGGGCTATCGGTGTCATTACAGACATAGACCCATTTAACCTCCCGTTTAACGCATTTACCCGCGCCAAGAATGTTCGCTTTGTAAACAAGAGTATTGAGCATGCTCCAATCTTCCGTGAAGTCATTGAACTTGGATCTGATGATAACCCAGCATTCGTGCACGGCCTTTTTACACAAGACGGGTATGACACAACCCTTGTGGTCACAGACACATTCAAGATCTTAGAGATGCAGAACGCAGCCACCACCACCGTCTACACTGGTTCTGCCCCTGCTAACATTCGGCCCTACACAGCTTGTTCTTTGGCAAACATTGAGTACATCAATCGCAGCGATAGGGCACCAGTTTACCGTGGGCCAACTGACACAAATTTCAGCGTACTGTCTAACTTTGTGCCAAGCGCAAGCTGTGGTGTCTTGCGTTCTTATGGTGATTTCCTAATTGCCTTAAACATGACAGAAGATGGCGTATCATTACCCACCCGTGTTCGGTACTCAGACCTGGCGCTATCTAACCAAATCCCATCGACCTGGGATGCTACAGATTTAACGAACTCAGCTGGTTTCAATGATATTGTTCAGATGAAGACCCCAATCGTGGATGGTCTGGCTCTTGGTACTAACTTTTTCATCTACTCGACTGATCAGGTCTGGCAGATGGAGTTTGTTGGCGGCAGATTTATATTTAACTTCCGCAAAGCCTTTGGTGGTTGTGGGGTCATCAATTCAAACTGCATTACTGAGCATGAGGGCAAGCATTTTGTCTTTGATAATGATGATATTTATATGCACGATGGGCTTTCAAGAACTTCCATTTGTGACAAGCGTGTTCGCAATTACATCTTCTCATCTCTTGATCAATCCAAGGCCTCTAAGTGCTACATTCAGCAAAACAAAGAACTAGAAGAGATCTACTTCTGCTATCACTCAGGTGATGACCTTGCCCTGTATACTGATGGGGACTTTTGCAACCGAGCCGCGGTTTACAACTACAGATCTGACACATGGTCATTCATGGATCTCCCAAATACTATTTCTGGGACAACATCTAACGTAAACACCGTTGAAACTTATGACGTATCAACTCTTAATTACAATCAGACTGGTGGTACATACCATGAACAAGAAAGCCAATTTGCCCAGTTTTCTTTAATGGTTTCTCGCGCTTACACAGGTGCATATGAGACCATATCCAAGAACCGTGTACTTGGTGTCGATCTTGCAAACAAAGGTAAACTTGCCAGGCCTTCAGTCGCGGAGTTCAACTTTCCTTTAGTTGCCGAGCGTGTTGGGATCGACCTCGATGAGGCTCAGATTCCTTTGTTTGGGTACAAGGTCATCAACCGAATTTATCCACAGGCAAGCACTGTTAGTCCTGACCCAGAAATACAATTTGAATTTGGGGCATCTGACCTTGCAACTGAGGTATCTCAATACCAGTCCCCCATCACTTTTAACATGGCAACAGAGTATAAAGTAGATACCCGAATGTCAGGTCGTTACCTCAGTTACAAAGTCAGCACTGCGGTTCCAAAAGACTTTACATTGAGCGGTTTTGACCTTGACCTTCAACTTGTCGGGAGGCGCTAGCATGTCATTAGAAGATAGAACCGACATCCTCATCCGCAACTACACTCGTAGGCCTAATCCCCAAAACGTAGAAAGTCTGGTTCTGTTTATCAGTGAGGAACTGAAGACCTTGGAACTTAGCATACAGTCAATTGCAGATGCTACCCCTCAAGCTACTGACACAGCTCCTAAAGGCCCACGTAGGGGCATGGTACGCTATGCCGTAGCCCCTTGGGATCCAATCTCCAACGGCTACTCAGGCCTTGTTGTCTACAATGGCTCTGCTTGGGTCCAAGTATAGGAAACACAATGCGCGAAGATCTCCACATCCGTTCAACCCTCATGGGAATGCAGCGGATCATGGAGGACGGGGTCAGCAAAGGTATCTTTGAAGACAGCACTGACCAGTTTTCTCTCAAGCACTACTTCACCCCAGTCAGCGAAGAGTATGGGTGTGCCCAGTATGCCAGGGAACTGTTCATGCCAGCTGGTATGGTCTGCATGGGTAAGCTACACAAGCTGCCACATCTCACTTTCTTGACCAAAGGGCGTATGATCATTGTCTCTGAGAATGGTGGCCGCCAAGAATTGGTTGCCCCGACTACATTTGTCTCCCCAGCGGGATCCAAGAGGGCATTCCATGTCCTAGAGGACTCAATCCTGACTACGGTACACATAACAAAACACAACACTGAGGCTGAAGTCCCCTTAATCGAGGATGAAGTCATTAGCCCAACGTATGGGGCTATGGGTCTCGAAGAGCCAGATATCACACTTCTGGAAAACTTCTTGTCAGACCCTTCATCAACAGAAAATGAGGAAGAATAAATGGCTTTTATTATGGGTGCCATCATTGGTGGTGGCTTGGGCCTCATCGGGGCTAACCAACAACGCAAGGCTACAGACAGGCAAACTAAAGCATCTATGGCTGGCTTTAGGCAGTATGAGCCATACGTGGACGGGATGCTTAATGGCAGCCAGAGTGCTTTAGACGCACAACGGACAGCTGGCTACTATGGCGGACCTACATATGCTGGCCCAAACGACATGCAGATTGGAACCGCAACTGCAATGGGCCAGAATGGCAACAACATGATGGGTTCTGGTGCTGCAATGATGGGTCAGAACTCTGGTTTTGGTACAAACGCCAACGATCTGTATTCTGGTGCTATGACTAACGCTGGGAACATCCAGGGTTACGCGGGTAACTTCAACGACATCTATGGTCAGCAGCAAGGCGTAGCTTCTAACCAAGGTAGCATAGCAGGTCAGATCCAAGGCACATCTGGGAACTTTAACACCCTAGCAAACCAACAGGCTGGCCTCACTGGTCGCTTCACAGGTCTAGCAGATCAAGCCCAGAACACAGATTACCTTGGTAATGCAAATGCATATGCCCAGGCAAACTCTCAGCCACTTGTTGATGCAGCCCTTCGTGATGAGCGGCGTAACCTACAAGAGAATACCCTGACTGGCATTGATATGGCGGCCTCTGGGTCTGGTAATATGAACTCAAGTCGCGCTGGTATTGCAGAGGCGGTTGCCAACCGTGCCTTTGATGACCGTGCAGCTGATGTCCGCTCCCAGATCAACTCTGATCTCCGCCAGGACAGCCTAGCGCAGCAGAACGTCCAGTTTGGTCAGGCTAATGCAGCCCTCGGTAACGCTGGTACGTCTATTGCAGGGACTGGGTCTCAGTTTGGCGCTGGTGTGAATGCTCTGTCAGGTGCGTCTAACGTCTATGGTTCGCAGGGTAGTTCCCTAAACAGCGCAGGGTCCGCAGTAACTGGTGGCATGAATGCTTATGGTAATGCAAATGATGCGCTGAACACCGCTGGTGGTTTCAATAACCAGATCAGTAACGCCTACAACACTGGCATGAACACCATGCAAACTGGTGGCTCTATGGCCATGAACGCTGGTGGGATACTGCAAGGGTATGACCAGGCCCAGATGGATGCTGACCGTGGTGCCTTTGAAGGCAACCGAGACTACGACATGGGTGTCTACCAGAATTACAACGCTGGTATCTTGGGCCGCGCACCAAACAGTAGCCAGAACACTCAGGTGAATAGTACGTCCGCAGCTGCTGGGATGATGGGCGGTGCGATGCAAGGTATGGGCTTCCAAGACCAGTTCTTTGGTGGCGGCCAGCCAATGTACCAGTCAGTTAGTGGCCCCATGGCGACAACGGGTGTACGGCCACCAATGGGGAGACCACAATAATGGATCTTTCTCTCATCTTTAATGACCCCGCACACCAGCAGCTTGCCTCAATGCGAGGCATGGGAATGCAAGATTATGTGTCAAGCATGGATCCCCGTGCACTAGAGGCCAACCTTGCAAATCTTAGCCGTGGCCCAGCTGTCTACAACACGCAGAGGAACGTTGATACTTCTATGGGTGTAGGGGCCAATAGTGGTCGCCACGCCTCTATAACCACACCTGATAGCCCAATTACAGCAGGGATGTTGTATTCCCCAAACCAACCACAGTTCACACCACAAGGTGGGATGTCACCAGGTGCTTTAGCTAATCCAGATAGCCTTTCTTCACAGTCAGCCCCAGGGAGCCTACAGGCACCCTTATTGGACGTTATGCCTAACACTGGTATCATGTCACAGCCCAACACTGCCCCTACGATGCAGCCTAACAATGTCCCTACGATGCAGCCTAACAGTGGTGTTCTAACATCCGGTGGTGTTGGTGCAACTCAAGGTGCCCTGACATCAGGCGGCGCTGCTCCAGTAGCCCCACGCCCCAACTCTGGCTCCTCTTCTGGAGTACGCCAGTCCCCAACCAACAACACGGCCAATGCTCGTAAGAGTGGCATGCCTGACATGCGTATTGGTCGTATGGAACAGTTGGGCCGCATGGGTTCTGCCATGCTTGGTTCTGCTGGTGATGGCCTTCTGGCATCGATGTCGGCTGGTGGTGACGCCATGTACGCAGTGAATGATGAAAACCGCGAAGCACAGATGTCAGAATATGAGAACTCAGAGCGTCTACGCCTTGAGGAAGCCCAGCGCCGTGCAGCCGCATCGGCCCGTAGTGGCTCTGGTGGTGGTGGATCTGGTGGTGGCTCTGGCAACGCTAGTATGCTATCTTCTGCAGCCGCTATCAAACTTCGTGATGTTGATACTGCTCTGCAGGGTCTTGATGACTATGATGGCGTAGTGGGTATGGGTTACTGGTTCAACGTAGGTTGGGACAAAATAACTGATGGCCAGCGGCAGACAATTCGACAAAAGATTGCACGTGTTAAAGTTGATGCCACACTTGCCAATACCGCTTTAACTAAAGGCGCTATCTCAGACAGTGAAATGAAAATCTTTATGTCAGATCAGCCTTCTTGGACTGATGGTGAGAACGCTTGGCGTCAGTGGCTCTCAGAGTATCGCGGTGCCCTTCTAACTATGAATGCAAACCTTGCATCTGGTGCCACTCCCTATTTGAACCAAGTTGCCCCTAGTGGCCAACCTACAGGTCCAGCCCCTGCACCTACAAATAGCACAACCACAGACTTTAGTGCTGCGGATGCCCTCGTATTTGGTGGCTAACTAAAAATCACAATAAAATCTAAGGATAAGGTATGGCCGAAACTGATCGTTTGGGTGCGTATTCCAATTGGCTTGTCACCAACAAAGACAAGCAAGGTACGCCAGAGTTTGAAACCGTAGCCAATTCATACCGCAGCCTTAGAAAGCAACCAGGCGGTATTAACCCAGACACTGATGGCCCAATGGAGGGCTTTGGTGCTGCATTCAAATCTGGCATTGATACCCCACTCGAAAACATTGGTGAGACACTTGAGGCGGTAGGTGCAACTGACGCTGGTGCAAACCTTCGTGGCCTAACAGATGCACCAGAAGGATATGCGTCTGCGTCCGAGCGTTTCATCAATGACCCAGCTGGTGGAGACAAAGGGTTTGGCTTTCGGTATCTTCCAAAAGCAGTAGTGGAACAAGCTGGTCAACTGGGTGGATCTCTTGTCACCCGCGCTGGTGGTGCAGCCATTGGCGCTGTAGCAGGTAGCGTTATCCCAGGTGCAGGTACAGTTGGTGGTGCAGCCGTTGGTGCCTTTGCTGGCCCTGCACTTTTTGAGTCCATCCAAGTTCTTGGGCCTGTTGCAAATGCACGTGCACGTAATGACGGGCGTGACAAACCCAACCTCGAAGACTTCGTGATTGCTAGTGGTACTGCCGCTGGCATGGGTGCCCTTAACGCCATTGGTGTCCGTGGTGGCTCTGGCTTTACCAGTGCGCTTCGTGAGGGTGGTACAGAAGCCCTGCAGAGCGTCACAGAGCAAACAGGCTCCACAGTAAATACCGAATCTGGCCTTTCTGTAGACCCACGCCAAGCAGTTGGCGAAGGTATCATTGGTGGCGCTTCTATGGGTACAGTTGGTGCCGCTAGGGGTGCCATAAACCGTGCATCCCCATCTCCACGCGAAGATACTCCAGAGGCCCGTGCAGAGGCTACCTTTGCCCAGCGCATCCAGCGTACTGCCGAGCGTGGGGATCTGAATGGCACCCCATTTAATCTTAAAGATGTTAATACAGCGTCACAAAATGGTGTACGTGCTTTAATAGATGCTACCCACACTAACATAGTCGGTGAGATAGCTTCTGAAGCTAAGGTTTTGAAAGACCTACTGAACCCAAAAGATACTGACGCATTTGATGTTGTATTTGGTAAAGTGCAGGCCCAGGTCGGTCTAAAAATGGCCAGAAACAAAACCAAGTCAGTAGTGACAAAAGATAATTTTGATGCACTGGAAGGTATCGTCGGGGGGACTGTTGAAGGCCAAAACCTCATAAACCTGGTGCGGGAAAGCCAAGTCCTTACCAAGATCCACAACGATGGGTACAAAGGTGGATTGTCCCAATACACAGATATAGCCAACCCACTTGATGGGGCACAAAATACATACAACAGTGCCGCTCAAGTTGCGCGTACAACCCTTGGTCCACTTGCAACTGCTACAGCTGCATACTCAACTGGTCTCACCTCGATCCCAATCCAAGCTGGTATTGTTGGCGCTGGCCGAGGCCTCGACGCAATCACAGGTCGCCGCAGCCGCCTCAATCGCTTCGTAAAGCAAAACGCAAACAACCCAGGCATTGATACCCAAAGTGGCTTACCTTCGATCCGCCAAGGTCGTATTGATGATGCTACTGAAGCAGCGCGTCTTGAAGAAGCAAATGCGGCCGTACAGCAAGCCCGTACAGATGCACTGAAGCGTACAAACCTAGATCTGGCCAGAAAGGGTGCTCCACCAATACCCACTAGCCCACAGGGCACCGTAGAAGCTGCTACAGGTCTAGACCGAAGTGGTGTTGCGCGTATCATGCGTGTAATCCAAGCCACCAATCAAGACCCCCTTATTCAGAACGCGATTGAAGGTTACCAAGGCAGTGTAGCAGTCGGTGGTCGCACCCCAGACATCAACCCCTTGATCCGTGCAATCAACCAGATGGTCGAAAGCCAACCTGCATTTAAAGCAATGCGTGTTCGTGAGCCAGACACAGGAAATGCACAGGCTGCACCTATTGCACCTACCCAGGCAAACTCAGAGAACTACCAACGTGGTATTGATGACAACAAGGCAATGCTCCAGGATCTCAAGGATGGTGCTAAGACTGACCCAACGATGTCCAAGGTGGACAAGGCAAAGGTCTTAGGTGCTCTCGACCAGCTGGGGATGAACTTAGGTTCCAACCCTGGTACCAAGGTCAATGAGATCATGGGTAAACTTCAGAGTGTAGAGCCTGACGCTGTGGCTCAATATGTCGAACCATATGTCATGCGCGTTATGGGTCAGCAAGACGCAGCCCCACGTAACTCGGCACCTGGTCCAGAGTTCACTTCTGAGGGTGCTCTTGGGTCACCCACCCCTGTTGTGCATGGCCAAATTAAAGCTAAAGGCACCAACCACGGACTTCTACCACACCTACGAGTAGACGCCCCGTCATCCCGTGGTGGTAAGGCTCTTGTCCTGTCTGGCACGAACAATAAAAACGCATCCCGTCAAATTGATGGTATTGATGAAGTTCTTAGTCGTCACCCTGATCCAGCGTCTTCCGCAGATGCCTGGGCCTCAATGATGGGTGATGCTTTAGCCACTAATGATGTACCAGTACAGCCGAATGGGTTTATTGATGACATCAACAATGGTGGTGCTCAGAAACTACTTTCCAAACTAACTGACGGCCAGATTAAAGACGCTGATCATGGTTTTGAAAACGCAGCTGAATTTCGCCGTGCATATGTCAATGGTGAGATTAGTATCGAGGACACTGGTCGCCTGTTCTTGTGGTCTTTCTTGTCGAGAGGTGTCAGCCCCTATACTCAAGAAGGCCTCTTTATTGATGCCTTTGATGGCATTGATCCTTGGATGAAGGCAGCCGCAGGGGGTGATTTTAATCCCGAAAATACAAGGATTGTTTACCCAGATCTTGGCACTGCAAAAGAATTTAGCCAGGTTTTGTTTGATCGTGCTCTGCAAGCATGGGAGACATCAAGCGCAAAAATTAAGGCTAAAACACCCAAACCACAGAAATCCGATACTGCGTTTAAGGTTGAGCAGCGGCCAGATGGACCCGCTGTTACATATAAACAATGGGCATCTACAGCAGCACCAAAGGGCAGTGGTCAACCAGGTGCTGGCGCAGCACACAATCTGAACGCTTATGGAACCTTGTTTCTAAAGAAAATGTCTCAGGATGCTGGTTTAGGGGATGGGAGATCACGTCTACAGGTCATCCATGACATGATGTCCGATCCAAATACTACTGGTAAAGGAATACGCCGACAGTTCATGCGGATGGGTGAAGGTGTGGGGATTGATAATAAGGTTGTATCATTCACACTGTTGGTTGCTGGTTTTGATGATGTGATGGTTCTTGATCGTGTCCAGATGCGTCAGATGTGGAACGATGGGCGATTTGATGGTATCAACCTCTATGATGGCTATAAATCTAAGAATAAGCCCGTCACAGGTTCAGCACTTTCTAGCTTAACCTATGGGGCACGTGGTCTTTTAATTTATGAAGCTATGGAGCAATCACTTGCGTCCAGACTACCTAAAATTTACCAAGATTTAGGCCGACCAGAGGCAGCATCTGTAGGTCGATACCACTGGGAAACATGGGTAGCCTCATCTGAACAAGAGGCGTCACACGCAACTATTGATGCAATTCTAGCCCGTGCAAAAGGTGACCCAAACCCGCTTGATGGTGTAACAGCTAAAGAGGGTGAATATGGTGCATATGCTTATGGTGCGAGATATGGTATTGAAAATAACCAGTCAGCATTTACATATACAGTCCCAGGATACGGTGATTTCAAATTTAGTGTCCCACAGTTCCAAACCTTTCTTGAAGATATTAAGAAAGCAAAGAGCAACGTGGTTCCCGCTAAATTTAGGGTAACCGATAGTGGAAACGCACCTTGGTACACACGTGATGGCGTCAACCTTGATGCTCTAGCAGAAAAGGCAAAAGAACATGGCAAGCAAGTTCGAGCAACTGATGGCGAATTACGGGAAGATCAAAACCCTTCCAATGGACGCCCCGCTACCACCGCTGGCGGACAAGCAAGGCAGTCAATCCCAGGAGGCATCCTCACCCAAGGAGGAGCCAATCCGTCAAACAATCTCGTCCGAAGCCGTGATCCAGAAGTTTCTGAAGTAAAACAAGAGACGCCCCTGGTTAATGCCTCTATTGAGATTGGCTTAAAGGGATCAGAGTTTGAGAATGGCATCAAGGACATGGCGGGTGTTGAAAAACTCGCTGCGGCCTACGGTGTTGTTCTGAAGTTCTACAACTCCAACCCTGAGATGCTCCAGGCGGTGCCTAGTGCTGCCCAAGGTGCTATGGGTGCCTATACCCCCCGTTCCAAGACTGTACACGTCGTGAGTACTGGCGACATCCAAGAACTGATTACAGCACTCCATGAGACGCTACATGCCGTAGGTATGGGGAGCCTCAAGACGGGGAACTTCCTTGGTGAGGCAGATACAGTCAATGGCCTAACAGGGCAGCCTGACAAAGCAGGTATTGGTAGTCTTGAAACCTATATGGACTTCATATTCGGCAAGGGTAAATCCAACCACCTACGGCGCGAAGTCCTATCTGAACTCAAGCACATTCAAGATCGTGCTCAGTTCTCCACTGGGGATGTCCAAGGTCCAATCCGTGGTGCCCAGTCAATGGTAATGATGCTCAAAAAAGCCAAGCGCGACCTTGAGGCTGATGGTCAAAGTTTTGAGGCTCAAAAGGCCAAAGTTCGTAAGGAACTGAAAGACTTTCAAAACTACGAACGGTCGATTGGTGAACTCACAGTTGATGCGCTTGTTCTATATGCACATGACCCAAAAGGTATGAAGCGTGTAGCACCACAGACTGCAAAGGTGATGCGCGAGTTGTTCCGAACCGCTGGGAACAAGAAGATCCAGTTCTACAGCCACCCACTTGCGATGGCTGTTGCAGTTGTCATGGCAATCATGGCCAAGGCTGGCATGGAAGAAGAAGAAGAAAAGCAGCAGATGCCACCAGGGATGCTATCACCTCAACTTGGCATGCTGTCTGCATAAGGAAAACTATGAACAAGACTGTCTTTGACATGGTCGATATCCTCACATGGATCGAGGCCACCAAAGGGTCTACGTTACTATCCCCACAGCAAAAAGATGTCGTCCTGGGGGAGATCTCACGATCTCTCCCCGCGCCTCAAATGCTGTGTCGGACGTGCGTAAAGACCTATCAAATCATTCAAGATATCCTCGGAGGAGAGGCCAATGGGAGCACCCAAAACTCCACGTCAGAAAGCCCCCAAAAAACCCCTAACGCACCCCAAAAAGGGGCACCAAAGCGGCAAAAACAGCTACTTCGCAAAGATGATGCTGACGGAAGAGGGCCGAGCACTCCGCCAAGAGTGGTCAAGAAAAAAGCGTAAGAACGGTGGTAGGCCAATGGGGGCTGTCGATGGGCATACCGCAGAAACACTAAAACCAATCCGAGAACAGTCACAGAAAGATTCAAAAAGGATCGTTGAAATCATGGCAGAAGAATATGGCATTGATGACAGTTATGCCAAAGAGGCTCTCCAAACAGCTGTAGAAATCATGCGTGAACCAGCACAGAACCGAGACAAGCTAACAGCTGCTCGTATGGTCCTGGACTTCACCAAATCTAAACCAACATCAAAATCAGAAGTCACCATCGGTAAAGCCGAAGCCTTCCTCAGTTCGCTCTTGGAGGGCGACACTCAGGAAGAGCAAACAGATGAACCAGACGAAGAATAAACTGAGAGAGGTGCGCTTGCGCCTTCTGAATGACTTTGACTTCTACTCCAAGCACTCACTGAAGATCCGCACCAAATCTGGTGACATCCAGCCCCTCAAGCTAAACAGTGCCCAGACCATCCTAAATGATGCGGTCACTAAGCAGGTTGCTACTGAGGGCAAGGTGCGGGTCATCATCCTTAAGGCACGACAGCAGGGTCTTTCGACCTACGTTGGAGGCTACCTTTACTTCTCCGTGAGCCAACGCCCAGCTGCGAAAGCTATGGTTATCACACACCACTCTGACAGTACCCGTGCCCTCTTTGATATGACCAAGAGATACCATGAGAACTGCCCAGACATCCTCAAGCCACACACGAAATACTCCAGCCGCAGAGAGTTGTCTTTTGACCAGCTGGATAGTTCTTTTGTTGTTGCTACAGCTGGTGGTGAGAGCATTGGTCGAGGTGAGACCCTAACCCACGTCCACGCTTCAGAGATCGCCTTTTGGACAAAGAGTACCGCCCTAGAGAACTGGAACGGTATGACCCAGGCGGTCCCAAACACACCAGGCACAGCCATCTTTGTTGAGAGTACAGCGAATGGCGTCACAGGGGTATTTTATGACCTCTGGAAGGGTGCCTGTGAAGGGACCAATGGGTATGTCCCTGTGTTCATCCCGTGGTTTGCTGATGCGACCTACCGAGAAGATGTGCCAGAGAACTTTGAGCGTACACCTGACGAAGAAGACCTGATCAAAGAGTATGACCTCGATGACAGGCAGCTGATGTTTCGTCGTCGCAAGATTGCCCAGAACGGCCTAGATCTCTTTCGTCAGGAATACCCAAGCTATGCTGAAGAGGCTTTCCTAACCACGGGTCGCCCTGTGTTTAACCTGGAGCCACTCCAGAAGCGCATTGATAACACCGAAGACCTCAAGCAGCGTCTAGCATTAGAAACTGATGAGTGGATGGTAAACCCGCGTGGTGAACTGTCGATCTTTGTTCCTCATGTCAATGGCGAACAGTATGTAATTGGTGCTGATGTTGCGATGGGTGTCCGCGGTGGTGACTACAGTGTTGCCCAGGTTCTCGACAGTAAAAAGCGGCAAGTGGCTACCTGGCGTGGCCATGTCCACCCCGATTACTATGCTCAAGTGCTCTATCATCTTGGTATGTACTACAACGAGGCCCACATCATTGTAGAGAACAACAGCCACGGCATTCTCACGTGCACTAGGCTGGGTAAGGATATGTCCTATCCGAACTTCTACACAGAGGTCCAGATGGACAAGCTGACAGATCGAGAGACTGTCAAACTAGGCTTCACCACAACATCAAAAACAAAACCCCTGATCATCGATGAACTGCGGGCAGCTGTCCGAGACAACGATATTGAACTGAATGACAAGGTCACGATCCGTGAGATGTTAACCTATATCGTCACTGAGAGTGGGGGCATGGAAGCAGAAGGCGGGTGTTTTGATGACTGTGTGATGAGCCTCGCATTAGCTAACCACGTCCATCAGGGCATCTGGGAGCCTATTGAGGCATCCGACAACTATTATATAGAAATGGTCTGAGCATGAAAGATTACAAAAAGCTGGATGACGATGAGATTGCAGTTGTCCTTGATGACTGCATCCGTCGCAGCACTGGCTACTATGACAGCCAGATCTCGCGAGAGCGGAAGAAGGTCGTGGATTACTACAACGCCACCCTGCCCCGCCCAGCGCACGATGGTAACAGTAAGTACGTCTCAATGGACGTCTATGACACTGTAGAGAGCATGAAGGCAGTGTTGCTGGAGACCTTCTCATCAGGACACAAAGTCGTGCGGTTTGCACCACAGAATGCCGACGACACACAGATGGCAGACATTGCCAGTAGTTACGTTGACTACGTTGCTCATCGCCAGAACAACATCTTTGAAGTAATGCAGACCGCCATCCATGATGGTCTCATTGCACGTGCTGGTTTGACTAAAGTCTACTGGTGCCAACAAGACGAAACGACCAACGAGCAAGTCAACCAACTGACTGAAGATGAACTGGATCTGATGCTTGCCCAGCCAAACATTGAGATTGATGAGATTGAGCAAGATGCCACTGGTCTTTTCTCTGGAACTCTAGCGGTCACCCGCGATACTTCTCAGGTAAAAATTGAGGCAGTTGCCCCAGAGAACTTCCTGATTGAACCACAAGCAAAGTCTTTGGATGATGTCAGTTTCTGCGCTGAACGTATGCTCCTGTCTATCTCTGATCTACGTGAGATGGGCTACGATGACGATCTTCTTGATGACATCGGTGAGGGCGAAGAATATTCAGCTGAAACGGATCCAGAGGTTCTTGCTAGGTTTGAAGAAATTGGCGCTGATCAAGGGTTCAGTAGCAACAGCTATCAGGACCAGGTACGCCTGATCACTGTCTATGAGTGCTACGTCCACCTGGACTGTGAGGGCACGGGCATTGCTGAACTCTATAAGATCACCAAGGCTGGTAATGTTGTCCTCGAAAAGGAGAAGGTCAGCCGTAAGCCATATGTCGCTTTCGTCCCACTCCCTGTCCCCCACGCTTTCTGGGGTAACAACTTTGGCACCAAGGTGATCCCAACCCAGAACGCCCGTACAGTCCTGACACGGTCTATCCTTGATCACGCCATGGTCACCAACAACCCACGATATGTGGTGACTAAAGGGTCGCTGACGAACCCACGTGAACTGATTGACAACCGTGTTGGTGGTATCGTCAACGTCACACGTCCTGATGCTATCTCACCTATGCCCCAGGCACCTCTGAACCCGTTTATCTTCCAGACAATCAAGATGCTGGATGAGGACAAAGAGGAGACCACTGGTGTTTCTCGCCTGTCTCAAGGGTTAAACAAGGACGCCATCAGTAAGCAAAACTCTGCTGCTATGGTCGAACAGCTGGCAACCATGTCCCAGCAACGTCAGAAGATCATTGCTCGCAACTTTGCAAACAACTACCTAAAGCCGCTCTACAGTCTCGTTTACCAGCTTGTCGTTGAGAACGAAGATCAGCAGAAGATCGTGGATCTCGCAGGTTCTTTTGTCCAGATTAATCCTGGTCAATGGGCTGACAAACGCGATGTCACTGTAGAAATGCACTTGGGCTACGGTGAGCAAGAGCGTGAGAGTCAGAAGTTCCTGGCCATACACCAGTTGCTGTCCGCTGACCCAACAATCCAGATGATCTACAGCACTGAGCAGAAGTATAAGATGCTGTCCAGGATCATGGAACAAGCTGGGATCGTGAATGCGTCTGACTATCTTAAAGATCCAGCAACGGTACAGCCACAAGCGCCAGACCCTGCACAGGAACTACAGATGGCCATGGCCAAACAGCAACTAGAAATCCAACAACGTCAGACAGCCCTGGGCGAGATGAAGGCACAAAGTGATGCTGAAATTGCCCGTCTGAAGTTGGAACTTGAGAAGGTGAAGTCCGAGAGATCCTTTGCAATCCAGTCGGATGGCATGGACCTTAAAGAAGCCCAACTTGAGCATAAGCGCAGTATTGATACAGCTGAACTTGAGGTTCTTAAATCGGCGGAAGATGTCCGTGCGATTGCAAGCCCAACTGGCTAAAATCAACTACATTAACAACCAAAAGAGGCGGCCCTGAGTGGTCGCCTTTTTGCATTTCCAAGGATGAGCAAATGACCGAAGAAGAAGAGCAAATGTATGCGCTTGGTAACAGCGCCGCTGCACTACTTGACCAAGAGTGTTTCACTAAAGTTGTAAACACACTTACGGAACAATCGTTCCAAACATTCGTCAACACAGACATGGGTGCCCCAGAGAAACGTGAGCGGCTCTACAGCCACTACCGCGGCATTGTTGATGTTGTGGAAACCCTAAGACACTGGGTCTCCGTGCGTGATGAAATCCAAATTAAAGCAGACAACCTGCAAGAGGAGGTAGGACCATGAGTAACGTCCAGAACGCCAACCTTGAACCGCAGTCTCTCAATCTCGATGATGCTGCAGACGCCATTCTAGACCGCTGGTCGGACGCGGAAACGCTATCTGATGAAGAGGACCAAGAGGCAACACCAGAAGTCGTCGATGAGACCGAAGACGACGATGGTGATTTTGACGAAGATGAAGAAGTATCTGAAGACGACGACGATACCGAAGCAGACCCTGACGATGAAACCGAAGACACCGACGAAGATGACGATGAGGATGACGAAGAAGATACTGACGACAAAACTGTTGAAGGTATCACCGACGAAACCCTGATTGAAATTATGATTGATGGCGAGGCTAAACAGGCATCTGTTAAGGATCTTAAGCGACTTTATGGTCAGGAAGCATCTTTAACCCGAAAGTCTCAAGAAGTTGCAACCAAACGAAAAGAGGCCGAAGAGGCCTTGGTTAATGCTGATCACACATATCGTACCTTAATGGAACGTGCGGAGGCTAGGTTTAAGCCTTACTCTGAATTGGACATGCTGGTTGCTAGTCGCAATCTGTCTAATGATGATTTCACCCAATTACGTCAGGACGCCAAAGCGGCAGAGGAAGACCTCAAGTTCCTACGTGAGGAAGCAAACTCCTTCTACCAAAATGCCCAAGGTAGTGCGCAAGCACAGCTACAGGAAGCGGCGAAAGAGTGCTCACGCGTACTAGAAACGGAGATCGAAGGTTGGGGTAATAACCTCTACAACGAAATCCGCTCTTACGCAGTAAAGCAAGGGCTTCCACAGGATCAGGTGGATAAGTACGTGGACCCAGGCGTCATAAAGATCCTTAACAAGGCTCGTATGTATGACGAAATGAAAGCCACAGCTGGCACTAAAAAAGCCAAAGCTGCCATTTCTACAAGTCCAAAATCCAACAAGAAAGTTCTTCGGTCCAAGAAGGCACCAGTCACCCAAGATGAGGGTAATCGGGCACGGATCAAGAAGAGCCAGTCAAAGCTGATGTCCAACACAAGTCGTGCTGGAGATCTTGACGATATAGCTGACGCATTACTCGCTCGTTGGGAGCAATAGCAGTCCAAAACGCCAGTAAGTAAAGGAAAATTACAATGGCTACTTATACAACATACGACCAGGTCGGTAAGGCTGAGTCAGTTTCTGACGTAATCACAAGCATTACACCATCGGACACCCCCTTCCACAGCATGATCAAAGACGAAAAGGTCTCTGCTCGGACGTTCTCATGGCTTGAGGATACCTTGGATGAAGCGGGTTCAAACGCACAAATCGAAGGCGCAGATGCCGCAATGGCAACTCTGACAGATGTGACTGAGCGGTCAAACACGACCCAGATCATGTCCAAGGCGTTCCAGGTATCTGCAACAGCTGACGCCATCAAGACCTATGGCCGTGCAAAAGAAACTGCATACCAGCTTGGTAAAACACTCAAGTCCCTCAAGAAGGACGTTGAATTTGCCCTGGTAGGTTCCAACCAAGCAGCTGTCACTGGTGGTGGATCGACCGCACGTAAGATGGCCACAGTCAGCCAGCAGATCACAAACACAACCGCATCTGCTGACGGTGTTCTGAACGAAGCCAACATCCTGACTGCGGGTGAAGCTGCGTTTAATGCTGGTTCTGACCCCTCGGTGCTGATGATCCGCCCTGCGGATGCTCAGACAATCGCTGGTTATACATCAGCTGCTGGCCGTAACCGTGAAGTCGGTGCGTCCAAGACACTGGTCAACGTGGTAGATCTTCTGGTTACCCCATACGGCGAATACAAAGTGGTATTGAACCGCCACCAGTTGGACGACCGTGCGTTCTTGATCGACCCATCCATGTTCAAGACCTGTACGCTCCGCCCCTTCACTCGCACACTGCTTGCGAAGAACGGCGACAGCGACAAGCACTACATCGTTGGTGAAATGTCTGTGAAGCACAAGAACTTCGCAGACAGTCAAATGATTACTGGCCTGACATAAGTCTCGCCAGACATCAGTTAGCCTTTCACTAGGTTAAATTGGACCCCCAGGGATCTACAGTTTTTTGCTCTCCTTACTGTGGAACCCTGGGGGTTTTTTCTTCAAAGGAGATGAGCATGGCCAAAAAGCCAAATTTACAGGGCGTCAACTTGGACTTCCTAGAGCAAGCTGGTGAACTTGTACGCAAACACACCCAGCATATTTCCCAGGCATTTCTCGACGATCTAAAAGACAGTCGCAATGAAAGTAGCACCAAAAAAGAAGGTGAACTTATGCGTGCCGCGTCGATCCCTGTTGCTGTTGTAGAGCAGTGGACCCGCGAAGGTTTTAACATTTACGAAGCAACTGGCAAAGAGATCATCAAGCGACTGCGTGATCAAAACCTCGATTATTTCTTAGCAACCGACAAGAGGATCTGAATATGTATTCCGACAAAGGCCCATTCAAAAAGTGCAAAGGCTGCAAGACGCCAACCACATGCAAATTGAACGGCAGCTGCCTAAAAAAGGCGGTGTCCAATGGCTAAACCTGGCCTTTACGCAAACATCCACAAGAAACGTGCCGCGGGTAAACCCATGCGGGAAAAGGGTGCCAAAGGTGCACCAACAGATGGCGCTTTCAAAAAGGCCGCTAAGACAGCCAAAAAAAGGACAAGTTAAATGAACAAAGGCCAGATACGTGCCCACTTCAAAGCACTACTGAACCGCTCAGACTGTGTAGACGCCCTGGCCGATACCTTCATTGACCAATCTATCAGTCGGATCCAGCGCCTCATCCGCATCCCTCCAATGGAGAGGCAGCAGGCTTATGCAATCAACTCCCCGTCTCCTCAAGATAGCATAATTCTACCAGCTGATTTCCTTGAGATTATCGACATCTACTTCGACAGCACCTCTTTGTCCCGTGTCCCCATGCGAACCATCTTGGAGATGAAAAAGATCAACGATCTAGGGTCTCCATTGTTCTTTGCCAGAGAGCAAGGGTCGTTGGTTCTATACCCACGGCCCACATCGGGAACTCTCTATCTCAACTATTATGGTCAATTTACGGACTTAATTGCTGATACTGACACTAATGACTTAACCAGTATTGCATCAGATGCGGTGACCTATGGTGCCCTATCGTATGCGGCAGATTATTTCATTGATGAACGCGGGGGTCTTTTTGAACAAAAGCTGAACACATTCCTGTCGGAACTACAGCAGCAAGCAAATGATGCTGAGACATCTGGGACAGTCCAAGCAATCCGCCCAACTACAAATTACCAGGACTAGGATCACATGGCAAAATCTTCGTTTTTCAATGGCACTGGTGTGTCCACCAATTATATCTCAGATCTCGAAATTATTACAGATGAGGTCAAGGGCCACAAAGACGCCGCCGCCTCTTCTGCTGCCTCTGCTGCAGCTGCTGCACAACAGATTGCCGCTGATGCCAATGTAGCAAGTAACAATGCGTCAGCTGCCCAGGCCTCCGCTACCCTTGCCGCTAACAGTGTGGCTGATGCTGCTGATAGCGCCACCCAAGCTGAAAATAGCAAGGTGGCCGCCGCTGCGTCAGAATTACAAGCAGCATCCTTTGAGAGTTTAGTTGATAGCCACTTAGAAAATGCATCAGCATCAGCATCCCTGGCAGCTGCAAGCGAGATTGCATCAGATGCCTCTGAAGTAGCGGCGCTTGCTTCTAAGGTGGCTGCACAGGCCGCACGGGTGGCAGCTGAGTCAGCACAGGCCAGTGCTTCCACTCACGATAGCAATGCATCAACATCGGCCTCTGAGGCCTCCACCAGTGCCTCTCAGGCTTCTGACAGTGCAGCCCTCGCCAATACAAAAGCCAATCAGGCAGACGCAGCTAAAGTTTTGGCTCAAACTGCAAAAACTAATGCAGAGACTGCTGAAGCTAACGCTGGAACTTCTGCATCTACAGCAACGGCACAAGCTGGAGTAGCAACGACACAGGCTGGGGTAGCAACCACACAAGCTGGAGTAGCAACGGCACAGGCTGGTGAAGCGTTGGTATCCGCAGCAAATGCTGCATCTTCTGACGCTTCCGCGCAGGCTTCTAAAGACGCTGCGCTAGAGGCTTTGGACTCTTTGTCAGATGCTCTGTCTGGCGCAAACAATTTGTCAGATGTGGCCTCAGTTTCTACTTCACGCACTAACCTCGGATTGGGTACTGCAGCCACTACAGCAAGCACAGACTATGCCACGGCGGCACAGGGTTCTACGGCAGATAGTGCATTGCAGCCAGATGGTGACGGTTCGGCTCTCACAGGCATTGTCGCTGGTTTAGCTTGGGCTAGAAAGACATCTAATTACACATCAGCAAACAATGACGCTATTCTAGCTGACACTTCTGGTGGGGCTTGGACACTTACGTTGCCATCATCACCTGGTGTTGGTGACTTAGTTCGTGTTCTAGACGGTTCAGACTGGGCAACCAATAACCTGACTGTAGCACGCAATGGTTCATCTATTGAGGGTGATGCTGCTGACCTAGTAATGAACATCGGTGGTGTGTCTATTGACTTCGTATACGATGGTAGCACATGGCATATTTATGCTCAAGTAGGTGTCAGCAGTGGGACAGTAGTTACTGAAGCTGGAACGCAAACGCTTACTAACAAGACCTTAGACGCTCCATCTTTTAGTAACGCTGTATTCACAGGTGACGGCTCTGCGCTTACCGGAATTGTTACCACACTTGCGGGGGCGATTTCCGCATTTGCCTTTACGTCGGTCCCGACAGGCTGGCTAGAGTGTGACGGGTCAGCCGTATCACGGACTACATATTCGAACTTGTTTACAGCCATCGGGACTGCTTTCGGCGTGGGTGACGGGTCAACAACCTTTGCTATTCCGGACCTTCGAGGAGAGTTCATTCGTGGCTGGGACAACGGACGTGGCGTTGACGGAAACCGTGTGATCGGTTCGGCGCAAGCTGATGAATTACACCAACACAGGCACATTTCGCCCGTAATCACATCCAACACCCATTCAAACTCGGCGGCTTCTGGCACTAGATTATCGAGTCACGAAACAACTGTCAGCGGCGCAGAAGGCGATGAGCGTAACAGATATACCGAGAACACCGGCGGAGACGAAACACGTCCACGCAACATAGCAATGCTGTACTGCATCAAATTCTAAAGGAAATCCAATGAAACACTTATATCACTTCAACGGAGATACTGGGGAGTTTGTAGGCACTTCGTTAGCACGAGAAGACCCATTGGACTTAGGGCGGTTTCTAATCCCCGCAAATGCCACAGATATTACAGCCCCTCACAAAGAGGGTACGGTTGCTGTATTTTCACAAGGTGCTTGGTCTAGCGTTAATGACATGCGCGGTGAGACTTATTGGCTCCCTGATGGTGAACAGGTTACGATCTCTAAGCTGGACCACGTAAAGCCAGATGACGCTCTAGCCGAAGCCCCTGTCCCAGACCCACGTTCGCTTATGTCCTGTACATCCCTTCAAGGTAAGATCGCACTGGGGGCAGAAGCATGGGCCAAGGTTGTCGCTTACCGTGATGAACCTGAGACACCTTTCTCTGTTAAGGTCACTATTGATGATAGCCCTCAGTGGAACCGCCTCAGTCAAGACATATCTCTCATCGGTTGGGCTTTGGACTACACAGATGAAGAAATGGATGAACTATTTGTTAAAGCAATGAAGATTAGTGGAGGGAAACCCTAATGGCAAATCTATCAGACAAAGTAGCACCATCTGGGGTGCTTACGCCAACAGGTGATGGCTCTGGCCTCACTGGTGTTGTGACAATAGATGCCAACGGGGACGTAAAAGTCTCCGCTGTAAACGGTACAACAGACACCCGCACGTTTTCTGTTGAGAGCGAGGGTTATGCTGTTGTCGATTTAGTAGGGGACAAGTCAAACTCTGGTGGTGAGCCGGGGGGTGCAGGTCTAAAAGTTTCAGTAGATGGGTCCACCTCAGGCGTGGTTTCTATGGTTAATAGTAGCGGTGAAAACGGCATCGGGGGAAACTATACTGACATGGGAAACAACGCTATGTTGGTCGGTACAGTTAGCAATAACCCTTTATACTTTGGCATAAATAGTAAAGTTTATGCTAAAATGTCTAGCGGTAACTTTACCCTCGGTGGTCTACTCGATGATGGGTATCCTTCAAATAACAGCTCTGGCGCTGGGATTGGATTGGGGTTCAGTGGGCAAATTAGTGCCTTGTGCGACGATGATGCGGCTTTCAGCGGAGGTCGCCACAGCGGCTTTGGTCATGTAGCTAGGTGGCAGTACGCTGGAAGCACTGTTGGGGATATCTCCATCACATCGTCTGCAACAACCTACAACACATCGTCAGACTATCGCCTCAAAGAAAACGTAACGCCGATACAGGGTGCGTCTGACATTGTGAAAGCAATGAACCCTTGCACTTACACAGCTATTGTTGACGGCATTTGGTACGACGGTTTTCTTGCTCATGAGTTGCAGGATGTTTTACCCCGTGCTGTTACTGGTACTAAAGATGGTATGATTGAAGAGGAGTATGAAGTTACTCCAGCTACAGAAGCAGAAGAAGCCATCATGGGAACACGTTCTGTTCCTGACATGCAGTCGGTTGATTACGCAAAACTGACGCCTATCTTGGTTGCGTCTTTACAAGAGGCGCTGGGTCGCATTGATGCACTTGAAGCCGCCATAGACAGGATGAAATAAGGTATAATTTAATGAACAGCAATTATTCATAAACCCGTGCCATCGGCTTCAAACGCCTATGTGTTTTCTTGTCTTTGTCACCTGTAATCTTGCCAGTGTTTGTTCTTTACAGCGGCGTTTACTGGCTGACCTGATGGGCGGTTTCCTTAACAGCCAAGATGCTGGCCACTACTAAAGAAATAACAACAACTTGAGCGTGGCCCAATAAGCCTTACTCCAAAAATAATAGGAGGTTGCCGTATGGCTGACCAAAACACATGGCACGTCTCTAAGAGCGTACCAGCCACGCTGCTGTTTGGCCTGGGAACTCAGGCGGCGGCTATCGTCTGGGCGGTCAGCACTATGCAAGCTGACATCCAAAGCAATACCCAAGATCTGATCGCGTTCACGTCCCGTGTAGTCAAG
>Ga0222646_100052_pt1 | contig 44962 bp, 53 predicted proteins | sample AntAcemetagen293_FD_179819 | JGI IMG/M metagenome (GOLD analysis project Ga0222646, IMG submission 179819) | Saline water microbial communities from Ace Lake, Antarctica - #293 | ecosystem: Environmental > Aquatic > Non-marine Saline and Alkaline > Saline | place: Antarctica: Ace Lake | collected... | reverse complement strand
ATCACTTGCCCGATGGTCTCAGCACCCGCACTGATTATGCCTTCTCTCTCTTCAGGCACTGCGATGAACTCGTTTATGGCGTTAAGCCCTTCACCCAATAGGCGCAAAGGTGTACCCACTAACTTAGGGGCTATTGCGAAGGATGAGAGTGTTGTTGCAACGGGATCACTGCGGTCGAGCTGAATGCCCTCTAGCGTTGTGCCCACCCGCTCTGCTTCTGTACCTATTATTCCCGTTAGCCCTGAAGTAACACTTCGCGCTGGGTCCATCACTAGTGGAAGCGTTTTGGCTGCGCTGACCATTGTCTTCAATGTGTTCTCGAAAAACGTCAGTGCGTCCATGTCATCGTGGACCAGCTGCGCATTGTTAGGCTTTGACGCCCAGTCAATGGTCGGTTTGTTCGAGCGCTGGTATTGCTGGATCTTCTCGCGCTGGATCAGATTTTTAGCGATATCAGGTGCGGCTGCGACAACCTCAGTTGGCTGCTTCAGCTTGACGCCCATATCTATGTTCGCTGCGTACTCGTCCGCGTTGCCATCCTGTGCGGACAGCAGCGTGTTCTCCTCCGTTACAGACTGCACGTTGTCCTGAGACTTCATGGTCTGGAATGCATCTTTTAGTCCTGAGTTGGCGCTCTGGGGGGTATCTTCGTTTTCGTTCTTGATCTGCTCGAACGCATTGCGGAGATTTATACTCATTATTTAATTGCCCCTGTGTCTAATAAATGTGCCCTCATCAGCTGGACCATAGTGGGGTTCGGGAACCCGGCCTCCATCGCTGTCTCCGCGAGCACTCTTTGACGCTCAGATGGCAGCTCTTCAAAAAAGTCACTGGCGGTTGACTCGTCACTCACGATTGCATCCAGGTTCTCAAACAAGAATCCGTCGCTAGAACCAAAGGTGTCTTTGTCCTGAAGCAGGAGCGTACCCGCGATCCTGCGGGCTTTTTCTCTCAGGCCAACATTGTCCGTGGCCCAATCCTTTTCGTCAATCAGTTGCGCTACAACCCTGTTGTATATCACCTGTTTTTGCATGCGCTCCAGTTTGGCATTACTGCCCTTCTCTTCTTTGACGAAGGCTTTAAACATATCGTCTACCACGTTGGTCGTGGTCTCAAGCATGAGCTGTTTCGGGCTTCTCAACTGCAGATCGTTTGCCGCTATGATCTTGTCTTGTTCGGCATACCAGTCCATGAGCTGTTGGCGCATAGGTTGTGGCCACTCAAGTGACATAGCGGGGTCGATTCCATTAATATAGGCTTGTCTTTCTTCGACGGGGAGTCGGTGCAGTCCCTGCTGCAGGTCGAGAAACGCCTCGTTTGCAGTCGCGTAGTCAGCGCCGAAGCTGTTGCCCTTCATGATCGAAGCTTTCATGGTGTTGATATCCGACTGCGAAAAGTGCTCGCTCCACTTCGGATTGTTCAGTATTGCATCTGGGTCGTTACCTGCGTTTAGGAACTGCGTCACTTCGCGCTTAGCTTGTCGGATGTCTTCTTGTTCTTGGGCTTTTGACGCAGCGATGTGGCTGTTGATCTGTTGGACAACCCCCTCACGCACATCTCCCTTCTCCGTTTTTTTAGCGGCTTCAAGCATCGCGGAATAGTCTCCGCCGTGTTTGCTTATTATGTCGTCGCTTAGTGTCTGTTGTGTTGCAAGTGTCTGACCCTTGTCGAGCAGTGTCGCAATCGCGGGGCGTTCGCTCGGTGCGATACCCGCTAGATTTGACTTCTCTTCAAAGTATTCGCGAGCCCGGGCAAAGTCTTTCTCAGCCACAAACGCATTAATAATTGAGCTATGGACCTTGGTTGTCATGCCAAGTACCGCGAGGTCTGTGGCCTCCGGTCCTACGCCGTTGCTGTCTGCGGTCATCCGCATCTGAGTCACAATTTGTGAGATTGATTTCTTTGAGGCTTTGCCATCAAGCCGGTTAAACAACGCATCCTGCGCATGCAAGTCGACAGCGGCTTCGGCCTCTTTGTTGTTCCAAGTGGTGAGCTCTTTGCCTGCGTGCGAGTAACCTGCATCATTGTACGCAAGATCTGCTGAGTCCATTGCAGCACTGAGCATCCGCTTCTGACGCCCGGTGCCTGCCCCTTCAAAGTGTTTACTGCGCATGTCACTCAGCGACTTCTTATAAGCTCCAATGCCCTCGTAGGCATCCTGCCCCGAGGTGTTCATAAACCGGGTGCGTAACGCATTCGCGTCCGACCTGTACCCGTTTAATAGCTTCTGTGCGTTGGCCTCATCGACCTTCGCGTAGTGCTTGTCGGCTATCTGCGCCATGCCTGACAGCGCTTCACCCATCGAGTTGTTAACGGGGACGTTGATGTTCTGGACCGTTGAGGGTGCCCTGCTGGGCGTCAAGGTCGAGCGGTATGGGACTACTGGCATCTCGTTTCGTCCTTATCTATTTTTGTAGTAGTGCGCTGTCTGAGCACCGCTTGTCAGCAGTGAGCTTGTCGCGTTGTTCCTGATGTTGTTGCTGTCGAGAGTGCCTTGGGTTAGCACAGACTGCTGCTGAGAGGCTAAGCCGTGCAGCTCCCCCTCAATATCTGCTTTGATGATCATCGAGTCCATCGCACCTTCAGATGCTATGTCTGCGAGCACATCGTTCGATGAGCCAGCCCCGGCATCAATCCCAGATGCTGAGAGGGCCACCATCGCCTTCGACGAACGATCCGCGTTTGCCTGGAAGACTTTCTGCTGGCGGAGCTCACCACGATGGACTGTTTGCTTTCGCTGGTATTCTATCTGCTTGGCTTTGTTGTAGGCCACTTGCCGGGTAGCGCTGGCCGCTGCAGAAGAGGCCTGCTGCTGGGCCACCATTGACGCTGCCATTAGTAGTGTTGTTGGTTCACACATCTCTATAAATCTCAAAAGGGTAAAACAACTCACCGCTCGTACCATATGGGATCGCGTCGTGGAAGGTGAACCCCAGACGTTTCAGCCACCGGACTGACGCTTCGTTGCGTACATCCACCCATTGTCTCAGATGGTCGTACTCACTCAGCATGAGTTGCAACTGATGCTTACTCTCTTCTATTAAAGTTTTGGGGTGATCATTAATGAGCGGGGTGCCTAGCATCCAAGGGACCCCATAGCTCTCCCAGGGGGCTATGCCCCAAACAGCAGCGACAGCGCCATCGATGAGGCAGGTTTCTACTCGGCTGCTCATATCCGCTGACATCTGCAAAGTGAGACGAGGCTCCCGCGACGACAGACACCCGATCTCTTGCAGGTCCGTCGCTCTCATGTTGTTAGCCAGTTCGGTTAAGTGCTCGGGCGTTGCCGTCACCATCTGTATGTTATTCACTGCCAATATCCGGCATGACGGCTATCAGCGTTAAGGGTAATGGGTCCACCTGGCGGATAAACAAGTTGCCGTGCTCTTCCCAGGTAGGATCGAGTGTGACTTCAAGCAGCCCGGTGTATAAAGGTATCGCGGCACCATAATCTTCTTGCCCGCGTTGGCGCAGCTCGGTTAGCTGATTAGCATTGGGTCCGACCCACATGCCGCGAGATCGGTACACTCTAGCGCGAAGCAGTGCAACAGACTTTCGCTTGCCAAACTGTTCAGGGGGCTCGAGCGTCTCAATGTCTGTGACGAAGGGTAGCCCAACGTGAACTAGCGTCGCGGCTGCGGGTAACGTGATCTGGCCACTGGCGACGACTTGCTGTCCAACGACATTGCCATCCGCGAGTACCGCTACTGTTTCACCCTCTAAGTGTGCGAGCCCTGTGATCGTTGACGTTGCTGCCCCCGAATAGGTTTTGCCTGCGTCGACAAAGAATGCATCTTTTGCGTCGAACACTTCGCGCTCACGTAGTCGCTCGATGTACCGGACATCCGCGCCATTAATGTTGCGCTTAACGACGGCGTAGACCGCATCTTGCTCACCCTCTTCAACAGAGGCTACGGCTTCAAAAGTGCCATCAGTTTCGTGCCTACACCAGCCTGTCACTTGGTGCTCGCGCACATAGGTTAGACTCGTCATCGTGCCATCAGACATGACGGACCAGACGATGGAGTCGGGTTCCTGCTGGTAGGTCCAATCAATAATCTTCTGGCCGTCCAGCATGTGCTTAGCCATGATTGATACTTCCAGCCCGTCGTAGCCCTGGGCCTGCTCTGAGTAGGTCAGTGCATGCACTGCTTTTTCTCTAGGCAGAGTGTAGAGTAGCGTGTTGCCTACTATTAAAGGGGTCAGATTAGACGCACCACGATTGCCCTGTGGCTTGCTCGAGATGTTTTCAAACGCGAACCCGTCGCCATTGTCTGTAATTCTAAAGTTTGCGCCCGCGGTCATGACGACCAGATCATTCATTGAGACCATGTGTCTGACCTCGTTGATGACACCGGAGTCAACCTGAAACTTAAAAGCGTCAGAGGGACTGCGGGGGCGTGTGTATGAAAAGCTGTTGAAGTCACCCGCCTCGGATGCAATCATGACTTGTGCATCATCTTTGAGTCCTGAGAACATTAAGCGCTGTTCATGAAACGCCACACCGCTTGGGTACTTTGCTTCAGAGTCAAACTCATATTTCTCTCGAGCCAACGGGGTTGCTAAGTCGGGAGTGATGTTGTCGTCGACAAACTTGTTGTCTTCTGCGGTGCCGATGAAGCCATAGGTGTCCCCCTCGAGCGCACAATAAATGTTGTAGTAAGCGAATGCTGAGTCAGATGAGTCAGTCCAGGTCAGCGTGACCTTTGCGGCTGCGGGCCAGAGCGTGTCAACTGTTGCACTTTGCATCGTTGACCCTATTGACTCCCGCCCATCTGTGTCTACTTGGGTGACCCGGTACTTACGAGTACGATCTTGCGCACCTGAGTCGAATTCCGCGCTGGTGGCAGATAGTCCTGCTACCAGGGGTGGTGTGTCATTAAAAGCCATTAAGCTGAACGCCCAGCTTAAGTGGTTGACATTGGTACGTGCGAGCTTGTGGGGTGCGAGCCACTTTGATGTGATGAACATGACGTCAGCTGACTGCACAAACTTTAGTGATGCTAAGTGCGTTTCCCCGAAAGGAGATGTTTGCTCTACCACACCATCAGGGTCATAGACGCCTGCAGCGGTCTTGCGGTGAACCCGCATGTAGGTATCACCAAACTCAAGCATGTAGGTGTTTCCAACTTCGGTGTTGAACCTAAAAGGGATCAAGCGGACTTTGCCTGTGACATTTTTTGTGGGGACTATGTACTCCCAGCCTGCGCGGTTGCTGACGCCCCCATGCGCATGCACTATTGCGTTTTTAGCGGTAGCAAGTCCTGTTTGATACTTGGCCAGATCCACTCGAGCATGTAGTGAGGGAGATAGTTCGCCAGCGGTGAACGTCGATTGCATGGTTTATCCTCTGCCAGTGATCCAGTCGGGGTCCCTCGGCAGTTCGCCGACTTGTTGATTACGTGAGCTTGCCGCTGCTGAATACAGCGCTGCTCTGTACGCCTCGAGCATATCGGAGCGCATGGTCCTCTTTTTGGTGATTGGCATTGCCAGCATCGCTGCTAGTTTAAAGTGCAATGCTTCTACGAATTTAGGGGAGTAGAGCGTGGGCAGTGTCACTAGTGAAGTAACGACAACACTCGCAGTTGCGGTGTCGGTGACGATCCGTCTAGCCTCTAGGTCATCACTGACGATAATTTCAAAAGGTAGGGGTGCGGCCTGACGGTCAAGCTGCCAGATCCGGTGACACGCAACCGTGTTGTTCGGGTACGCATACTGATAGAGCCACTGGGGTGGGGGTGTCCCTGTGCTCGCCAGCTCAACTTTACGCTGGGCAAAGGGCCATTCGATTTCTTCAAGCAACGAGTCTCTCGCTGCGGTGTAATAGATGTTGCAATATTTAGCTTCAATCGATACTTCGCTTAGCGAGGTGATCGTGGCGGTTGAGCCTATATCCGCTAGGGCTAGATTACAGATGGCGGCGACGCTAGTCATAAAGCGCACTCGCCCGGGTTGGTGCTTCGTCAGCCGCTTCGGCTTTAAGGCCTATGGCTCTGACCTGTATCGATGCACTCTTGCCTTCTTCTGAATCGGTGAAGCTCTCGACGCGTGCGAGAATCTCCATTGGAATTGTAGTGCCGACCATGTCAGCAGTGAGGGGTACTTTTTGAAGCTCTGGCGCTTCTAAGTGAAGAGATAAGCCATAGGCATAATCATTCTCTTCATCGTCAGATGCCGCGACGCCGAGCATCGTGCCCTGCTTCTCATGTGAGTTACGCTTTAGATCAACGGGCATTTTAATTCTTCCTTAGTAGGTGCAAAGGGCCGAGGGGTCGGCCCTTTGCGGTTCACGGATGAGGGGTCCGCTTGCTTTAGCTTTTAGTGGGTTCTACCACTTCTGGCTCTGGCTCAGTTTTGGCTAAAACGACTGCTTCCATCCACGACGATCTTTCGACCAACGCTTTCGAGCCTTTGCCGGTGTCAAATATAAAGACATCTCCCGGCTGACGCAGGACTTGATAGTGCCCCACCGCAGTTGCTTTAACCTTGATGCTGGTTTGCGAACTAGACATTGGTTTGATTACCTTTGCTGATGCCCGCAGTGATCTTACCTGCCGACGGGCTCGAACCCCCAACCGTGTACTTGATACGCATAAAGGCCTCCTTAGTCCCAAAGGGGACATACTGCGGCGCGATCTGCTTACCAACCACCAGGTCTGCCAACAGGACGGTTACTGACGTGACAATCTTCGTGTCAGAAAAGGCTGCATCAGCATCAACTTCCACGGTCACTACGAGATTAGTCAGGTTGTCGAAAGCCTCAACTACTTGGATCAGCAGCGGTATCGGGCCTCCGGCGCCCATGTCGCCAGGGGTGTTGGTTAAGTGGCCAATCTGGACCACATTAGTAGAGACGGCAGTGCCAGTGATGGCTTGCGCGTCAGAGAAAAGTGTTTGCGAATCTAATATCATGTCGATACTCCTATGTGATTCTTGATTCGGTGTTGATCAAAGCATCAACTTCGCGGATAGGTATGCCCAAGAACTTAACGACTTCCTGGCCTTCCATCATCTCGATGGTCAGCGTGTTGCTCGCTTTGTCCATTGCGGCTAAGTGCAGTGCAGTCTTCACTGTCGTGTTACAGTAGATTGCAGCACGACCGTTGCGAACCTTACGCTGACGTAGCTTGTAGTAAGCTCTGATCATGTTCTTGATCAACGCGTCTAGTGCAGAAGCACCCGCCGCATTCAAGTCGCTGACATCGATGTTACAAACGCGAGCGATGTACCTCCAGTCACGAACGGTTAAGCCCATGTCCCATGAGAAATGCTCACGCATTACTTCGTACATTGCGCCGCTTGATAACTCTTTGGTTGTCTTACCCAAGTCTTCGCGCTGTACGCCAGCACTCGACCCTTTAGGATAAAGAAGCGATACAGTCTTCGGAGACCAGACAATAAACCAAACCGAGGTATTATCCGTGCTGGTGCCACCACCATCGATAATCTGAGACGCAGAGCCGGTTGTACCCAGCTTATCAAAACGCGGGTGCAACCCTAGATACTGCTCGGGGTTAACGTCGGTGTCAGAGTAAAACATCGCCGATGCCATCTGATTAGACATGCCTTCAACAAATGTCTCAGCCTCATCTAAACGTAGGGCGTTGCCATTGCCGCCAGCGAGCTTGATCAACTTGTTGTCGACTTCGCTGTAAGCTTCGAGGAAGCCCGTGGTGTCTTTAACCTGTGCGGTTGCAGACTTGGAAGGCTGTACGCCTTGGTAGAGTTTGCGCCAGGTGCCTTGCGGTAGTCCGGTGCGCGTTGTGGTTAGGTGGCTAGAGCCATCATTACACTCTTGCGTAATCGCATCGTCTAAGATCGGATTGATCTCTGCGAGCATTTCAATGACGTCAGCAACGCTGCCATCAGGGTCCTGTTTGCGGTAGTAATCCGCGAGGTCTAAATAATTTTGGCCTACTGTTGCCATTTTAACATCTCCTTGGTCACTCAAAGTGACCCTTGGTTAGGGTTGGATGCACCTTCACATCCTGCTAGTTGTTGCTATTTAACGGGGTATAGCGCGTCCTCTCGGCTTTTAGGCGTTCCGCCCCCGCCACCTTGGCCGGTGACAAAACCATCTTCCGAGATTGTGGATGCGTACACATAAGCCAACTGCATAATCGCGGGGTCATTGCCGATCCCCGAGTCTTCCAGATGTTTACCCAGGTCTATCGCATCAGCCCCAAAGATCCTATTGATCTGGGTTTGTGCCTGCGTTATTCCTGTGTTTGCCTTACCGACGTTCGCTTCAAATCCATCGCCCGATGTCATGGCTTTCATCGCCTTGATCCGGTCAACATTTTCTTTTGCTTGTGAGGCCAACCGATCCTGCATGCCGGTCGCATCGAGCGCCTGCATTTCTGAAAAGTAATCGATTGCCTTTTGTGCTTGTGTTTGGTCCATGCCCATCTCAGTCGCGAAAGACTGAAATGATGTCATGCGATCCTCAGACACTTCCATGCCTTGGGGGATAGTGAATTCGGTGAATGCGCCCGGGGCAGCGTCGCCCTCGCTTTCAGTTGGTGCAGCGCCTTCAGTTGGTGCAGCGCCTTCAGTTGGTGCAGCGCCTTCAGTTGGTGCAGCGCCTTCAGTGGGTGCAGCGCCTTCAGTGGGTGCAGCGCCTTCAGTGGGTGCAGCGCCTTCAGTGGGTGCAGCGCCTTCAGTGGGTGCAGCGCCTTCAGTGGGTGCTGGATCTCCGTACATGTCCATTAATCTATTTCCTCAAATTGTGCTCAACGAGCATTAAGTTGTACTCTTCCAGAAAATCTGACTGGATGCGCCCTAAGTACCTGAGTCCTACGTTTCGTTCACCTTCTTTAAAGCATGTTACTCTCTCCGATTCCGGATTAAATGACGGCCTAAAGATATGAGCCTCGGTTAAAAGCTCGTACATAAAAGCTCTACCTTTTGGATCTAACATTATATAGGACAGGCGGTTACGTTCAGCGTCAGTTGCGAGCTGTCGCTTTGTGCGCTTTGTTTCGACGTGTATCTTGTTGCCAGAATCGTAAGGTTTATCACTCATTTAGTTAGTACCGAGAAAAGGAAAGGGGACAGTGAGCCGCCTGACCCTTCTATATTTTCGACTTCTTGCAGTATCTCATCGATCTTTGGCGCTCTTACTGTGGTGTAGCCCTGGTCATCCAGCGCTGCGCGAACCGTTGCTTTATTGATGGCGGAACCTGTGTTCACTTCAATAGCTTGCGCGGACACAGGAGTTTCAAGATTTACTAATACTTGGAAGGACCCCACGGTTGCAGCAATGGGGGACCCACCTCCTTGCACCAGTAAGTTGCCGGTGATAGTGGTAATGCCATCGGATTCTTGAGGTCGGACTTTCCATCCGTTCTCACAGAAAATGTAGAGGGCCACAGGGGCCACGCCGCCCAACTGACTAAAAGCAGGCAGGTACTTAGCATTATCAGAGGTAGCGACCCAGTCAATCCAACGACTCCAAATTTCAGACGCGGAAACAGTGAACGAGTCTAGCTGTATTATTTTCGTTGATGCGGTGAACGAGATGGCCATGAGTTACACATAAGCTCGGTCTGTTTCACCCACAAGTGACAGCACTATAACTTTGCTTCTAGTCAGTGTGCCTGTTGCCACCGCAAATTTAGAGCCATCAGGCTTTACGCCGACCAAGGTTACGGGTTTATCTGTCTCAGCACTTCCGCCCCGCGTATCCCCATCGTAGTCAAAACTAAAGGTGACCGTAGCTGCTATCTCACCTGTGATACCAGCACCATCCGCATCTTCAACCGTCAGTGCTCCTGCTTCGCCATAGTTGTCCCCAGAGCCTGGCCCTGTTGTAAACATAAGACGATAGCTTGACCCGGTGCCTCGCATGACTGAATTGAAGAATAGAGTACCCGCGGCTTGGTATAAGTTTCTTCGCACGGTTCCGCCTTGGTCGGTAAAATCAATTCGGTTACTGTCAGCAGCCTGGGTATTGTCAATGAAGACGCTGGTCGTTGTGACTAACGTATCCCCCACAAAATTAGCCAGCACATCTGCAGTCTTGCCATTCAGGGTTCGAGAGCCGGATGAATCAATATCAGAGTCCTGGCGAAGTAGGTACTGAAGCTTTGTATAGATTTGCTCTAAGGTTGCATTATTACCATCAACGATTTTTCTAAACTGACGGGCAACGCCGCCAACCGTATTAGCTTGGTCCGTTGCGTAGGTTGTTAAAGTGATGTTGTTATAAGGCGCAACGCCCATTTGGTCATCGTCATCTGTTATCTTTAAGTCATCCTCATTACTCAATAGCAAGTTAACGATGTAGGGGCCTGTGCTGGTCTCCCCTGTTTCCCCGAGCACTGAAGATTTAAACTTCTTTCCTTGCTCTCGAACAAACCCTTTGAAGTAGTTGCGGGTGTCTAAGTCGGCAGAACCGTCGCCATTGTCATCGGTGTAGACCCGAATCATTTCATTGACTTGATCATCATAGGTGAAGTTAACTGGCGCACCTGTTGAGGTCGTTTGGTAGTAGAGTTGGGCGCCTGAATTCGGCGAGCCTAGCCCGGTTATTCCAGTGCCGACGGCGACTAATGCACCGGCTGCGTTGTATTCTTCACACCCGCCATCGCGTAGATAAGACCGGGTAGCCTCGTTGAGCCAAGTCCACCCGTTCGCGTTGCCACCCGCATCGATGCCAATCTGGTACTGTCCCGACTTAGCATCAATAGCATTCATCGGAAAAGGTGAGTCTTGGTAGTCAGCGGTAGCCCATAAGTCTACTAACTTACTGTAAACTGCCTGAAGCGTTACACCGTCTTTAGCAATTAGATTTCCATCTACGGCGAGGCCAATTGTTTTATTGGCTTCATGCACCAGGAGTTCTGTTCCTACATTCAGGCTGGAACGCGCCGTTAGTTTAGCCATTAGTCAGATATCTCCGTGAGTACCACATAGTTTGAATTTGAATACCGCACCAAACCCTCTCCAAGGTCTTGCACTTTCGTTGGTCGGAAAAGGATGCCATCCGGGCTAAGAAATGGCTGGGTGTCGTCGAAGATAAGCCCGACGTACTTACCATCAGTCGTTTCTTTTACTCGCCGCAATGTCATACATAATTCCTGTCAGTGAGTTGCTTAATAGGGAGGTTTGCGCTAGTGGCTCCCGGGGTGAAGTTATAGATGTATTGGGTGACAAAGCCTGCTTTTATAATGCCGATATCAATCGCATCTTGAGTGGAATACACATAAGCAAAAGTCGATCCTGCTGTTTGATCAACGCTATCTAAAACGGTGTCTGTTCCGGCAGTTAAAATAACAACGTCTGTTCCCGTCTGTAGTCCTGTGAGGGTGACTGCTAGTTCTGGGGTTTCTATTGTTAGCCCTGTATTGCCAGCTGCTTCAGCCTCAGTGTTTTCAACTGATAAAGAAACTGCGGAGCTAATCGTGAAGTCTGTAGTGCCTGTGTATTTAATATCAATAGTATTCCCAGACATTGTTAAGTTCGGGTCAGTTGCCCAAGTACCAGACTGGTTGCCCGTGATGATAATCGCAGGAGCATTTGTATTGCTATTAAACATGCAATTTTTTAATCTTAAGAGGTCAGCCTCACTAGTAACAGCCTCAACAGAAGCAGTCTCCCCAGACTTAACTGAGGATATTGTCACGCCCCCAGTCAAGTCCGCACCATTAGTGCCTACTTGAGCACTGTTAGTTATCAGTAACCCACCATACACATTACCAATATCTCTAAGAGTCACCTCTCCTGCACCATTAATTAAAAATGAAGAAAACCCCCAAGATGCGGAAGCTGTAGAGTCAACATGAATTCTGAAGTAAAAAGGGTGAGAAGAACCTACTGATGAGTTAGGTAATTTTATTGTATCCCCAGCAACGCCATACAACTCCAAACCAAAATGGTTATCATCGATAGCGCACTGAAAAAAGTTTTCTGATCTAACGGATTTTTTACCGAATGACAAGGCTGAACCATTAGCGTTAAAATTTACCGTATCAGTTCCGTTACCCACTTTGACAGGCATGAAAGATACAAACTGGTTAAATCCTTGGTTGCCTGCGTTTTGAAAGAGTATGTGTTGGTTAGAAGGTCCAATATCATTAAGAGCTTTGTAAGTTGCAGGGGTAGTTGCGTTTCCCCCTAAAATAGCACCAACAACAGTACGCACTTTAGTAAAACTAGAAAAAGACATGCCTGAATTATAATTATGCGAAAGGAAAAGACAGACTCTATCTATATCAGACACGTCTAGTGTTCCACTGGAATCTAATAGCTCAGTGTTGGAACCTAGATCAACAACAATAGGTTTTTGAGTATAAAGATTTAACCCACCCTCTGTCACCGCAGCAGTGTAAGCCCTCCAATTATCGGAAGAATCTAAAAATGCAATTACAATACCACCTTGCTCTTTATCGTAGCCAGAAGTTGGAAAATATTGCTGCATGATGCAGGCAAAGTAACCATCAGAAAAATCGTAGGGGGTGGTTGGTTTAAGTGTGCCTCCATATAGTCTGCCGTCAGTGCCATTTGTTTCATTTAATGTTCCCCCAGCAAACCAAGGGTATACCCCGATAGCTGAAGTGTTGCCCCAAGTCGTGGTAATAGGGTCAACCGTCTTACCGTCAATCGTTGTTATATGATCATCAGCATCTTGATCGTCTGTGCCGTAAGGGAAAGTATTACCGCCCATGTTTATACCAACAGAGAGTAGACTATTAGTTATTACATCTGGGTCTATGTACTCTGGCCTGTTAGCCGAACCATCATCTTTTATCGCTATAGTACCAAAAGATTTATTACTCCTGTAGCTATCAATCCACAATACATCACCAGTTACTCCTGCGGTTTCTTCATAACTCCAATAAGAAGCCAAACTTGATCTGTCGCTCTCAGAGTAAGATAAAAACAAAGCTGAAGTGTTAGTCGCGACATGGGTTCGGCTAGAGTACTGTCCATGTAAGAATTGTAATATCAGACAATCATTGGTTGAGGTTGTTAGTCCGGGAGCAGGCTCATCCGCGTCACCACCTGATGCGGCTCTTGAAGAATCAATAGGGTTACCACTACTATTATCAAAGCCCTTTACTACAAAAACGCAAGAAACCCACTTACAGTCACCTGATGCAGCAGTTAGGGTAGGGCTAGCCTCGCTTGCCCCTGCTACCTTCCACCAGCCAGCAGTTGATAGCCCTGTTCCCTCCTCCGTTATATCATCTATCTTGGTCCAGCCAGCAGTGGCCGTAAAAACTGAATTTCGATTGTCGCCACCTGCCAATATAAGAATCAGGTCGTTTTCTTCATGCTCGGGCAGCTCAACAATAAAGGTTCCCGAGGATGTATTTTCATTATCTGGCTTGGTATTAACTACGCGAGGCATCTTAGTTATTCACCTCGCTGGTACTTCATTCGAAACCAGATGTTAAAAGCGGCCATGCCAGCCGTGATAGCAATACCGACAATCACGCCAACGATCCCCCATTGATGGACATTTAACCCAAAAACAACGGTGCTACCCGCAGATGCGTAAGTGATTTTGGTGGCTACTTGCGCTATGAGTGCATCGCTCATTACTTTGAGCCTCGACTACCGAACCACCATAGAACGGCTGTCACCGCCAGAAAAACTGTTTGGTTAATGATGTGGCTATATAGGGCATAGAGATCTGCTAGGGGGATTGACTCAACCCCATTTAGTATCTGGTGTATGTTGTAAGTTATATAGGTAACCACCATGAGGAGGTAAATAGTAATTAGTGGTCGCATTAGGGACCGTAGTGCATCCACCCAAGCGACTCCTGACTTCTGCCCTGCAAGCTGTTGGGATGCCGTAAAGGCTTCACCGGCGGATACTTCACTGGCTATCTCGGCTTCAGCCTGCGACTGCTCGATCTGTTTGTCCGCCATTGCCAACGCTTGTGTTGACTCAGCTGCATCACGCTCCATGTCAAGCTTGGACATGGATAGCTCATGTGTGTTGTTCATCTCATCGAGCTTGCGTTGCTCACGCTTAGCGAGGAACGACCCCACTAAACCCACTACCGCTCCTAATCCTGATGAGCTCGCTATACCTAAAATCGCGTCTAACATGGTGCTTCTCCGACTATGTTAAGAGTGAACCCGTCACCTTTTAATAATGCGTTCATCTTTCTGAGTGCTGTCTTTGAGCCAAGCACTGCGGGTTGCCCACCGAGCACGCCCATCTTTGTCCCTACCAAGAGACACCCTCTCGAGTGACTGACTAGGTTGCCGCTGTGAATCAAAACGCCTGATCTGCTTTTCACATTCTGTAGGTGCCATACTTTTCGGTATTTCCCGCTGCCGGACCGCGGTAGAAAGAAAGTCTCGTAGGTCCCCCACGGTATACACGACACGTTGCTTCGGTTGTTTAGCCACGGTCTCTCCAGCATGTTGAACACATCACCAGACTCGAAGATCAGAGTGCCTGCGACGTGAGTTTTATACACTTGTCTCATGAGCCAGGCGTTCATGACATCCGAGTCCCAATCCGAAAAGTCATTGGGCCTGAGGTGTATGAAGTGCATTTGATGTGGTACAGGGTTTTTGCTTCAGGCTCATACCCCACGCCTTCATAATCTTTCGTCGCGGTGCCCACAACCATCCAGGTAGCGCCCTCATCAAACGAACGCTCGATGACATAGGTGCCATCAACACCTGATAGGGACAGATTGAAAGGCGTCTTGGGTCCAAGCGTTACCGCTTCAGACGCACCAACTCCACTCAATTGTCCTTCTAAGATGCCGCTCGCCACTAGAGCCCCCCAATGACTTCTTGGAGTGCGTTCGCGCCGTTGCCCGCATCAGTCTCACTAAGCACCTTCGCGTTGGCGGCACCTTGTGTGACCTGCTCTTGTTGCTGTGCTTGTTGCTGTGCTTGTTGATCAGCCTGCACGCGCTCTGCGACTTCTTCGTCGGAGCGTATGATCTCAGGAGGTACACCAAGCATGTCCGCGTATGAGCTGACAGCCTTAGTGGCATCAAGCTTGTGCCGGGCTTCGGGGTAGATTGAGACCATGTTGCCAGTGAAGGCAAAGGCTCGCTCGATGCTGGCCGTGCCCACGGCTTTCTGTGCTTGAGCAAGTAGCGATATGTACTCGACTTTAATCTCTTGACCTTCGAGTGCCTGCGGAATATCGGGGAACACCCCTTTTTCCAAGCAGATCGCAAAAGTCCGGTCGATAAGAGGGTCGAGGAGCTCATCATGAAGGCGCTCGAGGACAGGGCCTAGCATTAAGAGCTTCTCTTCATGGCGCTCCTCGATCTCTCTAGCGGTTATCTGACGACGGTCAGAATTAGCTAACATGAGGAACAGATCCTCGTAGTATGCTTTGCTGATTCGCTGTTGCGTCTCGTTGATGTCTTCTCTCAACTCGCCTAAGTGCGGGTTGACTTCATAAGTGGGTCGGATGCCGGTAGCGCCTGTCGTCTCATCGTAGAAGCTGACGCCGCCCGGTAGTGAGTTGATAGGGGTGTTAGCGAGTGAGCTTGGCGCCTGCATTGGGGGGTTGACCATTTTATCAATGCCTTGTGCTTTACGCTTTTGCTGGATCTGTAACTGCTTAACGTCACCGAGTGAAAAGTCACCTGGACCCGAACCATAGTGCTCTTCTGCCTTGATCTCCCAGCGGGGGACCATTGCAGGGAAGGTATCGAACCCAGCGATGCGCAGGTACTGGTTGTCCTTTTCACCCTCTTCGTAATAGATAGAACTAAAGGGTTTGTTGCCCGAGTTCATGCTATGCACAATACGATTTTCGTTCGGGAGGATGTGGTGGATGACAGTGAACTCTGTATTGTAACTGCCGTCTTCCCAAGCTTTTAGTACGACGGCACTGACATTCTTTTTGCCGAATTCACCAATCAGCTGTTTTGCTGTCATGGGGAACTCACGCACAATTAGGTCTACGACACCCCGGTGGTTGGTGCCCACTTTATAGCTGCCGAGGCTAAGATTGTAGGAGCGGACCACGTCTTCAAAATCAAATAGGGGCATGATGGCTGATGTGCCAAAGGCACCTAGCTCGCCATACAATATGTGCAAACTGTTATAAACATTGGAACTCGAGAAGATGCCCAGCATCTTATCTCGAACGTGATGCAGCCAGGGTTTCACTTCTCGCGACTCGGCTAAGCCTTTGTCGCCAAGTGTTAGTCGAAACCAAGGGCGTGCCGGGGAGCTGATGCCCGCCATCATGCCAGACTGCAATGTTCTTAACGCCAAGCCCGCAGTGTTATCCATGATCGACGTGAAGGATGCCGGTGCATTTCGGTTTTTGCGAAGGAAGTGCCCCCGCCTCGGCGCTACGAATTCTTGGATGTCCATCCACCTTGATCGGTAGAGCTGGAAGTCTGTGTCGAGGCCTGCCCTAACTGCTTCAAGATGGGTGCGTAATGACTCCTGTGGCATTAGTCGCTACTCGCATTGCTACTCGCATTGCTACTCGCATTGCTACTCGCGCCACGGGGTCCAGTCAGCATCGTTGACCTTCGTCCCGTATTGTTCTCAGCTTTGCGCTCCGCTCTGAGTCTTGCAGCCTCTTGCGTCTCGGGTGCTGACGCGGCTTTAGGAGGCGGGATTGGTGCAGGTATGTTTGGTTTAGACATGATGCACATGATTAACTAGCTCCGAGCAGTGTTGCTTTGACGTTGTCACCGGGTAAACCGAGTGGGCCGAGCAGGGTACGATTGCGGTTACGAAGACTGACATCTCCGATAAGGCTGTCCATCTGACCTCTTGAACTTTTTGAAGTCGCTGCCTCTGTTGTTGCTGTAGTGCTGTTAGGGTTTAAGGGCTCCGTTGCTGGTGAATGCGGTCCATCACCGCCATCACCGCCACCGCTATAACCACTGCCACCGCCATCACCGCCACCGCTATTACCACTGGCGGCATCTGCGTTACCGGGTTCACCACCAGGGCCTGGGCCTGTTGGCGTGTCCGTTTGTGTCACACTATTGGTCTCCAGGCTGCTGCTGCTGCTGCTGCCACCGCCACTATTACCACTGGCTGCCTCTGCGTTACCGGGTTCACCGCCAGGGCCTGGGCCGGTTGGCGTGTCCTCGCTCTCGCTCTCGCCATCGCCTGGTCCTCCACACATATTCCTAGTCCTAGATTTATTAATTCGCACATAATAAACCAAGGCTCTTCTCGTTCAGCGTAGGTTGCTAAGCGAAAGGATCGTAGTCAGATATCGCGAACGTAGGCTTAGTGGCTGTGATGTCAGAGCGAACCGGGTAGGCAAAGCTCAAGCAGAGTGAATCCCACAGGTTGGGTGATCGACCAATCAGAATCTTAACCGCGTCCTTGGGCGCAAACTTGTACTTGCCGTCCATCGTCGGCATCATCTCGATGCACAACATCTCTTCCGCCAACTCATCTAAATTGGGGATCGCGCCGCCTTCGGCGAGCCACTCTTTCGCGAGCACGAACATCTCGGCACGTTTGTTCAGGCAGTCAGTTCGCCCCGCCTTGGCGCTGAACCAGACCATGCGCCAGATGCTGCCCATCGTCTTGCCCGCGCTGTAGATGCCTTGGCCGTAACCCGCATCGATGAACACTTGGGCTGCGCGGTACTTCGTCTCATACGCGATTAGCTTCTGGGCAATCAGCACGTCGTTGTCGTTGTAAGGTATCCGCTCGAGGATCTCAAAGTGCAAGCCTTGGCGCTTGGCGATGACGAGCTCATCATCCCCGGTCCAAGCCGGGTCACAGGTCAGGATGACGGGTGCGAAGTTGTACTGCTCTTTGCGTAAATGCTTAGCGCGTGCATCGTCAACCGCAGTTTGGCTGATGAACTGCATGGCAGACTGTATAGGGAACTCCCCTCTGACTCTGACTTTGAAGAAGTCGCTGTCGATGCCGTATTGCTCCGCCCACTGGGCGAACATCTTTTTGTTGGTGCCTTCGACATCTCGGCTGTCAACCTTGAGCCGGATCTTCCAAAACTTTGAGAATTTGCGCCAGCACTCTCGGAACCTGCCGGTCGCCCGGGTTGGGTTACCAAACACGATCCAGATGATCTCGGTCTCGGTGTCGGTCAGTGCGCCCTCCGTTACCTCCCAGATTACGTCATCGATGGCCGAGGCCTCATCCATCACAATGATGATGCGCTTCCCCTGATTGTGCGTGCCCGCAAATGACTCGGGCTTTGAAATACTCCACGGGATGAAGTCAGCTCTCCAAGCTTTGTCGTGGTCCTTCTCATTACTGTAGATCGACATCGATGATTCATTGAACCAGTGCGAAGTCATCGACAGGTTGTGCCACTTCAATACTTCGGGTGCTGTCTTCGTGCGTAACTGACCCTCTGTGTTAGAGGTCAACACGATGCGGCAATCTGCGCAAGTCGACATGCCCCAGTCCACGACCATCCCGATGAGCGCTGACTTACCCACACCGTGCCCACTTGACACTGCAATGCCTAACGGATCGAACCGGGTCGCTGGATCTGATAGATGCGCTTCCATACCTTTGAGTATGTCAGACTGCCAGGCTCTCGGCCCTGGGTGCCGCTCCAGCACTGTCCCTTTTTCGGACCAAGGAAATGCCCACATCGAGTAGTGCAACGGCTTATGTCTAAACTTCGCACACTGATCTTCGAGCTGATACTCGATATCTGCTTCGCTAAATGTCTTCAATCTGCCCCTCTTAATGCTTTATCAGCATAAGCTCTGCGGTTTTGTATGATAGCGACAAAGGCTTGATCTTCATGCGCATGCGTCTCGCACAGCTTCAACGCATTCTCATAGACCCCCATTGCTCTTATCTGACGATCAACATGAGTGTCGAGCTTCTTGAGCTTAGCCTCGAGAATATCGTTGTACTGTTGATGCTCTTCGATTTGAGCCTTGAGCCTTTTTATCAAGCTCTGACCCCGATAGTCAGACACCAGACAGCGACAGCTGCCGCTGTGCCCTTCATGTGCCGGGGGTGCAATAACACAACTGTGAGAGCCACAACCCATCAACCCACTCATGTCTTCGCCACCTGGTATAGCGTGTACCACGGATTGCCTGACGGGTTCTCGAGACGCGAGTCGGTCACCTCCCCCTCGGCGTTGAACTGCAGCCAGATGTGTGGTGGCTGGCTGGGGTGCGCCATCTCTGGTTGCTTTTTGTCTTTGTCCATGATTCTCTCCTGTTAAGTTGTTTCGTAACAAAACTCGACACTGCGAAACTGACCATCGCTTGGCTCATTGATACTGCTAGTATCAAACCAACAGCAATCCGGGTTGATATCAACGAAGGGAGGGGCATAGTCTAATTTTTTGCACAGTGCTTCAGCTAAAATTGATCGGATCTCATTCTCGTTTAATATGACTTTCATTTCATTCATCCTCTTTTAATCGGGCCATTAGCCCTTGGCTTGTTTCCAAGTATTGATACTCATCTTGCGTGGGTCCCGGGCAATGACAGTCTGTATAATGCACATCACAAAAGGGGCAGACTGGCTCATCGCATAGCTCGCATAGCGGACACTGATCCGCAAAGAGCACCGGGACCCAAGGGTTGTCGCTCACCGGCGCTCGAGTGCTAGTTCGTTTTCGACTGATGCGAGCTCACCATCAATGATCATGTTCTCTTTCGTCAGTCGGCTGCACTCTTTGCGTAACGCTTGGATCTCATCAGCGGCATGCTGACACAGTAGGTAGTTTGCGCCATGCGATTGGCGCAGCTTCTGCAGTATGACGGCGCGACGTTTTGATTTCGGTAATGACATAACTATGACCCCTTATCTTCTTAATGTGTAGTCACAAGCTCTGCGCTTGCGGCGATCATGGGTGTTGGCTTGCACATTCACATGCCCTAGCCGCTTAAAGTAACTGACCCTCATTTTCTTCTTTTGCTTTTTAATAAAACGATTGATTCGATTTGCAATACTCATGACTCTTCCTCGGTTGGCTTAAATGTCCCGTCGCTTGATTGCTCCAGGTCTATGACTCGTCGGCTTGCATCTGCAAGTCGTTGTGAGCGTCCCTCTAAATGTGTTACCTCGGCGCGTTCAATCCATGCCTGCACGTCGACATGCTTGCCCACTAGCTCGATGACCCTGGTGCGGTCAGCAAACTTGATCTTTACAACCTCGCCTATCTTCTCGCCTTCTTTGTTGAATGTTTCTTTGGTCTCAACACCTGACACCATTTGCCGCCAGATCAGTGGCCACTCCTTGATTGGCAGATACGCCCCATCGTCTCCGATCAGATCCGCGTAGTCAGCAGTCCTCATATCGTTGAGCTGTGTGAGCACATCAGCTGCCTTAACCCCTGTCTTCTTGGCTCGTTTCTCCAGCGCTGCGGCTATAGCAGCCGCAATGTGAGGTTTATGTAAGTTCTCTGACCCCATCCTGTACGCTGTCTTCTTAGAGTACCCAGCTCTCAACGCTGCAGCGGCAGCATTCAAGTCGACTAAGTATTCTTTAACGAAGACGCGTTGCTTACCGCGATACAGACTGAGCTTACTCGCCACGATACTTAACCCCCTGCCAAGCCAGTGCCTTGATGTGGTCATGCCCTTCCATCGCGCAGATCTCAGCCTTCTGCGTTTTAGTCTTAACGCCGGACGCTCGAAGCCCTAACCGCCTAACCCGGTCACGGATCGCATTGAGTGATCTGCGGGGCATGTACCTCTGACAGTACCGGGACCCAAACTCTGGATAGGTCTGCGTCAGGACCCAGTCTTCTAGTCCAGTCCAACGCGTGTAAGTCAGTGACAGGCGATGCGCTCTTGTCTTAATCGCACCGCGTGACCGACGGAAGCCCATTGCGCGTAGCACACACTGCGTGATTGCCCGCCCACTGGTTGGGTAGGTGTGACGCATGATGTCTTCTTCCAATTTATGCCAGATCATTTGTTATGCACTCCAGGTGTTATTGTCTGTTTCTGTACTTGCCGCCCCTTGGGGCAGGTGTATGCCCCAGCATGTACACAGCCCCTTTAGGGGTGCGTACAATGCGTACAATTTCTTCAATGATTTCAATAGCTTAAAAGTGTACGCAGTCAGTGTACGCATTCGCCCACTGCGTACATTGTAAGCTGTTGATTTTACTAAGGAAATGTACGCATATGCGTACAAATGCGCACAATGCGTACAATAATTACGTGTCAAACACATCGCCTGTAGTTGAACTGCACTCCGTGAATTACGCATAGTCTGCACGCACCGTAATCGGGCTGTTTGCACCCTTGCCCTGCTCCAACCAGAGATGAACCAAACGTCCACCATGCTCGATGATGTTCGCGTTCGACCGATCAAAATGCAGTGCGCATGTCATCCGTTTGCGAAGTGCGTTGTCACTATTCAGTCCCCAGACCCCCCGTAACCGTTCCATCGCTGCGGTGATTCTCATGTCCGTGTTATCACCCAGAGCGCAGAGCACGTCGATTCTGTACCTGGCATTCATGGCCTCAGTCGCAACCGCGTCTTCTTCATCCGCTTCTGCTTCGTGGACCGTGACATCGTAGAGCTCATGCACCCCGACCTCATCACCATTGGGCAATGTGACTGAGCGCATCAAGTACCAAGTGGCCCCGGCCGCACCTAGGCTAAAGTTTTCTTTGCCAATGTCTGATCGCACTAGCATGTAGCCGAGTGCGTCAAAGTCGATGTGCAGGGCCTTGGCTTCGGCTCTCGTCATCTTCGATAAGGTAGTAACCACTCGCGCCGCTGCAATGGCGGAGGACGCACCGCGTGCTGCTTCAGCATCCCCCGCTTCGCCCCCTTTGCGAACGTGATGGATGAGCTCAATAGCACAACTGCCCTCCGCTGCAATGTGGCGGAAGGTGTCCATCACTCGCTCAATCTCACCGTTGTCATTCTCGTTCGCAGTGTGCGTACTGATAAAAGGGTCAAGGCTGCACATGATGATGTTGTGCTCTTTGATATAAGATAAGAGCGCTGGCACATTGGGGGTGACGATGACGTTGCCGAGATCATCACGGGTACAAAGTGTAAACGTCTCAGCATCGTAACCGCTGAAGTAATGCAGCTTGTCTGCTACTTGGGCAAAGGGGATCTCGTAATGTAGACAAGCCGCTGCGAGGCGTCGCTCGATCTCGTCCACCTTGTCCTCATTGTTAATGATGAGCACGCTGCCCTCTTGGTGAACCGTTTCACCCGTCAGGCCTCTACCGAGTGCAACGGACAGGCAGGACAGGATAGAGAACGTACTCTTACTAACCCCTGCTTTGCCGATCGTTGCGCTGATGTACCCTTTTAAGAAGCGTCTGCCAAACACCCAAGGGCGCGGCTGTAGGCTGTGGATGTCGAACGAGGCACCGAGGGTCCGGGCTTTGAGTGTTCGAGCAACGGGTGTGGCAAAGAGGTCATCACTCTCGCGCTCTTCTACTACGAGTTTGTCATGTCGCGATGCGTTCTTAGCCCGCTGCCAGATGGATGCGAAGGTGATCGAGTTGCGACCGGCATCGGGCTTGAAGCTCGGCCATCTGCGTTCACACACGCCAGGCTGATACTTCATTGACTGTTTTGAAGCGCTCCACTGCTCAAAGATGTCGAGACCTTCTGTGCCCCCCTGATACTGATGGTAAAGCGCCATGCCCACTTCGACCCATTCTTGAAGGTTGCAGTCAGGGTCCAAGGCTTTAAGTGCTGCAACAACCTGCGTTTGAGTAAAGTTACCAGGCTGCTCTGCTTTAACAATGTTCTCAAATGCCGAGGTCTCGATGACATTACTAGTCTCACCGCTGACGCCTTTTGCTTGTAGAGTCCATGTTCCTGCTGCGACTAAGGGAGGGACGACAGTGGTCTCGAAGAAGTCAATCATCGCAGCGACCTGCGCAGCGGTAATGGGTTGGAGTTCTGCAATGGGGGTTTCGTGGAGTGGTTTGTTAGAACTGTACTTATAAGGTTTGCCGGTCTCGGGGTGATCACCCCAGGTGACGAACTGCTGGCCGACACCGAGGAATTCAACCTTGTTGACATTACCGTCAGTATCAACATATCCGTCACTGACACGCTTGGTCAGGTTCTCAGGGTTGGTGCAGACATAGAGCACTTTAGGACGACGACCGACGCGGGGAGGCAGAGCCTTCGGTACGCAGCTATTAAAAGAGATAGCAGCACCTTCATTGTAGATGTCTGCATCGATGCCTCCGAGGCCCATAACGCCCCAGCCACCATAACGCCCAGAGTCAACCCACTCTTTGACGAGCGCTGGTGTGGCGATCAGGTTCTGCCATCCAACGATGCCCGGGTGCTTTTGTCCTTTGAGTATGGGTACAATGCGATACCCGAGACTGATTAGGGCGAGACCCACTCGCAACATTTCGTCAGCATCGAGCACCGGGTTAGTTTGCATCTGCGTTGTATAATGCCAACCGATCTGACAGTTTGATATACTGAATGACTGACATCGACGGGGTCGAACTTGACTCCCAGCGGGATACAGTCGGTTGAGAGACGCCAGCAGTGATGGCGATGGATTGTTGCGTTGCCCCGGTTGCCCGGAGTTCGCTAATAAGCAGAGGGATAGTTTTCATGCGGGGATTGTAAACTATGCACATAAGTTATGTCCACACGCATAACTATTCATGTGTAAATAAATCATTGTATAAAATATACATCAGTGCATACTAGCTGTTTAGTTGTATGTGTGCGTACACGCACATAAATAGGTAGAAAGGATGACCACACAACCACTGATTGCCACTTGTATTAAGACCTATTCACGTAGGTGCAAGTGCCGCATCAAGCAAAAGTGCAAATTCAAACACAAGCTGCATCAGTGTTTGGGGGGTTCTTGCGTTGCGTCACAATCAAAGCATCTAGGCCGCGACTCCCAGCGCAACCTTGTGGTCAACTTCAATGAGAAAGATTACTTTCGTAAAGATAATGATGCACATCAAAACCCCACACCCATTATCCATAACTTAAGGCCAATAATATTATGTCAAACCAATACGCAGACTGGCTTCATGCTGCGATAGATGAAATCAATAAAGATCAACGCACTCGAGGTAAGCGCTACTCTCAATACAAACTAGCGCAAGAAGCCGGTGTTTCCCAGCCCGCCCTATCGCGCATATTATCGGGCGACACCACAAACCCAGGTGCAGCGACATACAAAGGGCTGGTCACCGCACTTGACCAACGCCTGCAGCTCGCGTACCCCGAGGGACACTCAGTAGGAGAACCCCCTTGTCTCGGTAATTTTATTGAGAGGCGCACGACCGGCGACTCCACTCTGGCAACTGTGGAGGCGGACAAGGCCGCGGCTGCGATGGATATGCTCGACGAAGAAGTGCCCGACTGGCACAAGAGCCCTCACAGAGGTAAGCTATTTACTCGGTATTATGCGAATAGTTAATTCTTTGTTGCATTTAATATGCTCTTATGCATAATATTTAGACTACATGAAGTAGTTATCTTTTCTCAAAACAGGACGGAAAGTCAATGAATGAAATGGAATGGTCTGATGAAGACGGCCTCAAGAAAGTGTACGAGAGAATAAAAGTAACAATAGCCCAGTCGTTTATTGAGCTTGAAGTAACAACCAAGGAGGCAGCACGCATCTCAGAAGAGCTTAAACGAAGAGCACAACAGGATGTAAGCCACTTAGGGCCAGAAATGTACGCGGATGCAGAGCTTCAAAAGTGGACCGGATGGCGAGATCGAGACTTTAATACTTGTGACGCCATCACCGCTTTAAGATCTTCTGACGCTCAAAATATATTGAACTAAAGGGGAGAGGCACACCACTTAGGCTATTCAATACCTAAAATAAATGACACAGCCCCTTCCTCGGGGCTTTTTTATGCCTGATGGAATTAATATGCACATTACCTTGCATAGCTTATGCATATATGCATAATAGGGGTGTGCCGAGCAATCGCCAGGCAAAACAGGAGATAAAGGAAATGAACAAAGTTTACGCAAATAAGATTGGGTATACAGACGTAACACCTTTTGAAGTAATAAAAAAGGTTTCTGAAACGACAATGGACATCCAAGAGATGGACGCTGAGAGAGATCCATCTTGGAAGCCAGAAATGCATGCTGGAGGTTTTTTTGCTCATACTTCTAACCAAGAATCACAAAGATGGTTCATCACATCAAGTAAAGATGAAGTGGCATTTCGCATCCGATATTCAAAAGCAAAGGGGAGATGGCAGGATAAATGGGGCAACCGTTACCAGTTATCTGACAAACCAAAAAGGTTTTATGACTACAATTTCTAAACTAACACAGCCCCTTCACAGGGGCTAAGCCAGTAGTAACGCCCAGCAGTGTGGCACCACCCGCCCTGCTAGGAACTAAACGCAACAGGAGATAAGAAATGACACACAAGGTTAACAAGGTTCGTATAGAACTCGATAGAAAAGAAACCGACGAGGAGAACGACACCCAGGCTGCGCTGATGACTTCAATGCTGCAAAGGTTATCGCACCCCCCGGAGGAAGGAGGGGTGTGGGTCGGATGGTACGGCGACCACTTCGCGCTGTCCTCCCAAAAAGGCTTCTTCCATGTGCCCTTCCAAGCAGATAGCCACTGGTTTAACTTGGATGTATTTGGCAGACCCGTTGAAGTAACACACGACGACTCAGCTGAACAGAGCGATGGCGTATACCGGAATGGCACCCCCTTCTTTTATCTCACAAAGGACCGGGACAACATCTACACCCCGGTTGTCACACGGGATGCGGATTGGAATATCTCATACCACTCACCAGGCGGGAAGTGTGTCAGCGGATTCATAGCCCAGCACAGGGACATCATTGATCCCGTTAACGGAGAAACTAAAATTAAATGATGCATTTACTTGCATAACTTATGCGTATATGCATAATAGTTAAATGTTCTCGAGGTGGCACCACCCGCCTCGGGATTTTAAGTCGCAACAGGAGATCAGGATGAAAAACATTACGCATCACACAGGAAAGCTCACCGTCGTTAAGCGACTCCCAACATCCGCGAATGGCAACCCACGCTATTTGCTCAACGTCGACGGATACCTCGTCGCCACTGCACCAGACGCATCGATAGCCTACGAAGTCACCAATTTCGACGGCAAAGAAGTCACCGCCGAGATAGGCACCTATTACAACCAAGCAACGCTTCACCGCGTTGAAGCACTTAAGACCCCAGCTTCTTAAGGTCACTCTGACCACTCCCTCCCACTTTAGCGAGTGGGCTTTTTAGAGCCGATCAAGGTCGTCTCCACAAAGCCGAACAAGTGATTTTAGACAGCAGGTTCGATCACTATAAATATGGAAAAGCTGTAAACCGACGTAACCGCAACAGGAGATAAGAGATGTCACCACAAGAAGCTAAGAAGGCAATGCGTAAATTTAGCGCGATGCTGCGTAACCGAGCAAAACGCGTACCCACCGCACGAATGTATCGATGCCTGGGTGGACCCTTCGCCGGTCAACAATTAGCGCTTCGCACCGGGACCACTTGCAATTTAACAGTGAAAGGATTCCGGGGGCGTTACATCGCACTTAGCGGGTGGGAAGTGCGCTGGCACGAAAACACTTAAAAACAAGGTGACCCGGCGCATCACCACATGCCACCGGGTCGCGAACACTACTTTCAAAACTTGCAACAGGAGATTCAGAAATGCTCGACCAAATCATACCACAACATTCTAAGTTGTCACCCTCGGGCGCGGCCACTTGGCTCGGATGCCCCGGCAGCGTCGAGGCGCAAGCGGGACTGCCAGATACCAGTAGCTTTTTTGCAGCCGAGGGCACAGCCGCCCATGAGCTCGCAGCCTGGGCGCTGACAGAAGACCGCATCCCCCACGAACGTGAGGGTCAAGTCATCGTCGTCGAAGAAGAAGATGAAGACTACGAGATCACAGTGTCTGAAGACATGTGCGATCACGTCCAAAGCTACATTGATGGGATCAACTTGCTGCGCGCAGCAACAACGCCAACTAAGCGCTGGGAAGCCATCGAGACTCGAGTTTTTACTCCGGTAGACGAATGTAATGGCACCGCTGATTACATGATGTATGACGTCGCATCAGATCACCTACACATCATGGACTTGAAGTTTGGCAAGGGCATTAAAGTCAAAGCCGAAGCGAACAAACAGCTGATGATCTACGGGTGGGGCGCAGGTCGTGCGATCTATAAAAAGTTTAGCAAGATCCCCGCGCATTTTACATTACACATCAGTCAGCCACGCATCGGCAACTATGATGATGTGACCTACGATCAAGAGACCTTCATTGGTTTGGTCGGTGAGATCGAGCAAGGAGCCCTGCTTGCACTTCAGCCCGACGCACCTCGCATACCCGGCACTGCTCAGTGCCGCTGGTGTAAAGCCAAGGCAACCTGCCCTGAACTTAATGGCTTTGTAATAGAGACGGTTACCCATGAGTTCCCCATCATCGAGGGGGAGCTGGCAGCAGGAGGTAGAGGGGCCGACCCCCACATCTACGAGGAACGTCTCGCCATAGCGATGGACCGCGTCGATCTGGTCAAGGGCTGGGCCAAAGCAATCGAGGGGGCGGTGTTCAGCGCACTCGAAGAAGGCTTGGCCATCGAAGGCTACAAGCTAGTCGAAGGTCGCAGCTCTCGCGGCTGGTCCTTAGACGAAGCCGAGATGAACCTAGAGCTTCGCAAACGTAAGTACAAATTAAAGGTGGCGGATTTTACCGAGCAGAAACTACTCACAGCCCCCGCGCTTGAGAAGCGACTCGGTAAGAAAAACTTCACCGACAAACTGAGAGACCTAGTCTCGAAGCCAGCTGGCAAACCAACCTTGGCAGAATCCTCTGACAAGCGGCCAGCGATTTTCCCTGCGGAGCAATTCGCAGACATTACCAGTGCAACAGGAGTTATTTAATGTTATTAAAAAATGTAAGACTTTCATTCCCCGATCTTTTTCGTGCAACTACGTTTGAAGCAGGGCAAGAGCCTAAGTTTGGCGGCATGTTTATTCTGGAGCCAGGCCACCCGCAGATTGCTGAAGTGCAAGAAGCGATTCAAAAAGCTGCGATGGAGAAATGGCCCAAGGCCCTGCCCTCCACCCTACCCCTTTGCATGCGTCCAAATACGGACAAGTCACACCTAGAAGGGTTCGACGAGGGTGGCTGGTTCATCAACGCGTCAAGCAAGAAGCGCCCCACCGTTATCGACCGCGACCGCGCACCTTTGGCCGAGGAGGATGGCAAGCCCTATGCGGGTTGTTACGTCAACGCGATACTAGATGTATGGGCGCTCAACAACCCGAAGTACCCCAAGCGCATATGCGCCGAGCTTAAGGGCGTGCAGTTTGTGATGGATGGCGAAGCCTTTGGCGGGTCTAGCCCAGCACAGGCTAACGACTTCGACTTGCTCGAAGAAGCAGCGCCCGTGCCCACCGCAGCAGACACTTTTGGTCCTGCTGGATCTCAGCCAGTGGCCGCACCCCGCGAGGGAACTACGCCTCCTTTGGCCACTACGCCCCCGGTGCAGACGGGTACCGTCGCTAACGCTCTGTTTCACTAACCCATGCTCTACCTCGACTTAGAGACGTACTCGGATAGTGATCTCAGCGAGGTAGGGGCTTACCTCTACGCCAAAGCCAGCGAGCTCATGCTTGTTGGCTTTGCGCTTGATGATGACGAGGCCCAAGTCTGGGATGTCACCAGCGGCGATCTCATGCCACCCAGGTTACACGCAGCGCTGATGTCCGACATGCCCATCACTGGGCACAACGTCGGCACGTTCGACAGACTCATCATGCTTGAACATTGTCCTCAATATAAATTCCCAATCGAGAGATGGAAAGACACACAGGTACTGGCGCTAACCAATGGCCTACCTATGTCTCTCGACAAAGCGTGTCAGGCTATCAACATGCCGAGCCAGTTTGCCAAGCTTAAGAGCGACGGTCGCAGACTGATCAGCCTTTTCTGTAAGCCTGCACCCAGAAACCACAATATCCGCAGGTACACCCAACATGACAAGCCCAACGAATGGGCCGACTTTATTGAATACTGCAGGCGAGATGTCATCGCCTGTCGTGAGCTAGTCAACACACTTGACCACTCAAACTGGCAACTCGAGCTGAACAATTGGTACGCCAACCTGCGTATGAATGATCGCGGCCTGCCGATGGACACTGAGCTCGCAGCCATCTTCATTGATCAGATAGCTGCAGCAGAGCGTAACCTCACAGACAAGCTGGACCACTTAACTGATGGCGCTGTTCAGCGGCACAATCAAGTGGCTCGCATGCTTGAGTGGCTCAAAGCAGATGGCTGCGAGATGCCCGACATGACGGTCGCAACCGTCGCAGCTGTGCTGGCCCTCGGCAATGCATCCGCTGAAGCACTCGAAGTGCTAACGATCCGCAAGACACTGGCGAAGTCCAGCGTTAAGAAACTATCTAAAATAATATCAGCGTCTGACAGCCACAATGCGTTGCGCGGTGCGTTCGAGTTCTATGGTGCCGGTCGCACAGGCCGCGAAGCCGGTCGCATAATCCAACCCCAGAACCTGCCACGGACTGAAAAGAAATTCACACCCGAGGTTATCGAAGAGGTTATCGCCCTGCTTAAAGGGGGGCAAAAGCTGCACGACAACGTCGTACACCACACAGCCTCCAACTTAATTCGCGCCATGATCGCAGCGACACCAGGGTGTGAGCTCATCGTCTCTGACCTTGCCAACATCGAGGGCCGTGTGCTCGCATGGTTAGCGGGGGCACAGTGGAAGCTCGAAGCGTTTCGCGCCTACGATACTGGCACAGGACCCGATCTGTACAAGCTCGCGTTTGCTCGAGCTTTCACCATGCCCGTAGCTGATGTCGACGAAGAGCAGCGCACCATCGGCAAGGTCATGGAGCTTGCGCTTGGCTACCAGGGTGCGCTCGGCGCGTTTAAGCAGATGTCTGCCATCTATGGTGTCGACCTTCCCGACTCGACTATTTTAAAGATAGTACACGGCTGGCGCACTGCCAACTCAGAGATCGTTAAATTCTGGGCGCTGATACAACAAGCCTGTGAGGCTGCGTGTCGCAAACCCAACACGGTTTATACACTGCTGGGTCTACAGGTTGCTTTCAGCTCACAACTCAACTCACTCGGCATCAAGCTCCCCAGTGGGCGCATCCTCTGGTATCGCGAGATGCAAGTAGTCGAGGGGCGCGAGTCCTCCAGGCTCCAGTTCATGGGGGTCGATGGCTACACAAAGCAGTGGACGTGGATAGACACCTATGGCGGCAAGCTGGTTGAGAACATCACCCAAGCTGTTGCGAGGGACGTGCTGTGGCACGGCGTTCACTCGGCTGAGTCCATCGGTATGCATCCCGTGGGCACGGTCCACGATGAAATCATCTGTCATGAAAAGCAAGGCGAGTTTCGCGTCGAAGACTTAAACCACTGCATGGAAAATAAACCGACTTGGTGCGTAGACCTACCGCTAGTCGCCGAAGGATTCAAAGCACCAAGGTACAGAAAATGAGCGAGCGATTGATTGAAAACCATCTGAAGAAAAGAATGACCGCGGCGGGTGGCCTCTGCTGGAAGCTTACATCCCCCAGCACAGCGGGTGTACCCGACCGCATCTGCGTGTTCCCCGGCGGCGAGGTTGTCTTCGTCGAGCTCAAAGCACCGGGCAAAACGCCCAATCCTATGCAAGAGAGACGCATAAAAGCGCTTCGCGCTTGCGGTGCAACTGCTGGCTGGCTCGACAGCAAAGGCGCAGTCGACAAGTTTGTTGATGCAAGACTTGCATAAGATATGCACATATGCATAATAGATGCTTAATTAAAAGGAGATAAGAAATGACAACATTAAGACTGAAAGTAATAACAGCACCTAAAGAAGAGAACGCACCCTTCATTGTAGTTCACACAAAAGGTGCCCTCTCACTGATGTGCAAGCTACAGCAGGTTGAGTGCTGGGACAGCGACCAGGAAAAAATGTATTGGCGCTGGGAAGATGTTGAGCTTGCAGCCTCTGATGCGCCTGACTTTGAAGAGACGTCAATCTAATGACCACATTCGTACCCCACAAATACCAAGAGCACGGCATCGAGCGCATCGAGTCTGGTGAGTCTGTCATGCTCGCGATGGAGATGGGCCTCGGCAAGACGGTCACTACGCTGACCGGGTTGCAGACGCTGATCGAGAAAGGGATAGCGAACAACACATTGCTCATCGCACCACTGCGCGTTGCCCGAAATGTCTGGCCCGATGAGATCGCCAAGTGGGATCACTTGAACATAAACTATTCGTTGGTGCTCGGCACAAAAGCCGAGCGCATCAAAGCACTGAAGGTGGACGCCGATGTCTACATCATTAACGTCGACAACCTGAAGTGGTTGGTTGACCAGCTGCCAAAATCATCCGCGTGGCCCTTCGACACCGTCATTATCGATGAGTCATCACAGTTTAAAAACTGGTCAACCACCCGCTTCAAGTCATTGCGCAAAGTGAGACCCTTCATTCGCCAAGTCATTGAGTTGACGGGCACCCCTGCCCCCACTCATCTGCTTAATCTCTGGGCGCAAGTATTCTTGCTCGACATGGGGCAGCGCTTGGGCAAGGCCGTCACCCGGTTTCGCTCTCAATACTTCGAGAGTACAGATTACTTCCAGCGGGTGTGGGTTCCGCGCCTCGGTGCGCAGGACAAGATCCTCGAGCTGATTGCTGACGTGTGCGTCAGTATGAAGGCAGCTGACTATCTCGACCTACCCCCCTGCACCTTCAATGACGTGTATGTCGACCTGCCGTTCGCCGCCCGCCACATGTACGAACAGATGGAACGCGAGATGCTCATCACCCTAACATCAGGCAGTGTTGAAGCCGCGAACCATGCCGTCGTTGCGGGCAAGTGCATGCAGCTTTGTAATGGCGCTATCTACACTGATGACGAGAAAAACTGGGAGACGGTACACGACGAGAAGATCAAGGCACTCGACAGCATCATTGAAGAAGCGCAGGGCAAACCAATTCTATTAGCGTACACCTACCAGCACGACCTCGCCAGGCTCAAAGCCAAGTACAAAAGCATCGTGACTCTCGATGATGGAGACGACACAGACATCATCGCAGCTTGGAACCGTGGCGAGATCGAAATGCTGGCCTGTCATCCTGCCAGCGCGGGCCACGGGCTCAATCTTCAAGACGGGGGGCACATCGCAGTCTGGTTCGGGCTCAACTGGTCCCTCGAGCTGTACCTTCAGTTCAACGCACGACTGGACCGACAAGGGCAAAAAGTGCCCGTCATGATCCACCGCATCTTGGCGCGGGAAACCATCGATACGCTAGTGCTCGACCGACTCGCTAATCGCACAACCACCCAAGAAGCAGTGAAGAATTTCATCAAGCTAAAGCAACAGGAGCAAGGAGTATGAACACAGAAGAAGCAAGAGAGGCATGGTGCCTGGCGCTAGAGTCGAGGGAGTACGCGCAAACCAAGGCGATGCTGCAGGGGGGGAAGGGGTACTGCTGCCTGGGGGTGGCCTGCTTAGTCGCAGAACAAAATGGCATCGCGGTCGAAAGAGAGAAATATACCGGCGCTAACCGGCTAGTAGGGTCGAGCTTGCACCGTCAGGAAGCTGTGCTCCTGTGGTTGGGCCTCCAGGATGGAGCTGGAGCTTTTGAGGGGGAAGCAGGCGTGTCCCTCGTAACGCTCAACGACTCACAAGGAATGACTTTTGCTGAGATAGCCGCAGTCATTCGATCCAACCCAAGGGGGCTCTTCCTGTGAGCAAATTATTAAATGCAAAAGAAGCATCAGTGCTGTTGAGGGTTACCCCCCGCCACGTCGTTGAGCGTTTGCGAACCCGTCGTGGCTTCCCTAAAGCGTTGAAGCCCGCACGCGAGTATTTGTGGCATGAGCATGAACTGATCGGCTGGCTCAACAGCACATCGAGCAGAGTCTGATGGGGTATGTACACAAGAAGGCACCCGTCATCTGCACGGATTGCATCTATCGCGAGAGCATCTTAGTCTCCCGCAGGACCACTCAACCGATCTGTACTAAGTATGGCAAGTGCTGCAGCGATGCGACTGAAGACTGTGGATATGAAGTAGACCTAGACCAAGTCGTTGCGCAAGTTGAGGCGTGTGAGCAGTACAACCTGGGGTTCACACCCCGATATGCTCGCACCCCAGCGCTCAACGGATTTGAAAGCATTTGAATTCACGCGGTTCCTTTACTAGCCGCGTTGAAGCATCGAGCTGGGCGAGATCCCGAGCTGATATTGGCTCATGAAATAAGCGAAATCCTGTAATTTTTGAGGCCTTATTGTCTATTTTTTATATAGCGGTAATTCTACAGGTAGGGACAGGGGTCATTTTTTGACCCCTCGTTTTCTAACCATAGGCTGTGTTGACACTGATAAACAATAGGAGATAGATGATGAGTAAAGAAAGAGAAGCAATGGTTTATGTTTTTCGGCATAAAACAGAAGGGGTTGTTGTTTGCGGTCAAACTGATGCTGAAAACGTACTAGATAACCTAAAGTCTATTGGTTATAAACACACTCAGACAATAAGCGCACCTTTATTTTTAGAAAGTGTCATTAATATGAAAAGCATCCACGACGTATGGGATGCAATCCATTGTATTGACCAATAACCCCAATAGGAGATAGATGATGATTACTGATACTAGATGTAAAGAATTAATGAATGATGTTGGAATGCCGGATAGCATAAGTTTGATGCAGGCACTAAAACAGGCGGCTATGGAATCAACTTTAACAGAGCGTGAAAGGTGCGTAAGAGTATGCGAAAAACGTGCCGAATATCGTATGAGTGTAAACAGATCAAGTCGCGATGACATTATGGATGAAGAGGGTGAAGAGATAACCGCTGAAATTTTAAAGCAACCAATAGGAGAATAATAATGATTAAGCTGGCATTGCTAATAACAATGCTTTTATTTACTGCGTCAGCAACAGCTGGCGACACCTACCTTGAAATAGGCGCTGGCAAGAACGGCTCGTTGCTTAAAAATAGCCATGAGTGGGAAGACCAAGATGGAAGCACGGGGTTAATGCAGCCCTGCTGGAGCTGTCAAGACAAAGGATATAGGTTGATCAAAAAGAAAGGCCTTAGTTGGTGGCAAAAGTTAACAACACAAACAGGAGTAAAAAACGAATGCGATTAAATAGAACGGAATTACCGAAAGACTATGCTGACATGATGAAGACAGAAGATCATCATCAGCATGAAATTATTCGGGATAAGCATGGAACAATTAGATGGAAAGAAGATTCGTTTATTCGACGACTTACGGATAATTGCTCTTTGAATAACATTTGTGCTGGGTTTCACGCAAATGGAGGTGATAAGAATACAGAAAGCTATCGAGAACTTTATCGTAAAATGGGTTATTCGTTAAGTGGGTACTGGGAAATATTCTATTGGGATATGAATAACGACATAGCTGACGAATACAAGCAACCAGAAAAAGAAGGGGTACTCAGAAATATAGATAAGCAAGATGCGATGGAACTAGCAACATCTTTTTACGTGTGGTGGCATAACCAACCGGGGACGAATACAGAGCAAGGGTTTTCTGAGTGGTGGGAATTGCAAAGATAATGACTTATGTCACTGCATAGATAACATCAAACCAAAGGAGAAGATCATGAAACGGATACTACTAATAACAATGCTTTTATTTACTGCGTCAGCAACAGCTGGCGACACCTACCTTGAAATAGGCGCTGGCAAGAACGGCTCGTTGCTTAAAAATAGCCATGAGTGGGAAGACCAAGGCGGTGTGGGTGCGTACTTCGCGCTACGCTACGAATTTGATGCAGGCTGGTTTGCACAGATAACTCACTACTCTCAATATGATGTGGGTCGCCCCTTCGACAATCGTGCCGAATCGAATCTTGACTCTCTAATGTTCGGCTATCGTTTTAAACTTAATTAAGGATGAATGATTATGAAGCAGAATGTTTGTGCGGGTTTGCTCCTCGTTTTTGTACTAACCGTGATGTATGCCAACGGGCACATAGCATTCGGCGAACACCGCAACTTAGGGGATTGGAGCCTCTGTGCTGCGGTCGAAACAAACTAGCCCAGTAGCTTCGCTACATCTGCTGCGGGTTCCCGGTAGTAGATCATAAGACTTTGAATGTCCCGGTGCCCGACGATTCGCGCCAGCGTTAAAACGTCGATGCCGGGAACCTTCGACAGCTTCCCTATCGCATACGCTCTCGAGTCATGGAAATGAAGGTCTTTGATCCCCGCTTTCTTTCGTGCTTGGCAGAATATAGCGCTATGACTTTTGTACTTAATCGAAAAAGCCTCACCGGGTAGCAGCCTGATCAGCCTCACGGCTTCAGCCGATAGAGGTACTTGCCTGGTGTCCCCATTCTTGGTGTCCGTTAAAGTCACAACTTGGTTAACAAGATCTGTGTTCTCAGGGCATATACTCAGCAGTTCGATCTTACGCATCGCGGTCAGCAATGCCAGCTGCCAAGAGATGGCAACCTGCGATCTGTTGAAACCATACCGGCCCTCGCCCCCTAAGTTGCCGAGGATCGCAGCACTCTCAGCGTCAGTGGGTATGCGCTCGCGATCAGCACCCTTCGGCGTCTTAACACCTTTGAAAGGATTGCTTCGCATGTACCCCCACTCCAAGATCGCATGATTAAACATCACACTAAGCAGCGTTCTGTTGAGATTAACAGTGCTCGGTGCCCACAAACTTACTGCTTTCTTCTTCCACTGAGTCATCATCTCACGGGTCAGGTCCTCGGCGAGAACGTCAGGCAACATGAGTACAAGCCTGCGGATCTTCCGGCCAGTTTCTTCTGCACTTTTGTGCTTCACGACTACTTCGGTGATGTACTTCTCTGCCATGTCGTGAGTGTATATAGATGTCGTGGGTGATTCAGTCTCGCCATCTGCCCACTGTTTAGCGGCAGCTTTAGTGTCGAAGGACCGCCCTTTGCGCTTGCCTTTCAACATGATCTCAGCGTACCATTTCTTTCCGCGCTTCCTAAATGTTGCCACCCCGAACTCCTTTTTGACGTAATTTTGACGTAGAGTATTTGAGTTTAAGGGTAATAACAAGCTTTAAAGGGGGGTGCAGGGGGGTGAGCGGTCGCGTCTTAAAGCAAGGTGCAGCAAGGGTTTAAGCGATATTCCTCGCCACACATAACTATCAGGAGAACAGACATGCAGTTATCACAAATAATAACTAAGGTGCTTTTAAATCAATAACTTAAATAAGGTTTGACGTAATTATGACGTGATTTTTAATTAGTCTACATACTGGAGGGTCATCCAGCCTCGGTTTTCATCGGTTGCGTTATATGTTGTACTATTATAACTACTATCAAGAGTTACTGTGATGTTAGAGTTGTAAATTGAAAAGATGGCAGCATCATTATATTTCACCACTGATTGATCATCAGTATAAATTATAACATTTATTGTTCGTATCTTAGTCCACGTTAGGCCGTGAGCAATGTCTTTACTAAGGGAGGCAGTCACGTCCCAAACACCAAGCTGAATAACTTTGGTGTTAAGCTTGACGGTTTGAGCGCCTAGGCTGTTCAACTTTGTGTGGTCTACATCAGTAAAAACATTAGAGTCGGTAGCCGCGCCTACCGATGTCCTCACCGCCGCATCAGATACAAACGCATCTACTTGGCTTTGCGAGTACCCGCCTGCGTCATTAGCAGCATCATTCGCAGCGGTGATCGCAGCGTTAGTTGCGTTAGTTGCACTGAGTGCAGCAGCATCTGCTGAGTCTGAGGCAGCTGTCTCACTGAGTGCAGCAGCATCTTCTGAGTCTGATGCAGCTGTCTCACTGAGTGCAGCAGCTGTCTCACTGAGTGCAGCAGCATCTGCTGAGTCTGAGGCAGCACTAGCAGAGCTTGCAGCCGCTGAAACATTAGCGGGTATGGACGCTATCGAAAGGCCTGAGGCCTCCATGCCATCGGCAGCAGCGTTGTACCGTACAAGCTCACCGGCTGCGGGCTCCCCGAGTGTAAAACTCCCACCGACCCCTGTGGATACCGGGAGCAAAGGGCTGCGGTTCCCCCGCTCTTCAAGCTCTTGGACGAGCATCGTGAGCCGATCAAACGCATCTTCAATTACCTCAGGGTAGAAGGTGCCTTGGTTAGCAAGATCCACCCCCTGGATTGACGCGATGTCTCTGTATACTGTGAGCTTCTCCCCCGAGGGTGGAGCAGTCAACATAGTGACTGTGCCCCCCGGGTTACCGTCCTGGTCGGAGTTGATCGTTACTGTGTAGTGGGTGGTCACCGTCTGCTCTGTCTCTACCGCTGTCGCGCTGGTTCGCACGACAACAACGTCGCCCGTCGCGAACACCGCGAACGTGAAAGGGAAAGAAGTCGTGCTGCTGTTGCCGTTAAACTTAACGACGTTTGATGTGTTGGCTACTGTCATGGTTGTATTTTACACCTAGGTTATGATCGTTCAGCGTTAGTCGCGACGCTCTTGAAGCATGATAAACTCAGAAAAGCTCAGCGACTCTCCCCCCATCAGGTCCATCAAGTTATTAGTGACAAGCCACGCCTGCCTTGAGGGTAGCCCGAGGAAGTAACCCGAACCCATAATGAGTTGTTTGGCGAACCCTTCGCTGGTCAGCGTGTCAGCTGGGTCTTCAACAAGACCGGCAACCGCTTCTGTCGATCCAATTAGTGACTCGATGGCACCAGAGAGAGGGGTCATCGCGTAGCCGAAGTCAGAGGACAGAGCAGATGCTATGTCTCTCACATACACTGCACTCATAAAAGGATAGGCGACGAGCAGCTTAGCAAGCCAAGGCATGTACTCTTCCTCCTCATCGGGTCCGCGTCCCGCGACGAACTCAGCCAGCACTGACGGCATGACAACCAAGTAAGTCAAAGCCTGAAGGTTGCGTGCCACTTTGGCGGGGGTGATCTCTTCTTGTCGGCGCGAGATGTTCCTGCGCCTGCGCATCAGGTTGTACATCGCAGAAAAATACGAGTAGAACATGGTGAACATTTTCTTCCGGCCATCACCCTGCTGGATCATAGCGAGATCTTTAGCGCTGCCACTGGACTGCGTCATGCGCACGACGCTGTCCGCCTCGAGCACGGCGTCGCTGTCAACCTTGCCCTCTGACAATGATTTGCGATATGCGCCGAGCCAGGTTGGCATGGTAACTGACAAATCCATGTAGCCGATATGGTGGAACGCCCACTTCTGAATCTCGTCGATGGGGCCAGTGCCCTGCGTGACAGAGCGCATCGCGTCAGCGATGTCCCGGTCGAACGAAGTCATGCGGTTGCGCATCATGACTGACTTCTCCATTACCCACTCTGCTTTCTTTTTAATGTGTCCAGGTCTGCCATAAAACTCTTGCGCACCTGTTAGGGTCCAACTAACCCCCAACACTTCAAACGTCTGCGTCAGGCCTAAGGGCTGCACGATTGCAGTTGTTAGCTTGAATCCCATGTTCACGATGGTGGCGTTCTTTCGCAAGATGCCCCACATGCGTGACCCTGCATCGAAGGGGATCTGGCCACTGCCCGCTACGTTGCCAAGCCAAGGTCTCATGTCATCATAGACACTGTCGCCTGCGACTCGCTTAATCGCGTCAATGGTCCTCGAGTCTTGGATGACTCTGTCAGTCTGAATAATTGCTTCGCGAAACGCGATGTCATGTATCACTTGTCCGAGGTGTTTAGAGATAACGTCGACGCTTAGCTGAACAGGCAATCCGCCTGACCCCTCGCGCTCATTGGTATGCCCTTTGCGTGTAGCCGGTCGGATGAAGTTAGCAGATAGATTCTCGAGCACGTCCGCTTTCTGGCTGCGCTCGTTGACCTTGGCGTTCTTCTTGGGGTCGAAGTGTAGTGGGTAGTAACCCCCCGGGTAGGTTCCAAATGGCGTCTCGACGGGAGAGCGTTCAACCTTTTCAGGTACGACACCTGTCAGCTTCTTCTGCAGTGCAGCAATCGCTGGCCAGTAGGAGTCGATCAGGTCCCAGACTTGCTGTACGGTATCCCAATCGTTCTTGGTCATGTGCTTGTTCAGGAACTGCTCGATGTTCAAAGCCTCAACCCCCTTACCTGCGAGTCCTTCAGTCAACGAGATACGGTTGCCCGAGTTGCCCCAGTTAAGCGCGACGCTGATCAGCATGTTGCGGTCCCAGTGATCTCCAGCAGTGAAGGTCACTTCCCGGTTCAAGTGCTTGAACGTATCACTTGAGAGTATGTCCCCAAGCGTAGCGCCAAGCTCTTCTATCATTTTGAGCTCTGCGCTCTCAGCTTCTGCCATTGGTTGGAATAACAACTTCCACCAAGTGCCCCCTTTGACATCGCCGTCCATCTGCTCAGCTAAGAACTCCATCTTGATGTGCTCGGCCCGTAGCTTGCTTACTAGGTCCGGGTCCATCAGGGTGTTAGACCCTTCAAATCGACCCTTCTTCGCATAAGCTTCTGGTGAGTAGATCTGAGGGTTAACCTCGAGCGCGGTTGCATGCGCCTCGTCCATTGTCTCGTTGAAGTCACGTAGCTCACGCCCCACTAGGATCTGCTGCTTGAGCTTGGCCAGGTGTTCGATGTTGCGTAGGTTGTCTACTAGGGTGATTAGGTCCTGCACCGGCATGTCCCGGAAGTTAGTGCGCAGCTTCTCGAGGTATTTTTTAGGCATCTCGACACTGCCATGTGTGGCCACTTGCTCATCGTACCAGTCGGTGAATGCCTGGCGTCGGTCCAACTCTTTGTTAGACACACCCTGCTTTAGGCTTACTGCCTCGAGGATCGAGTCAATCTGATCCAGATAATCGCGAGCCAGCTTTTTACGGACTGTTGGCTTTTGAAACTTAGCCAGGTACTTGCGGTCTTTCTCGACGCGGTCTCGCGCTTTAAGCGTATGACTGTATAGTTGTAGGTTCAGCAGCTGCTGAGCCTTGTGCTTATAAGCACCCCCAGCATCGCCCTCGAGCATTGCGCGTGTTGCTTCTTGCGAATGCTTACGCATGGCCTGCAAATGTCTGTTTGGCTGTAGGTCGCGGACCTTGAGTGCCGCCACTCTGCTTCTCGCGATCTCGCGCAGTGCTTGTTGGGTGATGGGCTTGACGCTCGCACGTCGTGCTAGTACGCGCAACTCGGCATAGATGCCGCGCTTGCGTTGTTTATCAGCGACGACTCTCATCGCTTCTTGGGTTAGATTGTCTTTGACTGTTAGCGACTGGTGGCGCATCGCCATGATCTCATCGACCTGTGGCTTAACCAGATCGGCAAGCTTGGGTGCTGTGGCGAGGTCGTTGACCATCTCGGTGCCGGACGCATAGCCGAACATCGACGCGAGTTGTGCAACATCCATACCTGATGCGCTTACCATGTGATACTTACCCTTGGGTAGCTTCTTCCAGATGGCATCCGCAGCGTTGCCCATGTTGTCGACGAGCCACTGCTTACTGAGCTTGACCCCTTCCATCCCCACGGGCGTTCGGCCATCGGGTAAGGTGCCGTGCATAAGAATGTGCCGCACTTGATAGACGGCTTCGGCTTCGTGCTTGGCAGTGAGCTCTTCTCTTAGCATCTTGCGTTCGTCACGTAGCGCCTGGCTTTGCCCCTTCTTGAGCTCAGTCATCTGCTTTTGACGAACGTCTGCAAGTGATTCGCTGTGCGCACGTTCCGCTGCGACCTTCATGTCCATGTACTCTTCTTCGGAGACACCGGCTTCTTCAGCTGATGCGAACATGAGTCCGAACCCGGCAACCTCTTCCACTTCGTTGATCGCATCTTCGGTGGCGAGCATGCGGTCCATGACTTCTCGCACGTCGTTGTTGAGCTTGACGTTTAACTGTCTGAGCTCTTTATAGATCTCAATGAGCCAGCCCATGAAACGGTCAAACACAGACTGCAGTTCAACGCTCGGGGCTTTACCTTCGCGCAGGTAGGCTTCAAACCCACGCGCAAACTGCTCATGCTGCTCGACGCCTATTTCTGTGGTGTCGAACCAGTCAGTCAGCGTCTTCATCATTGCAACGAGTTGCGGTTTGGCATCAGGCTGTGCGCCTAGGTCCTTCGCAATCTCGAGGAAGAAGTGACCCGACTCATGGAGAAATGTGGACAGATCCGCACCCTGCATAAGTTTAATGTAAGTTGTGTTTTCGCCAACGCCATCCGCCGGGAAAGTGATCGAGCCTTTCGGCCCGCTTTTATCCTGATTGAAGGTTTTGCCGTCCATCTCCTCAGGCCGGTACTCCATGTAAACAATATCGGGCTCACCCTCGTTGAACCCAGAAAACACCGATTTGTCCCAGTCGTCAGGCTTGTACTCTTCTGCCCACGAATCTCGACCCACTTCTGTGAAGCCCCCGATGTTGTAGATGTCTGGCAGAACAGTATCAAAGGCATCAAGCTTGGTGCCCCCAATTTCAACCGCGAGAGACAGCATGCTGTAAACCTTGCCGCCGCCATTGGTAAACACGCTGACGATGTCGCCATCAGGCTTGATTGCCATGCCCGAGGTTTTATCTTCAGACAAGAATAAGCGCATCCCCTCGTACTCAGATGCCGGGTAGATGTAGACAGCGGCACCAAATAGGGCGCTATCTTTTGAGGTTTGGATTTGCTGCGTGAAAAGTGCAGCGGATTCAGGTGTGGAATCTAACTCCACCAGCGTGACTGGCAGAGCTTCAGCAGAATTTAGTACATTGTTGTAATTGTTAGAGGGTGCGTGAACTAGCCCCCGAAGGCCTCCAAGAGTTCCAGCGCTTGCTTTCTTGTAAGTCCGTGTCTTGCTGCTACTCGTCCTACGAGATCGATGTCTCCAGAGGATGTTGCCTTGGAGGAAGCGTTTACGTTCCCGGCCATCAAGTCCTTCAGTTCCTGCTTCGTCGCTTTCTTGCCCTGGGGCTGCGGCGCTTCGTCGTGCTGCTGCTGTGCGTCTATTGGTCTCATTATCAGATACCGCTTTCTTAATTACATCAGGGTCTACCCCTTGATCTTTAGCCAGCCCGATTGCTGCATTAGCATAATCAGGGGCCTCGTCGTCGCTGTACCCTTCAGCTGAGTCTTCAGCAGATTTGGCAGCGTCATATAACCGTTTTTCAGGATACCACAAAAGTGCTTGAAGGTCAGCCATAGTCATGTCTGCATACCCACCCACTTGCATGTCGACAAGTATCCCGTCAAACACCTCGCGCATCCAAGCCCGCTCCGCTCCATTTTGAGGTGCTTCTTTCTGGCCATCGATGTATTTAGCAAGTGAGTTGCCAGTGGTGCGGATCGACACCCCAGACTTAGTGCGGTCGAATATAGTGCGTACTTCTTTAGAGACAGACATCTTCTGGATCTGTACCGCCACCGCTTCTATGTTACTAACCTCGAGCACGGGCTTGCCTCTCGATACCTTATCAGTTTGCTGTATGTCAAAGTCCATGCGCAACGCTTTCTGGAACTCGGCCAACTTGGTCGGCGTCTTAGCCAGTTGCAAAATGTACTTCTGTAGTTCAACTGATTTAGCTTCCACCCTGTCAGGCCTACGCTCGATCAGCGTGCCGGTCCAGCGGCCCCACGTTCTCATCAGCCACCTGTCAATGGTTAGCTGATCGAAGTGGCCATTCAGGTTCGCGAAGAACCCGTTGCCTATCTTAGGCCCGAGTGTCATGGCCCCGAACACTTCAGTGCCAGCCAGCTCGCCGGTAACTTTAAAGCCTAGCTGCCCTAATTGGCCAATAGAGAATTTGCTGATCATGAATTGGCGGTAGACGTCGATGCCGTACTCCGCTGACTTCTCGTTGAATTGAGCGAGGCTCTCGTTAATCGCGCTCTGAGCTTGTCCTGCTTCTACATTGGTGGGCATCAACCCAGTTTGTTTGTATTGGTTGTAGACACGCTCAGCTAACTCGAAGTTTTTCTTAACCTTTAAGCCATTAGAGGTGACAGCCAGGGCAAAGGTGAATGCAAACTTGGCATTCTCATCTGTTGCAATCTCGGGGTGTATTGTGCTGAGTACGGCCAACGCTTTGCTGACAGTGACGTCATACCAACCAATGGCATTCTCATTGCTCTTCAACGCTTGAAGCGCATCCTTCAGCCCTAGCTCTATCAGGAACTCTTTAACTTCAGGAGAGGTTACCGACAAGTCGACCCCCTGCTCCTCTACGCGCTGTTGGAGTATCTCTTTCAGCTGTCTGATATTCTGCAGCTGCGTTTGTCCCGCTAACTCGAAAGAGGTATCGAGGGACGTCAGTGACACGTCTGCGTTGATAGGCCCAGCTTGGTTGGTTTGATTGAGTACGTTCGCGCTCTCCGCGAAGTCGGGATCAAAGGCTGCATTGATGCTGCGAAGCTGGTTTGAGTTAAATACTGCTAAGTTTTTGACACCTGATTCTAATGTAGCAAATGAATTGTAGTTATTCGATTTAAGAAAAGATTGCACCACCCTCCCCTCAAGTACATCCCAACGGCCTTCAACAGCTTCACTGTAGACTCTACCTCCATCGTTTACTTTTTTCTTCAAATAATCTTCTAACAATTTTAATTCTTCAGAACTAGCGGTCTCATAATCAAATGTTTTTCCTTTTTTGACATAAAGAGGGTATACCACTTCCCTCCCTCCATTGTCCCCAACTACACCTTCAGCAAAGGACTCCGCTTCTTCAAAATCTGGCGTGACAAAAGTAAAATCTCTATCAGGTCTTCGCGCCCCTGGTTCAAAAGCTCGAATATCAGAACCCGTACCGTGGTAATAAACAGTCTCTGCATCGAATCCCATGTCGGTGGCTCTTTGCTTGCGAGCAGGCGCTGTCATGTCTAGCCCTTTAGCGACAGCCTGCTCATACTCGGTCGTCTCTGATTGATTGAGGGTGACGCCATCAGGCAGCACGCCTGCTTTGTCAATGATCTCGAGGTTGTAATACTGCTTCATCTGCTCCGCAGTGGCAAAGCCTCGACCAACGAATGTGGTGATGAATGCTTTGTGCAAAGAGGCGTACTGCTCAGCGGTATCCGCCTCAAACCGGCCCGTCTTGACGAGCTGATCTTTTAGCTGCGAGGCTGCGTCGTTCGCGACGTTAGTCGTCTCTTCTGTCACGATGCCTTCTTTAAACAGCCGGTCCGCTTCTTCTTCAATGCTGATGGATTCCGGGTCCATCTTCTCGCGTAATTCGCGAGCCGTATTGTCGCCAACGCTGTAGCGCACATCATCAAGCATGGCGCCGAAGTGTTCGGTGTCTTCCATTGTGACCAGTGCAGACAGAGGTACGCGTAGGTCGCTGCCTTCTTGCACTGCTTCAGCGAACGCTAGGCCTAGACCCATCTGCTCAAATATCTCAGAGGCTTCTTGGCCATTGGTTTGAAAGAACGTGTTCACCGACTCGGCGTCGACATACACGTTGGGGTCTTCTTTGTCCGGGTTGACGTTGTCGACAAAGTCGGCGAAAGCTGCTTTGTTCCGACCAAAGGTGCGGCTCTGCTCTGCCGCTTCACGCAATCTCAGTAGCCCATCACGTTGGTTCTCAACCTGTTGCGCTTGTTCTTCGCGTTGATTAATGTAGCTGTTACGCTTGCCGATGGAACTCATCAGCGCGATGCCACTGAACATGCCAGCTGCATCGGTTGCGGTCATGTCACCCGCAAAGTCGAACTCGCGGTCTGGGTCATAGATACCCATGTGAGTGAGCTGCTTAGCGTAACTCGCGCCAAGCTCTTCGAGCAGCTCGATGCCCGAAGCCATGACGACCTCAACTGCATCTTTTAATAGGTTGTTGGTCATATTCTTCGGGATCAATTCCATGATCTTATGGGCTCCTGCGAACTCGGAGCCCGCTTCCCATGTGCCCGACAGTAGTCCAACCGCTGTGGCCTGCATTTCAGTTGCGCCTTCACGCTTGGCTGCTTCGTACTCCTGGTGTGCCGAGGTGCTAAAGAATGCAGACAGCATCGCAGTCGGGGCAATCCTAGTACCAATCACTTGCCCGATGGTCTCAGCACCCGCACTGATTATGCCTTCTCTCTCTTCAGGCACTGCGATGAACTCGTTTATGGCGTTAAGCCCTTCACCCAATAGGCGCAAAGGTGTACCCACTAACTTAG
>Ga0222646_100051_pt1 | contig 46022 bp, 58 predicted proteins | sample AntAcemetagen293_FD_179819 | JGI IMG/M metagenome (GOLD analysis project Ga0222646, IMG submission 179819) | Saline water microbial communities from Ace Lake, Antarctica - #293 | ecosystem: Environmental > Aquatic > Non-marine Saline and Alkaline > Saline | place: Antarctica: Ace Lake | collected... | reverse complement strand
GATATTGTTATGTTATATAGTAACAGTGCTACCGCACGACCCAACCAATTACCTAGTAGTATATCGTGTCTATATAATGGCATGTATTAGGATATGTATCCTAGTGTGTATCATAGCCTATATATAGACTTGATATGCCTGTTTTGACCTATGTTTCACAGGATAATGAATAGATATGCACTATTCTATTCACTTTCAAACTTTTAATGCGGGTTGTAGCCTTGTTATAGTGCATAGTTATGCAATGTTCCACAAAATAGCCCTCATTCTATGGGCCTACATGGCACTGTACAGCGTTTCAAGGGCTTATGAGGCCAGTGTATGCCCTGTCATTGCATATGCTGTTAGGGTGCGATACAAGCATTTTGCCCTATTTGAGATATTGATTTAATTTGCCCGTTATTGGCATGTTGGCATGGTATGTGCTACGCATGCGTTCCTTATGTATTTTAGAGTGCTATTGGTAGCCTTATATATAGGTAATGATTTTAGCCTATCCATAAAGATATTTAATTAATTTGAAATAAGATTGAACTATCTCTTATTGTTGTACTCTTATCTATGTAAGCAAGATGTTTACATGCTCTTTAACAATTTGATTATTCACCATGTAACCAGTTAACAGGTTAAAGGTATTAGCGTACTGAATGTGGGATGGTGAATAATCTGATTTGAAATTAGTTTGAAATTAAATTGAACTTATTTCGAATCCAGTTGACTAAGTATTGTAAGCAAGTTTTACACGTTCTTTAAAAATTCGGTTTGTTATATGTATTGGTCACAAGGTGACTATATGATACTTAGCTTAGGCGGTACACAATGCAGTAACAAACCTCATTCGAATTAATTTTTAATTAGTTTGAACTTTATTGAAAGTGTGACGTCTTACTTATGTAGCAAGTAGTAACGCTCTTTAACAATTTGGCAAGTGAAGTAGAAAAAGTAACATTAGGTTACGGTTCACAATATAGTTGCGCCCATTGCATTGACATGCTAGGCAAGGTTAATGACACAAGTGACAAGTATTTGAAAATAACCTAATGGCACAAAACATACGGATAACTCATAGGGCTATCAATCCCCTGTGAGGTACGCCGTTAAAGTGTAGATATTTATATCCTTTTAGCCTACTAGAATCAATCCGTCCTTAGGATAGGTTGACCAATTACAGCTTGCCAATTGTGCTCTTTAACAATATACATGAATGCACTGCTAGAATAGAGGAACGATAGTACTTTCTTTTTTATTCCTAGTAATGACTTAGAAACAAGGGTAGTTTTGTGTCTAGCAGTGGGATGGTTTTAAATAGCTTCGAGTAACCTTGACAAGGTGAATTTAGCTAGTCAGACCGTAAAAATGACAATTAAAAAACAAGTGAATAACTCAATAGCATTCTTAATTCAGGGTGCTATTTATGATATTTACTTCTGAATATCCTTTCAATCAATCTATTAAGTGAGAATTACCATGACTACAATCAATAAAGATGTGCAAACTTTCGAACAAATCGAAGCCAGTATCACTGTATTAGCCAATGCAGAAGTGATTACTAACAAGATACTAGGTGAACTATCGCGTTCTGTTTTGCTGTATATGCTAGACAATAACAACGATGTACGTCCAGTGAACCGTTTACTTGGCACTGATGAAAATGGCAAGTTCTTATTGACGCCTATGAATTGGCGCTTGGCTTGCCAGTATTTCTACAAATTCGTACCGTTTAAGTCTAACTGGAATGACACTCAAGCTTTCATTATCAGTGCCAAAGGCAAGCGTGAAGCCTTAGTGTTTAGCAAAAAAGACAAACGTGTATACGATACTAAAGCTATCGCTATCTATACTTGGCTTGACATTGAGACTAATGACATATGGACGTTCTCTGATACTGTAGAAGTAAAGGCCAAGGATATAGATTATTCTAAGCGTATCACGTCTGCTGTAGAATCCGCTATTGAAAAAGGTGGTCTAAGTATATCTGATGTTATGCTTGCAATGCTATCAAGTGACATGCTCACTGCCGATATGGTTATTGAAGCTATGGGTGAGATAGAAGAAATACCTTGTGAAGATGAAACTATGGAAGTTACTGATAAAGAACCTAACTTCTAAGTAATCTTACAATGCTTTGCTGTAAGTAATAAGGGGGATAATTTTATCTTATCCCCTTGTACCTATTCTCTTTCACTACGTTCAAACGAATACTAGTATTAGTATATATCTCTTTTTGAGCGAAAAGTACGCAACTATTTTAATATTAATGTATAAGCCCTTGTATTATGGGGTGCTATTTCTGTGCATTTTATTTGGAGAAACCTATGCCAAGAACAATTCCTAACATTTTGAACTATGCCAAACTTTTAACCAAAGGTGTCGTAGCACCTGCTAGTGCACACACTGGACGTATTGTAAAATCTACTGGTACTTACGTACACACACCAAGAGAAATGCGCTCAACTGTGCGTAAATCTAGTACTCGTAAGAGATTTAGTGTGGAACAGGAGAAACTAGGGCTATTGCTACGGGAGGCTTATGAAATTAATCCTTGATTTAGAAACAACCAATGCTTTGATTAAGGTATACATGGAGATACCTTATCTTAGGCGTAACAGTGTGTTTAGTCTTCTGTTAGCACATGCTGATAAGCTAGAAGAACAGCGTCTTATCTACCTTAACGAATGGGAGGATACACCATGTTAATTGCAATAATTAGTACATTTGTATCAATGTTGCTTGTGTGTCTCTTTCTAATATCGCTCATAAGGTTGATAGAAGAATTAGACGAATACAGATGGTTTGAGGCGTTTAAATCACTCATCTTTTTAGTAATAATATATTGGGTAGCGTCCAGTATTGTCTTTAATCTAATAACATCGAAGGGAAATGCACCATGAAAATGAATAAGAAACTACGTAAAATGTACAAGGGTATGAATGCCGTAACTCGTAAGCATTTTGATGAAGGTTTTAAGCCTGTAACCTATGCTGGCAGGGGTGAAATGGCGAGCACTTTCAGTAAAATTAAAAAGGGAACACCTTACGTTAACCCTTTAAACTTTGGGGAATAGTATGCTTATATTTATATTGCTAGTGTCGGGTATAATTCTGATTTCTTTTTCAGACTTATTGCCGATTGAAGACCCAGACATGCACTACCTATCAAGTAGTGTTTTAGACTTATTAGGTTTTGCCCTGATAATGTCGTCATTGTGTTTGCTATTCATAGCAGAGAAGGTAACAGCAACGCCAATGCCATTATGAGGTGGTATTGCTTGCATTAACATTAGAAATTAAGGTAGAGGTATTATGTTTTCAGATATAGCAAAGCAGATGGTCAAGGAAGTTAGTTGTGATTGGACAGGCTTTACCCGTGACAGTAACCGTAAAGGTAAAGGCGCTTTCGATGTGTCTCACTACGTAGTTAAGTTTAGTAATGGAAAGGTAAAACATAAGGATTGCTCAGAAGGTGCGGCATGTATGTCTGTTCTTGACGGCGACCACAGTATTACCAATTTGGTAGTATTTGTTCCTAGATACAAGAAAATACCAGACTTTGAAGTTGCAGAGCCTTACCTTGAATGGCTATTAAACGAAAGTGTGTATGCTCCTGTTTTCTTAACAAAGTGTCCTGTTTTTGTATTAGAGAATGGTGTAGAGATTGATTGTAGTGTAGATTATTCTTTAGTAAAGTCAGCTTTAATAGCAATGCGTTTATGGGAATTTCCTGCAAGAGCTAAGTTTATGCAAGAGTGTTTCAAAATTAGTAACGACATGGGTAAATCTTGGTTACTATCTACAACAGTTCGGATGGAATTAAATGGTGACTACGTATTCCAAAAAAGCACATGTGGTCATTCTGCATTTGCATCAGGAGCTTTAAGTATTGAAGCGTTTAAGAGATTTCTTAAAGGTAAGTATATACCTGCTAATTACTCACTGACAAACAGAGAGAATACGAAGTATGTTAACGTCATGTTTCAGCCAATCCAAAAATCTCCTACAATACGTGAGAACGACTTATCCTCATGGTCAGGTAGCGGTAAAGCTGTAAAGGTTTTAAGATACTTTGAACTAGCTCATGAAGCCCTTACAGAGAACGAAGAAAAAAAGAGATTCCCAAAAGATTCGTTAACAAACCTAATGAAGAATTTTTCATTAGCACTAGGAGAGAAAAATGTCAAAGGTTAAAGTGTTTATTGTAGGAAGTATAGGCACATGCCAGTATGCCCACATGTTTAGGTCTGAGGGATTCGAAAAGACCTACAACTCTAATGAGGCTGACCTAGTGTGCTTCACTGGCGGTTCTGATGTAAGCCCTCACTTGTACGGTGAAGGTAAACACCCTCTGACAGGTAACAGCTTACAAAGGGATGAAGTTGAGTCTGAGTGGTTCAATGTATTCAAAGCTCAAGGCATACCTATGGTAGGTGTATGTCGTGGTGGTCAGTTCCTGAATGTCATGTGTGGTGGTAAACTGTACCAACATGTAAACAATCATGCCATAGGAGGCACTCATGGCCTCTTAGACCTACCAACAGGTAAGAGGTGGGCGGTTACATCAACTCACCATCAAATGATGCGTGTGGGGGCAGAGGGGACTCTTATTGGACAATCGGATGGTACTTGTGCTACTGTCAAGGAGTATGTGTCAGAAGGTAAGGTTGTGGATGATGCTGGATATTCCAACGTGGATGTAGAAGTTGTGGCATACCCTGAGTCCAATGTGTTATGTTTTCAACCTCATCCTGAGTTTGAAGAAGGTGAGTGTAGAGAATATTTCTTTACACTGGTGTATAAACTATTAGGAGATAAGTAATGACTACTATCGTTAGACGTAGATTATTGGGAAGAAGTAGTGCAAAGGGTATCTCTACTTTTAGTAAGAAAGCTATAGCATGGTGTCGTAGTGACAAAGGTATACCTGTAGACGATATGTATATTCGTTGGGGTTGTACTTCTGAGCTACCTGTGCCTGATGCTAAGGTATTAAACAAAGCTAAGGCTATCAGTGAGGTTAACGATAAGCTTAACTTTCGTGTTAAAACAGCAGATGCAGGGCTTAGTCCTACTACATGGACAGACCACCGCAATGTACCTGACGATGCACTACAGACTGGCGTAATCATTCGCCCTGCTAAACATGCACAAGGTAGAAAGTTGTGGTTAGTGCATACACGTCATGAGTTAATTCAACGCTGTATGCAATTGGGGATGTATTATGTCAGCCTTTATATCAGAAAAGTTGCTGAGTATAGGGTGTTTGTAGTACAGGGTAGGGTGGTATCAGTAGCCCAAAAGACACCTTCTGACCCTAATGATATAGCATGGAATGTTGCCAGAGGTGGCAGATTCGATAATGTATCATGGGATAACTGGCCTCTCAAGTCTGTTCGTGTGGCTATCGAAGCATTCAACCTCAGTGCTCTTGACTTCGGTGGTGTGGACATTATGGCTGATGCAGAGGGCAATGCCTATGTATTAGAGATTAACTCAGCACCGTCCCTTACAAGCCCATATAGACAGGAGACAATGGCTAAGGCTTTTGACTACATCTTAGAGCATGGTAAGGAACGTATTCCTTTAGTAGAACAACGTGGTGGTTATAAGAAGTTTATCCATCCTGCAATTAACGGTGATGCAATGGTGAGGGGAGAGTAATGTTAAAGATTAAAACTAAAAAGGTGTATATCGTATTTGAAGATGACCCTTCCTCATTAAAAAAGAACTTAGAGTTCTTAGATAAGAAGGAAGCGGAGGAGCATGTAAGGAATGATGATTTAGAGCAGACTCTTGAGGTAGTAAGAAATTCTTTTAATACTATGGATAACTTAAATTATAGATACTTTCTCCATGCAATTGAATTAAAAGCAAATTATTTGGCTTATGAAAGGGGTAAATTCTAATGTTAAAGTTCATACCTAAAATATTCAGGAGTAAAGAAAAGTATGCTCAATCTGGGATGTCATTTGCTGTAGAAATTCCTGAAAAAACTAAGGAAGAGTTATTTGACAAGGCTGTTAAGGGTGTAGTTAAAGAAGAACTACGTAAGCTTTTGCTTAAAGAGATGGCAGAGCTTTGCTACTCTCCTGAGCAAATTTCTCAGACTGAGATTGCAAGTCGTAGAACGCAAAAAGGAGAGGATATTAGCACAACAGTAAAACTGTTCCCTAAAGCCATTTTTGCCCCAAGTGGTTACAGGTTGGATAGCGGTTGTTTTGGATTGACTTTTAACATGGATTTATTTTTAGACAGATTAATAGAAGGAGAGTTATAATGTTTTGAGCACTATTGCTTAAAATATAGATAGTACTATGTGTGAGGACAAATAATTAGGAGAACCGCACATGAGTAACGATACTCTAAAAAAGATACTAGAAAGAACAGTGACAATACCTGTGTTGGGTTGTATGGAATGGACAGGATGCCTAAATACCGATGGGTATGCAAGGATGAGTTTTAAAGGTAATTCCAATATAAAAGTACATAGACTGGTCTATCAACTTACAAGGAATATTAGTATTGATGGTAAAATTGTAAGACATACCTGCGACAACCCTACCTGCGTAAACCCTGAGCATCTTGTGATAGGTACAGTTCAACAAAATGTTGGAGATAGGGTTGAGAGAGGTAGGTCAAGAGGTCATGTAGTAGATGGAGATACCTTTAAGATAAAAACATTAAGAAACTATGGTGCTAGTTATAAAGATATAGCTAGTCACCTAAACATTAAACCCAAAAGGGTTGAATATATTTTAAATAAAATTAAAGCGGAAGCTTTAGGAGGATAGGCCCATTTGCGGATTAGTTGGTATGGTAGGAGATTTAACAGTAGACCACGAAAATGTGTTCAAAACTTTACTTCATTTGGATGTGGTACGTGGTAAACACAGTACTGGTGTTTGTTCAGTAGCACCTAATGGTGACTTTGGCTTGGTAAAGACAGTGGGTTCACCTTGTAACCTATTTGATACCAAATCCTTTGATATGGCAATGCGTGGTAAAAACAATGCACTGATGGGACACAATCGTTATGCAACAGTAGGCAGTGTTAATGCCGCTAATGCTCACCCTTTTGAGGCAGGTTCAGTTATTGGTGCTCATAACGGCACACTGAAACGTAAGGCTTTGCTAGACGATGCTTTAGATTACCATACAGACAGCGAAGCAATCTTTCACAACATAGATATTCACGGCATAGAGAAAACGCTTGGTATGTTGGACGGTGCTTATGCTTTAAGTTGGTACGACAGTTCTGATAAGACTATTAACCTGATACGTAACAGTGAGCGTGACTTGTATTACTCTTATTCAGACGATAACAAGGCAGTGTACTGGTCTAGCGAAGAGTGGATGTCTTACGTAGCTACTACTCGTTCAGGTAAGAAAGCTTTGTACTGCCAGAAGATGATGATGTTAGCACCTAACATTCAGATAAAAATCAGAATACCTACTCAAGGTGAGAAGGTTGTAGATATGCGTAACAATGTTACTATTATCAATCAAAAGGAACATGCTTTTAAGCCTTATGTATACGCTGTAAATCACGTTGTAAAAAAGCCAGAGACTTTAACCCCTTTGCCAATAAAAGGTCAAGTGGTAGAGTTTGAACCTACTTATGAAGGCTGTTACAACACTGTTTGGTATTTTGCAGGCAATGTTGGAGGCTTTGGTTCACCAAGCATGAGGGTATACACAGAGCGTGAGTCTGAAATTATGCAAAGAGTAATGAACCCTGCTAATAAAGGCAAAAGGTATGCTATTACTATTAAAGAAGTTAAGAACATGAAAGGCTGGTCTTACTTGGTTGGTGACAAACGTACTTTAGTAGAAGTTGTTAAAGAAGAACCTGAGGGAGGTAATAGAGCTGATGAAAAAAAGTTATTAGGCTACAATAACGTAGCCATCACAGAAGCTGAGTTCAATGCAAGTACTAAGAAAGGCTGTGCTTGGTGCTCTGACTCAACTGAGGTGGAGGAAAGCCATGAGTTACATTGGCTGGCAAGAGATGAGTTTATCTGTGGAGCTTGTCAGGATTTTGAGGATGTTCAGCAATTCCTCAACATTGAATTTAACGATTATTAATTAGGAAGAACATTATGTTATTAGTTGGAGCAGACCCAGAGTTATTCGTACAAGACCGTACTAGTGGTAAATTTATTTCAGCACATGGTATGGTGCAAGGCGATAAGAAAAATCCTTTTGTTGTAGACAAAGGGGCGGTGCAGGTAGACGGTATGGCATTGGAGTTCAATATAGACCCAGCCAAGAGTAAAGAGGAGTTTGTAGATAATTTACAGACTGTTATGTCTACCCTAAAGGGTATGTGTCCCGACTATGATGTGGTAGCAGTCCCTACCGCAGAGTTTGGCTTCGAGTATATAGCAAGCCAACCAGATGAGGCCAAGATTCTTGGCTGTGAGCCTGACTATAACGCATGGACAGGTAAAGCTAACCCAAGACCTAATGCGGAAACATCTTTCCGTACTGGTGCAGGGCATGTCCACATAGGGTGGACAGAGGGCATGGACATAGAAAGTCAATCTCATTTAGAAGATTGTGAGTTGTTTGTGAAAGCATTGGATAGCACATTGTATCTGTTGTCTTGCTTGTGGGATTCAGACAAGAAAAGACGTCAGCTTTACGGAGCTTTAGGGGCTTATCGTCCTAAGTCTTACGGTGTTGAGTATAGAGTTCTCTCTAATGCTTGGTTGGAGAGTAAAGAAAAGATGGATATAGTGTACGATGTAATTACAGCGGTACACTCAAAGCTTGTAGGAGGTAAGGTGGCATTCGTTTCAGATTCACCTAGAAGTGTTGGTGAGTGGGAGAAAGTTTTAACAGATAGTAGCCAACCCAATAGAAGATATTATACGGAAGTGGTATGCGAGAGACTAGGTGTAAGAGGATTAAAGGAGAGACTATATGCTCTTTGAGAAAGACGACTTAGGATTCATAGCTGGCAGACTTTCAGGAACATGTTTCCTACATAACGAGTGTTTACACAAATACAGCAGTCTCGACATGGTAAACAAGCAGGTAATAGTTTATTCCTCTTGTATTAATGTAGACGGTAAGATTGCTAAGTCTGCTATTGATTTAGAGGAAATATGTTTTGGCAATCTAAAACTAGGAAATGTCAATAACTACGGCAGATGTAGCTATGTGTCTAGGGAGGCAGAACGTAGATGGAAACAAGGTATAGACATAAGGGCATTGAAGAATACTAATGGCGCTGTTGATTGCTTTAGCCCTCAGTTTTTGAAAATGCTGTTGAACATTTACCCTACTGTAAAGGAATGTTTTGAGTTACCTGAGGACACTGAACAAGCTTTTAGTAAAGAGTTTTGCATAGTGGCTAAGGGTAGATACTACTTACTGTTCAAAGGGTCTATGGTAGGCACTATCAAGCCTGACCTTAGCTTCCAACTTGAGCCAAGATTTCAACACTTAACCGAGATGTTACAGGAGAGATTAAAATGAACTTAGATACAACTGTTAAGGAATATTTTAGAATACCTGAGCGTGCTCACTACAAGGGCACTTTCGGTGTTGAATTAGAATTAGAGGGTACGTTTGTACCTCGCCTAAACCTATTAGGTTGGAGATGCGAGGAGGACGGTAGTCTACGTAAGAGTAATGCTGAGTATGTTTTTAGCAAGCCTTGCACCTTCAACGGTACTGGCATAAAGGTACGTAGGCTGTTCAAAGCCTTAGAAGAGAATCAGGCAGTTATAAGCGACAGTAAGCGAGCAGGTAGTCATTTGCATGTCAACATGCAGGACTTTACTCTCAAACAAATGTGGACATTCTACACACTATGCCTACTGTTTGAGAATGGATTAGTGGAATATTGTGGCAAGGAGAGAGTAGGTAATCTGTTTTGTTTACGTACCGCAGACTGTCAAAGAGTGTTGGAAAGAGTAAAGGCGGCCCTTAACCGTGGTAGCCTAATGAATCTCAAGACTGACGCTATTCGTTACAGTGCGATAAACTTAAAATCTTTATTCAGCTACGGTAGTATAGAATTTCGTTGTATGAAGACTACTACAGACATTGACTACTTTATGTATTGGGTAGGGGCTATCGAGGCTATACGTCTTAGCGTTAGTAAGTTCTCTGACCCTAAAGATGTTGTGTCTCAGTTTAGCTTGCATGGTTGGGAGGGTATGTGTAAAATGATACTACCTGACCATGAAAGAATTACCAATCTTATATCAGAGGATGATGCGAGAGAGGCTATGTGGCGTGCTCAAGAAGTAGCCTACGCTGGTGATTGGCATCAAACAGAAGAAAATCTTGGTAGTGTTCAATGGGTAGATAAAAAAGACCTCTTTAATGATAAACAGAGGGCAGAGTTTAAGAAGGTTATGAACCCTACTCCACCACCGCCTATGCCACATCCTGAGAATGTTAAGATTAACGGTCGTGCTCCCAAGTTTGTTGTTATAGACGATAGAGCAGAGGAAAATAAACCTAAGAAGAAAGAGGAATGGTTTTTTGACGAGGATGATGTAGATGATGATTTCTAATGTGTAATAGAGGATGTCATTTGTCTGAATTTACCCCTAGAAAAATTTCAAGCCTATCAAGGAGTTAGGTTTTTAGTTTAAATTAAATGCGTACTATTTATAGAATTTGTAGATAGTACCTACTACCCCCTAAGGAAAACATAATGAATAGGCCAAAACCTTTACAAGTAAAAATGTTTTACCCAGTAATAACTCAAACTCAGTGGGCTGACACGCCTCCTTCTAGGGTTAGCTCTCAAGCAGGAAGAGGGTTCGCTACTTTTATACAGGCAGAAAAAAGGCTTAAAAAAGAGCTAGAGTCCAATAATGGGTTAGAGACTGGATGGATAGAAGAGTATGAGCTGACTCTTGCACAAGAATGGCATTCTGAATAGAGGAGAAAGGCTAATGAATAAACTAAACGAACTGCTAGAAATAATGAAAGAACACCAAAAGTTTGACCGTCTAGTGCAGGGCTACTGGTTGCGTGCTGAGAAAGTACATGGAGATTATCTCGGTTGCTTCTTCGGTTGCGCTATGCAAACCTCAGATGATGCAATTGAAAAGGCTTGTGAAATGTACGATTTACCACTTTGGATTGGTTATTGGTCTGAATCGGTTTTTGAAGAATTAAAACCCGAAGATGCAGTTAAATGGCCTGTTCAACTACTAGAATCACTAGTCAATTTTAAAGGTGACACTGAGAAATTAAGGCACGATTTAGCAATAAAGCGGTTGACTAATTTATTACCCACAAAAAATGAAGAGGTAGATTCAGCAATTGCACTAGTAATTGCTTATCATAAAAACCCTGATGAACAAAAACGAATTGCCGCTAAGTCTGCCGCTGATTCTGCCGCTGATTCTGCTTGGTCTGCTCATCCTGCTTGGTCTGTTGCTAAGTCTGCCGCTAAGTCTGCCGCTTGGTCTGTTGCTAAGTCTGCTGATTCTGCTACTTGGTCTACTGCTTGGTCTACTGCTTGGTCTAGTGAAAAAGATTGGATGCTTGGATTACTAAGAGAGAAAAGCTAATGAAAAACTCATTCACAAAAGAATTGATAGAACTGTCAGCACAAACTGCCTCAATCGAACAGTTGAATGTAGTTATTAAGGCTAGAGATATACGTATCAAGGAGCTTGAAGAGCACTTAGCTAGTGCAAAGGCTGATGGTATTCGTGAAGCAATGCAGTACGCAACATCAAATCATACTAAAGGCGTTAGAGTAGCACTGCGTAAATATATTGAGCTACTAGAGGGTAAAAGCTAATGGCATATAATAAATTTAGTAATTTAATACACACTCTGGATAACATTAAATCAGATAAAGTACATAACTATGTTATTGCAGGGCTTGACAGCTACCTGCTAGGTAAAGGAAAGGTTCGTATGTTTAAAAACAGTCGTAACCACCTTGACTACATTACTCCGCACTCTCATAGGTATGGCTTCTCCTCTTTAGTTTTGCAAGGCTCAGTTGTAAATGAATTGTGGGAGAGTTGTGATGATTCCCAAGGGGATTTATTCCTAGTTTCAACCCTAGAGTATGACGGGGAAGTAGGTAAGCACACAGTTACAAGAGGAGACCCTGACTACTTCTGCATGAGTAGTGAGGGGTATACTCAAGGGGAGTCTTACAAGATGGATTCTAATGAGATACACTCAATAAGATTCAGTCGTGATGCAATTGTATTACTATTTGAGGAAGAAGAGGATACACTTACCTCAAAAATAATAGAACCTGTAGTGTCTGGTAGGCTCATTAAGACTTATGAGAATAAAGATTATATGTTTTTAAAGGGATAGGAGATAGGCGTGGTACTTATAGGTGAACTGTTAACAACGGAACAATGCTGGGAAGAGTACCATTCTGATAGAAACTCTGATTTCAGATATGACTTGTGGGAAATGGAAGTGTCTCAGGAACATGAATTAGCTATCGAGTTTAAAGAAAAAGCTTTTGAACTAATGGAAAAAGAGGTAGAAGAGGTTGAGGAATGTGAAAATGATTCAATACTTTTGTACAAATACTCAGAGGATTACTTTAACACTCACCACCTACCAGTTGAGAGACAACCTTACTGGCAAACATGTGTTACTAGGATAACTGAGTTACTAAAACAAAAATAGGAGATAGGATGGGAAAATGTATAGAGAAACTGCCGCATAGTTGTGGTAGTAGGGCTGGTTTACAGGTATTCGAGCAAGATGATGGCACTATCAATGCCTATTGTTTCTCTTGCAAGACCCCTGTACCTAACCCTTACGGTGACAAGCCAGAAGGTTATATACCACCTAAGCCTAAGAAAATAACTGATGAAGAGATACGAGAGAAGTTTGCAGAGATAGCTGAATGCGGTTTTGCCGATATTGCATCACGTAGACTACGAAAGGATGTTCTTCAACAGTTTAATATTAGAGTGGGTGTTGACCAACGTGACGGTGTTACACCTAGCGCGGCATTCCTTCCTTACTATGAGGATGGTGTGTTAGTTCGTATGAAAGTACGTATGCTAGACAAGAAAAACATGTGGAGCTATAGTTTATCTACTAATGTTGACTTGTTTGGTTGGGAGCAAGCTGTTAAGAGTGGTGCTAGACGTTTAATAATTACTGAGGGAGAGTTCGATGCTGTAGCCCTTACTAAGATATTACACACCTATACACCAGAGAAATGGAGAGATAACAGCCCTGCTGTTGTATCAATACCTAATGGCAGTGCAACTGCGGCTAAGGACATTGCTCGCTTACTCCCTAAGATACGTAAGCAGTTCAAAGACGAGGATATTAGCTTATGCTTTGATGATGATAAGGCAGGACATGATGCAGTTCAAGCGGTGTTACAACTACTACCCTTAGCAACTGTTGTCACCTTACCTCACAAAGATGCTAACGAATGTATGATGAAAGGCTCAGGTAAGAAGGCTTACCAAGCGGCTACTTTTCGTGCAGAGAAAGCTAAGAATACTAAGCTAGTATGGGGACATGATTTGCATGAGGAGGCAAAAGTTCCTGCTGAGTTTGGATTGTCTTGGCCTTTCCCTAAAATGACTAAGCTTACCAGAGGTATAAGATTTGGAGAAACTATATATATTGGTGCGGCTCAGAAGTTAGGTAAGTCAGAGGTAGTTAATACCTTAGCGGCTTGGTTAATCAAAGAGCATGGTCTTACATGCCTCTTAGCAAAGCCTGAGGAGGCTAACAAGAAGAGTTATAAGTTAGTAGCAGGTAAGATGGCAGGTAATGTATTCCATGACCCTAACGTACCATTCGATGATAAAGCTTACGACAGGGCAGGGGTGATACTGAAAGATAAACTCCTCTTGCTTAACCTTTATCAGCATGTAGGTTGGGACAGCCTAAAGGTTGACATCATAGCGGCAGTAGGTTTGGGTTGTAAGGCTATCTTTATAGACCCCATCACTAACCTCACTAACAATATGGATGCGGCTCAAGCTAACACAGCACTACAAGGTATCTCGGAAGAGTTAGCGGCAATGGCTAAAGACTTAGATGTAATAATCTTCATCTTCTGTCACTTACGTAACCCTGAGAGTGGCCTGTCTCACGACAGAGGTGGTGTTGTATTAACGTCACAGTTTGCAGGTAGTAGAGCAATGGGTAGGTCGTCTAACTACATGATTGCACTGCAAGGTAACAAAGACCCCTTACTGACTGAGGAGGAGCGTAACATACGAGACTTAATCATCCTAGACGATAGGGAGTTTGGTCAAGTAGGTGGCCCTAAGTTGTACTGGGATAACAAAACTCAATTGTTTAATGAAATGTAGGAGAGACTTATGGGAAGGACTTTATACAAAATAATGTCTATAGATGTCGAAGAGAAAATAAGACATGCGACTAGTACTTACAGCAAAGAGGAAGCGGAACAGATAGTCGAAAGAGATAATCATTTTTTACCAGAGCTATATTACATTGAGTCCGTAGTCATAGAAAGACAACCATTAGTAAAAAAAGACTCATAGAAAATTTTTAACTTAACCCTCTATAGGAATTAACAATGAACGAGATGATTGAAGAATATTTTAGAAAAGAGCATGGCACATTAGTTAAACGCTTTACTAACCGAGCTGGTACATCATGGAATGCAGAAGATGTAGTATCAGAAGGGTTTGCCAGAGCAATCAAGTATGCCAATAGCTTTGACCCTAACAAGAAAGAGTTCGGTGCATGGATGAACGCTATCCTCAACAATGCACTAAAAGCTTTCAAGCGCGATGAGATGAACTACGGCATGTGTATGGAGTTTGACGAAGTAAAGGAAGGTGGTAGCCCTGATGGTAAAACTGTCAGAGCATGTAAGAATGAGATACGTGAGATGATAGCCGCAGAAGGCAACCCACAGCACGTAGAGCTACTTACTCTGTACTACCCACTCAACTACAAGCCTAAAGAAATACAGGAAATCCTAGACCTTTCTAGGAGCACTGTTATGACTATCATCACTCGCTTTAATAAGAAAGTTAAGGAGAGATATGCGGGTACAGGTAGCTGATTTAGAAGCAGATGGTTTGCTTAGTGATGTTACACAGAGTTGGTGTGGTGTGTTTAAAGACATACACACTAAAGAGGTATTCAAGTTCTCTAGCAACCACGTTGGTTACGTACCGATGCTTCTTGAACATCTCGATAACGTAGACGTTGTAATTATGCACAATGGTATAGGCTATGACCTGCCACTGTTGCACAAGTTATACGGATACAAATTTAAAGGCAAAGTAGTAGACACCTTACTAATGTCACGACTTCTTAATCCTGACAGGCTCAAGCCTTTCAACATGCCACCAAGCAGAGTAGGTCCACATTCCTTAGGTGCTTGGGGATACCGTGTTGGACGAGGCAAGCCTGACCATGAGGACTGGTCACAGTATAGCCCTGAAATGCTACACCGTTGTACAGAAGACGTAGAGATTACTCACCTTACCTACCTAGCATTATTGAAGGAAGGTAAAGGTAAGAGTTGGCGAGATGCGTACCTACTCACCTTTAAACTATTTGAGATTCTCCAAAAACAAGAGGACTATGGTTGGTTAGTTGACCGAGATTATATGGAAACATGTATAGGCAGACTAACACACTGGATGGACAGGATTGACAGGAATGTTATCCCCCATCTCCCTAAGATTTTGGTAATAGGAGAATCCAAAGTTAAGGGAGAGTATAGGTTTGTTTCAAAACCTTTTAAAATATCTGGTAGTGTTACCAAGCAGTGCGTTGACTGGATTGATAGCCTTGATAATGGCCTCAATACCAGCCATATTTCTGGTGCTTTTAGTCGTATCAGTTTTAGAACTACAAGCCTAGACAGTAACATGGAGGTAAAAGATTATCTACTTAATGATGGTTGGATACCTGACGTATGGAATTACAAGAAAGTAGACGGCAGGGAGGTAAGAGATGAGCAAGGCCAGAAGATACGGACTAGTCCTAAGCTTTCTTATGATGACCCATTTAACGGGGTTGCTGGTGGCATCGGTAAACTTATCGCTAAACGTGTTCAGTGTAGACACAGACGTAGTACAGTCGAAGGTTGGCTAAAACTGATAAGAGAGGATGGAAGCATAGGTAGCAGAGTTAGTGGGATAGCAACCACTGGACGTATGAAACATGCAGGTATTGTTAACGTACCTAACGTAGAGTCTTTCTTCGGTAAGCAAATGCGTAAGTGTTTCATCTCAAGAGAAGGTATGACACTGGTAGGCTGTGATAGTGCAGGTTGTCAGAACAGGATGTTAGCCGCAAGAGTAGGTGATGACACCTTTACCGATACCCTTATCAATGGTGATAAGAAAAAAGGTACATCAATACACCAAGTAAACCAGAAAGCTATCAAAATAGTAGCTGGTTTTAATGTTACTTATGGACAAGCAAAGACCCTCAACTATGCCTTTATGTTTGGTGCTAGTGATAACAAACTAGGGGCAACCCTTAACAAAGGTAAGGAAGCTGGTGCTAAGATACGTAAAGCATTACTATCAGTAGCCGCAGGTTTTGAAGCCTTAGTTGAAGCCTTGACAGAGGAGTGGAAGTCTAACGCTAAGTCTAGGACTAACGCATGGGGTAAGAAAGAGTATTACAACGGATGGATAGCAGGGCTAGACGGTAGACCTATCTTCATTAAGTCTGAGCATCAGATACTTGTATACATGTTACAATCAGACGAGGCCATTATGATGTCAGCCGCGTACTGTATGTTATACAAGAGACTAAAAGCTAAGGGCTATGTGTGGGGTGTGGACTATGGGATAGTATGCTTCTATCACGATGAGTACACAATAGAATGTAGGACAGAGATAGCAGAGGTAGTAGCAGAGATAGCAGAAAGATGTATAGTAGATGCAGGTATATTCTACAAGATATTATGTCCCCATGCAGGGGAAGCCCAAATCGGTAACGATTGGTATGAGATTCACTAACTAAAAGAGATATAAATATGAGCTTAAAAGCTAAAAGAGTAAAACAGTCAGACCTAAACAAGATGTCTAACCCAGTGCTAGACCCTGATAACTACCCTGCACGTCTAGTACAGGTAATCGAGATGGGTAAACGTCCTAACTTCTTTGACCCTGAGAAGATTAACCATGAGATTATGTTGACGTATGAACTAGTGTCTGAGTTCATGTTAGACGAGAAGGGTGAGCCTTTAGAGGACAAACCTTTGTGGCTTAGTGAGACTATTAACATGATAGACCTCCCTGACAACATGACAACACAGCAGATTTATGCTGACCAGTTCAAAGGTAAGTCTAAATTAGTACAGCGTTGTAAGACGTTTGACCCTAAGGGTGAGTTAGAGTTTGACTTATCTGAGTTGTTAGGCAGACCTTGTACCCTCACAGTAGTTCAGTATCAAAAGAAGCTCAAGCAAGGGGAGACAAACCCTGCGCTAGGTAATCGTATTGGTGCTGTGACTGGTCTTATGAAAGGTATGGTAATCCCTGACCTGATTAACCCACCTAAGTTATTCACCTTAGATGAGCCTGACCTGACTATCCTTGGTTCTCTACCTGACTGGTTACAGGATAAGATTAAGGAAAACTTAGAGTTCAACGGCAGTGTGTTACAAGATGCGCTTAATGGTAAAGCCCCTGCTCCTAAGCAAGAGCCTAAGGCAGAGCCAGCTAAGAAAGCTAAAGCTAAACCAGCACCTGCACCAGCAGAAGATGAGGAAGAAGATGACGAAATCCCTTGGTAATTATGAAATACACGGAGCGTCTAGGAATTTTACATTTAATGAAGGCTCTATAAGATTCAGTGCTAACGGCTTAGATAAACAGGCGTGGGCTATGGGCAACCTAGACTGTTTAGAAACAGAAAATTTATACATTATAATGAAGGCATATTATGACAAAAGAGATTCCGAATAACTACGAGACAGGCGACCCTGTTACTTTGATTAATGCTAACGACTTAGGCAAGTATGGCTTTCGTAAAGGTATCAAGGGTACAGTAAACCGTATCGAGAACATTGAGGGTAGTAGGTTGGTATTGTTTATGCCTAACTACACACAGGAGATGTACTGGATTGATTCAAGCAGGGTGGAGCTGGACGAGGTAGCTAAGGCTAACAAGATTCCAGTACTGCCTCCTGAGGAGGGGTAATGCAATGTCTTATTGATGGAGACCTCTTGCTCTATGAGGTAGCCTTTGGTGGACAGTTCAAAGAAGAGACAGAGGACGGTGAGTTTATCATCGTACCTCGCAACTTCGATGATGTAGCTATCAAGTTTGATGAAAAGGTTACACAGATAGAGGCAGAGTGTTGGGCTACAGAGCCTAGCATAGTTTATATGACAGGTAAGACTAACTTTCGTAACGCCATTGCTAAGAAGAAACCTTACAAAGGTAATCGTAAACAAGACAAGCCATTTCACTATGGCAATCTGAAAGCTTATGCTAAAGCAATGTACGATGTTAGATGGGAAGAGGGACTAGAGGCTGACGACCTTATGACCATTGAGCAAGCACTTAGAGAAGATACTATAATCTGTACGAGAGATAAGGACTTACGTATAGGAGAAGGTATGCACTTTGGCTGGCCCTGTGGTTTACAAGAGCAGTTTGGCCCTAAGTATGTAGATAAGATAGGAACATTGGAGTTAATCGATGGTAAGAAAATCAAAGGAACAGGTCTCTTGTTCTTCTATTCACAAATCATCACTGGTGACACGGTTGATAACATTGCTGGCTTGCCAAGGGGTGGACCTGCTCTGGCGTACAAGTCCTTACATGGCCTTACAGATGAACAAGAAATGTTTGAGGCAGTATCCCAGTTGTACAAAGCAAAATACGAAGAGACATGGGAAGAAGAAATGTTAGAGCAAGGTCAGCTCTTATGGATGGTTAACGAACTGGTAGATGGTAAGCCAGTAATGTGGGAGTTCCCGAATGGCAGGTAGGATAGGTGGGGAGAAGACAAGATGCTCAGGTAAATGGACAGAGGCTAGATACAGGTCGTTCATAAAGGGCAACTTACGTAGGATTAGTATGAAGTGGGGGCCGATAGGTGAGGCTAAGAAGTTAGCTAACACACGAAGAGGTTTCTACCTATGTGCAGGATGTAAGGAGGAAGTTCCTGCTAGTATAAAGATAGACAGGGTTCGTAAGAACAACGTACACATCGACCACATTAATCCTGTGGTTGACCCTGTTGTAGGTTGGGTTAGTTGGGACGAGACTATCGAAGGTATGTTCTCCGAGCTACCTAACCTACAAGCACTATGCACAGCATGTCACACTGTAAAAACTAATGAAGAAAAAGAATTAGCAAAGACTCGCAGAGAGCAGGAGAAGTTGAATGACGAATAAGAAATTAGCAAGCTTACCAAGATTTAATGACGTAGAAAATAACTCACTACAGGCTTGGAATAGATGCGTAATTACTTTTAATATTTGTAAGGACTTGGGACAGGAGTACGGTAAGAAATACGTAGAGGAATTCAATGCTAAGGAAAGACTTAACATGATGGCTATGTTCTCCTCTGTAAAGACTAAAGGTTACGAAGCTACAAGGGCACAGGTAATGAAATCATCTGATGCTACGGTGCACTAATGGATGACCCTGTATCACACCCTAAACATTACACAGAACATCCCTCAGGTGTTGAGTGTATTCAGATTACTGAGCACATGGGCTTCAACCTCGGCAATGCTCTCAAGTATATATGGAGGTGTGACTTAAAGAAAGATGCGATAGAGGACTTACGTAAAGCTCGGTGGTACATAGACAGAGAGCTTGATAAGAGAACGTCCCAACAGGAGACAACTTAATGGCTAGAAAACATTTAGTAATTCCAGATACACAGGTTAAAGATGGTGTGCCTTTAGAGCACATTGTCGCCCTTGGTAACTACATAGTAGCTAAGAAGCCTGACGTTATTATAATGATTGGTGATTGGTTCGACTTACCTTCCCTCTCCTCTTATGATAGAGGCACTAAGAAAGCAGAAGGACGTAGACTTAACGATGATATACAGGCAGGTATCAGGGCTATGGAGATGCTACTAGCCCCTATGTTTGCCTTACAGAAACAACAGAAGGCTAACAAGAAAAAAGTATACCGTCCAGAGATGCACTTCACACTGGGTAATCACGAGGAGAGATTGATGAGACATGTCAATTACAATCCTGAGTTAGCAGGTTACTTATCGTATGATGCGTTTGAACTAGAGAGATTTGGTTGGACAGTACATGACTTCCTAAAGCCTGTAGTTATTGATGGTATTGCATACGCTCATTACTTTGCTAACCCTATGTCTGGTAGACCTTACGGTGGCAACATAATGAATAAGCTAAACAAGATTAAGATTAGCTTTACTCAGGGACACCAACAGGTGTTAGAGATTGGTAACACAGAGACACCAATCGGTAATCGTATGTGGGGCTTAGTATGCGGTGCATTCTACCTACATGATGAGGAGTATAAAGGCTATCAAGGTAACAGCCATTGGCGTGGTATAGTTATGAAGCATGATGTAAAGGATGGTGACTACAGCCCTTGCGTTATTAATATGGATTACTTATTAAGGAAATACTTATGATGTTTATACTAGGTTTTGTATGTGGATTTGTTCTATTAGGAGCAAGGGTTTCCTACATGCTTTACAAGACATCTACATCGTCTGAACCCAAGTGGGAGAGCAAGCGTGTTCAGCTCGAAGAGGCTATGCAAGCGGCTAGAGAGATTAAGGAGGACTGATGTCACATTATTACGAAGAAAGGGCTGAGTATTTAGAACGTCTAAGAAGAGAGAAAGAGGAGAGAGCAAAAGATGATGATAAACCTAGAAAGGGATAAGCTGTTATCAGAGCAAGCTTACCGTCTAGTAACAGAGTTCTACTTGAAGGAGGGGGAGACCTCTCCCCAAGAGGCTTATGCTAGGGCCGCTACCGCATGGAGTGGTAGGGATGAAGGACTAGCACAGCGGTTATATGATTACGTATCTCAAGGCTGGTTTATGTATGCAAGTCCTTTGCTATCCAATGCCCCTGTTGATGGAGAGAAGATTAAGGGCATGCCTATTAGCTGTTTCCTCAGCTACGTACCAGATACAGTAGAAGGTTTGATAGACCATCAATCAGAGACAGCATGGCTTAGTGTTAAAGGTGGTGGTGTTGGCGGTCATTGGTCTAATGTACGTGCAGTAGATAAGAAAAGCTGTGGCCCTATCCCTTTCATCCATACAGTAGACGCTGAGATGACAGCCTACAAGCAAGGAGAGACACGTAAGGGAGCGTATGCCGCTTACATGGATGTTAGCCACCCTGATATAAACGAGTTCTTAAAGATACGTACACCTACTGGTGGCGACGTTAACCGTAAGTGTTTCAATATACACAATGCTGTTAACATAACAGACTCTTTCATGGAGGCAGTGGTTAATGATAAAGATTGGAATCTCGTATGTCCTAACTCCAAGTCCATTAGAAAAACAGTGGATTCAAGAGACTTGTGGCAAGAAATATTGGCAACAAGACACCGTACTGGTGAACCTTATCTCAACTTTATCGACACGGCGAATGAGAGCTTGCCGACTAGCCAGAAGAAACTTGGCCTTCGAATCAACGGCTCTAATCTTTGCAACGAGATACACCTTCCGACAGACGAGAAACGAACTGCCGTTTGCTGTCTATCTTCCGTCAACCTAGAGAAGTGGGATGAGTGGCGTGACACAACAATGGTTGAAGACTTAATCACTATGTTGGACAACGTATTAACATTCTTCATTAACTATGCACCTAAAGAGCTACACAAGGCTATCTACTCAGCAACACAGGAGAGAGCTTTAGGTCTTGGGGCTATGGGTTGGCATGGGTTACTACAGAAGAAGGGCATACCGTTCGAGTCAGCTCTTGCTGTAGGTCAAACTAGGCACATATTCAAATATATGCAGAGTAAAGCTATAGCTCAGTCAATGAAGCTAGGAGCTGAGAGAGGTGAAGCACCAGACATGGCAGGAACAGGTAGACGTAACAGCCATTTACTGGCTATCGCCCCTAACGCTAACAGTTCAATGATAGCAGGATGTAGCCCTAGTATAGAGCCTGTTAAAAGCAATGCTTATCCTCACCGTACTCGTGTTGGAACTCACCTGATTAAGAATAAGTATTTAGAAGCGTATCTAGTGGGTGTTAATAGAAATACTGATGAGGTATGGGCTAGTATTGTACAGAACGAAGGTAGTGTTCAACACTTAGAATTCATCCCTGACTATGAGAAGTTAGTATACAAGACATTCTCTGAGTTAGATATGAACTGGGTGATAGAGCAAGCAAGTAATAGACAGGAGTTCTTATGCCAAGGGCAATCTGTTAACCTTTACTTCCCTGCTGAGTGTGACAAGGCGTACCTAAACGAGGTACATCTCAGTGCTTGGAAGAAGAAGCTGAAAGGGTTGTATTATGTACGTAGTTCATCTGGTGCTGTGACAGATAAGGTGAGCGTAAAGGTGGAGAGGAAGGCACTCTCTGGAATATTACAAGACGATGGTTGTCTAAGTTGTGAGGGGTGAAGGCTAATGAATAAACAAACAGTAGAATCAATCGTGCGAAATCAAGATGATGAACTGACAATTCAACATATGAATGATGATAGAGCTGAAATTAAACAACTTAAACAAAAGAATGACTTGTTACGTGAGCAGTTAGCTAGTGCAAACATAGAAATTAAAGATTTAAAGAAAAAGTTACGGGTAGCAGGTAGGTCAAATGCTCACATCATGGAGTATGCTGAAGAACTAGAGGGGAGATTATATAATGAGTGTCAAAGAATATAAAATGTACTGCCCTGTCTGTCAGTGTTTTCTTACAGCTAGTAATAAAAGCGAAGTAGATAGGGGTGTACACGAAGGGTATATTTTTGTACACAACAATGTTGAGCATACAGAAGAAGATTTACAAGCACTATACAGGGGTATTCAATAATGAGTAACTACTATGCGGAAGCTATTGCTATAAAATTAAAGGACTTGACACGACAACAACTAGATACATTAGTAGCCCTCGATGACCACTATCCGACCATAGTTGCATCTGAGGATGTAATAGGTTTACTTACAGGAGTGTTTGACTTCTGGTGGTCACAAGATGAAGATTGGAAATATATAACTTACGAAGAAATGTTAAAGATAATTAAGGATAAAAATGCTAACAGATTACGCTAAGACATTTAAACCGTTTAACTACCCTGACCTAATGGAGATAGCTAAGAAGCATGAGCTTATCCATTGGCACGAGGACGAGATAGACTTAGGTGACGACATAGACCAGTGGAATAAAGGAGATTTAAGTGAACAAGAAACTAATCAAATTACACAAATCCTTAGACTGTTCACGCAGACGGACGTTCAGGTTGGGCAGAACTATTGTGACCTCTTCATCCCAATCTTCAAGAACAACGAAGCCAGATGTATGCTTCTCGCCTTTGCTAGTAGGGAAGGGATTCACCAGAGGGCGTATGCCTTACTGAATGATACGTTAGGCTTACCCGATGATGACTACAAGGCTTTCCTTGATTACGAAGAGATGGCTAATAAGATTGAGTTTATGCAGGAGAATGATGTATCTACTAAGGAAGGTATTGGATTAGCCTTGGCACAGACTGTGTGTAACGAGGGGATGTCACTGTTTTCAGCGTTTGTTATGCTGTTGAATTACCAACGGTATGGTAAGATGTTGGGGATGTGTAAGATAACTGAATGGAGTTTACGTGATGAGAGTCAACATGTTAATGGTATGGCGAAACTCTTTACTCAATATTGCAAAGAGAATAAAGAAATCGTTACTGACGCATTTAAGAAGAAGATATATAAAATGTATCGTAATGCTGTTGGCCTTGAGGATAAGTTTATTGATTTGGTATTTGAGATGGGCGGCTGTGAGGGCCTCACTAAGGAAGAGGTAAAGGAGTACATCAAATACATAGCCGATAGACGGCTCACACAGCTCGGTATGAAGCCTAACTTTGGAGTTGAAGCTAACCCCTTGCCTTGGCTAGACTGGGTGCTTACAGAAGGACACACTAACTTCTTTGAGCAACGTGTATCTGAATACAGTGTAGCTGGTCTCAAGGGTTCTTGGGGCTGGTAAATTTTAGACAACAAAAAGGGGCTTTAATTAGCCCCTGATTAAGTAGATATAATCACCCCCTTAGTTATGTTTTTCTCCACCCTCCGTAGCTTTCAACCTCTCCTCTATCCTTGCCATATTGATGTTTAACCTGTCAACACTATCCGATAGTTTATTCATAACCTCATAAGACCTCTCATCTTTCCTAACCCCTTCCGTTTCAAGATAACTCACCCTAGTTTCCAATGTGTATATTTCAGTCTTTAGTGTAGCATACGTTCCACCTATCGCCATAATTAACAGCACCACACCAACACCTACCTCTACCCACGCATGGGCCTTCACTCCTTCTTTCTCCAAAACAACACCATTCCTTTCAAGCCTTTCCATATCTCATTGGGACTCGGCAACAACCAACCCAACACTAACAACACCAAGAAAGTCAAAGGTACGCTATTGATATTGTTCTCAATAGACTTAGCCGCTTGATTACTATTCATAACCTGACGACCAACCTCTGTATTTATTTCTTCCTGCTTATCACCTACTGTCAGTTCTGCATCAACCGCTATACCATTACTAGCAGGTTGTGCTAGGCTGAGTGCCGTCTGTAAAGCACTGCAACCTGACAACAAGAGCACTAACAACACTACACGTATCATTGCACACCTTTCTCCTTACCATACTTCCGTATAGCTGATTGTAAAGCTTCTAGTCTACGAGTTACTCCGTCATCTCCCTTAGCTTTCCTGTCCTTATACTCTTTGTGGTCTAGTAGTTCAGTAGCCGCTTCTCCATACTTACCTTCTTCTAGTAGCTTAATAGCTCTAGGGGATTGTTGTACGTCCCCTCGGTAGGTAGCTTGCACAAGCTCTGCTTGCAAGTACTCAGGTAGCGTATCAAAACCCTTCACCATCCTCTTAGTATCTGCCTCGTGAGCATCGAATGTCTCTTTGAAAGTCTTACCTTTCCACTTCCCTGTTTGTCCTACACCAGAAGTCTCAATACCTTTATCATCCTTATACGTACCAGAAACATATCCCTCCTCCTCTACCACACGTTTCTCAGAGAGAGACAGTGAACGCCCCTCCCTTTTCTCCACCTGTGATACAGCCTCAGCTCCTAAGTATGTCTTAGGTTCAGAGGATAGGTTCATTTCCCAAGGCTTCTTAGGGGTAGCCGTAGCCGCCCCTTCTTTCAAGCCCATTTCCCAAGGTTTTTTAGCCATCCACTTCTCTCCAACTTGCAGGGTCGAGGGTGTCGCCACCAAGATACTCATAACCAGCCACAACAGCACCAGATTCAATAGTGTCTCCTTCCAAAGGTTCAAAGGTTTCACTTGCTAACGGAACTCTTGGTGTCGCAGGAACTTCCTCTTCCTCAGGGCGAACCCCTAGAATTTGTTCGTAGTTCTCTTCGTACACTTTCCGATAGTCAGTGTGTCCTTCTACGTGAGCGAGTGCCTTTACTAGCCTATTAATCTTAGGCAGTACAGTTTTGTTCACTTGCTTTAATGCAGGGGCTACAAGGTTAGCAGGAGCACCCTTCTTAGCTCTGAATGAAAGACCAGTTGGTGTCATAAACGGTTCTAGTATCTCAGGCAATGCCATTATAGTAGTCGGTGCTGGGCCTCTAGGATTGTTTACAGTGCCTGTAATAGCACCTCCCAAGTTAGCCACACCATCCAGTATGCCAGTAAACCCAAACACTCTTTGGTCTATCGCTACATCAGTCTCCCAGTTCTGAATAACATCTTTCAATACAGGCTCACTGTAGTAAGCTTGTAATGTTTGCTTCACCTGTGGTGAGATAGACGCTGGAATACCTTTGTTAGCACTAGCCCATTGACCAAAGCGAGGGTCAGCCAACATAGACACTACTTGGTTCAACTGTTGAGGGTTATTAACAGACGCTGAAAAGGCATCCATGTCTGTGAATATCTTAGAGATAACCTGTATACCTTCGGCTTTCTCTTTATCAGATGTTGTACCTGCCAAGTCACTCTCTATAAATTTCATAGATAGGTCGGTAAGTGTTTTCTGTCCCTCAGGTTCTAAGTTAGTGAACGCATCAACTTTTCCTTTAGTAGCGTTATCTAAGTAGTTAGAGACCAAGCCTTGAAACTCTAGTGTTAAGCTAGGGTCAGTGTGCCCTACTAATTCACTAGCCGCCCACAACTGCTGTATACGTGGATTAGACGCAAACATAAGAGCTTGTGAACGTAGACCTTCAATCTTAGCTTTGTTAGCTAACTCATCACGAGTAATCTTACCTGTAACGAAGTCCTTGTTGAACTGATAAAGGTTCTTCATAGGAGTAGTCAAGGCTGTTACCTGTGCTTCGTTACCTGTACCAGCCGTCTGACTAATTAACATCTGGACATTAGCCCACTGAGATTCAATCTCTTGCAGTGCAACTTTAGAATCACCTCCTGCATCGAAGGCTTGTCTGGACACTTGGAAGTTATCTCTCAGGATAGTCATGTAGCTACCAGACATACCTGTCAGTGCATCAGAAGCGGCCTTTTCAGCCTGTGTCTTCTCTAGGTTAAGTTCACTAAGTTGATTAGTAGTTAGCTTACCTGTCTGCGTTAGCATGGCATTAGCGTTAGTTATCACATCAGTAGAATCCTGTAAGGCTTGCTTACCACGAGCATACTTATTGTGGTTTCTTAACTTACGTTCAATCTCTTCTTCTGAATCATCAGGTAGAAGTAGAACATTGTCTTTCAATGCCGCATCTATGCGTGCTTTGTAAATCCTATCCGCCTGTGTCTCCTCAGTAAACTCCGCACCAAGTCCTTTAGCATTCATAAACTTACTAAACTCAGTAAGTAACTCATTACCCCTAGACTTACCAGTAGGCCCGTTCATTGCCTGAGCCAGAGCTTGCCTTGATAACGTCATAGCTTGCTCTTGATTGTACTTACCTTCGTTCAAACCTGTGCTAATAGTGGTCAACCTACGTACCATGTTAGTATCAACAACCTTCCCTGCTTCTACAGCAGAATCACTAGCTAACTTAGCCTGTGCTTGTTGACCTGTAGCAAATACACTCATTGCCCCTTGCGCTAGACCTGCCACTTGGGATAAGCCAGAATCTTCCTGTACTGCTTGCTTAGGACTGGTAGCCGAAGCTAGGGCATTCATCGGCCCTGCTCCTTGATTTAATACTGCCATTATTTCCCACCTTCTTCTTTCCAATTATTAAAAATTCTGACACGATTCTTGAGTATTTCTTTCTTCTCATCAGATATGTTAGGCATGTTGTCTATTGCTTGAAGCTGTTCCTCGTAACCAACAACACCTGCATCCTTCTGTATGTATAGAAGAACAGACGCATCATCAGCCATAGCATCACGCTTAATAAGCTTCTGTACTTCTGTAAGCATTACGTCCCTATCTTCCCCATCATAACTACGCATAAACTCTGCAATAGCCATCTGAGCAAAACGGTGAGACTTGTTAGTCACATCCTTATTCACTAGCTCTGAACGTATGCTGTCGTAGAACACTTTGGCATCGTCTTTGATAGCCTTCATTTTCTCTGACTTCAACATCACTGTTGTATACTTCCAAGAACTATCCCTAGTTGGGAAACCTGCCGCAATCAACATAGCTTCAAGCTTAGTTACGTGAGTATCTAATACATCACCTCTTGAGCTTAGAGCTTGACCTGTCTTATAAGCGTAGTGTGCCTTAGCCGCATTACTATAACCAGAAGATAGTTTAAGGAATGATTGAACAGTTAACAACAAATCGTCTGATGTCTCATGTTCGTCAAACACATTTATCAACCTACCTACTGAATCAGCAAGAGCTGTAACCCTACCGTTAGCAGAGAACAACTGACCTGATGGGCTTTCTGAATAGAAGGAGTTCAAGTCTGTATTGAACAACGCTTCTGTGAAACCTAAAAGACCTGCATCGTATGGAGCTAAACTAGTCCAATCTGTGTTAACTTCATCTCCCGATAGTACAGAGAACAACCCATTCAATGCGGCTGACTCAGCTCCATCTTCTACAATAGTTCTGATTGGGTCTGGAACACCTTCAAAGAAATCATCACCTAACCATTGGGTAAGGGCAACACCTGCTGGTGCGTACATAAACATACTGAATGCCGCTACACGAGCTTTCTCTGCACCAGTTAATGAATTGTTCATCATCTGTAGAGCCGCTTTGTGTGGCACTTGTAAGAACTGCATAGGTATGCTAAGTAAGTTCTGGTTATAAGGCATATCACCTGCCGCGTTCATGTTAAACGTAAAGTTACGTGCCTCAGCACTCACCTCTTCTAACTCCTTCGCACTAAGTTCAAATCTACCAAGCTTCTCAGTCTTAGCATTACGCATAGACAACCAAGCTGTCATCATGTTAGTTTCCTCACCAACATCAAAACCAATCTTTCTAGCAGTACGTAGTACAGTTGCTAAACCTTTACCCACTTTACCAATAGCATTTCTACTCTTAGTATACTGAGCGTACTCGGTCATCTCTGTCAAGTTACCTGCTACAAGAGACTGTTTATCAATAGCAGAAGGTATCCCACTATCCATGTACTCTTGGTGCATCTGTTTCATCTGACTAGATGTACGAGCGTCAGCACCTCTCAGGATGTCTAACTTAGCCGCAGTGTCTGCACTACTACCCATTCTCATGGCTGTTAGTTTAGCAAAGTCACTGCCTAGCCCTGTAAGAAAATACTTAGGATGAATAGACGCTAACTGTATAGACTGGTGTCCCTGTACTATAATCTGACGTATAGGGTTAAGACCTAAGTATAGGTTGAACGCAATGTTCTTACCTAGCTGTGTAGGTGCTGTGTTGTCAGCTAACCAGTATGCGGCTTTCTCACCTGTAGAACTTTGCTTACCTAGCAACTTACCAATAGCGTTTAGTCCAGCCTTCCAGCCTTCGTCAAGAGCGTTACGGTAGCCGTTCTCTAAGTAGTTAATGTACTCGAAGTTAGAACGCATGTCAGCACCAAGTTTTTCACCACTGATACCTCTATCCATTAACATAGCATTGAGTTCGTCTAGGTTCTTAGGGAACACTGTCTTACCGAATTTATCTTTAGGTAGCTCAGTCTTATAAGCATCAACGAATCTTTTCTTAACACCATCAATGTAAGGACGCATAGTGGTTCTGTTAGATAACCCCCTTGCCGCCTGTACCATCGAGTCAACAGGGCCAGCTATGTGCTGTGCCGATGTATCAATGTTCTCGTTGCTATCCTCTAGTCTCTCACCTCTCAGTCTCTGAGAACTTCTTCCTCCACCTGTAGCCAAATCCCATTGAATATTCTCAGGGCTAAGGTCAGGCTCATCTTTAACATCATCTCTGAATCTGTAGATACTTTCTTCTACACCATCATTGTTGTACACAGAACCATCAGCAGACCTTTTCTTCTCTACTAGGAGTTTAGCCTCTTTAGTGCTTTGTGCTGTACCAATAGCTTTGGTGTACAGAATGTTTCCATTGTCATCTAATACTTTCTTAGTAATAAAGATAGGAGCTTCATACTTAACTTTGTAGTAACCTGCTCTGTAGTTTAGAACTTGTTCATCAATACGTATTGCTCTAGTGTAGGAAGCTGATGGTTGGTTACGAGTTACTACGTGTGTAACCATTACACCATCTACTCTTTCAGGTCTACGTAGCTCTACGATAGTCCCACCTCTGTTGTAAAGGTCTACACTATCAAAGCTACCTTTCTCAACTAAAACCTTAGTATCCGCATCTAACAAGATAGCCTTGTTCATGTCTACGTCTAACCTTCCACGTTCCTTTCCATAGAACTTACTACCTTCGCTGTCTGTAAGAACTTTATAACCTTGGTTACGCATGGTAGTGCCGAGGTCTCTGTTCTCTAAGAAGTATAAGTTATCCTGTACCTTCTTAAATCCATCCAATGTTCTGATTTCGTCACCACTAAGCCCTTGTGCGATAAGCTCTTGGCGGGTAAGAAATCTCTGCTCTTTGTTCTGTTGCTTTATAATATCATACAACATGTCCTGTTTCTCAGGCTTCATAGCGTTGAATGGTTTAGCAAACACCTCTACAGCCATATCCAAAACAACTCTCTCAACAGCACTAGCCTTGTCCACAGCTACCGAAGCACCTTGTGTTATAGACTTGTTAATAAGAGTCATTGGGTCTAAGGTATGTCTTGAGACACTACCAAATCCAGAAGTTACCATGAAGTTCTTAACTCTATCAAACACGTTAAATCTAGCTTCCATGTTCTTAGGGTCAGTAATATCCATTGGATTAAACTTATGCTTATGGTCTATACTTATCAAGAAGTCAGCAGGGTTACGAGATACTACACGTACACTACGTGGTTGCTTACCTTTAGACATTTTCATTGTAGAACGTACAGTACCCATAGCATCTAGTTCAGCAAGGGTTACTTCTTTATAGTTACCATCTGACTGTCTACCAAGTATCTTGAAGTCGTCAGAGGTGATACCAAACTCACGTAAGTTGTAAGCCATTGTGTCAACAGCTTCTTCTGCACTACTCCACCCATTCTCGGCTGGGCCGTACACTGCATGGAATGTCATACCATCATCTGCATTAGAGATAGAGGACATGTTAGCACGTATGTCTGCACTAGAAGCTCTGATAAAGTCATTACTAATCTTTACACGAGCGTTACTCTTAGCTTCATCAGACCAATAGATAGCTCCGTCTTTCTCAACAATACGCTTTAAGCTTGGGTCTACCATCTCTGATGTAAAGACACCATCGTTGTTGTGTATCTGTGGAAGCTCTGAACTAGCAATGTATTGCTCTCTAGTTGTCCCTGAGAGAGCCTTAGCGGTGTCATCAGTCTCATCGGCTAGGATAGCATCGTGCATCTCCTTACCCTTCTTCTGGTTGAACACCTTTGCATTCTCGACAGGTGAGTTAGGTGATACACCTGCTCTTACAAAACGAGGTTTAGCAGAAGTGATTAAACTTCCCACACCTCTGGCTGTAGCACGCAATGGTTGCCAGAATAAACCACCTGCATCAATAACACTAAAGAAGTTATCAAGGAACTCGTCCTCTGAACTGTAGCTGTGTAAGTCAAAAGCATCTGCTAACATACCTGTACGGATTACATCGTTAGGGTCGTCAGAGAACAGCGAAGAGTTTTCATTCACTATCTTTGCATACGCCTTAGCCGCAGTTAATCGTTGAGCTGGTGGCATCTTACGAAGTATCTTACTTAGGTCAGACTTAGCCGCACCCATCAGAAGGAAAGGCCAGTTCTCATCTTCCATATCTATGTTGTTTACCATAGTTTGTTCAACAAATGGTACAAACATCTGAGCAAAATCTTTTACTAGTTCTAGTGTTGCAGGGTCAGACTTGGCTACCTCAGCCGCAAGCAATCCCTGTAGTTGGTTGTTGCTATAGTTAACCTCATCAATAATTTCTGCTGAACTGATACGAACAGCTTCGTTATTAGTATCTTGAGGAAACTCACTGTCCTCTGATAAGATTCTAGTAGAGTAGTCATTACGTAGACTATATCTCTCGTTACTTAAATCTAGTGAAGCTTGTGCGGCCGCCATCTTAACATCGTCCCCTATAGCTTCATCTGAAATGATGTCTACAAGGTTAGATTGGTCTGCCATGTACGAGTCTACTCTCTGTTGGTCTTCAACAAACTCAGCAGTAGGTGAATAGCCCAACATGTCAAACTCAGCCATTATCTCTCTCTGGTTCTCTGAGAACTCTTCTGTCCCACCTTTCAAGAGAGCAGTGTAGCTTGCTGTACTACTGTTTAAGCTTCTGTTTGGAGACCTATTCTTTTCTTCTGTCTCTTCTTCAAACATTGAATTGACATCAGTAGGTTCTGCAAACATGTTGTCTATGTCTTCCATAATTTACCTTATGTTTTTGTTGGCTGGCTTGCGCTGAAACTAGCACCCTGCATAGCAAGGCTACTTATAGCTTGGAATGTGTTAGCTCTTGAAGCCGCATCTGCCGCCCCTTGCATTTGATTACCAATAGCTACATTAGCTATTCGTTGACCAGCTTGATTACCTATAGATTGGCTAAACACTGTGCTCATTCCTCCTAGAGCACCTGTCTCTTGCGAACTACCAGTTGTTCCTGTATTCTCACCAGCTTGTAGAATCCTAGCTCTCCGTATACGTTGTTCACGTATCCCTTGAGTTCTGGCATCTCTGTCTTGCCCTAGCTGTGTGTTCTGTCTCAGTTCACCAGCTCTCTTCTGCCTACGGGCTGAGGTCTTACTAGCGTCAATAGAAGCTACTGTACTTCCTACCGCTAGACCAATTAAGGCTATTTCTAAACCAGTTCCCATTTGTATACCCCTATTCCATCTTCAAGCTCCTCATGTAAAGAGCCTCCTATGAATTTTATAAACCGAGGATTAGGGGAGACAGAGTATATAGTATTAAAACCTTCGTAATAAAACCCTTCCTTTATGTCTTCCCATTTAACCCTAGCCCTTTTCATAACAGATTTTTTAAACTCTAAAACAGTACAGTGTAGGAAAGGATTACCTTTGATAAGCTCTGCTTTTACTATTAAATCATCGTCTTGATAGATTATTGCTATATTTCTTTTATCAGACATTAGTGCTTACATCCATTATGTATGACCATCCTAGAATCTTACAATCCTTTTCTGGTTCTGTTTTAAATAGCATCGAGAGTGTCCTACCATTACCTCTTAACTTAGTCTTGGTAGTTATAACATCCTCACCTGTATCGTAAGAATCGTTTACATTCTCAGGCATGTACACACGCTTGTTTTTGTATATCTGATTCTCTCGTCCCCACCTGTTACCGTTGGGGCTATTGTGCCAATCCCATCTAGCTTGCATTATACAAGAAGAAGCGTTATCAGGTACTAGGTCTTCACTCACTACCTTAAAACCGTCTTCGGTCTTTCTCATGTGAGTTGAGATACTAGGCACTTGCTTACGTCTTTGGAAATCACCTTGAGGGCCGTAGCCTGTGATGAAGTAAGCTTCTGCGTCTGCACCTACATTGTCCTTATCAACCCAGTCTTTGAAACTTGTATTCTTGTATGTACAGAAAGCTAATTGCAAAGGGCTTGCTGACCATAAGGCTAGATACATTGTTTCTATTTCACTGTCTAGTAAAACTAGTTCGTCTATACCCACTGCATCTGTTCCAGAGAAAACTGCGTCAGTTCCTACAAGAATAGTTAAAAAGTTAACTTGTTGGTTAAAAGGTTTAACTGCAATAGGGCTTAGTAACGTAGGTGTTTCACCTTCCAGAGTTCCGAAAGTATTAGGGGAGAAAGCTTGTAAGTTTAAATCAAGTAGTAGTTCTTTAGAAGTGCTGGCTATTCTGCCCTCACTGTAAACCCACTTTATTTTATTTTCATATCTATCGTATACACCCGATGCCCTTGTCTTGGCTTCTATAGGTATAGCTTCGTAAAAAGTTTGAATAGTATTCTTTGTTAAAGACTGGCTTGCAAATACTCCCACTTCATTAGGGGCTACTGCAAAGATACCAGCAGTGCTCCAATAGAAAACAGTACTACCATCTTCTACAATACTGTCAGAATTAACAGCTCCTTGGTCTGATACTTTCTCAACAATAAAAGCATCTGCTTGGAAACCTACGTTAGTTCCTCCACTGATAGCCCATACGCCGTTAGTTGCAAACACTAAAAGAGAACTGCCTACAGCTATAAGTTCTTTTATACCGTAAGCTTGGTCTAGTCTTATTAGGCCACCATCGGTAGCTAACAAGTCAGCTTCTGCTTCATAAGTAGGGTCATTATTCTGATAACATTTATCTATGTTAGAAGAGGCTGTAACTAGTTGTGAAAACAATACGTATGAAGACATACGAGGAGACCTTGTATCAGGGGAAATAGTATCACCTGAGAAACCTGCATACCACATTCTTCCTGCAAACTCTGCTACTGTTCTAGCTCCGTCAGGTGTTGTGTCTAGCCCTAAGGGGGCAGTTAAATCAACAGTAAGTGCCCCTGCCGATTCTTCAAACATATTGGTATACTGTTCTTTTCGGCTTGGCCCTCTTCTCAAGGCATCTATAATAAAGAAACCTCTTGCCGAAGAAGAACTGAGCAAAGGAAGAATACCTAACTCTTTAGCTACAAACTTTACAGGAGCACCTTCTTCTTCTGCGTAGTTAATTAAACCTAAGGCTACAACATCTGCGTTACTAGGTATAAAGCCTGTAGTGTCATCAAACTCTTGAATTGGGTCTAACAAACCCTCATCATCACTACCTGCAAACCTAATCGATTCTCTTGGTCTTCCCCAAGACTGGTTACGTAGATTATAAAAGTGTAAGTTAGGAGAGTCTCCTCTGAAAGGTCGGACTTGTACAGCATCGTCATCTAGCATATCTTTAATATTTCTATAAGGATAAAACTTAAAACTGCCGTCTTGTTGTGGCCTACTTTCCTCAGGTCTTTCAAAAGGAACTTCAATACCAAACTGGTCACGTATTTTTAAAAACACTGTGCTTGAAGATACTGTATTATTCCCTGAGTTATATATTAGTCTGAGTATAGAGTGTTCACCAAACGCTCCTACCAATATACCATCTACCGTTGCAAAGCTACCTCTCTCTATATCTATTTTATCAGAGTTTAGTAAAGCTTTTAAATCGAAAGTTGTGACAAGTTCAGGCGTACCTGCTGAGATGTTGAACACTAACAAGTCTTTACCGTATTGTACAACGATAAGAAGTTTATCAGCTATGCCACCAGCATTCTCCCATTCAAAAGAGCTGAAAGATTTACCTTCGGCTGTCTCTGTAGGAATGTTGGTGATGTTACCTAACTTGTTCATACCTAAACGTCTATTACGAGAACCATCTCTGTTAAGGACAAAGTTCCTTTCATCAATAGACGCATTCTCAGGAAAAGTTAAGGGACTTGCTTCGGTAATTAAACCTTTAACAAATACATTAACCTCTATTGGTACTTTTTGAATTGCCACTAGTCTTCTCCAACTTTGATGTTTCGAAGCTGTCTATCGCCTTATGCGCCTCAACTGCTGTTGTGTATGCACCTCGTAGCTCTAAAGATACTGAACCCTTGCTAAGGGGGACGATATGTTTATAGCCGAATGTTCCATCACCTACTACTTTATATCCTTTGTATTCCATTAGTTCTCTCTATTAAATGTTGGGTCTTTAGCAAACTTGCGGCTATTACGACCATAGTTAGGGTAGCTTATACCACGATTTATCTTACGAGCTTTACGTGAAAGCCATCTGTTCTGTCTCCCTGCTTCTACCTCAGCTTTAACATCTTGAAACTGTCTAAGCTTAAACTGAGCCTTGCTTTTAGCTTCCTCTACTAATAGAGGGAAAGCATCATCGGGTAAGTCTGGGATAGCTGTATCAGTGTGAACCCAAACTGGAAGAGTGTAAGCGAGAGCTTGTACTTTGCTTTCTTGTAATGTATCATCTACAGCCTTGTCGTAAGAGTCAAACACCATGTAACTGTCATCAAAAGATGTGTAGTACTGGGGAGCTATGTCATTACGTATTAGTAACTCTACACCTGTAGGGTCAGTTATGATGTCTACGTAGGCATTGTCATTATTTAATTGATTCTGTTTACGTAGGAATGCGTCTGGGTCTAGGTAATTGACAGGTAAATACTTCTTACGTGTCTCACCTGTCTTTACCTTGTTATAAGTAGCACTAAGCATGTGCTTAACATTGGTCTTCAACTTTAGGTGCGTAGGTAAGGCGGTAGTTCCCGAAGCTATAAAAGTAACAAGCTTACGTGTATGAGGCCAATCTCTGTTTACCATCATAGCGTTGAATGTAGACTTAACTATGATAGCTACTTGCTCAGACTCTGTTGTATCAGTAATGCTATTTACTTCATCACTGTCCATATCTGATAGTATCTCTTGAACTATCTCAAGAAGTGTATATTTCATTAGAAGCTCCCATCAACATTACGTACTAGTGTTAGACCTATTTCCCCACAAGTAACAGTTCCTGCATCCGTCTTTAAGAATATCTGACCACCGTTAACTTTAAAGTCTGCTGAAACAAAAACAGGGAAAGACATAGTTATTTGGTAAGGTGTTGTTCTGCCTGTTTTCTTAAAGATAGTCACAATAGAGTCAGTTATTCCTGCCCCTGTCCCTATATCAAGCTCAAGTTTAAGCTCAGTAGGAGAACCTGATTCAGCAGTGACAGGTATGTCTATACGTAAATCATATGTGTCCCCTGTGTTAATAGGGGTAATCTTACTTGTAGTTACATTCCATAACTGCCCAGTCCCTCTTATCTGGTAAGGCAAGTAAGCACTTGTGCTTTCAGTAGCCGCCCCGTCAATCAGAACCTTACTAGCGGTGGTGTTAATTACCTGACCAGCACCACCTTCTCGGTAGTGTGCCCAACCCTCAGGTGCATATACCCAAGCAGTGTCATTGCTTCCGTTAGCCCTAAGTATCATACCTTCTTCTGCTGAGGCTTGTCCTTTTACTTTGCCTATTTCCCAACTACCTGAACCAGCTCCGTCTGCTTGGTATACCGTTCCATCAGAAGCTGTGCTTACACCTTTTGGTTCATGCCTTTCAGCATCGGGAATGTCTTTGTGTTGTATTGTCATAACGTACTCCTGATACAAAAAAGGCCAGCTAAAAAGCCAGCCTTATTTATTTTACTTATTGAGCGATTCGCTTGAACTTGATTACCAAAGTACCAGCAGTGATGTTAGTTGAAGCAACAACACCAGTGTTATCACTTGCAATAACTACGTTAGTACCCTCTGTAGCAGTAAGCACGTTAACACCACCAACGGTCAATGTCTCAGTACCATTTGTGGTAAAGGACAAATCAACACCAGTTACACGGCAACCGTCTAATACTGGGAAGAGAAACCCTAGAGGGCCAGCTCCATCAAAGTTGATAGCGTACTCATTGTACAAACCTTCGGTTTTGATAATGCCTTCAACACCACCAGTGTCACGAGGGCCATATTGGTTAGACACACCAAGGCCCGAAGTTTTTTCATAACTCATTTATAATTCCTTATTATGCAATGTTAGTTGCAGAAGTGATTAGGACGAACAACGTATCTAAACGCTGTACACCAAAGCCCCAGCGAGAACGTGTAACGAACTCATCACGAGCGCGGTCTTTGTTACGTTCGCCTTCTACTTTAGGCTGTCTACGCCATGCACCCATAATAGGTTTACACTGGTCGTCTAAGATACACATACCAATGTTAGCTACAGCTCCTGTGATAGAAGTAGTACCATCACCGAAAGTACCTGTTGGTAGACGGTTAGATGTGATAATATCCCAGCCATATAAACGCATAACAAACTCTTGACCACGCGCCATACCCTCTTGTAGCAACATAGCACCGAACGGTGATACATCGTGAGTGATGGTTACAAGGTTATCAAGAGTGGTAGCCGCTACTTCATCCATGATGAATACACGACCTTCCGAAGGTACGTTAGCTTTACCGAAAGCAAGCTTGGCGTAAGACAGTTGGTCTAGTGCAAAGATACCGTTAGTCTCAGGAGAGGCTAGTCGGTGAGCAAAACCATTGATAGTCATTGGGTTGCCGTTAGTCTGAGCAGAGTTACATACTGCTAAGAAGCGTGACTCGTAAGTCTCTTGGAGAGCACGAGTAGATTCAGCAGAACGAGCCGCCATTAGTGCGTCAATCTGTGCACCATCTTCACGTAAGTCATCTGTAACGTACCAAGCATCACCAACATAGTCGGTAATAGACAAAGTAACAGTTCCAGATTCGATTGGGTTGTACTCAAGAGGCGTATCTTCTGCGGCTTCTTGAATAGTAACTGTACCAACAGTTTTAATATTTAGAGTAGAGCCTGAACCAAAGTCAGACACATCACGGTACATAGTCATTGGCAATAAGCCATCGTGCAAGTTCATCAAGATGAAGTCAGAGTACTGTTCTGCTTCGATAAACGCACGGCTGTTATCAGTAATTTGCATTATTTATTCCTAGTTATTGTGTAATTCCATTTCTCTTATATACACGTTCTCGTATGAGAGCCATGTAAGCGGCTTGGTCTTTAGTTGTCGCACCTGCTAAGAGAGATTTCTTAGGTTTCTCCAGAACATCTTCTTGATGATAGTCTGGTAAGCGTTGGCTACCTGTCATATGGGCAACCCCTTGTTTAGATTGTGCAGTGCCGAATAAGGCAAGCACAGCTTGAGGAGACTCTTGAGAGAGTTCCTTGACACGCGCAATAGAGATACCTAGTTCTGCGGCTTTCGCCTTAACTATCTCAGTTGCTTTATCTCCGAACTTCTGTTGCAATGCAGTGTTCACCGAAGACTCATTAGTTTGTGCTTTAGAAAGCTGGTCTCGTTGAGTGAACTGTTGGTTTATTAATTCGGATATTGATGCCTCGTCTAAACCTTTTGGAGCAGGGGTTTCCTGAGTTCCTTGGTTTTGATTGGCTTGTAACCTAGCTACTGTCTGCTCAATTGATTCACGTTTGTCCAACTCTGCTTGTGTTTGTGTATATTTACCTTCGAACTCAGAAAGTTTACCTTTCAGTTCAGTAATATAAGTTTGAGCATGAGCCGCACCTTTTAGTGCTTCTTCGAGCGTACTGTACTTAGGTTCGCCATTATCATTTAAAATCCCTTTTAGCTGGTCGGCTAATGCAGATTCTTGTGATGGCTGTTGTGCAGGGGTTTCCTGCGGCTTTACTTGTGATTCATCAAATACTGACTGGTCGGCCATAGTATTCCTTAATTAGTTTTAAAATTCATAAGACTTAGAAGCTTTAGGCTTCTTTTTCTTTTTAGCGGTTTTTAATTCTTTTTTAAATTCTTTAGTTACTATAGGAGGAAGTTCTTCCCATTTTTTACTCATAGGAGGTTTTGTTTCTGTAGGCTTCTCCTCTTTAACTTTTTCTTTATCACGCCTAGCCATTTAATATCCTATATGTTATTGTTTATTTAGTATAGTAAAAATTATTAAATATATTATCTTGGTATATTATTAATTACTATTCTTATACTAGTATTAGTATATATCAGTTTTTCAGCAAATAGTACGCAAGAGTTTAAGAAAGAATTGAAATAATTTCTTGCAATGCTCTTTCATAACCACGACAATCAGCCTGTAAGTGAGACCAGTTGGGGCTTTCATAGTTATCTTTATTGCGTGAATCTTTTGTAGTTAAATCTAATTTTTCTGTTGCGATAGCTATTAGTCTTTTCCGCGTACAGAGAGAGGACTTAAAATCAGCCCTCACCTCTTTTTCAGCGTCCAAGTCTAAACCTTTAGTCCAGACTGTCTTCATTAGATACCTTCCTCTGTAGCTATGTTAGAAGCTTCTTGTTCACCCTGTAGGTTACTTGTAGCTTGTTGCATTAGGGATTGAGTCTCTTGTGCTTCAAAGATGCTCACGTTAGGGCTAAAGATGTTGTAGCCTGAAAGACCAACTATGTCGTTAACTACCTTAGTCATTTCCTTACCAGAGGTATGCGGAGTAATCATTTGCCCAATTGGTGAATTGAATACACCCATAAGGTTCTGTAAGTCCTGAGCTTGCTTGGCAAAGTGTCTAGCACCAATAGGACGAATCTTACCGTTAGCAGTAATATCTTCCTTGGTTATGCTTAGGAACTCCTGTACGCCAAGGTCATCGTCTATAACACGTATGACATCCGTTTGGTCTAGGTTACGTACTGCAACCTCTAGCTGGTCATTCAGGTTAGGCTCAAGAAGGTTAATCTCGAAAGATGTTATCTTCTCTTGGAATATTCTCCCTCCTGCTGTAGCTAATTGGTTAACTTCAAACGCTGTCTTCTCACCTGCGGTACGAATACCCATAGCTTCACGAGGAGCACCTGCATACATTTCCATACGCATTTCTGTCATTTCAATATCGTTGTTAGCAGAAATAACGCCGTTAAGGTTCTTGCCTAGCTCTTGAACATCTCCGTTTTCGTCTATGTGAATCTCTTCACTAGGGCCATAAACAAATTCTTCTACCTCACCAATTATTTTTAATGGTGGGTGTACAAGTAAATCCATTGCATCTGCTTTAAGATTCTCTAAGTGGTCAAGCCTGTACTGCATACCTACAAGGTTATCTAGCGGCCCCATTGCCCATAGGTTATCTTGTCTAATTCTCCAACCTACGTGGCGTATAGGGCTTGTTCCCTGCCATGAAGGGATGTCTTCAACTCTTGCTGTGTAGTTACGGTCAACAACGGTAAGAACTTTATTAAGTTCAAGAACACCATCTTTAGTATGGTAGTCACCAAAGAACTCAAGGATTTCTACATAGTCTCCCATGAAGTATTCGTACATGTTACCAAATCCATCTGCCTGAAAGCCTACAGCCTTATCAAAGTCTTCCTTAGAGTAACCCCCTAGTGTGTGTCTTAAAGTCTGCCTACGTTCCACTACGTCAGCCCAGAACGCATTGTCTGGGTCATCCATAGCTAGTTTCTTTAACTCACCTATAGTTTTAATACTACGTACTATTTTGAAGGTGTCTTCAAAGCTTTCAGCTAAAGGGTTAAACACAATGTCAAGAGGCGATATACGATGAGAAACTGGCCCCATAAAAGATACAACCTTTTCTCCGCTAGGTAGTTCTTTGTATTTGTTAACGTATGACGTTGTAACGAACGAATTGCCATAGTCTATGTAATCGTATAGCAACTTACTTACTGTGGTCTTGAGGCCGCTTAGACGAGCTTTATTAGCTATGTACTGTTCTATTGCCTGAGCTTTAGTTCTAACTGCTGAGTCTGCACTGTGTGCTTCCCACTTTACCCAGTTGTCATTTGGAAACAATGCACTCAAATAATTTGAATGTAAGTTGTCTCGTATCTGACATAGCTTAGGTATAGTGGTAGAGTTCTTCCAAGGAAGCGACTGGTTAGTTGTAGTAGAAGTATCTGTTGCAAAAATGTAATTGCGTAATTCCTTCCATTCTTCTATCTTACCTTGACGCTGAGTGTTGAACTTATCCCACAGGTTAGCAACCCAAGCCGCTTCATTGTCTTGATTAAATAATGCTGATAGTTCAGCTACTTTAGTCGACACGGTTAGTCTCCCCTATTTTGTTAAATTTTAAATCAATCATCTAATTTACACCTCCAAATCGTGAATGGAATTTCATATTTTGGTTAAACATACCTACGTCTTGTTTTTTACGTTGCTTAGGTCGGATAGCCATTTCTACAGCACTTGCTAGTGCATCTTTTAAATCATCGTGAGGTGGCCTAGCAAGCACCAGTTCCTCTTCAAGCATACCAGTGTACCCACCTCTATAGTGCCACATCTGCATGTCGTCATAACGTGGCTCAAGTGCGGCCGCTATTCTTTCTTGTTTACTACCATCATGTCTTGAAGGTCTAAATTCTTCAATAGACAAACGCATACCATCTTTCTTAATGTGGTCTTTGATACCATTTACAATAACCTTCTGAGCAACCGAAACTTCGGCTCTCATTTTTTTAAACTCCCATCTTGAATGGAGCTTACCGATTTCTTTGTAATAGTCAAGTACCTTATCTGTTTTGAACCTAGCAATGTCAAGTACGTATACGTTGTTTTCGGAATCAATACCTATTACAACAATAGCTGTACTGTCTGCTCTCTTAGATAAGGAGAATGCAAAGTCAACAGAAGCATAGATGTTTAGCTTGTATCCCTTGTAAACCCAATCACCGTGTTCCCTTTTTATAAATTTAGGGTCAAAGTATTGGAATTTATCATAAGTGATACGAGCTGATGCAGGGTCATTAGGGTCATTATAGTATTGAGCAAAGAACTGAGTAGCATCCTCATACTCGGCTTTAATCCGAGAGAGTTGATTAATATCAAAGCCAAAGGCTTTACCGTCACCACGTACCTCTCTAGGCCAGAGAAAGATATTATCAATTTCAACTACGTGCTCATTGATGTCCCATACTGGAATGACATCTATTACTTCGGCAGTTACTTCGTCATACAACATCATGGTTTGTTTCTTCCATGTATCGTAGATGTCCGAAGGGTGGTAACGAGTGCCACATGCCTTAGTGAATCCACCTGTGTTACGAATAGATGTCATCTGAGACATTGCCATTGTAACTTTACGTCTACCGTCTTCTGTATATGCGTTGTCTGGAACTACGACATCATCTGCTAAGATAACGTCAGCGTGCCAACCAGTTGTGTTAGTTGTCAAGCCCGCAGTTGCTACCGTCCAGTCTCGGATACCCTCTAACCTACGTTGAGGATGACACACTGCGATTTTAGATGTAGCCCATTTCTCACGCTTCCCTTCTTCAGGGTTTAGCATGTCAGGCCAGTATCGTGAATAAGCATCCCCTGTTAGGATGTTTTTAATATCGTATAGCTGTTTTTCTGCTAGTTCAGCCGTAGCTGATAAGTAGAGGATAGAGGTCTCAGGATGTTTTGTAATCCACCATGCGGCCCATACAGCAATACAATGTGATTTCATGTGAGCACGAGGAAGGAGAAGGAGTTGGTTGCCTACTATGTCATTTTGGAGCCAATCGAAAACATCTTTGTGGATGTCTCCGTATACTCGCATAGGGTTTACTAACTGGGCGAATGTAAATAAATCTTCTTCTGCCGCTAGTTTTAAATCCTTAGCCGCTTGTGGCATGTTGTTCATTTTGAACTTAGCTTGTTGCAACCAATCCATAATTTTTCCTTATCGTTTCAATCTTACAATGTCTGCACTGTAATCTGTTTGCACTCGCTTAGTAAGTTCATCTTCTATTTCTTGAGCTTTCTTAGCAGGGCGACCTACTGTTTTCTTTTCCCAACCTTTGTCAGCTAACCATTTAACTGCTTGGAAGCTGTCATCAGACATGTCTAACATCTGAGCTGTAGCTTGGGAGCGTAGTTTAAGTTCTAGTTCTTCACGCCATTCTTCGACATGCTTTGCTATAATCTTATTTGCACATAACCTTTTCCAGTGTTGGTAGCCAAGGAGATATTCCTGAGCAAAGTCCCACTCAATAGGGTCACACATTTCAAGGTACAACTGTTTAAGCGAAGGATATGTCTTACCTTTGTACTTATAGTCTTGTTCTTTTAATGTAAATATTGCATAGTCTGTGTAGCCTATCTCTAGGAACAACCCCTGTGTAAGGGGTCTCCCTTGTGTATCCACCAGTTTCTTTTTATTTATTACTGACATTTTTTACATCCTCTTTAGGCTTTTACAAATAAACAATCAAACTCCCAAGAATCTCCCCATTCAATAGGTATGTGCCCCGCTAAGTTATCAAAGAATGTCAAGTAAAAATAAGGCAAATCACCGGCTTTTTCCTCTATTACTGCATTCATCATAGCTTTTTTATCCAGCGGTATAAGTACCTCTTGTGGAACATCTCTAGTAGCCCCCGATAAATTAACCTCAACATCTGGTTGATAAGAAGCGGATAGATTATCAGCTTCCGTTGACCAGTCAGGAACTTGTGACAAAAACCCATTAATCACAGTGCATTTTATATCTCTAGTTTGTTGAAAGACTCTAAACAAAATATGAGTTGCGCCTGTAGATAGGGCTTGTGATGCGTTAAAGTTAAAGTAAAATTTTAACTCCGTTGTTAACGCGGTGTTTCTAGTACCTGCGGGAGTAGGAATTGTCAGTATTGGGTAGTTATAATTAGCGTCCTTAGCCCTTGTAGCCGTTGACGTTTTAATGTCTATCACCGTTCCTATATAACTTCTATACTCTATTCCTCTTTGAGCCTCAATTATTGTTGCCGCGCCATAATCATGGGGTCTATTAAAATCTCGTGTTCCCATGTACTGCCATACATCATTACTTAAGCCATTGCGTCCATCGCGGTATGTTATTTCTATTTCAAAAGTAGTAGCAGTTCCTTTGTGGTTTAAAATCTGGCACTGTGTTAGGTCATCAAACGAAGTATTAAACCAATCTATGCTAACAGCTTCATTTATATCTGAACTGTCTCTTGCACGAATAAAAGGAAAAGTAGCAGGGTTACTCATTCTCATTTCAAATCTAAAATCAGGAGAGCCATTTGTGTCCGTTACTTTTAGGTGTGTTATACTTGCAAAAGAAGGGAAAGGTCTAATTCTTCTAAACTCGGCGGCGGCTGTGGCTCCTGCGGTAGTCACTTGGTAAGTCATAATTTTACTGGGATTATAATTGCTTCTTTTACCTACACTAGCTCGGTTTAAGGTTTCTGAATAATTGTTGTTAACAACGCCTTCAAACTTAATTAAAGACTTGCTACCTCTGCCTGTAAAGCATCCGATTTCTGTATTATTATCTGCGTCTGTAGCATAGCTTATAAGCCTTTCTGAAAATCCAATATTTGGCGCATTTATATTAGCAAGTTTAGCTCCATTTCCTACATGGTGAAAATAAGTATTAGTGGCATTAGCAATGTACTCTGTTGTCTTGTTTAAAGCATTGTTACCTAAATCAATAACGCAACCACTAGGTACATTTAATGGCACTGATATTTTTATGCCAAAACTATTGAGAGGTAAAACAACTTTGTTTATTAGTGCTATAAGTGTCAGTATTAGGGCACTAACATCTATATCAACAGTTGCTCCCCCCTGTATTAATGTAGTGGTAGCAGGGCTAACTATTAGTTTTGCGTAGTTACTGTTAGCTAAGGTATGGCTAAAGTTCCCATCACCTGTGCCCGAAAGTATGTCATATACTAACCCTTCTACAAAGGCTCCCTCGTCGTAGTAACGCTTGCAGGAAACTCTCTCACCTATCTTTAACTTAGCCAGTTTTAAGTCGGCTACACTTTCAAATGTTTTCATATTACTTCTGCACCTATTACTTGAGTATTACTTATTTTAGAACCAGCGGGGAAAGTAGATGCAAGTTCTATTGTTGTTAAATTGGTAACAGAGTAATCTTCAACTTCTAACAAAAGACCCCTATCTGAGTTATCTCCCGACATGTAGTATTTTGCTTTAGTTGTTGTATTACTTACAAAAATAACAGTGCTTTGACCTGACGTTAAAGTTATTGTTTCTGTTGTATCTGTTATAATTACGTTTCCAGCTTCTAGTACATAGTTAGGTACATCTGCCTTACGTAAGGGTTCTGATAAAGATTGAGGTGCTGGTAGGTTCAGTATACGGTTGGAGTTCATATCCAAGTCTACTTTCATACTGTTATCTTGTCCTTGAGTTACTCCATCTCTTCGTAAGACGTTATCGTTAAACTCGTCTTCAATTGTATCAAAGTTGTCATTGATAACAGCTCTATTAAAACCACTACCTATGTTATTTAATGTTGTCATTTATTATTCCTATTAAAGACAGTTTGGGTGAATTGGTCTGCGCGGTAGGATTTGAACCTACAACCTCTCCCGTCCAAGGGGAGCCATCTACCAGATTGATATTACACACAGTTAAAAATATTTGTAAATACATTATTGCATTTATAAACACTCTTTTAGCTTTTACTGCGTAAAACCGATATTACTTTGTATACTCGCCGTAGGCTTGTAGTGTAGACTAGGGGAACTTTGGGGAGGACTTCTGGTTTCCTGAGGATTATACTGAGAAAATGTTATGGTGACCCCCTAACTCTAGGATTATATGTAGAAAATGTTATGGTGCTATATGCAATATAGAACAACCCCCTAACCCCCCTTATCCCCCTCAACAATAAATTCCTGTGGTGTTACATTATAACATAGCATTAGTCAGATTATTTTATTATTGGCATGAGAATTGCATAATGTTATGTTATACCATAATGAATTGGTGTAATGACTTATCGAGGTATACACCACATCCTATTGATTGCATCCCCTTGATATTGTTATGTTATATAGTAACAGTGCTACCGCACGACCCAACCAATTACCTAGTAGTATATCGTGTCTATATAATGGCATGTATTAGGATATGTATCCTAGTGTGTATCATAGCCTATATATATAGAC
>Ga0222646_100050_pt1 | contig 46825 bp, 89 predicted proteins | sample AntAcemetagen293_FD_179819 | JGI IMG/M metagenome (GOLD analysis project Ga0222646, IMG submission 179819) | Saline water microbial communities from Ace Lake, Antarctica - #293 | ecosystem: Environmental > Aquatic > Non-marine Saline and Alkaline > Saline | place: Antarctica: Ace Lake | collected... | reverse complement strand
CACCCCGGATGGTGACAAGCGACGAGGTGATCTTGAAAAACGTTGTGGTGTAGTCTTCCAGCTCACCCCCTTGGAAATCAACCTGGCTACTCTGGACATCGACCCCGATAGCGCAGCGAGCAAAATCTTGGAGGACGAACATGCCAGCATTAACACCGAGAAGTTGAACCCCAGTATCACAATTAAGGCAATTTATTCCATTGAAGATATGGCAGTTATTTGTTGCGGTGCCTCCATTGGTGATCAGCATCCCGATATCGCAAGTCTTAAATGTGAGTGACCGGCTGTTGTATCTGGCTGCGTTTTGGGAAAAAAGACCGACCTGCCATTGCAGGAATGTGCAGAAATCGATACGCCACCCCTCGCCAATCCATAACGTGCCAACACCCGACTCATTTTTGATGCCTTTTTTCGTGGAATTAGCCACACCATAAAATAGCAAATTTTCAATCCGGCCCCATGAGTTTGATCCAAGTGAACTCATCGGGTAGTTGTTATTGGTGTTGGCCTCGGTGCTCTCGACGATGTGGAATCCATCGACGTCGGTAACCCATTGGAGGATAGACTGAGTGGGAGATTCCCCAGAGATGACCTGGCCACGGGTGACGAGGTCAACAGTTGTGGACATCTGGTATCGACCATTGGGGATGTGAACGTGCCGCCCCGTGTCGAGAGCTTTTTGAATAGCGAGCCCGTCGATCTCCTCAGTAAGCGCTGCACATCGCGGGTAGACGACTTGTGCCGCCGCCAGGTTGTCAAAATTATCGTCCGCGGTATTGCTGGCACTGTCACCGACGGCCCCGAATTCCTGCGGGGTGACTGGCGCAGCGGCTAGGACGTTCGCGTCTGTGGCGGGCCCCCATACGGACCCATCAGTGCACACCCAGACGTCTGTCCCCACGATAGCGTGCTGTCCCGCGACGCCCGGGGTCACACCGCTCACGGGTGCGTCTGTGAGTAGTAACGGCGCTGGGATGATGCGAGCCTCGGCCCCGCCGCTCAAGCTGCCGGTGGTGTCATAGTTATCCTCTGTGTCGACCAGAGTGTAAGTGATCTCGTTTCCCGACAGTCCGCCCACTTTGGCAGTGAGCGTCAAGGAGGTTGTAGTGCCGACGGTTACTACTGTCGCAGTCACCGGCGCAGCAGAGGCGTCGCCGTTCAAGGTGAAGGCGGTCTCAGCGACGGCCCCGGTGTTGACGACGTCTCGTATCGCCTGCGCCCACTGCTGCCACCCAACGGCTTGCGCGGAGTTAATTAAGAGCAGAGCGCCGTTCGCATTCGCCGACTCACTCCCCACGAAAAGGTTGAGAACCCACGATCCCACCGTAAGACTACCCTCCTGGCTTAAAACCTGACTCGAATTGTTGAACGTCAGAGTCACCGCCGCCGGGGCGCCTCTGGTAAGCGGGTCGACGTCGGAAGTCATAGCGAGGCTCAGGAGGTCGCTCACTGTGGCCTTCCCGACCACCCCGCCGATAGCGGCTAGCTTGTCGGAGCGGCTTGCGACCACTTCTGCGTCGAGGGGGATTGTGTTCATGCGCAGACGCTAGCGCATAACAACGGAGCAGGGAAGTCGTAACTCGACGGGCGTGCTAGGTAAAAAAGAGCGTAAGGGGCCTGCACGGCCCTTCTTACGCTCTTGCAGCTTAGTGGAAGTCGACGCAGCCGCCGTCCGACGCATGCCGGAAGGCTTCCTCCCACGCGCAGTATCTCACGAACCATTGCTGGTCGCCTTTCGCGAACGCGGACGCTCGTCCGCGATACGCAACGAAGTCGGCGTGTAGCTTGGCGGAAACATCCGCCCCGATCACGCCCTCGCAGTCAGAGAAGTTGATGAGTTCCCAGAATGGACCCTCCGTAGCGTCCCATGCCCCGACGGAATGACTTAGACGCCCAGCGCGCCCCAGCCCAACTGCGTCAGCATCTAGCTTGGCCTCGTAGCCAGCCAGCTCGGCTAGCCCTTCGCGCCACGTGTTGTAGGAGGAGTAGGCGCTTGAGAATGCGTGGTCTCTTTCCTTGAAGCTGTAATATCCGTCTTTGAAGTCCTCGCACCGCTCCGGCCAAGGGTCACGGCGCATTTCGTAGAAGTTACCCTCCTCGTATACATGCCCGTCCGTCCCTATTAGGTCGCCGCTTTCATTCTGTGTGCCTTCGATGCGCGTCAGTCCGCGGTAGTATGTTGTATCAAGTCCCATATTATGGTTGTGGCTTACCTCGGCGCTTCATGGCCTTGGCTATTTTTAAGATGTCGTTTAGGTCGTGCTGTCCGCTCCATAGAATGGGCGCCTTCTTCGTGACCTCTAGTTCTGTTGTTGCTGAGTCGTATGTCATGTGGCCCGCCCACTTCGGCAGCTCACCGCCCCGGACAATGCCGGGAGGTGTGACATACCAGAAGCGATTAGGCCTCTTGCCGCGCCGCTCTTCGTTGTAGATAGCGTGGCGCCTTTTCTTGAAGTCCCGCAGGAAGTCGGAGCGTGAGATCTTCACCTCATACTCGTAGATCTGGCCCGAGGCCGTTACGGCAGCGAAGTCAGCGTCCACGCACCCATTCAGGAACTGCTGCTTGTCATTGATCGCGATCGGGTGCTTATACGTGTAAAGCCTCAGGGCTTCCGTGACGGTCTTTGACGTTGCTTTGGGAGTCAGCATCTCACCGTCAGGCTTGATGACGCGGGCGAGTCGATGCTTCCACTCCGCGCGGTATTGCTTGAGCTCAGAACGCACCAACGCCTCCGTGTCAGAGTCCCCGCACGGGTATGACTTGAATCTCTGCCATTCCCGGGGTCCCTTGATGCGCGCCGACTCGATGTGGTAGTGGTCGCTTTGCATACTCGCTACGGGGCGATTCTCCTTATTTCAAAGATGAGGTAAATCAAGGAGGCGACCGAGCCGAAGACCACCCCCGCAGTAAAGCCTTCCGATACGGCGCCCGAAAGTCCGACCGAGGCGACGAAGGCTGTCGTGGCGCACACGTAAGCCAGGTTAGTCAAATCGGCCTTTAGTTTACGTCGACCGTCGCGAAGTCGTTCGGCGTGTGTCTGCAAGCCATACCGATACAGCACCTTGAGTTGGCGACGCCGATCGCTTTTCTGTTCGGTGCGCCTCTCAGGTAACTTCATTGGATTCTGAGTCAGTAGTATCTTCAGGCGTCAAGGCTATCACCATGGAGCGCGGCACGAAGCCCACGAGGGTCCCGTCACTCTCCCGGGCGGCGAGGATGCTACCCTCCCCGCCGGTGACGGAGCTCAGCAGCTTGCCGAGGACGCGGGTTAGCATCTCAGGGATGACGCCTGTTGCGTCGTCGAGCAGATCGTTCAGGGCCGAGCCTTTTACGGCAATCTGGGCGTTGAGAGACTGTGTGAATTGTTCGGCTATTTTCTTCTGTGGATTTGTCATTATTCGTTAAGTTTTGGTTCTGGTAGGGCCTAGGCGGGCGTGCATACTATTCTTCGGTTGTGTTCGCGAGGCAGGCGTAGCGCGCCACGACGACGTTGGCGCCGAACAGCGGCGGGTGCGCTGCGTGGTGCGCTGCGTGCTTCAACGCGACGACTGTTGGAACTACTGCGTCTTCGGGTCCCGTTAGGACCCGTAGGACTTGTGCGTAGTAGATGCCTCCGGTCTGCAACGAGGTTCCTGTATAGTCCTCGTATTCTGCGAGAGCCGTCAAGATTTTATCGTCAGTCAGTTCTGTTCTTTTTTGCAATACAGCGACGCGTGATGTTATCGTGTTCATTTTTAGGATTTTTAGTTGTTATCGGGTCCCACAGGTCTGGTAGGATCTTTTTAGCGCGCGCAGTCACCGGGCGGACCTGGTCCAAGGTGAACTGCGCGAGCCCGTCTACGCCGCGCAGGCGAGACTTAGTGCCGTAGACGATAGCGAAGCCAGCGTCTCCCCACTCTTCATACGACATAGCGGTGTCTTCAAGCTGTTCCGTCAACTCCATCAGGCTCAAACAGATACCAATCCCGGTAGTCGGTTGTCGAGGATCTTTCACCGACACTGCGGAATTCGGGGCGCTCGTGGCTTCTCCTCTCGGCGTCCCACACGCAGACGGTGCTGCCCAGGTAGCGCAGAGTCATGCGCAGCTCGGACCACCACGCATGGTGCGTGTGGGTGATCGGGATGGAACTCTCTCGCCCCACTATGACGTCCCCGACCTTAAGGCCAGCCGCTCGGACCTTATCGGGCGAGTCGATGCTACGCCGGCAGTGGATCGGCGTCAGCGTTCCCTTATGAAAGTCAGACCAATGCTCGTTCACGGCGCGGGTGTGATGGCTTTCTGCGTGTCAGCGGGGAGACGCCGTTGACGGACTTTTTTTTGCGCTTTGTGAACTTTTCGTAGTTTTCGAATACTTTAGTTTTCATCATTTTAGCTTTTTGATTATCTTTAACGTCGTGTCCTCAGTCAGGCCCACGGCGGACGTAGTCTTGACTAAGTGCTGCGTCAAGGGCTCCATACCGCCCTCGTCGTCAACGATGGCGAAGCAACGCACCGGCCCGTGCTCCTGGAGCCACTGATTGATTTCGGACCCGCGGGTCTTCGCCTCGTAGAGTCCTCCGGGTCCGATCTTGTCGCTGATAGGCGTGCATCCGTAGAAGCGACCCCCGAGGCGCGCAATAGAGCGTCGGAGGCGCTCCAATTGGTCAGGGATCTTGCGCCAGGTTGACGAGACCACGATCAGAGGATGTATCTCGTCGATGATTTTTCCTAGGTGGTCCAGGAGGTCGGAGTCCAGCCCGCCGCGCGGGTGCCGGTTAAGCACGCCGTCCACATCAAGAAACAAGACAGCTTCCAGCCTTAGATCACCAGCCCCTTTATAATGGGACACGGCGTGTTTGCAGAGAGCTAGGGCGGTGTATAGTTGCGCGTGTGTGGGCTCGTTGTCCGTTATCCTTGCTTTCCTACCTATCGGGCCAAACGCTGTGACACGCACTTCCCCCAACTCGATCTCGATGGACACGACGCACCCGGGAGGTAGTTCCTCCTTGAGCTGATCGATCTTTGTCTGGACGTCACTCACGGTGTGGTTTTGGTGAAGTGTTCATTGAGAAGGCGAACGATGAGATTACCCATCGCGTCTTGGATAGGTGCTGCGACGTCCTCGTGCATCCCGAGGGCGCATGAGCCGCCACCGGTGAGGTAGCCCCACCCGCGAATGTCCGCTACCTTGACAGCTCCGAAGCTCGGCACATGCATCGTCACTCCCATGACTTCGTCGTAGGAGTAATCGTGGGCGTATACGCTATCGAACGTTGGAGATTTTTTTCGTTTACTCATTTTTTTAGTTGGTGTTTTAAATTACATCTCTGGTCAGTTGCACTGGTGTCTATGCGCCAGAGTCTTTTTGTTTCGCCTTCAGTCGCGTGCGAGAATCTGTGATAGGTTGATCCGCGCCCACGCCCCTAGGAAGCGTCGATACCACACGGGCGCACCCCCACGGTCTGTGTGGGTGCGCAGGGTGTCGCCCTCTTCCGGGTGTGGCTTTAGTTCCTTACTAAACAGGTCCTCCGTGAGATTACCCTTTTCTACGAGGCGGCCGTTGTGGTAGTAGCGGTAGTGGGTCATGCGTTTACGATGGGGACGACTTGTAGCGGAACGTGTAGCCCGTCCGGGTATACTGTTGCTTCATCGCGATGCGTGACTTTTTTAAGGCTTTTCGCTCGGATGGTGACAGTGTCTACCACGTCCCCCTTGGTGACCAACTCATATACGTAGCTTTTGACGACGGTAGAATTGATTCCCATTAGCTCTGATTCTTTAGGGTTTCGAGGAGAGCGCGGCCGCACGTGTTGCGCAGACTTTGCAGGTCCGCCTCCACGTTGCGTTCGCTCCCGGCGTGACCGTAGTTACCATCTTCCCACGCGCGCCGCAGTCTGTCCTCCCATTTGACGCCGTGTGCTTCGAACCACAACAGCAGCGCGAAGCGGGCACTCCCCGCGCGTGGATGCTGGTTGATCGCGGTGTGTAGCCGCCTGGCGAACGTGTTGGAGGCCGCTACCATCACAGCCCTGAGCATGCCCTGCCGATTATCGTCACTCTTGAATAGGGAAAGGTCTCCCCGTTTGTAGCGCGGGTAGGCCTCGAGCCGCCCGTCTTTTGTTTTCTTCAGGGTGTATCCGTAGCGACTGATCTGCGCTGTGAGTTCCTCAATTGAGTATTTTATTTGTTCTTTCATGTTGGTGATTTTCGTTTGTTTGATTTCCAAGACGGGCGCTACTCCGACTGCTCCAGGCCTTCCCATCCTATCTCGGTGAACGCGTCGTAGCGACTATCGAAGGCTCTACAGAGTGCGTCCAGTTCTTCCTCCGCGTTACTCGCATCTTCGGAGAACGTCACATACAGCGTCATATCCGATTCTTGCCGCATGTAAACGCTGCACTCGCAGAGATCGCCCCCGCGCTCGAATGCTGAAAACACCTTGTCGTATTCCCCGCCGTGCTGGTTCTGGTAGCGCTCTGGGACGCGTAAGTCGAACGCGGTGAAGTCCTCAAACACAAACTCTCCGTCTTCGTGATCATAGTAGTAAGGGGTTAAGTCGAGCGTAATGCACCCGCGGTCGCTCATCGCCCTGCCTCCTCGAGTTGGTCGGCGAGGTTTAGCATGGCCTCTTTGAAGGCGTCTGGGCCGTCGAGGTAGCGCGGGATAGTCACGTGATCGGGAAGCGTATCGGGGTGCTCTAGTTCCAGCTCGCAATAGGCAACGTGAATATCCCCGCGCCGGAAATATTCCAGCGCGTCGAGCCTGGCTCTCACGTCTTCGGGGAAGCTGTCTGGGAACTTGTTGTCATCCGTATCAGCGCCGAGGCGCCGGGACATGACAGACCCGGCGAGACATTGGTGACACACGCCGTTGATAATTGGAACGTGCCAAGCGCCCATAGTGATCTTAACGCCCTTCTGCTTCTCTTGAAGTTCGATGTCGTGGATCGCATCGCGGATGAGATTCCACGGTTCGTTGGCGGGCGCGAGTGTCCCGGATTGTTTTAGTATCATTGGTTGGTTGGTTGTGCCGCCTCGAGTTGGTCGGCGAGTGCGCGCATGGCTGCCTTGAAGGCGTAGGGACCGCGGCGGTGGTAGTTCGGGATAGGCACGTGATCGGGAAGCGTATCGGGTCGCTTTAGCCCCAGATACTCGTAGGCGTAGCCAATCTCCCCGATGCGGAGTGAGTTCAGCGCGCGGAGCCTGGCCTCTACGTCTGGGAAGTCTAACGGTTCTGCGACGGCATCAGTATCAGCGCCGAGACGCCGCGACATGACAGACCCGGCGAGGCACTGGTGACACGCGCCGTTGATAATTGGAACGTGCCAAGCGCCCATAGTGATCCTAACGCCCTCCTGCTTCTCTTGAAGCGTCAGGTCGTGGATCGCGTCGCGGATCAAGGTCCACGGTTCATTGGCGGGCGCGAGTGTCCCGGATTGTTTTAGTATCATTGGTTGGTTTTGGTTGGTTGTGCCGCCTCTAATTGGTCGGCGAGTTTTAGCATGGCTGCCTTGAAGGCGGGAGGGCTGTGGCGGTAGTGCGGGCCGTCTCGATATTCCGGGACATCCACGCGCTTAGGAAGCGTATCGGGGCGCTCTAGTTTCAGCCTGCGGTAGGCGATGCCAATCGCCCCGGTGCGGAAATCGTCCAGCGCGCGGAGCCTGGCCTCTACGTCTTCGGGGTATTCTTCTGGGAACGCAAAGGCATCAGTATCAACGCCGAGGCGCCGGGACATGACAGCCCCGGCGAGGCACTGCGAACACGCATCGAAGAAGTAAGGGATGTGCCAACGGCCCATCTCGATCTTAACGCCCTTCTGCTTCTCCTGCAGTTCCAGGTCTTTTATGGCGTCGCGGATCAAGGTCCACGGTTCATTGGCGGGAGCGAGTGTCCCGGATTGTTCTAATATCATTGGTTGGTTGGTTCTGGTTGTGCCGCCTCTAATCGGTCGGCGAGTTCGCGCATGGCTGCCTTGAAGGCGGCTGGGCCGTTGCGGTAGGCCGGGATAAACACGCACTCAGGAATCGAGGAGGGACGCTCTAGTTTCAGCTCGCGGTAGGCGAAGACAATCTCCCCGCACCGTAACTCCTCCAGCGCACAGAGCCTGTCTGATACGTCTTTGGGGAAGTCGAGCGGGAACTTTTTGTCATCCGTATCAGTGCCGAGGCGCCGGGACATGACAGACCCGCCGAGGCATTGCTCACACACGCTGCCGCATGGGGAGTGCCAGCTGTCCATCTCGATCTTAACGCCCTCCTGCTTCTCCTGCAGTTCCAGGTCTTTTATGGCGTCGCGGATCAAGGTCCACGGTTCATTGGCGGGCGCAAGAGGCCCTGATTGTTTTAATTTCATACTGTTCTGTTTCCGCCCCCCGCATCACGCGAGGAGGGGAATGAAACAGGCGGAGCATTACGCTCCGCACTGTGATTGCTACCGCTCAGTGAGGTAGTCGATTGTCAGTGGACCTACTCTGCGACGATTGGCCCAAAGGTCAAACTGGCTGGAATAGCAACGCTGGAACAAGTAACCGACGAATTTGAAATCGAAGGACAACCTCACTTTGGTATTAGGGACGAGGAATTTGTTCATAATCTTCGCCAAGAATCACCCTCCGCACGCGTGAGCATGGGAGGGTGATTCTTGGCGAGTGGTGGCTAGTCGGTGGTTAATGGTTGTTGATTTCTGCTCTCATCTCTTCGTCAGTCCAGCCCCCAGATCCTTCTGACGACTTGATATCTTCCGGTTCGATCTCGTGGTCTTCCGCTCCATCAGGCCAGACTACCAGTTGATTTGGGCCACCGAGTCGGTTGATGACGAGGATGTCTCGCTTGTTCGCTTCATCGTATCGGCCATGGCCGCCAGCTATTCTAATTCCGGCGAATCTTGTAATTTCTTGTTTTGTCATAATTTGCACCTCGAAACCTCCCTCCCGTCGTGAGACAGGGGAGGTGATTCTTGGCTTGGTTGTGGCTAGAATGAGGAGACGATGATTCCAGAAGAGAATTCGATGAGCGTGCCGCGGTCATTAATGTAATCGCGAATCAACTCATCGATTTCGTCATCCTCGTCGTCTTCTTCAATTTCGATTCCCGCGCTTTTCAACGCGGTGTGAAGTGGTTCACCGTAGTAATCAGCGATCCATCCTTGCAAGCTTTCAGACTCGCTGAAATCGCCACGGATTGCTACTACGTCCAATTCTTCTCCGTTTCCGGTGTCTTCGAGCAATTCTGCGAGTGCCATTGCCCCATCGTGCGACCAATTTGCACTGTCATCATTTTTTAGAGCACTGGCGATATCGTAGGCGGATAATGTATTTTTCATAATTCTGTTTTGGTTCCCGCCCCCGCATGATGCGAGGAGGGGAATGAAACAGGCGGCACCGTTGCCGCTCTGTGATTTACGCTGACTCGAGTAGGTCGGCGAGTTTTAGCATGGCTGACTTGAAGGCGGCTGGGGAGACGCGGTGGTAGTTCGGGATAGGCACGCGCGCAGTAAGAGAAGCGGGGCGCTTTAGCCCCAGATACTCGTAGGCTTCGCCAATATGCCCGCCGCGGAAATAGTTCAGCGCGCCGAGCCTGGCCTCTACGTCGTCGGGGAAGTTGAACGGGGACGCATGATCATCAGTATCAACGCCGAGACGCCGAGACATGACAGACCCGGCGAGACATTGCATGCACGCATCGACGACGTGTGGGTTGTGCCACAGGCCCATATTTATCATAACACCCTCCTGCTTCTCTTGGAGTTCCAGGTCATGTATGGCGTCGCGGATGAGAGTCCACGGTTCATTGGCGGGCGCGAGTGTCCCGGATTGTTTTAGTATCATGGTTTGGTTGGTTGTGCCGCCTCTAATCGGTTAGCGAGTTCGAGCATGGCTGCCTTGAAGGCGTCTGGGGAGACGCGGTGGTAGTTCGGGATAGGCACGCGCTCAGGAAGCGTATCGGGGCGCTCTAGTTTCAGTTTGCGGTAGGCGTCGGCAATATCCCCGCCGCGGAGTGAGTTCAGCGCGCGGAGCCTGGCCTCTACGTCTTCGGGGAAGTTGGGCGGGGACTTGTCGTCATCAGTATCAACGCCGAGACGCAGCGAGATGACAGACCCGGCGAGACATTGGTGACACACGCCGGCGTATGGTCTGTGCCACAGGTCCATATTGATCTTAACGCCCTTCAGCTTCTCTTGGAGTTCGAGGTCATGTATGGCGTCGCGGATCAAGGTCCACGGTTCATTGGCGGGAGCTAGTGCCCCTGATTGTTCTAGTATCATTGGTTGGTTGGTTCTGGTTGCGCTGACTCGAGTCGGTCGGCGAGTTTTAGCATGGCTGCCTTGAAGGCGTCTGGGCCGTCTTCGTAGCGTGGGATAGGCACGCGCGCAGGAAGTGTGCCGGGACGCTTTAGCCCCAGATGATTGTAGGCAGCGTTAACCTCCCCGGCGCGGAGTAAGTTCAGCGCGCGGAGCCTGGCTCTCACGTCTCCGGGGAAGTTGTCTGGGGACGCATGATCATCAGTATCAGCGCCGAGACGCCGCGACATGACAGACCCGGCGAGACACTGGTAACACACACCGCCGCCGAGATCGTGCCAAATACCCATATCGATCCTAACGCCCGCCTGCTTCTCTTGAAGTTCGAGGTCTTGGATCGCGTCGCGAATCAAGGTCCACGGTTCATTGGCGGGAGCTAGTGTCCCGGATTGTTCTAGTATCATGGCTTGGTTGGTTTTGGTTGTGCCGCCTCGAGTTGGTCGGCGAGTTTTAGCATGGCCTCCTTGAAGGCGGGTGGGCCGAAGAGGTGGTAGGCGGGTGGGCCGAAGAGGTGGTAGCCCGGGATAGTCACGCGCACAGGAATCGAGGAGGGGAACTCTAGTTTCAGCTTGCGGTAGGCGAGGCCAATCTCCCCGACGCGTAAATCGTCCAGCGCGCAGAGCCTGGCTGTTACGTCTTCGGGGAAGGTGGACGGAACTGCGCCGTCATCAGTATCAACGCCGAGGCGCCGGGACATGACAGACCCGGCGAGGCACTGGTGACACGCGCCGTTGATAATTGGAACGTGCCAGCCGCTCATATCGACATCGACGCCCTCCTGCTTCTCTTGGAGTTCGAGGTCGCGGATCAAGGTCCACGGTTCATTGGCGGGAGCTAGTGTCCCGGATTGTTTCAATTTCATGGCTTGGTTGGTTGTGCCGACTCGAGTAGGTCAGCGATTGCGAGCATGGCTGCCTTGAAGGCGGCTGGGTCGTGGTGGTAGCGCGGGATAATCGTCGTCGAAGGAAGCGTATAGGGAAGTTCTAGTTTCAGCTCGCGATAGGCAGCGTTAACCTCCCCGCCGCGGAGTAAGTTCAGCGCGTAGAGCCTGTCTCTCACGTCGTCGGGGTAGTTGATCGGGCTTGTACGAGCATCCGTATCAGCACCGAGACGCCGAGACATGACAGACCCGGCGAGGCACTGGTGACACGCGCCACCGCCGCCTCTAATTGGGTCGTGCCACTCGTTCATATCGATCCTAACGCCCTCCTGCTTCTCTTGGAGTTCGAGGTCATGGATGGCGTCGCGGATCAAGGTCCACGGTTCGTTGGCGGGCGCGAGTGTCCCGGATTGTTCTAGTATCATGGCTTGGTTGGTTTTGGTTGCGCTGACTCGAGTCGGTCGGCGAGTGCGAGCATGGCTAACTTGAAGGCGGATGGATCGTCTTCGTATTCCGGGATAGGCACGCGCGCAGGAAGTGTGCCGGGGAACTCTAGTTTCAGCCTGCGGTAGGCAACGTGAATACCCCCGCGCCGGAAATCGTCCAGCGCGCAGAGTCTGGCCTCTACGTCTATGTGGTAGTCGTCTGGGAACGCGACGGCGCCAGTATCAACGCCGAGACGCCGCGACATGACAGACCCGGCGAGGCATTGATGACACGCGCTGCCGCCGTATGGGTCGTGCCAGCTGTCCATCTCGACCGTAACGCCCTCCTGTTTCTCTTGGAGTTCGATGTCGTGGATGGCGTCGCGGATCAAGGTCCACGGTTCATTAGCGGGCGCGAGTGTCCCGGATTGTTCTAATATCATGGTTTGGTTGGTTTTGGTTGCGCTGACTCGAGTCGGTCGGCGAGTTTTAGCATGGCTGCCTTGAAGGCGTCTGGGCCGAAGCGGTAGCGCGGGATAGGCACGTGATCGGGAAGCGAAGCGGGGCGCTTTAGCCTCAGATAATCGTAGGCGATGCCAATCGCCCCGCCGCGGAGTGAGTTCAGCGCGCGGAGCCTGGCTCTCACGTCTCTGGGGAAGTTGTCTGGGGACGCATGATCATCAGTATCAGCGCCGAGACGCCGGGACATGACAGACCCGGCGAGGCATTGATGACACGTGACGCCGCCGCGGGCGTGCCAAATACCCATATCGATCCTAACACCCTCCTGTTTCTCTTGGAGCTCTAGGTCGTGGATGGCGTCGCGGATCAAGGTCCACGGTTCGTTGGCGGGCGCGAGTGTCCCGGATTGTTCTAATATCATGGTTTGGTTGGTTTTGATTGTGCCGCCTCTAATCGGTCAGCGAGTTTGCGCATGGCTGCCTTGAAGGCGGAGGGGCCGCGGTGGTAGCCCGGGATAGGTATGCGCGCAGTAAGAGAAGCGGGGTGCTCTAGCCCCAGATACTCGTAGGCTTCGTCAACCTCCCCGAGCCGGAAATATTCCAGCGCGTAGAGCCTGGCCTCTACGTCCCTGGGGAAGCTGTCTGGGAACTTTTTGTCATCCGTATCAGTGCCGAGACGCCGGGACATGACGGACCCGGCGAGACATTGTTGGCACGAGCCGTCGCGTTGATCGTGCCACGCGGTCATATCGATCTCGACGCCCTCCTGCTTCTCTTGGAGTTCGAGGTCGTGGATCGCGTCGCGGATCAAGGTCCACGGTTCATTGGCGGGAGCTATTGTCCCTGATTGTTTCAATTTCATGGCTTGGTTGGTTTTGGTTGTGCCGCCTCTAATCGGTCAGCGAGTTTTAGCATGGATGCCTTGAAGGCGGAGGGGCCGTTTTCGTAGTCCGGGATAGGAACGCTATAAGGAAGCGAAGCGGGGAGTTCTAGTTTCAGCTCGCGGTAGGCGATGCCAATCGCCCCGCCGCGGAGTAAGTTCAGCGCGCGGATCCTGGCCTCTACGTCGTCGGGGAAGTTGATTGGGGACTTGTGGTCATCCGTATCAGCGCCGAGACGCCGCGACATGACAGACCCGGCGAGACATTGATAACACACGCCGTCGAGTGGGAAGTGCCACTGGTCCATAGCGACATCGACGCCCTCCTGCTTCTCTTGAAGTTCGATGTCGTGGATCGCATCGCGGATAAGAGTCCACGGTTCATTGGCGGGCGCTAGTGTCCCGGATTGTTCTAGTATCATGGCTTGGTTTTGGTTGGTTGGTTGGTTGGTTGGTTGGTTGTGCTAACTTTTTAGCGGTTCATGTTCCTGCGTATGCATGTAGCGTCTGTCGTAGTAGCCGCTCACGATGTCTCCTCTAAGGTTCTCGGATCACGACCTCCTTCTTATTGTCGTCCCACAAGTAACGAGCGACGTAACTGGGGTAACTCCTAGGAACTGACCCCATGACGTATTTGTATTCCCACATGTTACGCGCCCAACGGTTGAAAACGGCGGCGATGATGTAGCGGCGAGACGCGCGCTGGGCCTTTTTACTCCGCAGCTTATTTATCAACGCGCGAGCCATGACGCGCGGCGACGTCGTTACGTGCCGGCTGTCCACGTAGTAACTGATTTCGCTATGCTGCACGGCCGCCATTCCTGCCTCTTTACTCATGGCGCGTGATGTTCTTGTTTTCACACTCAGTGAGCGCCTTGTAGTTTTCGGATATCTTCATTGGTTTGATGGTTGGTTGATTTGATCCCCTGGACGCCCTCAGGAGGCTCTTGAAGGATTCCTTGGTCCCTTTTACCCCCTCAGGGTGGGCGGCCCATATGGGCCGCCCTGTGTGCTTCACATACCGTGAGGGCTTGTCGCTCCCGCAGTATACCCACTGCCCCACTTGTAAGCGAAGCTGGTTACTGAGTATCGCCGCGGAGATGCCGGGCATCCATAGGTCAATCGCTGGTAGGTATTTCATAATCCTCTTTTGATTTTTTTAACTTAAACACGACCTCTAGTAAGTTATCGAATTCGTGATACGTGGGGCGGGCAACTCCCTCATCGGTGTCAATGATGCACAGAGTGCCGGTCCCGTCGGGCCGCAGGTCTGTTACATACACGTCAGCAAACGCTGAGGTGAACGACCTGAGGTGTCGGTTGAACAGCGTGACGGCGGACTCCTTCACAGGCGCGTCGTCAAGTGCGCGCAGGGAATCAGACACACGTGCACCCTCCACCGCCCGGCGCAGTGACTCCTCAACACCCGGGTCATCATGTGCCTGGTCACGCGACACGTAGTCAGCAGCCCATAAGGCCGCGGTAGTGTTAACCTGGTAAAGCGCGAGAACTCTTATTACATCCGTGCACCGCGCTTCTGCTGCCTTGCGATACCGCCGTTGGGCTTGAAGAATTTCTTCCTTTTGACGGCGGTCGCTGAGGTTATCGCGCGTCAAGTAACGGGCGTGAAGTAAAGCATGCATCGTCAGGTCCAGCAATACTAGAACAAGGAGAATGCTGATAGTAAGTGGTGTCATTTGATGTAGAATTTGCTTTTAGTTTCATACCAGCGACCTTCGATGAACTCGTTGATGACTCCGCATGATAGGCCTTCGTCATAGGTCTGCTCTTGGTAGTAAGATCGAAACCACAGGCGTCGCGGGGTGCCGCTCTGATCCTTTGCGGTCACGGGAAGCCAAGCGAACCTCCGGACGACGCGGATGTCCCGTTGATAGTGCAGCTCGGTGCCTCGTGGGCTGATACGAGACCTGACGCTACTACCGGCGTCGATGATCGCGAGCAACATCTCGCGGCGCTGCTCGGCGAGCATCTTACCGATAGGGAGAGACACTGGGACCGACGTTCCCGTTTTTTTTACGTCGACCACAAGCGGGCCGGCGATGCGCAAGACAATCTTACCCGGCAGAGCGTATCGGTCGTGCCCCAACGCGCGGGCATCACCAATATCAGGAGTCTGGCCGGCCTGAAGCGCCCTCACGAGTTCTTGAGAAACGGCAGCGCGACGCGTAGGCGCGCCTCTAATGCGGTAGGAGAATCCCGGGATGCATGTGTCGTGGAGGACGTCCGTGAAGTTTTTATACGCCTCGGATCGCCATTCGTTAATTCTCATTGCCTGTGTGGTAGAGGTGTTGAGTGAGAGAAACGAGGGACTGGGCGTCCGTGTGTCTCGGCGGGTGGATAACGTGCGAGCGGGGGGATCCGTGGAGTCGGTAGCCCTGACGGAGAAGGTCGGTTATTTGTCGGTCGAATTCTTCGGTGTCGTCAGTGACGAATATAGTTTTGAATGTTGGTTTCATTTTTTAGTTTTGTTGGTGTTGATTAAGGTGAGGCTGCGCAACTGAGCAGTTTTAGCGATGGGGTCTCCCAGGTTAACTTCTCGATCCGCGTCGCTCCGTGCCCGTATCTCTACGACGGCTAGAGTTACCTTACGCGCGCGGAGGGGGAGCTTACGAATAAGAACGACAGAGAGTCCGGCGTCATATTCATCTTGAGTATGTCCCCGGGGGTTTTGTCTATCCACTCCTGTATAGTGTCCAGCTCTATGAACTCGACGCCGTCGTCGCCGAACGCCTCGCGCTTCGTATCGTAACAGCTTTCTACGGATTGAGGGTCGCACTCCTGGGCGTAGGCTGCATTTCTTTGATCGCCCCCTGTAGCCTCGTTGATGTGATTCGCGCTTCCTTCGTCGCTGGTGCGGTTTGACATCATGTAGATGCCGGCGTCGCCGATGACGCAAATTCCTGGCGTAGTTTCCTCGGGAACCCCCCAGCCTTCTCCCGTGTAGGGGACCGTGCACGTGGCTGCGGACTTTGTCGCCGCAACGAGGTGCGCGACTTCTGCTTTTTTAAAAGTTATCTTCATATTGGTTATTTCGTTGATGGCAGTTGGGGCCGCATGGCTTTACCGCCTTGAGAAGTCAAATAGCGTCAGTTTAAATATGGCGGCCTGCTTGATCATGTCCGCCGTCCCGGATCCTCCCGGAAACGCAGCGACGGCTGTGGCCTTCTGCGCCATGAGCCTATTACGCTTCGCCCCGGCTTGGTGACCATATTTGTCCCAGTCCGCCGGGTATCGCTCGGTTCGTATTCCCCTGCTAACTGCGTAGAGCTCTCCGCATCTGTCAGCTCCCTTGGCGTTTCCGCTGATCACCACTGCGATCGGGATCGCGTCTAGAAGCGTCCTGTCCGCATCCGTAAACTCGTAGTCCCTCCCGCCGCACACCACTAGGCGGTATGGCGCGTCGGGGAACGGCGCGCACAAAACCTCGGATTGGATAGAGTAGGGCCCTCGGCGGCCGCAGATATTACACGTCACCTCTCGCGAGGTGGTGCGTAACCAGTGCGGGCGGTGCGGCGCGTTACGATCGACCACGTGACCGCCCCCACAGATGTAGGCCGCCTTGGGAGTGTCGCTCCCGGCCGCGCCTTAGAATCTTAACAGTGACCGACACCCCTAGCGTTGATTTAATACTCACTGCCCGAGTAAGTTTTTCGCGATGAGTTTGATGGAATAGCCAATCGTCATCACAACGACGGCGATAACCGCCGCCCCCGTGCCGTTTGATTTTTATCGAGCCAACTTGCGTCCGGGGGAACGTCATCGTCACCATCGTGAGGGAGCATAATAAGAGCTAAGGCGAGAAGCGAGCATCCGATGAACCATAAGAGGAAGGCAAAGGCGTCGATGCTGTTGAAGATGATTTCGTTAGTAGTCATGTCAATTTAATAGGGGGTCGTAAAAGCGCGACTTGAGAAGAAAGTCCATAGTTTTTATCTGAGTTAGCGAGGGAGATGACGACAAGCCGCGCAGCCGCGATCTCCCCGGTGCTCATTGTCAGGAACGGGTAACGGTTTTAGTTGGTCGCGAAATATAAGCTAGTCGAGAGGCGCTATGCTTGGTAGCGCGTGAAGCATTTTATCGGACGCGTTCATGATCGATTATAGGCTGCGATGGCTAATGCAATAGCACCCACGACTGCCGACACAATAACAGCGAAAGTGACGCGGAGAATGATGTCGTCACACGCTCGCTTTCTACGTGCACGCTCGCGCCACTTGGAGTTTTGACCGCTGGGTTCTTTTTTTCTGTAATTCATTTCACGGCTGGTTGGTTGTGCCGCCTCGAGTTGGTCGGCGAGTTTTAGCATGGCTGCCTTGAAGGCGGAGGGGCCGCGGCGGTAGCGCGGAACATCCACGCGCTTAGGAAGCGTATCAGGGCGCTCTAGTTTCAGCCTGCGGTAGGCGTAGCCAATCTCCCCGATGCGGAAATTGTCCAGCGCGTAGAGCCTGTCTCTCACGTCGTCGGGGTAGTCGAACGGGTCTGCGCGAGCATCCGTATCAGCACCGAGACGCCTCGACATGACAGACCCGCCGAGACACTGCGAACACACGCCGTCGTATGAGATGTGCCAATGGTCCATATTGATCTTAACGCCCTTCAGCTTCTCTTGGAGTTCGAGGTCGTGGATGGCGTCGCGGATCAAGGTCCACGGTTCATTGGCGGGAGCGAGAGGCCCTGATTGTTCTAATATCATGGCTTGGTTGGTTCTGGTTGTGCCGCCTCTAATTGGTCAGCGAGTTTTAGCATGGCTGCCTTGAAGGCGGAGGGGCCGTTTCGGTAGCGTGGGATAGGCACGCGCTCAGGAATCGAGGAGGGGAGTTCTAGTTTCAGCTCGCGATAGGCGGTATCAATCTCCCCGCACCGTAAATCGTCCAGCGCGTGGAGTCTGACCGCTACGTCTTTGGGGTAGTTGTCTGGGGACTTGTGGGCGTCAGTATCAACGCCGAGGCGTCGCGACATGACAGACCCGGCGAGACATTGATGACACGCGCCGCCGCCGTATGGGAAGTGCCAATGGTCCATATCGACATCGACGCCCTCCTGTTTCTCTTGAAGTTCAAGATCGAAAATGGCGTCGCGGATCAAGGTCCACGGTTCATTGACGGGCGCGAGTGTCCCGGATTGTTCTAGTATCATAGCTTGGTTTTGGTTGGTTGTGCCGCCTCGAGTTGGTCGGCGAGTTTTAGCATGGCCTCCTTGAAGGCTGCTGGGCCGTTTCGGTGGTAGTTCGGGATAGTTACGCGCGCAGTAAGAGAAGCGGGGTGCTCTAGCCCCAGATACTCGTAGGCGGTGCCAATATCCCCGGTACGGAAACAGTCAATCGAGAGGAGCCTGTCTCTCACGTCTTCGGGGTAGTCGATCGGTTCTGCGTCGTCATCAGTATCAACGCCGAGGCGCCGCGAGATGGCGGACCCGGCGAGACATTGCAGGCACACGCTGCCGTATGGGTCGTGCCAATTACCCATATCGATCCTAACGCCCTCCTGCTTCTCTTGGAGTTCGAGGTCATGGATGGCGTCGCGGATCAAGGTCCACGGTTCGTTGGCGGGCGCGAGTGTCCCGGATTGCTCTAATATCATTGGTTGGTTTTGGTTGGTTGTGCCGCCTCTAATTGGTCGGCGAGTGCGAGCATGGATTCCTTGAAGTCGTCTGGGTCGTCGCGGTAGCTCGGGATACACGTATCCCGAGGAAGCGTATCGGGGTGCTCTAGCCCCAGATAAACGTAGGCGTCGCCAATCGCCCCGCACCGTAACTCCTCCAGCGCGCGGAGCCTGTCTCTCACGTCGTCGGGGAAGTTGTCTGGGAACGCGACGGCGCCAGTATCAACACCGAGGCGCCGCGCCATGACAGACCCGGCGAGGCATTGATGACACGCGCCGCCGCCGTATGGGTCGTGCCAGCTGTTCATCTCGATCTTAACGCCCTCCTGCTTCTCCTGCAGTTCCAGGTCTTTTATGGCGTCGCGAATCAAGGTCCACGGTTCATTGGCGGGCGCTAGCGGCCCGGATTGTTCTAATATCATGGTTTGGTTGGTTTTGGTTGTGCCGACTCGAGTAGGTCGGCGAGTTTTAGCATGGCTGCCTTGAAGGCGTCTGAGCCGAAGTGGTAGTGCGGGATAAACACGCGCTCAGGAGTCGAGGAGGGACGCTCTAGTCCCAGCCAACTATAGGCGTCGCCAATATGCCCGCCGCGTAAATCTTCCAGCGCGAGGAGCCTGGCCTCTACGTCTTCGGGGTAGCCTCTGGGGTTTGAGTAGTTATCCGTATCAGCACCGAGACGCCGAGACATGACAGACCCGGCGAGACACTGGTGACACACGCCGCCGCCGTATGGGTCGTGCCAATTACCCATCACGATCGCAACGCCCTTCTGCTTCTCTTGAAGTTCGAGGTCGTGGATCGCATCGCGGATGAGGGTCCACGGTTCATTGGCGGGCGCGAGTGCCCCGGATTGTTCTAGTATCATAGCTTGGTTTTGGTTGGTTGTGCCGCCTCGAGTAGGTCGGCGATTGCGAGCATGGCTGCCTTGAAGGCGGGTGGGCGGTGGTAGCTCGGGACGGTCACATCAAGAGGAAGCGAAGCGGGACGATCTAGGTCCAGTCTGTCGTAGGCGGCGTAAATATCCCCGATGCGGAAATCGTCCAGCGCGTGGAGTCTGGCCGCTACGTCTTTGGGGTAGTTGATCGGGTTTGCGCAAGCATTAGTATCAACGCCGAGACGCCTCGACATGACAGACCCGCCGAGACATTGGTGACACACGCCGGCGCTTGGTAAGTGCCAATTACTCATATTGATCATAACACCCTTCAGCTTTTCTTGAAGCGTCAGGTCGTGGATGGCGTCGCGGATCAAGGTCCACGGTTCATTGGCGGGCGCAAGAGGCCCGGATTGTTTTAATTTCATTGGTTGGTTGATTTTTGTTCATCCTTGCACGGTGACGTCGTCCCAATAGACCGCGCGCACCCACGCTTCGAAGTGAGGAATGACACGGTCGAAATTTACGGACATGCCGTGGCCCGTCTCAAACGTCCACGGGTGTATTTTTCCTTTAATCGTGACGTATTGCGAAACGACGATTCCTTTGTCCTCGTGCCACTTGAGTATGACATGCGGAAACCCTGGGACGGAATGCTGGTAGGCCGCAAACGCGGGCCGCAAATGGTTGTTGTTCATGCTACCAGTAGGTCACTTTGGTTACGTCGCACCCGGGGTGGGCTCCCCGCACGACGTCGGCAGCTCTCTCGTGGCTGACCTTCTCCTCCCCTCCTGCGAGCACGTCCACATACACGGTGACCTCGGCCCCTTGTATCAACTTTCCGAACTCTGTCAGGTAGGTCACAGTCACGGAGTAGGCCTCCGCGAAGACGCCTTTGGGGGCTTCCTTGGTTGGCCCCTGGCTAGGGCTGCAGAATACTTCACGCATGACGGTCGGGGGTGGTAGCATCTTCGACGGCGAACGCGCTAACCTTAAAGATGGACGAGCGACCGCCGCTCGTATATTGGGAGGAATACGCCGGTGCCTCGGCGCTGAAGTCCCAGTAGCATTTTTCGTTTTTTGTTTTCATGGTAAATTAGAACACCCGCCCGGTTGTCCGGGCGGGTGTTAAGTTGGTACGCGTGGCGGGATTTGAACCCGCGATCTTCCGTTTATGAGACGGCTGCTTTGAACCGCTAAGCTACGCGCGCTTAAAGTTTAAAAATAATCTCCAATATTCGGGGCGTCCGCAGATACAGAATCGAAATACCAGAAGTGCAGACCCATCACGATATGAATCGCGACATCTTCAGCAGGAACCATCACCTCTTGGTATAAATCAAGGTGGTTAGCATACGACTCCCTGCTTATTCTTATCGTTCCCTCCCGGTCGGTCATCAGCTCTGGGACGGGGATGGGCTGACAGAAGGAGCACACATACCCAGCGGCCTCCATGTCTCTGACGTAATCCCTGAGACGTAGGGTGCGTCGGGCATCGTTTGTCTTGGGAGGCTCGGCCGACGCTGGAGTGCCGGCGCGCAGTATCGCGGCGTATAAGGTCGCGAATAATCTTCTCAGTTTCATTGACGTGCGGTTGGTTTTGGTTGTGCCGACTCGAGTAGGTCGGCGAGTTTTAGCATGGCCGCCTTGAAGGCGGGTGGGCCGTTTTCGTAGTCCGGGATAGGCACGCTATAAGGAAGCGAAGCGGGACACTCTAGTTCCAGCTTGCGGTAGGCGTCGTCAATGTCCCCGTTGCGGAAATGGTCCAGCGCGTAGAGCCTGGCCGCTATGTCTTCGGGGAAGGTGGACGGGAACTTGTTGTCATTCGTATCAACGCCGAGGCGTCGCGACATGACAGACCCGGCGAGGCACTGCGAACACACGCCGTCGCGTGGTAAGTGCCAGTCGCCCATCGCGATCTTCGCGCCCTTCTGCTTCTCTTGGAGTTCAAGATCGAAAATGGCATCGCGGATGAGAGTCCACGGTTCGTTGGCGGGAGCGAGCGTCCCGGATTGTTTCAATTTCATGGCTTGGTTGGTTCTGGTTGTGCCGCCTCTAATTGGTCGGCGAGTTTTAGCATGGCTGACTTGAAGGCGGCTGGGCCGTCTGCGTAGCGTGGGATAGGCACGCGCGCAGGAAACGTATCAGGGCGCTCTAGTTTCAGCTTGCGGTAGGCGAAGCCAATCTCCCCGGTGCGTAAATCGTCCAGCGCGCGGAGCCTGTCCGCTACGTCTTCGGGGTAGTCGAACGGGTCTGCGTCGTAATCAGTATCAACGCCGAGGCGCCGCGACATGACAGACCCGGCGAGGCACTGGTGACACACACCACCGCCGCGTGGGAAGTGCCAGTCGCGCATCTCGATCTTAACGCCCGCCTGCTTCTCTTGAAGTTCGAGGTCTTTTATGGCGTCGCGGATCAAGGTCCACGGTTCATTGGCGGGAGCGAGTGCCCCGGATTGTTCTAGTATCATGGTTTGGTTGGTTGTGCCGACTCGAGTAGGTCGGCGAGTTTTAGCATGGCTGACTTGAAGGCGGCTGGGCCGCGGTGGTAGTCCGGGACGGTCACATCAAAAGGAAGCTCAGCGGGGCGCACTAGTTCCAGCTTGCGGTAGGCGAAGACAATACTCCCGTAACGTAAATGGTCCAGCGCGCGGAGCCTGGCCGCTACGTCTTTGGGGAAGTCGAACGGGAACTTGTTGTCATTCGTATCAACGCCGAGGCGCCGCGACATGACAGCCCCAGCGAGACATTGGTGACACACGCCGTCGTGTGGGAAGTGCCAGTCGCTCATCTCGATCCTAACGCCCTTCTGCTTCTCTTGAAGCGTCAGGTCATGGATAGCGTCGCGGATGAGGGTCCACGGCTCGTTGGCGGGCGCGAGTGCCCCTGATTGTTCTAGTATCATGGTTTGGTTGGTTGGGGTTAGTGCCGATCTCGACGTCGTCATTGAGATCCATCTCTCCGCTATCGATAGCGGCCATAGCATCCTCGTCCGTGTCGTAGTAGCGTTTCTTACCTCCCGAGTCGCGCCCGAGCGAGAGCCCAAGCACACTCTCGTGTTTAGGTATTGCGTTCGCGGTGTCCCGATCCTTCGTAGACCAAAGCATGTGGGAAGCCATCAGCTTCTCCCTCACATTCTTGACAGTCTCGTCAGACGACGGGGTGTGGATGGAAACGGTATCCCCGTCGAAGTCGGCTCCGAGTCCTGCCGAAACAAAGTTATTGATCTGTATCGCGTCGCCTGGGACAAGCCTAGCGATCTGGCCGATGACCCCGGTCTTTATCCAACTCGGCGAGCGGGTCAAAACAATCGGACGCTCCGGCAACTCCATCTCCAAAGCCTTCCTAGCTTGCGGGGTGCGATTCACCAAGTGTCTCAGGGCGTCGGGCGCTGACATACCGCTACGCACTAGGCGGCGCTGCACGTAGTTACCGAACTGCTTCCATCCCATCTCTTCCGGGATTCCGATCTCGTCCATACCCAGATCTGCGTCCGGGACAATGACGCCGCGACCGACCGTATCGACAGGCTTCGACAGCATCTTACTTTGCAACCAGCTCGTCTTAGGGTTCGTCCCAGTCACGGCCGTGAAGAATCCCTTAACCTTACGCGCACGAGTCTTGGGATTGGGAGATTCCCCATACCCGTAAACGGCCCGCACTGCTTTATTTAAATCCTCGTAGACTTCACCGGCCGCACCGCGACCCATGACCTCCTCTGTCTTGTTGTAGAGGCGCTGATACTCCATCAGATCACGGTAGAGTTCGTTGGCGTCTCCGGGCAGGAAGGTGTTCCCGGTAACCGAGAACGGGCGGAACTTCGGAGGTATCACCGGTACACTGTGCACCATCAGTTCGGATGGCTGCATCTCGTTCTTACGTAGGCCCGCGATGATGTTCAATAAACGCACAGCCCGCGGTCTTTTCGTCTTCTTGCGGTCGGTGATGACTTGGCGTTGCTCCTTCTCGATGGCGTCTAAGTCCATACGCTGCAACGCGTGCATAATAGCCTCTGGGCCGGTGGTCGGGATATCGTCGGTCATGCGGTTATTTTACCCCGCGCCGCTGCTTAGGCGAGACTAATGGTGTGCCGCCTCGAGTTGGTCGGCGAGTTTGAGCATGGCTGCCTTGAAGGCGGCTGGGGAGACGCGGTGGTAGCCCGGGATAGTTACGCGCGCAGTAAGAGAAGCGGGGCGCTTTAGCCCCAGATAATCGTAGGCGATGCCAATCGCCCCGCCGCGGAGTGAGTTCAGCGCGTAGAGCCTGTCTCTCACGTCGTCGGGGTAGCCGCACGGGCTTGCGGTGTTATCAGTATCAGCGTCTAGCCTGCGCGACATTACCACACCTGCGAGGCACTGGTAACACCCGGTATCGTGAGGGTAGTGCCAGTCGAACATATCGATCGCAACGCCCTTCTGCTTCTCTTGGAGCGTCAGGTCGTGGATGGCGTCGCGGATGAGGGTCCACGGTTCATTGGCGGGAGCGAGTGTCCCTGATTGTTCTAGTATCATGGTTTGGTTGGTTGTGCCGCCTCTAATCGGTCGGCGAGTTTTAGCATGGCTGCCTTGAAGGCGGCTGGGCCGAAGTGGTAGTGCGGGATAAACACGCGCTCAGGAATCGAGGAGGGACGCTCTAGTCCCAGCCAACTGTAGGCGTCGCCAATATGCCCGCCGCGTAAATCGTCCAGCGCGTCGAGTCTGGCCAAAACGTCGGCGGGGAAGCTGGTCGGAACTATGTAGGCGTCAGTATCAGCGCCGAGGCGCCGCGACATGACAGCCCCAGCGAGACATTGGTGACACACGCCGTTGCCGTAATGATACGGGGTGTGCCAACGGCCCATCTCGATCTTAACGCCCTTCTGCTTCTCCTGCAGTTCCAGGTCTTTTATGGCGTCGCGGATCAAGGTCCACGGTTCGTTGGCGGGCGCTAGTGGCCCGGATTGTTCTAGTATCATGGTTTGGTTGGTTCTGGTTGCGCTAACTCGAGTCGGTCGGCGAGTTTTAGCATGGCTGCCTTGAAGGCGGAGGGACCGCGGCGGTGGTAGTTCGGGATAGGCACGCGCACAGGAAGCGAAGCGGGGCGCTCTAGTTTCAGCTTGTGGTAGGCGGCTCTAATCTCCCCGCACCGTAACTCCTCCAGCGCGCGGAGCCTGGCCGCTACGTCTGGTAATTCGTGTGGGCGCGTGTCAGCATTAGTATCAACGCCGAGGCGCCGCGACATGACAGACCCGGCGAGACATTGGTGACACACGCCGGCGCTTGGTAAGTGCCAATTAGACATGCGAATCTTAACGCCCTTCAGCTTTTCTTGAAGCGTCAGGTCGTGGATGGCGTCGCGGATCAAGGTCCACGGTTCATTGACGGGCGCAAGAGGCCCGGATTGTTTCAATTTCATTGGTTGACTGGTTGTGCCGACTCTAATCGGTCGGCGAGGTCGAGCATAGCGGACTTGAAGGCGGGCGGGCTGTGGCGGTAGCCCGGGATGTGCACGCGCTCAGGAAGCGTATCGGGGAACTCTAGTTTCAGCCTGCGGTAGGCAACGTTAACCTCCCCGATGCTGAGCCAGTTCAGCGCGCGGAGCCTGCCCGCTACGTCGTCGGGGTAGTCGAACGGGTCTGCGCGATTATCCGTATCAATACCAAGGTGCCGGGACATGACAGACCTGGCGAGGCACTGGTGACACGCGCCGTTGATAATTGGAACGTGCCAGCCGCTCATATCGACATCGACGCCCTCCTGCTTCTCTTGAAGTTCGAGGTCGTGGATCGCATCGCGGATGAGGGTCCACGGTTCATTGGCGGGCGCGAGTGCCCCGGATTGTTCTAGTATCATAGCTTGGTTTTGGTTGGTTGTGCCGCCTCTAATTGGTCGGCGAGTTTTAGCATGGATGCCTTGAAGGCGGCGTGGCCGTGGTGGTAGTCCGGGATAAACACGCGCTCAGGAATCGAGGAGGGGAGTTCTAGTTTCAGCTCGCGGTAGGCGAAGCCAATCTCCCCGTTGCGGAAATCGTCCAGCGCGCAGAGCCTGTCTCTCACGTCGTCGGGGAAGTTGAACGGGAAAGCGGAGGCGTCAGTATTAACGCCAAGGCGCCGGGACATGACAGACCCGGCGAGGCACTGGTGACACGCGCCGTCGCGTTGATCGTGCCACTCGTTCATCGTTCCCCGACTTTCCATCTCGATCTCCACGCCCTCCTGCTGCTCTTGAAGTCCAAGATCGAAAATGGCATCGCGGATGAGATTCCACGGTTCATTGGTGGGCGCAAGAGGCCCAGATTGTTTTAATTTCATTGGTTGTCTTTGGTAGGTTTTAAGCTCCGCGCTCTGTAGCGGCCGCTTATCAAACTCAGGTGCATCTCTTGAGACTGCAGTCGCTTGATTAGAGAGTCGATCTCGCATTGGTCGAGGTCGTCGTCGACCTCTAACTCTATGCGAGTCATGACCGGCAGCACGTAAACGCGCCTCTTATCTCCTTTGTTGAACGGGTGGGGGATCGTCTCGTAAGGTAAGTCGCTCATTATCCTCCTGGGTTAAGGGTTGCGCGCACGGCGGCGTCTCGAGCCTCGAGGAGCTTGCGTAAAGTCACGGTCCTCTCCGGTCCCTGCTTGATGCGCGCATCAATAATGCGCGCGAGTGCCCGAAACTCCTCTGCGACTTTACGCGAGGCGCTCGTAGGCAAGTGCTCGCACGCGAAGAACTTTAGCATGCGCTCTGCGCGGTCCGGTGGTGGGGGTGGTATGTTTTTAGGTGTTGGCATAATATTAGTCGTATGGATTGCCCATCTTTGAATTCTCGGGCTGGATTCTCTCAGTCACCAACTTAGTATCGACACGCAGCATCCAAGGCTCTGACCTATCAGCCAATCCCCGCAGCCAATCCTGCGGCGTGGGAACGAACCCGCAGTCCTCAGTGACGTGCTGCTCTGCCACCATCTTCACCGGAACTAGGGTGCCGTCAGCGTTGGTGATAACGTGCCCGAACAGGGCGACAGCCCACTGCACGCCAGCGGAGTGGTGACGTAGGGCCCGGTGCGTCCAGTCACCGGTGAATTGCTTAGTCTCGTCGAAAAACTCATGTATCGGCAGGTAATCCAACACCTCCCCCTTCCATTTACGAACGCTACTTTGAGCGTGTTTTAGCGGAGTCATGGCGCTTCCGTCGCTGGTGCGATTTGTTGAGTGCTGGGCTCTGCGTAGGACGCCTCCATATGCCACTCCTTATGGGTCGCGGTCATAGCGTGCAAGTCAAACTCAATGTCGGTCCCGTAGTCGCCTTCGGCGGCGTCGACGCTGTAATCAGACGCGATAGCTTCGACGAGCTCGTCCAGGAATACGGACACGTTGCTCCTCTCCTCCCACCCGACGACGTCGAAGTAACCTTCGTCCGATCCGCCGCTTGCGTAAAATGTGAAGCGTCCGCACCCGGCAGATTTCATGCGGTCGATCAGATCCTGTGGTATGTTTTTGTTTAATCCTTCCATGTTTATTGGTTGTTGGTAATATGAGTGGTAGCTTTATATTCATTGAATTCACGACCCGCGTTTCGCCGGGTCTTCCAAGTGTGCATCGTATTCAGCTGGCCCCCTTCGTGGACCCAGATGAATGTGTTAGTGGCTTTACCGACATCGTTCGCTTTTTGATAAGTCACGATCGCGTCAGTAACGTCTACGACGTGCCCAAGCACGTCGCCAGTGGACAGGAAAGCAACCCAGTCCCCCGGCTTCGGCCATGTGTCCGCCACGCCGACGTAGGGGTCGCGGTCGTAGAACACGACGCCGCTCACCCTGCGATCTTCGATAGAGCGAAGGCCGACGTAGCGCGCTCTTACTTCAGCGTCGCTCCCATCCTCCGCTTCAAGCGTGGGGCCGCGACGTCCGCCAACTAGTAACAATCTTATTTTACGCATTTACGTCTAGGTTTGTTTTGTAAGCGGGGCGATCCCCACTCCTTCAGCTGGTAATTCATGACTTGGAGAGTTTCTCAATTACGGATTTCATAGTCTGGGACGCGTCCCAGTGGTAGTCCATCTCCGTGTGAAACGACCCGCCAGCTGCGAGTATACCTCCCAAATCGATGTAACCGTATTCGGCACACTCGGGCATCCCGGACAGACGAGCGTAGCCTAATGCTTGAGACTGCTCTCTCATTCCTGCGGACTTCTCCTTCTTAGTAAGGGGGACGTCTTTGGCGATGATCCACCAGTCCCCCGCGGGGTGGAAGTAGTGCAGCGCCGCGCTTGGCTCGTCCGCATCCTTGTCGGTCACGGTCGGCATCTCGGCGATGGCCGCGTGCACCTTAGCGATCACCTCGATGTAGCTGTCGCCGTCGCCGCCTCCTAAGATTAGTTCAGCCGTGGTCTTGGCCTGCACGCGATGCATGAAACCGGCGTCCCATATTTCCTGAATTTGAGCGACCGCTGCTCCTTTCCTTTTTGATAAGTTTTTGTAATTAAACATGTCTTCAATTTTCATTGTTTTTTATTTTTGTTTTTGTGATCCCCTATCAAATTAGGCGGTAGGGGCGCCCTTTACTCTGCGGCCGACTCCAGAAGCGATTATCAGATCCCTCCTGCACGTCAGCGCGCACTGAAAAGTCGCTGGATTTTAGTTGAGTCCCTCGCAGGAGGTTCTCCAGCTCTACCGATATTCGGTTAAGAGCGTCGCGCATCGTCACGTCATTCTCCAGCGTGAAGGATCGCACGACGTCGCAAGCAGGGTTTATATCGCCTAGGATGCAGGCAGCAGCCCGGACGTCTGCCGGGGTGTGTAGCGGGCCCTCGTGGAACGCGAATTTAATCGGTGTGAGTATTTTCATTTGGTTGGTTGGTTAGTTCTATGATGTCGTCCCCGGATAAACCGTGCGTCATCAGATACTGTATTTTTGACTTGATCCCGTTTTCGCAGACCTCCTCCGCAAGTTTCGCCGCGACGACCTTAACCTCCCGTCCTAGCGCGAGACTCGCCTCGGGACTATCCGGTAAATCTCCCAAGACGAGACCCACTTGGTAAGCTAGCCACGCACGATACTCGCTATCTTGTCCCATCATTTAGCACCTCCGACTACGGTAAGACGAGACTCCACCCACCACGTCGGCGCGAGAGTTTCCCGCTTGAGTCCGTCGAAGTAGCGCCCGACCTTGGTTAGGTATCCCTGAGACACGGCGGCTTTGATTGGTTTATATTGTTTATTTGAATTCATTTTGTTATCGTTAAATGAAACAGGGCGACCTAGCGGGACGCCCTGTTTCTCGTCGAATTGCTAAGTCCCGCTACGGGACTAAGGGAGGCGCGTAGTCCTCGCCCTCTAGGGGTTTAACGCTAGGCGTGCTTCCGATGTAGCCTTTCAGCTCTGGGACGGCGCCAGCGTCCACCAGGTAGTCCAGTAAGACACGCGTGCCGCGGACGTCAGCGAGCGCGTCGTGCGCGCCCTGGAGGTCGTGCCCGCACAGGATCTTAAGCGCCTCGGCTAATCCGGGCCATTTGTAATCGTCATACTTACCTGGTAGTTTGCAGAGGTCCTTCGACCCCAGCATTGTGCAGTAGGTGGACTTCCACTCGCACGGTCCGTGATTGTCGAGCCGTTTTAAGTTGGCGTCCACGACGGGCTGGTCGTATCTCAGGTTGTGACACACCAGAAGGTCAGCGTGCTGGGCCTGTCCGGCGACCCACTTAAGCACAGCGGCGGCGGGGAAGCCCCGAGACGCCGCAACATCAGAGATGCCGTGAACACGCATTGCCCCGCTCGGTATTGGGATTGGGCATCGCAAAATCGCCATCCTCTCTTGGATGAGGACCGGCGAATCCGTCTTCGAGTAGGCTATAGTCTGCAGCGCGATCTGGACGATGTGCGGGTCGCTCTCTAGCCTGCCCGTAGTTTCCGTATCCATTATTATAACAGTTTTCATGACTGGTCGACGTTATTGATTCACCTGTTTGGGACAAGGATAACCTTGTGCTGGTAGAGCACGACGTCGTGGGAGTCAGACAGGTAATTCTTAAAGTCGGCGGCGTGTCTCCCGTCGCCTACGAACTCTCGCACTAACGCGCAGTCTTGCGGCAGCGTGATACGGCGGGACGAAGCGTCACCGACGAACAGGTTGAATCCGTAGGCCGGCAGGGGTTGATGGGACCGGGTGAGTAGCGCATGCATGAGGTTTCTCAACCCACGTAGAATGTCCGCAACGCTAACAGGCACCTCGGTGGGTATGCCCCAGCCAAGAGGGTAATACGGGACGCCTGATTGCTCGTGAAGATCGGACCAGTCGGATGCGTTGCTAAACTCGCGCAGCTCCTGATTGAAGAACTCCGCGCCGGACCCCTCCAGCTCTTCGTAGAGGTATAGGTAGTCCTCCTCGGAGATTAATCGCATCGCGTCAGCAATGGCAGGGGATGAGTCGAGCAGCTCGCGCAGGGTGAGCCAGCCTTCCTCTCGCATCACGGTTTCGGAAGAGAGGGCGGGTGGTATGGTTATTTTTGACATATTTCTTTGAGTTTGGCGGCCAACTTCGGGTTGACCGGAGACAGGGTTTCTTCGGTCGGGGCCGCAAGCGGATCCGCGTTGAACAACGCGTAGCGCTTCAAGTAGAATTCCACCAGCACGTAACCGTGACGATCCAACCTTCGTAGACTCACCGGCGTCACGCATTGCGTAACGTAGGCGATCAGCGCCTCGCGCGCCTTGCTACGAAAGAAGGAAGCACGCTTGGACGCCAGCTCATCCTTCGCGCTATGCCCGCGGGTGCGATCTTCCACGCCCAGCATCGCCTCGAGAAGGACGTGATCCATTTCCAGCAGTAACATCGTGTCCTCGGCACCTAAAGTCAGACCGCACGATGTGATGGCTTCGACGCGGCAAGAGTCAGGGTCCGAAAGACCTCCGAGCGCACGGTAGGCGTCCCGTAAGCGTATCATCTCACGGAAACTGCCGACCGACCCAATCCCGTTCTCGAAGTGGTCGTCGGGACGGTCGGGCGCCATCTCTAGTGCGTAATATTCGCTCATAGTTACGGGCGATTCGTGACGAAGTGCACGAGGAATTCATAAACGCCAGCTTTCCTCAGGTAAGTAAGGAGTGTGGCAGCAGCGTCTCCCCCCCAGCGCGCCCCAAACTTGGGCGCGTCCGTCCCAGGAATCCTACCGACTCCTGAAATTAACTGGACCAAGTCATCCTCGCTTGCCAGATCATAGGCGTCAACCCACGCGCGCAATGTCTCGACGTCAGACACTTCGCCGGAAAAGAGATCCCCGGCGAAGTAGAACGTGGGCCACGGCGTGCCGTGTCCCTGCTCGACGGGGCTTTCCGCTTTATCGTCGTTCGTAGCTCCGACTAGGACGAATGGGTCACCCGTCAGCATCACAGCGATGGGGATGTGCACTTGGCCCTTACCGTCCGGCGCGTCAGTGATGACACAGAGAGTTGAGACCTCCTCCGCTGAAGCGCGGAGGGTCGTAGGAGTCATCAACACGCGCCCATGTTTCAAGGCCTGCTGCAATACGATGAAGCCCTCCTTGTTACGATTCAACGGCGACAGTCCCTTAAGGTCCTCGAACGACGGAAGATCGGTAACCGCCGGGGGCGGCTGCGTGACGGTGTATACGACGCAGGTGCCGCTAGGGTCCCCGGTGTAGGTCAGACTCCCTTGCGCGCGGTCAGGTTCGCGGAAAACTTCAGGCAGCGGGTCGCCCGGGTCTAGCGTGAGGGCCCTGCGGACGGCGTCCATGGCTGCGTGGTAGCTTGAGTGCGCAGAAGTGGCAGCGTTCTCCAGGTCTCCGTTTAAGGTTGTGACTATGTGTAATGATTTCATTCTGTTTCTTTGTCGGTTGCGGGCGCCTTCTGCGCGGTTCCTTCGCTTAACGCCGCGTAGCGTTCCAGCATCGCGGCTCTCTCGTCTTTGGTTGACACTGGCAGGTCCACCTCTCCTGTGTGCGTCGTGTCATGCGCCGCGTCCCAGAAGCGTAGATCAGTGACGTTATCGCGCAGCCATGGCCTGACCGCTTCGATGACGCGGGGCAGCATGTGGGTCATCAGACCTTCACCGCCCGTAATGGTTTCAAGATCTTTATACACGTGCTGCATCTCGGTGTGGAGGCGGCCAGTCGTCAGGTTTCTCAATCGTTGTATGTTCATGTTGGTTCGTTTATTTAATTTGTCGTATTCGTCGGCTGCCCAAGAGCAGGAGGGGCGTCTTAAAGCCACAATGCTAGCTCTTCTTCGGTCATACCGTTGACCCTTTCAGCCACCTCTCTAGATCCTCCTTCCGCCCCGTAAGCCTTGCACACGCGCTGGCGCATTCTCAACATTTCTAGGTTCTGCATTATAGGCGGGAGTTCTCTGACTTCCACTCTCGTTCTTGTTGGATACCAAGATTTTATATGGCACGGCGTGCACGTCGTGAAAAGTTTCGAGTAGTCGGAGGCCTTCCCCCCATAACGCGCCGCCCGCTCGGTAGCGGACGGCGCAAGGATGATGGGGCTTCCGCAGGCGGCGCACTTCATGACCCTATCAGGGCTTTGAGGTCGTCCTCCGTTAAGACTGCTACACCAAGGTCATTGGCCTTCTTCAGTTTAGACCCAGCCTTTTCACCGGCCACTAAGTAGTCAGTCTTTTTGGAGACGCTGCTTCCTGCCGTGCCGCCCGCGTCCGTTATCCACTTCTGAATCACAGACCTAGACTCGCTGAGCGTGCCGGTGACTACAAACGTTTTTCCGGCCAGCGCTCCCGAAGGTTCGGACGGTAAAGGGTCGTAGTTGTCAGAGACGACGCTATCCGGGATGGCGCGCATGTAGTCTCGGTTGACGACGTCACCGCAGAACTCCACGAGCTTGCGGACCGAGACGGGTCCTAGGTGGTGGCTGATACCGAACGTCGCCTTGGTTGCACTGAAGGTGGCTTCGTCGTCGAGCATAGCCTTGAACAGCCCGGTAGGAGATACGCATGCCAGGATGACGTCCTCGCGTGTCCTGCATAATCGGCTAATCTCCTTCGACGTGTTCTTACCGACCGCTGGTATTCCCAGAGACGCCAGCCACCGACTCAGGGGCAGTTCGCTGGCGCGCTGTATGGCTTGATACACCTTCTGCCCACGCGACTTACCCATCGTCATCTTACCCCCTGATTGCGTCGGCCAGGTAAGGCTAGCGAAGAGAGTATCCGGCCAAAGGAGGACGGTGAATGGGTGCGGGATGCGTAAGGCGGCGACCGCTACGGCCGCCTCGCCTCCGAGCATGTCGAGGTCGAGGCACGCGCGTGACGCCATGTGCTCGATGCGCGCAGCCATCTGCGCTGAGCACGACGGATCCAAACACGCGTAGGAAGCGAGTGTCCCACGCTTATCGGAACTCTTATCCGCATTCATACGCAGTCCCACGTCAGCAGACCCGCAACGCGGACACTTTCCGCCGACGTGCCCGAGAAGCGAGAACGGAGGGCGAATTTCGCCTTTCTTCGATTCGATCTCGCGGTGAGTCACAGACTCAACCAACTGCGGGATGACACCCCCAGCTTTCTGAATGACGACGCGGTCTCCCACGCAGAGATTTAGTCGGTTGACCTGGTCCTCGTTGTGGAGCGTGACGCGCGAGACGACAGACCCATCAACCTCCACCGGGTCGAGTTCCCCAACCGGTGTCAGCGTTCCTGTCCGTCCGACCTGCACGGTGATCGCGTTTAGTGTCGTCTCGACCTGCTCTTGCTTGAACTTGAGAGCGACAGCCCACCGCGGCGCGCGCGACGTCTCGCCCATCAGCGCGCGCTCGGCGGCGCCGTCCAGCTTGAACACGAGACCGTCCGTGGGGATCCATGAACCAAAGGATCCGAACAGGTGCTCGAACAGAGAAGATCCAAGGCGCCCCTCCAACTCCTCCAGCGAACCCAAAAATCTCCGACGCGGGACGAACCTCATGCCGTCGAGTCGCTGGGCTGCTGCCGAGTATGATCCCCCCTCTAGGTCTACGACTCCGTGTGCTAGGAAGCTCAAGTGATGCGCCTCCGAGGGGTCGCTGCGCCGTAGGATGCCGGCGGCGGCGTTTCGGGGGTTGGCGTATGGGGGATCGCCTGCGGCTACCCGCACCTTGTTCAACGCTGCGAGTACATCGTAGGCCATAAAGACCTCGCCGCCCACCTCGGTAGTGTTACCCGACGCCGGCGCCACATTCATATGAAGGGGGACCAGCTTGCCCGCGCGCACGTTGGCGGTGACGTCTTCCCCGTAGAACCCGTCACCCCTAGTGGCTGCTAATTTTAGATGACCGTCCACGTAAGTCAGACGGACGCTGAGTCCGTCGATCTTGGGCTCCGCCACGATGGCGCACATCCCGAGCGAATTACGCTTGGATAGTAGCCACGCCAGCAGCTCGGTGATGCTGTCGTTCTCCCCTACGAATACGTTGTCGAGTGACAGCATAGGCTCGGAGTGGCGCACCTTAGATCCGGATGTCGAAACTGCTCCTACTTTATCTAGGATCGTGCACTCCCACACCGGGTCGTCTGGATTCTCTGCGCGTGCGGCGGCGTGCTCCCTCCAGTGCTTGTCCCACACCGCGTCGGTCATACCGTCGGTTGATGCGCCGTTGTGGTAGGCGGCGGCGGCCTTCGTGAGGAGTTCTTCTCTGTCTTTGATTATTTTAGCTTTCATCGTTGTTGTTGTTTTCGTTTATTTTTCATCTTAATAAAGCGCCGCCAAGGCCGCGCGTCTGAAGTATGTGTTGTTGTGTAGTCCTTTCATCTTAGCGAGGCGGTATACAGCACCGGCACGCGCCTTGCGGCTCGGGTCCAGGCCGATATCACCACAAAAAGATTTCGTCCCGGCCGCGCAATTACCAACGGAGGCTGACGCCATACTCAAGGTCACCCTCCGAGTATTGGATCGGAGCTTTGCCTCAACTTCTGCCGTGGTCAGCTTCTTAAACCTATACCACGCCCACGCTCTAATATTGGCGAGACGATGGCGCTTAATGGCCGCCCGCAAGGACCTCTCCGTTTTCCCGTGCAACCCCGACTTCGTGTCGACGAAACAGGGGGTGAGTTTCATGGAGAGGCCACGAGACGGAGTCAGCGTGTAACACCGAGTGACGCCTTTACTCCGATAGGGTAAGATAGTCGTGACAAGTCCTATTTCTATGACCTCATGAGTCCTGGGGACTCTCAGGGTATGCTTGGCCTGCCTGTCGCAACGCATATGTTTAAAAGGTCCCGACCACACCGGGGATTGATAATCGTAATGCGGATCTTTCCCGTCGGTCCACTTTGAGTCCCAATCTCCGAAGCCCGCACCAGTGGCTGGGTAGATTCTCTTGCCGCCTCTGACGACGTATTTAAGTATTTTCATCATGCTGCTAAGGTGTGCTCACCCCGCCGAGGTCTGAGGATATTACACGAGCCCCGATCTTGTTGTATGCGTCGCCTAATTCGCCTAGGATATCAGTGTTGACGAGTTCGTCCGACATTTCAGAAGGGACCTCTATCTCGACGCGGCTAGTCACAACGACCTTTCGCGTGGCGGGTTTCGGCTGCTCGGGCTTCGGTAGCCTGATGCCTTCGTCGTCCCAGATAGACACGGAGCATGCGCCCTCGAAAACCCCGAAACATTCGACGTCCTCCGGTTCCATAGACCACGCATGCGCGCACCTTTGTGCCAGAAGAAACGCAGCTTCGTAGGCGTCTGCGGCGTTTACGACCTCCACAAACGTGGTCGACTGGGCTGGATCACCCACCTCACGAACTAGGCCGGTGAAGGGTCGCGTCTGGATCTCCCATTCGGCCTCGTCTCTTACGATGCGGCGGGCCGCGAGAAATTCTAAATGAGGACACTCAAAGTTTCGCAAATTCAAAAAATCGCCCATCTCCGACAGCGGTGCGCGGTGAAACCGCACCTCCCACGATCCGGCGACGACATCGTATCCCGGTCCGTCGATTTTAATTGTTGCGCCAGCGGCGGCGTCGGGCGTTATTTCTAGGAGGCACGCTAAGACGTGCCTTCTTGATTTCAGGCTTCTGACTTTTTTGTTTGCTTTAATATTTATCATTTTGTTGGTGGTAGAGTTTTTAACGGCCTAACCGGCCGTGCTAGATAAGGGGTCCGCCGCAGCTTGGTGCGCTAAAGATTGCTCGATAGCGTTGCGACACGCCGCGACAATTGCCCGCGCGCCTGCTCGGCTAACGCGCATCTGTCGGTTCTGAAGACCTTCGTAGTCCTTAGGGCCTCGCACGCCCCGGATGACGATAATGAGGTCATCCGGAGATGTGCACGCTTCTTGGACCCACACATGGAGAGTCGGGGCTCTCAGAGTAATCTCCCCGGAGCACGCTACGCCCGCCTTGTTACTACTGATGTCGTAAGGGTCGAGTCGTAGCTCGTCCGCGAGTTCCTTAAGGAAAGATCTGGCTCTCCGGTGTAGGAGGTTCTTGGCTCTGGGATCGCAGTAAGCGTAACTTTTCCCGGCGACGTCTTGAAGCGGTTTAAATCTCTTCATTTCTTTTTACAGTTGAGGATGTAATCCAGATGCCTCAGGGCCTTCTTGGTCGCGGTCACGTTAACTTTGCGGCGATCATGGGCGTCGACCTTTCGCTTGACGAGTCCTAGACTCTCCATGGTGTCGACCAGGCTCGTGGCCCCGGCCGATGTTATGAGGATCTTCGCGGCGATTCCGGCCATCGCTAAAGGGCCGTGTTCTCTTAGGGCAGAAACCACGGCGAGGTGTTGGAATGACAATCCGCGCTTCGCGCAGCCTTGTTGAATTTCAATTAAGTTCATTTTGATTTTGTTTCGATTTCTTGTATTTTCCGGATCACTGCTTCGCGAGATCTGGCGTCGTTGTTTTTGAGGTAATCCTTAACCAGACTTATCATCTTCGTAAGGTCTGGTATCTCCAGCTCGGTAATGTGCCACGTGAGAGTCCTCGAGGATTCTCTGGGATCGAAGTAGGTGCGTATCACGTCCCTGTCGGACTCCGGCATCTTAGGCGGCGGCTCGCCGTCTTCCCAGACTGCGGACGTCCAGTCGTCTCGGCACAGCGTAGCGATCGCGACCTCGATGGAAGCCCTGTCCGTATCTGCAAAGTGAGGGGCGACGTATCCGATGTCTGCCGTCGCTTGATAAACTTTGGTTTTCATTTTGTAAAAGAGAGCCGACGTCTTAGTCGGCCCTCTTGATTTTCTATTCAGCCTCGGCTTGGTGGACTACCCACTGCCAGTAGCCCAGGGCCGTGTCTCCGGCGACAGCCTCCGCCACCCAATCAGGCCTCGTGTAAAGCGGGTGATTTCCGAAAAATCCAATCTCGCTTATGAGGGCGTCTGTTGCCTCTCGCATACCCTGGTCGGAACTTTCGATCTTAATCTCATCGGTCGCCGGGGTGTGATGATCTTCGAATGCGATCGGTCGTTCTTCCATGTACCACTTCACGATGTGCAGTGGTATAGGTCCTCCCCAGCGGTCAACGCCGATATCCAGTATCTTACCGCCCGTGTCTGGGAGGTTGTTGTGGCAGTGCCCGTGGAGCATCCAGGCGCCTCGGGCGAGTTGGTTCCAGGACCTGATGGGGTAGTGACACAGCACGATGCGCTGCTTATGCTCTCCCCCGATGTCGATCTTGAGTTCGTGGTAGTCTTTGACCCACACCCACGCGTCATTCTTGGTTACCTCATCGCGATCGTGATTACCTTTGATGAGGTGTTTATGTCCAGCTAGGCGTCCCAGTATTCTAGAGATAGGATCGGCGCTTTTCTTCTTACCCCAAGACAAAGCAAAATCCCCGAGGTGGTAGACAAAGTCCTGGGGTCGCACCTGCGAGTTCCACCGATCAATGTAGGTCTCGGTCATAGCCTCCAGAGTCTCGTATCGCGGCCGCGTCTTGATGATGTTGCCGTGTAGAAAGTGGGTGTCTGAAGTGAAGAATATTCTTCGTTGATTACTCATGCGCCCCCTCCCACTTGTAGCGTTCGCCGAACTCTTTGAAGGCGTCGTTATACGCCTCAGACCCGGAGCGAGCGTCCCGGGCCATTCAGATATTTTTTCTTTTTGCATATTATTACTTTCCGTAAATGTGTTCTACGAATGGTCTGATGTTCGATTCTTGACTATACCAGGCGAGACCTAGCGCCCTAGCTAGTCCGTGTGTGACGGAGTTTCCGATCGCCTTTGTGATCTCCGTCTTGTTCTTTCCGGCCCACTTCATATCGACCGGGAACCCCATTGCTTTTTGAAGCTCCACATTAGTCAGCATGCGGTAGAAAAGGTCTATCCTGATAAGCCTCCCGTCGAGTTCTATAGCTGGGTAGACCAGGGCGTGCCCAGCCTTGGTTCGGCACGTCGGGAGCGGACGGTCGATGTCGGATCCTTCCGATCCCGAAGAATAGTAAACGTAGATGTAGGGCTTAGCATCCACGCGTCCGGTCTTGTGCAACTCCGCAATTAGGAACCTCAGGAAAGTGGACGCCCTTGAAATGTCCACCCCCTTGTGGGTGCAAGCCTTCATAAACCGATCGCGGAGTTCATCAAGTTCGAGCTCAATGCACGAAGCGTTCGCTTTCGTTACAAGCGTGCGCACAGGCGAGTCAACTCCGTAGCGCCCATGATTTTTACCTCCTCCCGTTTGATCGATAGCCATCATAAACGCCTCGGCGAGGGCCTGGTGGCTTCCTGAAGACGTTACGGTGGGTATCGGCTCACTAACTGGCTTGGCCACTCCAGTCCCTCGCAGATGGTCAACCAGGGGCTGCATGACGTAATGCGCCGGGTTCGACGTCACCGCGGTGAGAGGTCCGTCAACACTCTGCGCCGTCGACGCACCTTTTAGCTGTATGACAGCGGGTTCTACGAGCACCTCGTGGGATTTTGTAGTGAGTGTTTGCAGGGGCATATGGACGCTGCGAGTGTAGTCAACCTGGTGGCCGGCGTCCTTCGGAAGGATGTAGGCCTCAGGGGCCGCCAGCCCTCCAGCTCCATGAGAAGTTACCGTAGGTAGAGGCGCCTCTAGCGAATGCGTGCGAGGCTGCTGCGTGGGGCGCTCACCGAAGTTAGGCGACAGAAACTCCTTGAGCCCATACTTGACTAACCCGATCGCAAGGCGTCGGAACGTATTGTCGGCTAAGGGACGCTTCCTCGTAAATACGCTCTGACCTCGGTGCGACCAGTCAATGACGTGGTCACGCGCGCTAGGCCACGCCCACACCTTACCGGGGACTTCCCCGCCTTTGTCGTGCGTAGGGTCTGGCCAGACGGCGGTCTTTCCGCAGGCGTCTCGGACGGCCTGCACAAACAAACGTCTTCGGATTGTCGGGTCGCCGTAGTCGCACGATCGGAGGATGCGCCACTCCAGCGTGTATCCCTTTTCTGTGAGGGCAGACACCCACGCGGAGAAGTATTCCCCCGCGCGGCTTTTATCGGGGACCATGTAGGGCGCATACCCTAAGCCCTCCATACGGGAAGACCAGGAGGCTTCCGCCTCTCTAGGAGTCCGGCGACGGGCGTGTCCTTTTGGGAGGAGCCGAACCGGCTTGCTACTTTTAGCCCACATCAGCTCCCCCTTACCGCGGCGGACTTTCCGACGCTTCTGTAATGTAGGTCCCCACGAGAGCCACTCGGGGACGTTCTCTACGATAAGGCAATCTGGACGCACGTGGTCGACCCAGTCTAAAACGGAGTGGCCGTGCGAGCGCTCCTGCTCAGAGACGCAGGCAGCCCCCTTAGCTACGCTGAAATGCTGGCAGCTAGGAGACGCCCACATCAGAGAGCACCCGGGGGACGGTGGCGACACAGACTTCGGGTCCAGCTTGAAAAGGTCCTCGCGCATGTGCCTGTGCTCCGGGTGATTCGCGGTGTGGATGTCGATCGCGGCGTCCCAATGGTTCACGAACGTCCCGGCGACGTCCCTATTCAGGATTTTGTTAGCCTCTAGGAGGCCGCCACCGGAGCCGCCCGCTCCACAAAATAAATCCACAAGCGTGTCAGGAACGCCACTCCTTGGTTGGTCTAGTAATACTAAATTATCCGGAATCATATTTACAATGGTGTGATGGTTCTTAATTGGCGCGATATCGACGCACCGTGGTGTTTTAGGAAGGCGTCTCCTGCGGCTCTCCAGAATACCTCAAAGGATTTGTCGTCGCGAGGAAACGCCGGATCGTGGGGACTCACGCGTGCCCAGGCCTTGCGGGCGGACTCCTTAATGTATTCCTCGGCTGCAGATTTTTCCCAGAAGTAACCGTCGTAGTAAATCTCAACGTCGCCCATGTTGAGGCGCATCTCAGCTCGATAGACGCTCGCCGGTCGGGTTGCTGCGATCGAGTAATCCCGCAGGTATCCTGAAATGTCGGAGATGTCGATTTCGTGCGCGTCCTTACCGGAGACGGTGAAGAACTTACCCCTGTGGAGCCACATGTAGACGGAGGACCCAGCGAACTCAGCAACCCACTCCTGGCTGCCACCTTTGACGTCCGCAGGCCACTCCCCAGTGCTGACGCACATCGACACCACCCCTTGCACTTGCGCGGGGACCTTTCGGTCCGATCTGCCCGGGGCTATCTTAATGCCGAGCCGATCTCCCAGAGATAGCAGGGCGCTCTTGAGGTCGTGAACTACCCCGCTGCCGCCGTGCGTCTCCACCTCCTCGAGGCTGTCCGCGACGTCTTCATCGGAATCGAAGGCCTCTAAAACTCCGGAGTCCCAAAGTATGTAGGCCGCCGGCTCATCTCCGAAATCAAGTGTCATTCGGGAGTCCCCTCTTTTCACTATTTCCATATTCTTGCGGATCACGTTAAACAGGTAGTCCGGATTTAGCGCGGCGTTCAGTCAGCTGAGCATCTTCTTTGCTGCGCTCCCAGTCATGCCATTGGTCAGGGTATCCTCGCGCGTCGAAGACGGTGAGGGCGTAGTCGACTTCGGCGACCACCTTGGCAGCCTGCGTCGCTTTGTGCTCTTGGGGCGATCTGGCAAGTGCGTTCTTAGCTCGGGTTAGTCGAGACTTGAGGCGAGAATACTCGCGTTGTGATAATTGTTCGTTCATATTGATTATAGGTTTAATTGTCTTACTAGTCTGATTGGGTCGTCGATTTTTTAGGTAGGTAGGTGGGGAACTTTCGTCCCTAAGGGCGCTGCGCGTCTCTCACTCATAAGATAAGGGAGGGCCCGGGATTTCGATGACGCAGGAGTGGACTACCGCGGGAGGGTCTGACTCGTCCGCCCACCCATGCGGCGGGCCTCCCCCGAACAGGACCTCTTCTACGAAGTAACTCCAAGCGTCACGCTCTTCGTCCTCGTCGAGCTCCACGACGCACGTGTAATCGTCTTCATGAGGTAAGTGCCCACTCACCACGTAGTAGCGCGTCTTAATGGGGAACGCCTCGGGATTCACGACGAAAGGCGGCGGGGGAGTATCACCTTCGTGGTTACGCAAGTCGGACTCATACCGCGCGTGTCCTACTGCCGCCCTCGCAATCCCTAGGATTTCAGACACTCCGGTGGATCGGCTTAGGTGGATTACGTCGGTTAGTAAGTCCGTAATGCAAGCACGCAGCGTATCAACGCCTACCTCCCGGGCGTAGGCGCTCAGGAGTAGATTGGCGCGGGCGGCTCTCTTTTTTACGGTGACTCCGCCTACTTTCAGGTCTGGGTGGTATTCTATAATTCTACTCATTCGTTTATTTGGGGTAGTGTTCGTTCGTCGGCGTTTTTGAGAATCTCCCCGACGTCAAGCCATGCCGGCCGCACGGAATTGAGGAGGGCTTCGCGCGTCCCTGCGTCCATAGAGGAGTAGAAGTGCGTAATGGGTAGGTAGCGCGCCGACACCTGAAGGGGTGTCCAATACCCCAAGACGACGCGTCCCTCGTGCGACTCTATCGTTTCCTGCGCTCTCGAAAAAGGTATGGGATCTTGCAAACCCACGCGCGACTCGTATTCCGCCGCGACTTCGCGCAGAAGTAGGAAACTCGCGTCGTCGTCGACGTATCCATACAGCATGTTGGTATCAGCACTGACCCCATTGAACCAAAGCATCACGGGGTAGATTTTTCGCGGCAGTGTCAGCATCGGCATTACCTCCCTCACGTAGACCACAGCAGAGTGGTCAGGCAGGAGTGTGCCCACTTGGTGCTCGACCGAGACGACTTCGAAAAAGAACTTTTCCGGCGCGGACGGTCCTGCAATCGGGTGCAACGATACTCGCTGACCAACGGCGGGGACTTGGTGCATGTCGACTTTCTGTATGACCGTCTCTACGCCGCCCTCCCACTCGGATATGGTGACTTTAATCATGGTTTGCGATGCGCAGTGCTTGTTGGTGATAGTAAGACCCAGCACGAGCGACGCGATTGACGTGGTCCTCGGCGTCGGAGTCGCACCTGAAATGGGTGGCTTCGTCATCCCTCTCGATTTGCTTGCCGTCCTCGGAACTCATGATACACCAACCCTCCTCCAGCGCGAGGCCTTGATCGAAAGCGTCATCGTCTGGTGTATCCTCGCAAGATGTAAGGTGCATCGCTAGATCTAAGGTCCACCTCCGTCCCGTGCGGGGGTCGACGAATAAAATCACACCCGCGGGTAATTGCTCGCGGATTATCGGTTCGGTCGCTCCCGCCTCTCCAGCGAGGTGCGAGAGATAACCCGAAAAACTTATTTGGTCGATTTTCATATTTCTTTTGTGCTGGATTGTTCGAGAGTGACCCCCCGTAAATGGTCATGCTCATGCTGAAAGATTCGAGCAGATGCCCCGTGCAGGACAGCGCCTGATATTCTGTGACCTACCACGTTGGTCCAGCTTGCGACGATGCGGTAGGGACGCTTCACGTAGAACCGGCGGCCCGGCAAGGATAGGCACCCTTCAATCTCCTCGACCATCTCCGTCTTAGGGAGGGCCTCCCACGTCGGGTTTATGAAGAAATGAGCACTTGGCTTGCTCTGGGCCTTGTATTTGAAATTGGACCCCTTCACCACGAAGAAGAAATTCTCGCGCATACCTAACTGGTTAGCGGCGATACCGACGCCGCCGTGAATTGCGCAGATGATATCCAGCTGCTCGGCGTATAATTTCAGCGACGCGTGGGAGGATTTAATACCCGTGAAATCCTCATGGAGGAGGTTCCCTGGAGTTGATTTTGAGTGTAACTTTAAGATTTTCATATTTTTTCGTCGAAATAGAAAGGGTGCCGGGAGACTCGCTCCCGGCACCCTTGGTGTTTGTGTGGCCTGCGCCGTTTACCAGTCAGCCTGATACAAGGCAGACAGGTGCTCATTGATGGCCGTGACGTGCTCCGAAGCCGTTCGTCGTTCCTGCGTTTCGCGCATATCTTGAATATGCGAGGCGGCGGCGACGCCGGCCGCTAGGTGCGCGTCGTCGTCCAGATCTAGCTGGGCGATGAACGGTATCGTGAATCTGGACAAGACCTCTTCCTGATAATGAACGCTGCCCTGAAGAAGGTCGGCGAGAAACTCGTGCGCGTTCATAGCTGCCGCGCGAATACGGGAAGGTCCAACAATAGCCTCCAGCTGCGCTATGATGTCTGCTGCGTTGGGGTTGATCGATGTGGGAGTTTTCATGGTTGGTAATTATCGTTTGTTGAGTCGGGCCCATTCGGCGATAAGGGCTGCATCAGCGTCTGACGCCTTGGTGTTTCCGAAGTCCTGCTTAGGGAACAGTCGGCGTCCGATCTCTAGAGACGAGATCTTGGTCTGCTTCTTAACATCCTTACGCCTCGCGTCTAAGGCCTTCTTCTCTGCTGGCGTGGCCCCCTTGCTAGCTCGAGGGACAGATTTAGGAGGTGGGAGCATAACTTTCTGCCACGTCTTGGAGTCCACATACTCGAACTTAATTCCCAGAACCTCCATTACGACGTTCTGAGCCTCGTCGCACCGAACACTACTCTGGATAGCCTTCCACCCCATGTGCGGGCCGGTCGCAGGCCTCTCCAGCACCAATACCGCGTTACCGACGTAAGGTCGTAGAATCTCGGCAAACTTATGGGGCATGAGGCGCCTGATGGAGTCAGTCGACTTGGTGTAAGTCTGTCGCGGCTCCACGGGAGTCGGCCCGTAGAAGATCATGCGACCTCTAGAGTCGACGACCGCGATGGATCCGGACACGCCGTTGTCCACGCCGATGTAGTAATATTCTTCCATTTTATTATTATTTTTAACGCAAAAAGCGGCCCCCACTTGGAGAGCCGCCTTTGCTTGAATTTGATTATGAGCGAGTTTATCCGTTGGAGGATTCCTCGACCATGTGTCCGGTAGCGAGGATGCGGCTGAGCTGCGCCTTCTTCGTAAGATTTTCCCCTTCGGAGGGCCAAGTCTTTCCGAGAATGTCGGATTGCTCAGCGTTAGCGCTGGCCGACTTCTCAAAGACGGCGATTCCAGAGCGGACGGTGGCGCCAACGATGGCTTGAAAATCAGAGTCTGTCATGTCGTGAGGTTAGCAGGATGCGCGAACCAGGCAAGTCTATTTTTGAGTAGCCTCAGCCAGCCCTAACCTACCAGCGAGGACATCGCCGAGCTGATTCTTAGTCAGGCCTAGCAAGTTACGCACGGCGTCTTCCATTGCCGGGTTGATCACCGGTCGGGGGAGCTTTATACGACCCCAACTCTCGCCGCTTACGATGCGCTTATCGAAGAGTCCGCCGTCCACTGATCCCAAAGTCTTGAGGTCCACGAGTTCCCCGTTCTTTACTTCGATAGGATTGTGCGCGTCGAGGTCTTTGTCGGTAAAGGGTGCCAGGCGAAAGCGGCCCTTGCTGACCTCCCGGGGGTTTATGCCAGCCCCAGATAGAATCGCCTGGAATTTGTCCCACACGAAAGGAGACCCCGGTGCCTTCGTGGGCTTGCCGGATCTAAGGTCTCGCCAATACTGGTCATTGCGCTGCCCTCGAAGGGTGGAGTTCTCTCTCAGGAGTGCGTAAGCTCCAGACGACAGTGCCGCAAAGTTCTCCAGTCCGGAGAATCTCTTAGCTCCTGCGTTCTCACCGCCGCCGCGTGAAGGTTGCTCGTTCGCGTCGTAACTCCCGGAACCCCGCATACTCAACTTACCTGCGGAAGTGTGGTGAAGCTTGTTGATGAAGGCGTTACCGACGGTCACGGGGTTAGCCAAAAAGCGCTGCGACTCTGGGTCAAACACGCGCTCTTTTGAAGTGACACCGTGCTGGTCTTCGAGCTGGGAAATGTAATCGTTCCAAGACTGACCCTTCGGTAAGTAGGACGGGATCTTCAAAGGCTTACCAAGCAGCGCCGCGATTTTACCGAGGCGTATCTCGTGCTGCGACGCTGGGTTGGCCCTCGAAACCAAAGAGAGCGGGTTTAGGAGGGCGTCTAGAGGCTTCCCGTCCTCAGTGTGCGGCATCTGGGCGTCTGGTATAATGCGAGACACGGTCGACTTAGCGCCCTGCCGCAGGACCAGCTTGTCACCAACCTCCGTCGGCTTCACGTATCGCAGGACCACCTTGAGGCCGTTCTTGGTTTTTCGCGCGGAAACAACCTCTGCGGGTTGATGCCCGTCCCACGTCTGAGAAGCGTCACGCCTAGACTGACGCTGCGCCCGGTTAAGCTTGCCGACGTTCGCTCCAGCGCTGGACATAGTCCGGGGCATGGTGGCTAACATGACTGGGTCCCCGGGGTCCAGGATCGTGCCAGGCTTTACGAGTCCATCCTCATCGAAGTTGGTGAGCTTGTCCTTCGTAAACCTAGACGCGAAAAGTCCCCGGTAGTGGGTTAGCCCAGTCTTGAGGTTGTCCGAAAAGTCCTGCTTCATCACCTTGTAGTGCACCCCAGCCATGCGCTTGGCGAAGCTCTCCGAGATGGGGATGGCGTCGTCCATGCTAAAACCCTTCCAAGGAACGAGGCCGATGCGCGCGTTCAGTCCCATGTTCATGGTGCCGTTGTCGTCGGTGTAGCTAGACGCGGCGATCATCTGCCCAGGTTCGAAGCTGTCACCCTCCTTGAGAAGCACTCGAGAAGTGATGCCCGATTTTTGGTTGAACGAGAAATTGTTGTATAGGCCCAACTCTCCCGCCTCCCCGTCATCGTATTGCACCGACACGCTGTCAGGAGACACCGCGGTGATCCTACCAGCTCGCTTGGCGCGCTGAATTCCCATCTTTTCCCCGAGTATGTCATCGAAGCTCCGACCTTCTGGGTCGCTGGGGTCAAGGTTCTGCACGAGCGGTGCCTCCCCTCCCTCGATAGCATGAGCCTGGTTCGCGAATCTCCCTCCGTAAAACAAGCGGGGAGCCTGCACAGCGGACTGAAGCGGGATACTGTTGGTGTGCGTCCCATACTGACGAGACGGGTCTTCCAACTCGTAGTCGACATCTTCGTCGTCGTCGGGGATTTCCTCGAGTCTGTTGTTCCTTACTACGTGCATGTTATCGTGCGTAAAGGGACGACAAAGCTCGAAGCTGATCGGGAGAATTCATGACGTCGACGGCGGTCATCGCACTTCCCATCATACCTGGACCCCGGGGTAACGTGGAAGGCTGCGCCTTGGGAGCCATGGCGCCCGTGCGAAACAGCGTGTCGTATATCCAGTCTCCCATCTTCCCGTAAGAGGTCCGGTAGGCGCCCGGCGACGCGAATAACTTCGTAACCATCGGGCTATCGTTGACCCGCTGACCAGCGCCTGGCTTAAGAACCTTTATGCCTGGGGTTGGCGCGAGTCCTGGCGCGGGCGCGGCAGGACTCGCCGACTTGACGCGCTTGTGCAGCCTGTCTAGGCGCGAACTAGTCAGACGCTGGACAGCTGTCGCTTCGCCCCCTGACGCCTCAGCACTCAGCTCTCCCTTCTGCTTGGCTAGGTCGGCCTCGGCCTTCTGTCGCTCCATCTGGATCTTCAGGATCTCGTTTTCCTGCGTCTTTTTTCCGAGCTCCATTTGGAACTTCTGCTGTTGCTCCATTTGCGCCTGCTGAGACTGCTGCTCCATGGCGGCCGCCTGCTGCGCCCCCTGTTGCTGAGCTTCCGTAGCTGCCTGCTCGGCTTTCATGATCTGCGGATTAGCGCCCGTCGAAGGAGGCATGGAGTTGGCTGTTGCTTGGCGCATAGCAGGGTTCTGTCCCGGTATGGGAGGAGTGGGGACGCCGGTGTTCGGGGGAGGAGGGGGAGCCATTCCCGCCTTCTCGGCGTAGATCGTCTCGACGCCGTTTTTGAAGGACGCGACCTTGGAGAGTTGTTGGTGCTCTCGGTCAATGTCCAGGTCCTCCTCTTCCCTCTCGTTAGGGTTGTCGGGGTCCTCGGGTTTTCGGGTTTTTGTGCGGGCCTTGGTTTCCGAAAGCAAGCGTCGTCGAGTGTCGCGGCCGATGCGCCCGCGAAGTGCGTTGGACAGGTTGATCTCCTCAATAGGTATTTCCAGCTGAGTCTCGACGTCCCCCGGGTTCTTGGTTGGGAGGGTCACGCGGACTCTACCTTTACCGCTCTCGGCGATCGCCTTCTCCTGGTTA
>Ga0222646_100045_pt1 | contig 49859 bp, 52 predicted proteins | sample AntAcemetagen293_FD_179819 | JGI IMG/M metagenome (GOLD analysis project Ga0222646, IMG submission 179819) | Saline water microbial communities from Ace Lake, Antarctica - #293 | ecosystem: Environmental > Aquatic > Non-marine Saline and Alkaline > Saline | place: Antarctica: Ace Lake | collected... | reverse complement strand
TGTTAGTAGCAACTAAACCTATATCTGTAGCATCATTTGCAACTGAAGTTACATCTGCTGAAATACCTGCAACCGTTGTAACGTCTGCACTTATGCCTGATACTGTTGTGATGTTTGGTAAGTTTGTGGATATGAATTGTTTGTTTACTGCATCTGTGTTGTCTACTGGGTCTGCAACATTTTTTAATCTTTTACTTTGAGTGTCCCATTGAAAATCTGTATTTGATAATTTGATAACATCACCTGCGTCATCAATAGCTTCTTGTGACATAAAGAATGCTTGTTCACTATCTGTATCTAAATCATTTTCAGTAAGAACTGAACCTGCTGCGTAATCTGTTAATCTTGAAGTTTGGGAAGTCTTTCTACGAATTTCGATTGAACTCGCATTGACGGGTGCCGTGTCAAAAGTTAATGTGCTTCCTGCACCGTTTAAGGTATATGACGTTGTAGCGACACCATTGATAGTGACACTCAAATCTGCAGCATCTCTATATGAATATGATATAGAATAAGCAGTTGTAGCACCATTACCTGTATATCTTACAAATGAATTAGCCATTAATCTCCTTTTTTTAGCTTCTAATATGGGGTCTTATTATTGTCGGTTTTCAGGCAGTTCACCCGCTATTGCTCTTAAAAATTGCTGTAAACCTATTAAATTATAAAATGGCAATATTCCAATAGCTTTGTTTCCGTCTGATTGAGAAAATGTTCTCTCAGGATTGAAAGTACTTTGGGATACTGCTTTTATTGTTGGTATTAATTTTTGAAATATTAATGAATAAGTGGGGTTACCAGTAATAATATTAGTGTCTAAACCACTTGTTCTGTATCCAAATATAGGATTGTCTGTATACATTGAACCTAATAAATTGGCACCTACAGGAAGCAATGAAGCAAAAGCAGCTCTTTGAAATCCTGCTTTAGCGATTGTTTCTGGATTTAATCTTCTTTCATAAAATTCTTTTTGGTTTGGGTGAGCTAAACCTGCTAGTGAAACTTGTGCTGAAAACATTAAACTACCCCAAAGCATTGAGTTCATAAACTGGTCAAACACAATAGCGTCTCTCATTTTTAATCCATATAGGAATTGTTTAGCCCAGGAAGTGAACATGAAGCTTCTAAACTGATAAGCGATTTGTCCTAAGTGACCGTCTGCATTCATTCCAAATTCTTTTAAATATCCAAAATATGCTTTCTCACCTATATCTGCTTGTTGGACTGTTCTATGTGCTAATCTTCTCATAGCCATAATGTAGACTGCTCTAGTTTCATTAGACCATCTATCAAAATTAGTTTTTGAAATTCTTGTACCAAGCTCACCTTTAACCCATGATGTATGACTTTTAAATTCGTTAGAAATCTTTTCTAACATTGTAGGACTAATACCTAAATCATCCATCCTTGCTCTCATCTGGTCATCAGACATTCTATTTTTACCAAATCTAAGTTTAGCAAAAGGATGGCTTCCCTTACCTACAGCCCATTTACCAAATATATGAGTCATTTCAGATACAGTAACAATTTGCATTGCGGATGTACTTGCAAATTGTCCAGAGTAAGTATTTGTAAACCTGTTTAATTGGTCTAATCTATTTTCAGCAGTTGTTACTAAATCATCCGACATGTTGCTTCCAAAATCATCTAATCTATTTGTAACTTGCTGAATAATTGAGTGGTTACCAATACCACCAAGAGTGTAATCTATCTCTCTAATAAAATCATCTACACGTTCACCATTTTCTAAACGTTTCATCATACGTCTAACTTCAGGTACATTGTTTAATGTTGCTCTCCAACCAATTAAACCTGTAAGGTTTCCCATCTCAGACATGTTAGCAAAGCCTACTTGGTTCATCACTCTTGAATAATTTAATTTACGAATAAATCTACCTGCTGTAGGGCCTAAACCGCTTGGGTTTGGTGCAAGAGGCTGACCTTTGATATAACTATAAGCCATATCCATAGCGTCTAATTCATTATCCATTTGCCATTTTTTAAGTTTACCAGAATTAATAGTTGCAGCAGAATAATCGTCTACAATTTCTTGTCTCAATCTTGCAAAATCGCCTCTAGATTTTATACCTTTATAAGCAAGAGCCATATCCCCCATTGCACTGTTGGTATAATTCATAAATAAAGCTTCAGCATTGTTTTCTAATAAATCAGAAAAGTTTGTTCTACCGTCAGTATGTCCTTCATTAAATTTAATTCTTCTTTGTAAATAAGATGAGCTAGCACCTGTTGTTCCAGGAGGAACTTTAAACATTTTATTAATTAAATTGTCTATTTCTTCAGGTTTCATATCAGTATGGTCTTGCATTGTACGTCTAAAAGTTTCACGTTTTTGCATACTAGTCATGATAAAATCTAAATTAACACCACCTCTTTGAAAATTTGAACGTTGAACAATAGTTACTAGATTTTCTGCTATTGTCATTTTTTGAGCTGCTGTTAATGGTTTTTGTTTAGAGCCTTTAACCATTGTATCGTCCATAGCGTTTACTAAAAACGTTTTAAGATATTGAGGGCCTTTACTCGGGTCTGATAATATTTTTTGATATTTTTGTGGATTATGAACTCTTGTTAAATAATTAAAATTATCTACAATATTTTCAGCACCTTCTACGCCTGTAATTTTAAGCATTTGAAGCTGCTCATTTAATAAATTACTTTGAACTTTTGCCATTTTAGCAATTAATTCTTGACTTTCTTTACCTACATATCCTAATTCATTTAAAGCAATAGTTTCTCCACGTATTGCTCTACCTACTAAATCATTAAATTCTTTTCTTACTTTATTATTGTTTGCACTAGTCCATCCGTATCTGTTTAATTTCTTTTGTTCTATTAGCCATTTTTTTAAAAAATTTGTATGAGGAACATGATATAAAACCATCATTCTATCTACATTCATGTCTTTAACTTCCGAAGCAGTTACAGGTCTTGTGTAATTAGTTACACCTTTTTTTGGAGTAGAATCTCTAACTAAAATACTTCCCATTTTTCTCATTTTGTTACTCATGGTTGAAGCCATTGCTGCAAAGAAATCAAATCTTACTGCTCTTGCCCAAGTTTCTGGTGTCATATCAGAGTCACGTAGAATATTAAATTCTGCCATTCTACCTCTAACATATTCGTTAGCGGTTGCTTTATCTTCAAATACATTTTCAGGTATTGCGTCTTTCCAACTACATATTTTTCTTGCCATTATAAACATTTCCTTATTTCTACAGTTCCATCTTTATTAACTTGCATAATTAATTCGTCTGGTTTTCCTGTTTGGTTTTCAATCATTTTAATTTCAAATCTTCCATCTGGTCTTTTTGTTGTGTGTAACGCTAAATCATACTTAGGGTCATACCAATCAAACGTTTTTTCACCATTTGGTTTCAATGGATTTGGGTTATTAGGCCCAGGTACAAGGTCTGTGCTTCTGCTTTGATTATTTTTAATATTTAGTTCATCTACAATTTCTCTACTTAGAACCATGTTATCGTTTTGGGTTGAAGACACTTTTGATTTGTTATCTATTTTAATAACATAATTGTCATTCATGTTTCCTGATTTACTAGAAGTTTTATTAAACCCAAGTATAGTTCCTGTCCCACCTTTATTATCAATACGTATTGTATCCCCTTTATTAAATATTTTAGGAAGTGTGTTTTTTCCACCACCACCAGTAGGAGTAAATCCTCCATCATCTCTAATAAGTTTAGTGTCAGCCTCATCTGCTGCATCTTTAAAAGTTTTAGTAAACTTGTTTGATTTAATTTTAGGAGTTCTTATTCCAAATAAACTTCCAAGAAATGCACCTGCTAAAACACCGTGCATAACATCATCTATATCATAGTCAGGTCTTTGTGTTGCTAAATAGCTTTCAATACCTCCAATAGAAACTGCACCTGCAAATCCTTTTCTTAACATTCTGTAGGCTCTTACAGATTTTTGTATAGCTATAACTGGAGCTAATATTCCATCTGTTGCCATAATTGCTGCCCAAGCAGCAGGGTCAGTAAAAGCAGCCATTAATCTTAACATGGTTCCTTTTGCTCTTCCTTGTGAATATATTTTATCTTCAAGTTCTAAATGTGATAAAAGTTGTTGTCTAATTTGTTGAGCATGTGCATCACTGTGAGCGTGTGCAAACTCATCTCTAAAATCATCAGGTAAATCTAAAGCTAACGCATCTAGTTTTTCTTGAGTTAATTGAAAACTTGAATCTGGTGCTAGTTTTTCAGCATTAAATTGTTTGTAAAGATTAGCTTCTATCCATTCAGATTCATACGCACCTGATGTAGCAGCACCTAAAGTAAATTTCTTTTTTAAATCTTGTTGTCTTTTAAACTGTACGTCATTGATTGCATCTAAATCTTCTTGGTCATAAGGTTGTTTAAAATCTAAATTCCATAACTGTGGTTCTTCAATATTATTTATAAAATCATTAGCTGATTGCATGTCGTAGTTTTCTTGCGCTTTATCAGCTTCATCATTTATTTGATTACGTCTTCTATCCATTAGTCCTTGCACTAAAGGTAATTGTAATTCTGGAACTTGAAAATTAGTTTGTAGTTCACCTAGGGTTTGACTTGCAAATTCACCAAAAGTATTATTTTCAATGTTGTCTGGGATTTTTTGTACTACGTCTGATGTATTTTGAATAACATTGTCAACCACACTCTGAGCTTCCAGGCTTATTAAAGGTTCAGTTTTTTTTAGCGACTCGCTGTGCATGCCTGACATAGTGTTGACTATAAAAGGGCCACCATTATTATAATTATAAGTAACAGCAGTTTGTTTTCCTTCTTCTATAGAATTTCCTGTTGTAAAATTAGTTATCTGATTAAATCCTAAAACTTCAGCAGCCTCATTGTATTTACTAACTCTTCTGTTAATTAAACCAGTCATGACACCATTTGTGCCTGTTTTAGGGTCGTTGGCAGAGATAATATCTAAAGTATTTTTTAATGCATTTTCATAGTTTCCACTAATTAAATCTCCTTTAAATCCATCAAATAATTTTCCAGAATTATAATATTGGTCTGAAGCAACAATTTTCATTTGGTCTGGTAAATTATTCCAGGTCTCTTCACCCATGTCTTTTTTCATTTCACCAATGTTATAAATAACAATTTGTCTTGCTAAATCTCTATCTGACATTTCATCAGCATTAAGATTACTAAAAATTAAAGCTTTTTTTAAACCTTCTGCTATAGTTGTAATTCCATAACCTCTAGTACTTCCCCCACCTTCTAAAGCAACGGCTCTTCCTTCTGTACCTTCATCTTTAGCTATACCTTCTAAAATTTTATTTATTAATTCTTCGTTCATTTTTTATTTACCTTTGTCTGTTCAATTAATAAAAGATTTTTTTGGTTAACTGCATTTTCATTTAATATTTTAAAATCTTTATCTTTTTTCATTAGCTCATCAATAGAACCATCTGTAAAATCTCCTGTTGAAATAATTACAAAATCTCCGTTAGGTGTTAAAACTGGTAATTGAGAACCTTTATCTGTTAATACTAACAAGCCACTTTTAAAAGGACGTACTACCAAGTCTTCTGCGTAGTATTTTAAATCACCTTTTCTATCTGCAACCAAAGGAATATCACCTTCATTAAACCAACCTTCTAATTTTCCATCTTCTTTGTATTTTTGCATCCAAACATTTTCAAATTTCTTTGCAATTAATTGACTTTTCTCTGTTAAAATTTTTGAGTCAGTCAAAGGAAAAGATGAGTTATTTACAAGAACACCATCTACTAAAGTGTGTCTCGACACTACTTCGTTAATTCCAAATTTAATAGCGTCTTCTTTTTTCATACCTGCTGACATCATTGTAGATGCTGTCATGGTTGCTCTCTGTTGTACTAAAGACATGTCAACATCATCCCAATCAAACCCAGGATTATCTCTTGTTATTGCTTTAGCCCAGTCAGGCATATCTTCTTTATTTGTAAATATCATGCCCTCAAACCATGGAATACCTTCATCAAACCATTTATCAAACTTACCTTTAACATCATCATAGATGTCTGACTTAGTAACTTTAAGGTCTGCGTATGCAAGAGTAGGATTGTTGATAGCTTCATAAGCTTTCATGATTGCTCTTTCTTCACCCATGTTCGTATTTCGAGTAAGATTGTTTACAATTTCATAAAAAGAAGAGGCGTCTGTTGAAGCATATTTTGTAGGAACATTCTCTCCGTAGATAGTTCTTAACTGTTGGTATCTTTTAAAACCTCTTTGAAAAATATCAATTCCATCGGGGTCAAGCGTGTCATTATTTCCTACTGATTTAATAACATTAATAGAATCATAACCCATTGTAATTTCATTTTTCCAAGTAGGGTGTTGAATACCATTAGCGTCTAGCATTTTTTGTGTTATTTGAAATTTTGTAAATTCAGCTAAATCTTTTGGAACGTCCCCATTAGCAACCATTTTATTTATATGAGGTTCTACTAAAGTTTTTTCCCAAGTAACAATAGCATTGCTCATATCCTCTGTGCTTAATCCAATTTTAATATTACCGCTTGAATCTGTATAAGTTGTTTCATCTTTTTTATAAGCATGTCCTTTAGAAATTAAATCAACAGCAATAGCTAATTTACTAGAAGTAGCTACTTTGCCTTTAATAGATTTAATAATATCTGTTGCTTGTTCCTGTGTTTGGGGAGTTCTCAGATAAGAAGGAAGTTTACCATCTGTACCTCTGTTCATTGTAAGATATGTTACAATATCAGTAAACTCTTGAGGGTCATTTATTAGACCTGTTGATTGTAAATCTACTCTTTGTTCAAAATAATTTAAAACTTGTTTGTTCCATTCATCTTTATTAATAAATTTTTCACCAACAACTTTATCTTTTCTTAATTGTTCTAAATCTTTAGTTCTAGTAGAAGAATGATAAACAGACTCACCCTGAGTTTCCATTGAATCAGTTTGGTTGTTTTTTGTTTTTTTAAGATTACTGTTGTCTACCCAGGCTCCACCTTGTTCCCAAGCTTTTGCTATAATTTGAAAAGATGCTGCGTTGGTAGCTCTATTTAATTGTAAACCTTTTGCTACAGATACTTTTGAGTCTAACTCTAATCTCATTTTATTTAAAGACTCTGTGTATGAACGGTTATAAGATTTTGATTGATTGTCTAAATTTCTTAAAGGACTTCCTTCAGCTGTTTGAAGTAGTTTATCAACATTAAGATTAGCCATGGAATCACTATTTTCATCACCACCAGTTATATCTGCTACTTGTAAATTTATATTATTAAAATCTTCAATAGCGTGTGATAAACCAAAATTAGAATCAACAATAGCTCTTGTGTAGTAACCTTTTAGATTGGCAACTCTAGGGTCACCTTTATCAATAAGTTTTTTAATTTCTTCTGGGTCTGAGATGCCTTGAGTTTTTAATGTATCAAAAACTAGTTGAGCGTCATTCTGTTGTTCATCTTTATAATTAGCTGTAAATTTATCAAATGATTTATTAAAACCTTTTAAAGATTCTGCTATTTGAGACAGTTCATTAGTTGGTGATGTTCTTTTGCTACCTACTGATGTTCTTTGATAACCAACTGATTTAACCTGTGATTTATATGCCATTATGGTGCTACTACCTTTCCACTATCTTTTTTGAAATATTTTCTATTTGAATTGCTTCCATAGTCTGCACCTGCACTTGCAATATCAATAGCTAACGCCATTTGACTTGGGTGCTGTGGTATAGGAAGATTGTTAATTGTATTTGCGTAAGCTGAATATGCTTCATTTTCTTGCCTGTTAAACGCTAACATGTCTTGATTAAATGCTCTGTCTACACTCGCAAACTCTGCGTCACTGTCTGTGCCAACATCTTTATAAATAGCAGTAGCGTTGCCTACATTTAAATTAAGTTGTTTAGACATCTTAGCAATATTTTCTCTTTTAATTGCAAATTTCTCTGCTGATTTTTCTCTTGCTGCTTCAATTTTATTATTATCTATTGCACCATAGTCATCAAATAAAGCAGAACTTGCGGCACCTTTAGCATGAAAATTTGAACGCGCAGTATCGTTTGCTGTTTGTTGTTTAGCATTGTGAGATTGAACAGCACTGAAAACTGTCAATGCCATTTTAGCTTCTGGTGAACACATATTATTTTATTTCCTTTATCATTAAGTTAAATGGTTTTTTTTCATAACCGTAGTTAACGGTTTCAATTAAGTTAAAGCCTAAAAACTTTAACCATTTGTTGCCAACGTTGTTTCGAACATCAACATAATTGTATAAATATTTATAATCCTGTCCCATTTCTGTTACCCATTTAGGACATTCTCTTAAAAACTGTATTGTATGGTTTATTAATTCTGGACTAGATAATAACCAAGCCACACCATAGTCTTTACTATGACTAGGCACCACTCCAAACATTCCAATGACACCTTCTTGTTCCGTCCCTATTATAGAATATGTCTTATGGTTTAATTGTTGAAACGGATAAGTTAAAGCTTGTAATGGTAATGCATTATGTGAAGCTTTAATCTCATCTAAATCTTCTTGTCTAACCTTTGGGGCCAACTCGTGAGCATCCTCAGATTTAGAAACTCTGACGTACTTCTCCATTAAGCTCTTTGTGAACGCCTGTGGTAAAAGCCTTCTAATTCTGCTGAAACAAAATGCACTGGTAAATGTGAGTCTGATTTAAGTGTGCATGTATAGTGTGTGTTTCTAGACTGAATAGGAATATTATAAGTACCACTTGTTATGTTAGGCTGTCCAATAATTGCACTTGCACTATTGATAACTGTTCCATTAAATTCATAAGTAACATTGTTTCTACCTTCTTGAGTTACGACTGCTTGGAAGAAACCACTATTTTGATAATCGACTGAAACTTGTCTAATCTGATAACGCCCTGATGTTACTGAAATTGTACCACTACCTCCATCTTCTCTTACATAAGGAGTAGAAAATTTATACTCAGATAAATATGTTGAACCAAATATTGCTGAAGTATGATTACCTTTAATTTTTTGTGTTGTTCCAGAACTTGAACTATCTATTGATAAATTTGAACCATTTGTTGCGTCAACTGCTTTTAATGTTTGGTTTAGCAAATACGGAAGTGTGAATGTTGTTAAATCTGTAGATGAGCTGTATGTTCCTGATAGTGTAGCTGTTCTAAAATCAACGTGAATGTTGTGAGATAAACCAGAGAAATCTGGGTTACGTAAATCTATTTTTAATAATTTTGTATTAGTGTTTTCATTAACTAAAACATACAAATAACTGTCATAAGCTTCTGCTGATAGAATCTGACAATTTGATAAACTCCATGTACTCCAGGCTGATTGAACTTTCTTATTAGAATCCCAGAAATATTTATAGATATTTAATGTACTTGCGTTTGTAGCGGTTACAGCACTGGCAGGCGTGTACGCAGTGTTATTAGTGCCATCTAAAGTATCGTGACACAGTACTACCATTGTATCTTCAATATTGTTTGATACAATTTTGTATGCGTTTCCAGGTATTAAAGAACTAACACCTATTGTTACATCAATTCCATCATTTGTTAATGTATCATCATCTGCAAAATATTCTGTTACTGCTGTTTTATCATTTCTATTCTGTGCAAAGTAAACATATTTACCTGCTGAAACTGGAGAAACTTTAGTTGCATGTGCAAATGTACTTGTTTTAGTTAACACTGCTGTAGTAGGTGTTACTGAGTCTCCTGAACTTTCTAATATATACTGTGCTTCTGCTGAAAATAATAAAAGTTGTTCATTGAAATCTATAGAATTATAAAGTTTATTTACTGTTGTTCCTGCTGCTGCAATATCAATAGGGTCAGTGTCTAAAACATCTGTACCTGTTGTTGCGTAGAAATTATAGTAAGAAGCATTTTCAGATAGAACAAGATTTTGGTCTGAAATTATACCTAATCTGTTTTGAAAAAATGTTAAGTTAGAAACTTTCTTACCTACAAAACTTGGAGCAGAGTTAGTAGTTTCATCACCACTTGCTCTGTTTGTATATGTTTGTTCTGTAAAACTAAAAGTGTTATTATTGTTATTAATTAATGCAAAAGGCATTGTGGCGTTATCTAAACCTAGTTTAACTCCTGGGCCAACACACTCACTCCATACTCCATTTGCTTTAAACTCTACATAGTAATCTGAAAGTGTATCCCCTTCTTCTCCAGTGATTTGAATAATCATTCCTGGTTTTGCGTCATAAGGTAATTTTGTAAAATCTTGTATAGAATCTTTAACTGCGTACATAGCTTGGTTACCAAAACCGTCTGTAGTTTGTACTGTGAATGTACCACTACTACATGTTCCGTAAATCGTGTTACCATATTGAGTATGCGTAAACGTTCCAGTAATTTCAGAATAATTTGCTAACCCTTGTGTTGTACTTAAAGTTGCACCAGTGTCAGTTCTTATAGTTTTAAATCCAATACCGTCTGCAGTGCCAGACCAATGTGATGAAGCTGTTCCATATAATAATATGTGTGCAATTTTTTCTGTATCTCTAAACCCACTATCAGTTGAAGCATCATTACCTGTTGGCATTTGAAATAGAACTTCTATCGGATATGACCAAGTCGAATGATTTAAAGTAACACTATATTGTCTTCCGTACTGGGAACTTACAACATAAGAAATATATTCTTGAACTTTAACTGCTGTAGTTGTTGAATTTTCAGTTATAGTTTTTGTTTTATTTGCGACAAATGTATAGTCTGCAATATTAGCAAATGCTAAATCGTTAATAGGAGTTGTCGTGGCTAAATAACTAGCACCACCAGTGCCTATAGTAACAGTTTTTTCAACACCCTCTAAATCAAAAACTTTAACAGTACCATTTGTAAACACCGCTACATATTGGTTGGCACTATCTCTATTAATCCAATGTACTGCTGCATTATTTGGAAACGCTGTTGAGGAAAGTAGATTAGCGACAAATTCTGTTGGAGGTCTTTTAGTTAATCCTTCAATAATATTAGATGAGAAATTAGTCTGTGTTTCTGCCTGTCCTACATTACGTTGAACAGCATTTTGTTGACTAATACCATTAATAAGATTGGGGATTGAGGTTGAGATTAGTCCCATAAATTAGTTTCTGCTTGACCTTCTAGGCCCTCTATTAGCAATGTAACTAGTAGCATAATCATCATTAATCATGTTAGCGTCCATTGCTCTGGAGTCTGCTTGTTCAAAAGCCATATGAGCTTCTTGTTCATCTAATTGTGCTAGTTTAATTAATTCTGTTGCGCCTACATATCTTGCTGCAAATCTTCTTGCAGCTTTAACTACAATGTATCTTCTTGCATACTCAGGTGTGTGTTCAAACTGTTGTACTAATACTTTGTCCACCATAGGGTCATAAGTAAAAACATCTGTTTTGTTTTTTAAATCGTATAAGTATTGGTTTCTAGTAGTGTATTGATAAACATATTGATAAGGAGCCGAAGCTTCTACTTGAACACAGTTGACTTCTAAAGGTACTTTATTAGCTGTATCTCTTGAAGCTGTTATATTTAATTCTCTATTAAAGAACCATCCTTGTGACTGTACACTCATAGAAGTTTCATCTAAAATATTTTTAGCGACTGCAACGTCTGTACCAATGTTTCCAGTTATACTTGATACTGGGCTTTCACCGATAAAACTTAGCATTGTGTTTATTGCTTGTAATTCAGTTGTTGTAGATATTTGTGTAGTCATAGTTTTTATAAATTTTTGATTAAGTCGAGGGGGAAGTACCTCTCGGCAGTGTCCCCCTCTTTAAGTAACGTAAAATTAATTACGCTTCGTCAATTACTATTGCTGCCTCAGGCCTTAAAACTCCGTGACCCATTGCATATTTAGCAACCATTAATGTTCCTTGTCTTCTAACATCGTATTCCATTTCAGTTTGCAAATCTAAAAGTTTTACAGTTCCAACGGCTGTTGGGTGTGAAACTAAACAAACTGCATTTGTCATGTTTACTAGTTGTGGGAAAGAACCACCTTGTGTTGCAGAACCTTTACCAGGTACTGTTGTAACATTTGAAGCAACAAATTGAGGAGTAGGTACTAATTCTATTCCTGCAATTTTCATTACTCTACCAGACGCAAGTCCACCATTAGCACCACCTGTGAAGTCAACGTTGACTGCATTAGTAGCGTTTGCTAATTTGTAGTATTCTTCTAGTCTGATAAATGCTTTTCTACCTTCTCTTGGAACGTAGTTAGCATCCAGTTGTTTAGCTGCATCAAACAATGAATCAATCATTGCATTTGCTGCTGTTGCTGCTGTTGCTGACGCAATTGAAGCATTAGTAATAGTAGTACCTGTAGGGTAACTAGTATCACCAACGTTCGCTGTCGCAGTTTTAGCCGCTATACCTATTGTTTGAAGTACATGCGTGTCTTTTTGGAAAGCCAAAGCTCTTCCAATTTCTGAACTGTATGCACTTCTAACCGACCAATGATTCTTAGCTTCTTCTAGATTGCTTAAAAATACATGGGAGATTAATAGGTCGTTTATTGTTATTACTTTTTCGTTGTGGTTTACATCGGAACCAGTAATTTCGGCACCTGGCACGTGATATTCTGCAGAAATTCTGCCCATCACGGGGAAGGTACTTGACTTACCGCTTGCAATGCTTCTAACTTGTTCTTGGCCCGCTGTTACTGATGCTCTTTCGAATGAAGTAAGTACTTCACCAGAAAAAACTTTCAGGAACAATGCGTCTTCTGAACCAGAAGCATTAACTTTTCCAATGGAAACAGGTGTTGCTGTCATATTATTGTTTCCTTTGTTTAAGTGTTATTGTTTAAGAAAGCCTTCACATTCAGTTTTCATAATCAAGATTGTCTCCCCTCGGGAAGGTCTCTTTTGTTGACTTGATTGTGTTAGCAGTTGCCACCTAGTTAGGTTGCACAACTATTTTATAATCTGCTGTTTTTTAGTTTCGCTTGAACGTCCCCTCTATAGGCTTCGTCTTTTGAATATCTATCATCATTCATTGCAGCAGTGACTTCGGCCCAAGACCTGTATCCCATTGCGTTGGCTGAGTTAGATTTATTTGCAGATTGTAATGAAGGGTCGTCTCCTACATTATTCTTGAAACGTGCATTAAGACCTTGGATTGCCAAACGTGTAGCTTCCATATCTTTTCCATTAACAGTTTTGTTAAAAGAATTTATTTCTGCTTCGTTTAAATTATCTGCAGCCCAAGACATCATATTATTATAAGGCTCTGCACCACCTACTTCTTGTTTTAAAGCATTAGAAGTTTGTGTTGCGATTGCTTCTTGGCCTTTAATAAAAGCGTCAACGTAATCTTTAGGTATGCCTGCTTTTTCTAAAGCCGCATAAGATTTTTCGTTTAATTCTCCACCTTCATTATACTCTTCTTGTAACGTATTTAAATTAAGCCCTGCGTCTTTAACAGCTTTTTCTGCATCTTTGTTAATAGATAAATCATCTTTTTCTATTTTATCTGTAGTAGGCTTAGTTTCATTAGTCTTGCCATTATCTGGCTCTCCTAGTTTACTTTCCAATTCACCATAAGCTTTCGCTAAGTCTTGAGCGGATTGAAATTTTTCAGGCAACCATTCAGGTCTCTCAGTTTGACCTGGAGCGTCTGTTTTTAAGGTTGGTTTAGGTTCTTCTATTTCTGTGGGTTGTATAGTAACCCTTTCTAGTTCTGCCATTGTTTTATCCTTGCGGTTTTGTCATGTTGTCTGCAACTTTAGGAGCCACATCTTGAGCGGTATCCTGCATTTGTTGCATTTGTTGTTGTTGTATTGCAGCTTCTTGTTCAGCTTGTAATTGTTCTTGAGATTTTAATAATCCCTCAGTGTCAATGCCAAGTCCTGTAGCTAGTCTAGTAATTAAATCTTGTGGATTTATTAGTTGAACTATTTGAGGATTGATTTGTGCAAGCTGACCTATCTCTGCTACAAACTCTCTTAATTTTTGTAAGTCATTACCACGTCCAAGTGCTTCTACACCTGTAATGATTGTAGGTCTTACTGAGCCTTTAGGTAGTTTAGGAATTTCATTTTGACTTCCCATCCTATCCATTAGTAATTGCACTAGAGGTAATTGTAATTCTTGAGATAATAAAGAATATATACCACCCATTGCAGTTTCTAATTCGTTTGCCATGTATCTAATCTCTTGAGCAGTTACACGTTCAGCCTGTCTTTGTATGGCTGTATTTAATAAAAATGCATAAGCTAATCTTTCTTCTAATCTTGAGATAGCTTTCTCTACAGTTTGTAAATCATAAAATTTGTTTGCCTGTAACACTGATACATCATCCCCACTTCCAGATATAATGTCACCATTACGTGCTGTAGCTATATCTCTTTTCTTAGTAGTTGAGTTTGGTCTTACCATGAAAATCATTTTTGCACTGGCAGCAGAAGACTCGACTAAAGATTGTGATAATCCTTCAAGAGATTTTAAATCTCCAATGTACTCTTCAACGTAACTACGTCCATAATCCTCACCGTCCACTCTAACCATTCTTAAAGCTAACCAAGGTAATTTATCTGAATTGTATGTACCAATAGATGAAGGGATTTTAATTCCTTTTGTTTCTTGGCATACATAAAATTTACCATCGTCAAGCCTATAAACATGTGTGTATAAATCAACGTTAGTTTCTGAATTTATTTTTTCTTTAGACATCATTGATAGAACTTGTTCTCTAACTTCATTGTCTAAAGCTAAAATAGAAACACTTTCTTTAATAACTATTTCTAATAAATTACCTTCACCGTCTCTTTTACATACATATTGATTTAAACCATAAACTCTCATGTTACCTTTTTTAGGTATATGAGCTAAAGCATTTCCGCCTACAATAAGATGTTTAATTAATTCAAATGTCGGAACACGTAATGCTAGTGTTTCAATTTTACCCATCACTTCACGTTCAATTTGAGATAAAGCTTTTTCTACTGAAGTTTTTAATTCTGGTTGTTGGTCTATTTGTTCTTTAGCTTTGCCTTGTATCGCTAGTCTAAAGAAAGGTTGGTTTGGTGGGAGTAATAAAAGGAGTAGTTTTGAGGCAAGATTGTTAACGCCTCTACTACCTACTGATTGGAAGGGACTATAAAAGTTACTTGAATGTGTTTGATAATTTTCAGGAATTAATGTTGGGATAGTTAACTCACTACACTCACGAGCTCTATCGAGGTAATGATTTTTAGTTTCGCTTAAAGATTCGTATCGGCTTTCCGCTGTATCTTGAACGTTCATACCAATGTCGTTTTTAGACATTTATTATGGTGTTACGCTAGTACTAGTATTTGCGATATTTAAATCTGTTTGCATTGCAGCAGTACCCTTTTTAGATTTCTTTTTCTTAGCAATCTCTAAAGAATCTTCAGAAGCCAATTCAATAGTAGGCGCAAGTTCATCACCTGATGACATTGCATTTCTAACTGGGGTAATTGTTTCTTGCTGTTGTACTTCAGGCGGTTTTCCCATACACATAGTTGTTTCCTTTTGTTAATAGTCTGTTGTTATATTTAAACCAGATGATTGACTTGATATTGTGTTTTTTACTTTTTTTGTTGCAATCACAGGTGTCTTGTCAATTTCTACTGGAGAAGCTTTAGGGTCTAAAATGTTTCCATTATTAAAATCTATCGTAGGGTCTTTCCTCACCATTTGTTGAGGGGCTTGCATAGCTTTTCCCATACACATAATTAATCTTCTCCTAATAAATTGTTTTCACTTCTTTGTTTTAAATCTGTAAGCCAATTAACCACACTTCTTTGCCCTGCTTTAAACCAGACAGTTTTCTCATTGTCTTTTAACTCAGGTGCTTTTTCTGGATAAATCTTATCTAAAACTTTAATAAGCTCTTCCACAGTATAAGGTAATTGAATATCTTTTAAGTCGTCCATAGTGTTTTCCTTCTAATACGGGGTCTAATTATGACCATAAGTCCCCTGTTAAGTTTCCTTTTCCATACTCTGTTGCTCTGTTTTCAAAGAAATTAGTATGTTCTACGCCATTTAACACCCAATCTAGCCAAGGTAAGGGGTTTGTTTTTTGATTATAATTAGGTTTTAAGCCTAGTTGTAACAGTCTTCTGTCAGCAATATGCCTAATATATAATTTAACATCATCAGCTTTAAGGCCCTGAACTTCTCCTAAGTTAAAAGCTAAATCTATAAATTTATCTTCAAGTTCAACCATGTCTCTACAAGTTTGGTAAAGAGTGCCTTTAAAATCATCATTCCAAACATTTTTATTTTCATCAATTAATGTATGAAATAGTTTTATCATGTTCTCTACGTGGTGACTTTCGTCTCGAATAGACCAGGTAACTATTTGGCACATGCCTTTCATTTTGCCGAAGCGTTGAAAGTTAAGCAGCATTATAAAAGAAGCAAACAACTGTAGGCCCTCACCAAATGCAGAAAAGACAGCTAACTCACGGGCCATCCCTTCGATACCTGTACCTTTATCTTTAAATAAATAGGTATGTTTATTAGACATTGCTTTGTATTCTTGAAAAGCTTGGTACTCACTATCGTGTAAGCCTATGGTATCATTAAGTAATGAATAAGAATGGACGTGGTTTGCTTCACTAGTTGCAATTGCAGACAACATCATCCTAACTTCAGGTGCTTTAAACTTTGGAATATAGTTATCAAGATAAGCTTGTGCTATATCCACATCCCCTTGAGTAAAAAATTTTAATATTTGGGAGATAAGGTTTTTTTCTTTAGTACTTAATCTTTCATTCCAGTCTCTAACATCTTCCGCTAAAGGAACTTCACTAGGTAACCAGTGCATTTTTTGTTGTATATCATAAGCTTCAAAAGCCCATGGATAATCAAATGGTTTGTAGTGTGTTCTTCCTTTTAATAAACTCATATTCCCCTCATCAATTCTATAAATTCTATAATTAATATTAATCCTAATTCTACGGCTAGCACTGTGTGGTACACATGCCAGAGTACTCCCAATGTCTTAGGACGCTTAAAATTTTTAGCCCGTTTTTTGCGGGGTTTCGTTTCTGTGTTTTCAAATAGTCCACTGTATGTCATGTTCTGCCTTGTCTGTTGTATTTCTTGTTATGTTGTAATTTAGTTTTCTTGTTAGGACTTTTTGAATGTACCCCTATTCTTTTTTTAGGTTTTTCCCTTAGTACAAATTGTTTAAAGTTTTGTTTTGCCATAATTATTCACAAGCAAGACAATTAGAATCACCATCTGGTCTTACAATCCTCTCTATTTTTGTTGATATTATTTCTGCTCTTTTGATTGCTTCTGAACGACAATAGTAAAGAGTCTTAATACCTTTCTGCCAAGCAGTTAGGTGTAATAAATGTAAATCTTTAATGTTAACATCCGAAGGTACAAATATATTCAGACTTTGTGATTGACAAATGTACTTTTGCCTATCTGCAGCTAAGTCTATAATCCAACGTTGGTCTATTTCTATAGCTGTTGCAAATACATCTTTTTCCCAATCATTTAATTGTTCTAAATGTCTTACTGAACCTCTGTTAGCAATAATGCTTTTCCAAGTTGCATCTGTGTTTATTTCTTTTTCTTTTAAAAGCTTTTCTAAAAACTTATTACGCATGAAGTGAGTACCACTCATAGTTTTTTGAGTGTAAGCATTAGCACGTAAAGGTTCTATTGATGGACTTGTTCCTCCACAAATAATACTACTACTTGCGTTAGGGGCCACAGCCAATATATGAGCAAATCTTAAACCAGTGCCTACCATGTCAGGAGCCTCACCTCTTTCTTCTGCAAGAACTTTAGAAGTCTCTAAAGCTTCTTCCTTAATTTTCGCAAAAATTGTTCTGTTAATTCCTTTAGCTATAGCGCTCGCAAAAGGTATACTTTTACTTTGTAGATAAGAGTGAAAACCCATTGCACCAAGTCCAATACTACGCTCACGCATAGCAGAATACTTAGCCCTACTAAGGCTGTCAGGAGAATTATTAATAAAATACTCCAATACATTATCAAGGAACCTAACCACGTCAGGTATAAATTTAGAGTCATCTTTCCATTCATCATATTTTTCTAAGTTAAGAGAAGACAAACAACACACTGCTGTACGTTCTTCACTGGTTGCTAATGTTATTTCACTACATAAATTTGAGTGATGAACTTTTAATCCAAGTTTCTTTTGACTGAGTGGCAAATGCTTTTGTATTGTGTCAATAAAAGAGAGGTAAGGCTCACCAGTGGCAACCCTAGTCTCAAGAATTTTTTGCCACAATCGTTTAGCGGAGACTGTTCTAACAGTTTTGTCTGTATGGGGGTCAATAAGTTCCCAATCATCGTTAGCACTAGGATTAATAGTACACTGATTGATAATAGACATAAATTTATCAGAAATATTAATCCCGTGGTGCAGATTAAGACACTTCCTGTGAATGTCACCACCACTAGGTTTACGTAACTCCAGAAATTCTTCAATTTCGGGATGAGATATATCTTGGTATGTTGCATAACTTCCTCTTCTAGTTTTTCCTTGAGAGAATGCTAACATTTCACTATCCACTACATGCATAAAAGGTATTGTCCCTGATGATTGTGAGCCACCTGATGTACCAGTACCATCACTTCTTATATGGCCCCAATATCCTCCGATACCTCCGCCAACAGACGCTAAGTATGCATTTTCTGTGTAATGATTTGTTAAACCTTCTCTACTGTCAGCGACATAATTAAGAAAGCAAGAAATTGGCATTCCTTTTTTAGTACCGCCATTAGTTAATATAGGTGTAGAAAACATAAACCATAACTTAGACACATAATTATAAATTCTTTCAGCCATTTCAGAATCATCAGAAAATACTTTTGCAACTCTATAGAAAGCTTCTTGAGGGCTTTGCTCTTTGTCAGTCAAGTAACGGTCTTTTAATATTCTGAGTCCTGCCTCTGTTAAATATGTGTCTCTGCTATAATCCATGTTTTCCCTATTTAGTTTTTTTAAGTTGTTTATTAATAATAAAATCTATGTACTGTTTGGCTTTCAGTAAATCCTGGACACCGTTTTTCTTAGTGTGTCTAAGTAGATACTTAATGACATTCCCAGTACAAAAATCCAATTTGTTAGCTATAATAAAATCTATTGGTTCTATTTTATGCTGCGTATAATGAGGAGGTTCTTTAATTAAATCTGCCATAAATGAATCTCCCCTGTTTTCATGTTGTAGTCTGTGTGTCTAAGGATTTTAGCAACACGAGCTTGTTGTAAAGCGTCATGTTCAAACAGTCCGTGTTTTTCAAAAGTTTTAACTACTAACTCCCACATCTTTTTTAATGGCATGTTTTTATTGTTAAGAATTTTCTGTGCTGTTACTTTTCCAACACCAGGTATTCCTGAAAATCCATCAACGGCATCACCTGTCATTGTTTGAATCATGTGCCACCAATCGCAATGCTTTGGAGCGTTCTTAGTTAATGTTTCACCATTATATAAATGACCTGGAATTTGTCTCAGGTCTTTATCAATAGAACAGATAATTTTCTGCTCACCCTTTGAAGGTTTGGTTGCCAAGATGCCCATGACATCATCAGCTTCTAAGTTAGGAAGGATTATAGCATCATATTCCTCAATTAGAAATTTACGTAAAGGACTCAATAAAAGAGGTTTACGTTTTTGTTTTCGATTATCCTTGTAGGTTGGCAAAACATCTTTTCGAAAATTGTTTCTATCAGTCAACGCTACAATTATTTTATCTGCATTTAGTTTTTCTTTAAAGTCTTCAATTTCTGAAGCTACTAAATATTTACCTTGTGTCTCTTCCGCATGAAGCGTCCAGAAACCATCACCCCAATGAGTGTCTACTTCAGATTGTACTGCGGCTTTATAAGCTACAATATCCCCGTCAATTATTATTGTCTTTTTCATTTCTATCCTTGTTGGTTATTTTTCTTGTGAGAAGAGCTCTGCTAATGGAATAAGCACACACTTAGAAGCGTGATGGTCACCCAACATTCTTGTATTTTTTGAAAACTTCTTAACTATCTTCTTCAGTTGCGAAACTTCAAATATAAGTTTGCAAAAGTCTTGTTTACCGTGGGCTAATATATGCACCCAATAGTCAGCTTCAGTTGCCTCTAGTCCACTAGGTTTACCCCAACTTTCTATTTCTATTGCGATGTTGCCAGTCTTGGCCCACCAGTCTCTTTCTGTTTTAACTTCTACTTTTGATTTATCTGCTATCAATAAGTTAGCTACTTGTTGTTCTCTATCTTGACCATACTTTAAATCTAGGTCAAACTTTTTATTAGCTTTTGTCATTAATGTGTTCCACTCCAATTTGTTGAGATTTTGTACTCGCCTGTTAAAGGCACTCTTAAATTAAAATGTTCGCCTGTTCGTTTGATACATTCGACAGCTAACTTTCCAACTTCTTCTGCTTTATCTTTAGGACATTCAATTTGTATTTCATCATGTACCCAAAGTACTTGTTGAACATCTTTAAAATTTTTGATTGCTTTATCAAATTCAATTAACCACTGCTTACAAACTACGGCTCCTGCACCTTGTAAAAGTGTATTCAATGCGCTGAAACTATTTCTTACTTTAATGTGTCTTTTATCAAGACCAATTAAGAAACCTCTTTCAGCAGAAAGTTGAACTTGTTGTATTAATTTACTTAATGCGGGTAAACTATTTAAGAAACGTTTCCTTACTTGAGCTGCCCCCTTATTAGATTTACCAGTTACTTCTGCGATTTTTGAAACGCCTGCTCCATAGAGCCAAGCATACAGAAACCTTTTACTTTGGTCACGAGTATCTAAACCCGCTAACTTTTGATTTTCAGTATGTATGTCACCGTTAACTACAACGTTAGCATAATCACCGTTATCAAATTTTGCTATGAAGTGGCCTAATAAGCGTAATTCGAGTCCGCTTACATCGCATCCTACTAATATTTTATTCTTAGGTACGGTAAATAATTCTCTAAACTCTTTACCATAAGGAACACTCACTGCGGGTACTTGTCCTAAGTTAGGATGCATATGAGTGGCCCTACCTGTTACTGCATTGTTAGTATTTACAGTTCCATGTAGCCTCCCTTGTTTTTCTAGTTTTAAATAAGCTTGTTTACCTTCGGCTAACATACCAATACGTTTTTCTAAAAGAAAATAACGTGCAAGTAATTTAGCTTCTGGAAAATCTAATGAAGTTAAAACTGTATCATCAACTTTTGGTAAACCATCATTTGTAAATACAGTAGGCTTCCAGTTGTACTTAGTCTTTAATCTGTCAGCTATTTGTCTACGACTTGATGGATTAAACTCTACCACTTTATCTTTTAGTGGTTTGCCAGTTTTTTCTGAAACTCTTTTAATAGTAATAGGCTTAAAAGTTTCTTCCATTTCTTTTTTGATATTGTTACGTTCACTAGATAACTCAGCGTATAGTTTGGTTGCTTTTTCTTTATCAAACATCACACCATATATTTCTTGCCTACTTATTAGTTCGGCTACAGCGTGTTCTATATCTAACGATTGGCCCAAAATTTTCTGTCCCAAAATCTTTTGATATAATGTATGAGTAACTTCTACGTCCTGGACACAGTACTCAAGCATTTCAGGTGTAAACACTGACCAATCAGTATCTATTTGTTGCTTATAATTTCCTAATCTTATTCCCCAAGCTTTAAGGCTGTGGCGATTAACTAAATTTCTAGGATAATTTATTGCATGTACACGCTTCATATCTGAGTCTGTTAAGTCAGACCAAATTAGACGTGTAGCAACTAAGGTATCAAAAACTTTGGCTTTAGTTTTAAATCCATATAATTTTTTAAGAACAGGAATGTCATATTTAATGATGTTATGTCCAATGATTAACTCTGCTTCCGATAATAATTTTAAAGCTTCGTTAACTCCTACTTGTATTATTTTATTAGAATCTATATCTTTTAAAACAATACAGTGGATGGTACTCACATCATTATATAAGCCATTCGATTCTAAATCGAACACATATTTCATATTTTAATCTTCTTTATTTTTAAAACGTTAACTGTTGGAATAGTGGTAACGTTGCCTACGTCTCCTAAAGTACCGTTGTCATTAAAATTAACATCAGCTGCAACAATATGTAATTCTTTGTCAGCTCTAATTAGCCATCCATTTGAAATACAAGTTGTACTTTTACTATTCATTGCGTCTTTTAAACTTAACCACTCAGCCGTTCCGTTTATATCTTTCCAATGTAAAGAAACGAATGGTGCGTTTAATATTTTTTTATTTATTGTTGGTAGTTTCATAATTAATGTAATGTTATTATTTCTATTTGAACTCGACATGCAGCTTCATCTAATATTGACATTTGACTTAGGACTGTCTCTGCAACATATTTTAATTGCAAAGAGGGAAGTCCTAAAACTACATCACAGTATGGATTTGCTTTAGCCCACTCCACTGCTGTTTGTATTTCAGCAGTAAGAGTCCAAATTTCTGTTAGTTTTATTTGACGTTTTCTTTTTGTTAATGGTTTAGAAATCATTTCTTTCCTTTGCTTCTTCAAGACAAGATGTGTCCTCGTTGAAAAACAAAGTTCCACACTTGCCAGTGTCGCCTGTGTGTCTATTTTTTAGAACACGGACAGTTGTGTATTTTTTATTCTCTTCGTCATTTTGGTCTCTCTCAAGTCCAATGACACAATCAGCAAGACCTGCAATGGCCGTGCTTCCTCTAAGAGAATTTAATGAAGTCTGCATCCCATCTTCATAACCTTTATTACCTTCGGGTCTTCTTAAGTGAGATACTAAAATTAAACCAATACCTGTCTCTTCAACTAAGCATCTAAGCTTAGTCATTGTGACATCTATTAGTTTACGTTCATCGTAAGTTTCTAATCCAGAAACGACAATACTAAGATGGTCAAGTATAACCCAACGTACACCAAGACCTTTAGCAAGATAACGAATTTTGGATAATAGATTTTCAGACTCGGTTGAACCGAAACTGTCATATAGATACAGCAAGCCACTACCCACTGTTGAATTAAAACTATTTTTAAATGCGTCATCGTTTACGAGCTTCCTATCTAAGTGTAATGGTTTTTTAACATCAATTGACATAAGGCCCAGAGCAGTACGCTTAATGCTTTCTTCAAGTGCAATATAACCAACGCTTTCACCTTTTTTAATAAGGTGATGGCCTATATGTCTGCATAACTGTGATTTACCTTGTCCAGTACCACTAGTTATAACTATTAACTCACCCGTTCTCATTCCTCTTGTTTTTGTATTAAGACATTCAAAAGGGTAAGGAACAGTTTCGTTAGTGTCTTCTTTAATTAATGTATCAAAAATCTCTTCTCCAGAAATTATACCGTCAGGTCTGTAGGCTTTCGCACCCCACATTGCATCAATTAATTCTTTTGATTTACCTTGTACTAACATTTCATTAGCATCTTTAAGAGGGAGAGTTGCAATCTTACATTTACCTGGTGTAAAGATTTTAGAACATTCCTGGGCTGCGTTTTTTCCCGCAGTATCAGAGTCGAACATTAAAACAATAGACTCAAATTTTTCTAACCATTCGAGTTGTTGCTGTAAATCTTTCTTAGCACCTTGACTACCAGTCTTGATAGAAACACAAGCCCATTTGTTATTTTGAATAGCTGAAAGAGACATACAATCAATTTCACCTTCTAAAACGCAGCAAGTTTTTCCACCGTTACGCCATAAGTTTTGTCCAAACAATACGGCTTTCTTACTATCTCCAATCCATTGAAAGGACTTGTCGGGATAACGTAATTTCTGTGCAACTAATTTATTATCTTTGTCGTAGTAGTTTGCAATCTGAACTGATTTACCGTTATGTTTCCCAGTTTGGTAATTAAACTTATTTACTGTTTCTGTATTTATTTTTCTTTTTAATAAAGGTTTACATTCACCCTTAATTAAATCTTTATTTGTGTTATCCATATCCGCTTCCTGTTTTTCATATGTTGAATAATAATAACCACAGCCAAAACAATGACCGTGTCCGTCCGAATAAACGGCAACGTTATTTTTGCTTTCACATTGAGTACAAGGAGCGTGATATGAAAATTCGCTATTTTCCATATTGGTATTCCTTTTAAATTTGAGGCTTAAAAACAAAAAGGCCCCTAGAAATTAATCTAAGGGCCCCAGAAAAGGCGACCTATGAAAATCGCCAATCGATTGTATACACTATTATAACTCGGCTATCCAACTTTTTGGTATGAATTTATCAGAATATTGAAACTCATGTTTCTGACACCACATAGCGTATGTCGTATTTGACAGTTTGGATATGCGAGTTTGTGAATTAGAAAAGACAAATCTTAAATCCAGTTCTGGATAAAGGTTCTTAACTAAAATATGTTTTTGCTTATCAGCCGTTAAAAATCTACCCTTACCTTCAATGTACATAAGGCTACCATCTTTTTTTGTTAAAACAAAATCAGGAGTATACCTGTGTGACTTTTCTGGTTTGATATATTTTATTACTTTGGTTTCATACTCAAAAGGTATTTTTGAATATGTTAGTTGCCTTGCTATTTGTTCTTCAAGGCCAGACCGATATCTAGAAGTCGTCTTCTTGGGCCACCACTGGTTGGGTCTCATTGTCAAACTCCTGGTTTTCCGAAACTGTATAACCGTCTTCTTTCTTGAAACCATGTCCAGTCGAATCACTTCCACCTTCTACTAGTTTTATTACTTGAACGCCTTTAAGTCTCATTGATACACCCGCACCTACCATTGAAGTGTAATACGGAATTAATTCTGAACTAACTTTTAATTCTGAACCACCCCAAACATTTACATCTCTCAATGGAACGCCTTTAGCATCAAAAATTGCGGGTTTGTTTTCAAAAGTTTCACCAGTTTTCATAGTGATTACTGATTTACATTTAAACTTAAATATAACATTGCCAGTAGGGTTACCCTCATCGTCTAACTCATCGTTGTAAGGTAAGTTAGCTTGTTTGATTGTTTTATTTTTAGACTTCTCTTTTGCAAGAGTAAGACTTTCTTTAACCACTTCGTCAATAATATGTATTATTGCTCCGCAGTCTTCTTTTTTTATGACTAGATTTACTTTATAGTCACCTGGGTCACCGAATTTAGTATCAGCAGTTGTTAACCAGGGAAATTGAGCAACTCCAACCGGAGTCACTATCTTTGTATAGCTGTTCGCCATTATTTTCCTCATTGTTATTTACATTATTGTCACTTGTTATTATTCCTTTAGATTGTAATTTTACAATTTCATCTATTGGAAGATACGCAAAGTCATCCATATTTATTCCTTTGGTTCTAATAGGGGTACTAATTACCTCTTTAGTGGGTTGATTTACGCAAAAAAGAACTCAGACTGTAAAACCTCATGTATATTGAAGTCACCTTTTTCTGGAACAGTTGGTAATTTTTTACGTTGCTCTTCTGTAAGTGAGGGTTGTATAGATAATTTAAAATCCTCTAGTGGACATGTATCATTATACAACTCTACAAATGTTTCTCTGATTGTATCTGCAAGAACTTGTGAGTCCGCAGCTAATGTTCCAAAAGAGTCATGAACATTACAAAAATGAGAAATGCCTTTGTCGTAAGCCTTGCATACAACCATCATCATATGTGCCGAATCTTGTGAGTGGATAAAATTCGGTGGCAGCCCGTTAGAGGCTTTAATCACAGAGTATTTCTCTGTTTCAACATTTATTCTTGGTTTTATTATTTCACCAAACATTCTAGTTTTAACTCTCATAGATTTAAACTCTGGATAATCTTGAATGACTGGAAAGCCAACTGGATTTATCCAACGTATTCTGTGTCCCGCTTTAGCTAAAACTTTTGCACAGTTTTGTAAAAACGCCATACCTAATCTAGCAGATGATAAAACTTCACCCATACTATCCCAGATAACACCTGATAAAAAAGTGCAAGCCTGAAATGATGAGCTACCAAATGGATGTTCGTCCCCCTGGTCTTTTCTTTTAACTAAATCCTCATCAACAAAATCACTACAAGAATATCTAGTCGAACCGTAAGGACTAGTCATGATTGCTCTTTTTACAGTTGTACGTTTTACTCCAAACTGTAACCAAAGTTTTGCATAAGGGTCTTCCGTCATTATTTTTAAATTAGCAATGACAGCGTCTTTAACCACGGTGTAAACATCTTCTGGTTTTTCAGATTTACCTAAGTTAACCGCTCTAGCTGTTTTGGTATTTTTTAAAATCCCACTATAGTGTTGTATCCCGTTACAACTTCCATCCTGGTTACAGATAAAAGTACTAAGATAACCGTAGCCTACAGCTTTAAATGAAGCCCACTCATTGGCCCATGCAAGAAATTGAAAAGGTTTGTCTGCATTCTCCCACTCCCTATTTGTAAAAGGGTCAGCCTGTATTTTTTGAAACATTTCTAAGTTATCATCAACCCATTTAACTTGCTCTTCTCTTGTAACTTTATCCACACCAAACAATGCAGCACCAGTAACAGCTAACCAATAATCACCTCTATTCTCTTTGGTGATTTTTTTACCTGTACCTAAAAGATGTAATGCTTTTGCAAAGTCAACACCTTGTATGTTTAGATAATTTGTAACTTGATAACATCTAGACCTAAAATCTAAAGTATGTGCATGATAAAATATTTTTTCTTTAATCATGTGTGCCATCCATCTAACTTTTGCAAACAATAATCTTTTTGATTTCTGTCTAGCATTATCAGTATGTATTTTTACAGACTCTATTCTAAATAGCTGTCTTGCTATTTTATTAGTCTCAATATCATGGGGCTTACTTGGTAAGTCCATAAGTTCAGCTAAAGGTAAACCACCAAGAGCAATATTTTTCTCCCAGGCTTTATCTAAAACATTCAAGATAAATAAATTTATTTTATAAGGTGTATCTTGTTGTGCATTTACAGCTTTATAAACTAAAGGCATTTTTACATTTTCTAAATCAGCTAAGTTTTTTCTATTACGATATTTAACTAAGGTTAATGGTTTGATATGTCTTGAGTAATAACCACCACCTTTTGTACTACCTTCCTCCCAACGTCTTGGCGCAACGATAGTTGGAAAATATTCTGGAGCAAGAACTTCTAGAAAATCATTTCTACTATTAATCCATTCTAAAGTTTTTGCTGTTGGTATTAATTTCTTTTCTCTACGTTTTTTAATAAACACAGTTTGAATGTCGCAAAGTCCAGTATGAACACACATTAATTCTATAAGTTTGTAACCTACATGAACTTTTTCGCTTCTTGTCCACTGTGCCCACTCAATGTTATTTTTTTGTGCTGATTCTCTTAATTTACGTCTCTTGTATTGGTAGCCCGCTGAACGACCTTCTAAATCAGCTTTAACAACTCCATAGTGTTCAGGTTTACTTTCTTCAAATACCCTAAGAGATATTTCATCTTCCACTTTACTTGCTACATTTATAGCAGCACTTGTTAGTCTTCTAGAAATAGTAATACAGTTAATAATAGACTTTGAAGCTATCAAAGCCATTGTGTCTGGTTCTAATAAAGATAGTAGTTTTCTAGATATTGGTTGAACTCCTGGGATTTTGTGACCTTCCTCACAATAGGCCTTTATACCTTCTGAGAAGGGTCTGATTGAGTTTGATAAGAGAGTCTTACCATAATTAGTAAAAGACTCCTCACCTCTCTGCTTGTGTTCTAATAACCTTTTTCTAAACCTGTTTATTCCTCGGTCTCTCATATCCTTCTCCAGGTCTAGTTGTTCTTTGAGAATAGAGAACGGTAAAGTAATTCCTTTTGTATTATCCATAGTGTATTTCCTTTAGTTAGTTAGGTAGACATTTAGCCCCTTGGTTCTAATAGGGGTACCAATCATCTCTTTAGTGGGTTGGTGAACTTAAAAATTTTTATGTGTGTTGGATAGCGTTGTTGTGTTGGTATACCTTAATAGTAATCGAAACAGTCCGATGGTGGGCTTTAGATACCTAGGGTTTAGAAAACCGATGCTCTATCCAACTGAGCTAAGAGCGCATAGATATCATTCCGATGGTTTACTACAACTTACAACGCTAATCCAACTTTATTTTAACCCGCTAAGAGGTTTTTAACAACGGTTTGTCTTCGTCCGTTGCTTCAATCCCAGTAGTGGGTTCAAGAACATTTACGTAGTTTTTTAAGTTCACACTTAAAATTCTAGCGTACTTACCAATCATACGTGGGTCACTGTGGCCCACCCATTCTTGAGTAAACTTTTCTGGAACACCATTGTTAATCAAATTGGAAATCAATGTTCTACGACAAGCATGTATTGTAAAACGTGCATCGCCTTGTAGGCCCATTGCTTTACGTAGCTTACGCCACGCAGAGTTTGGTCTCCATTTTGGAAAATCACTAAACAATTTTTGTTCAGGTCTTTTATCTAAACAAAAACGTTTTATAATTTTCTGCGCTCTAGCAGTCAAGGGTACGCCTCTCGGTTCATTATTCTTAGTGTCGTATAAAGTGACTCTATCACCAAACACTTGACTAACTTTTAACCGTTGTAGTTCAGACAAACGACATCCTATATCCATTAACAATAGAAAAAAATCTCGCTCATCATCCATACCCCATTCCGTAAACAAACTAATTAAAGTTTGCTGTTCTTTATCCGACAAGTACCTTAACTCATGACTAGGTTCTTTTAACCAGGTGATAAATGGCTTTCGTTCTAATTTGTAAACACTCCATCGTTGCTGACAGAATGTTAACATCGTAGATAAAGCAGACAAGTATCTATTAATCGAACCATTTTTAAGATTTCTATTTCTTAAATGTTCAACCAGACCGTCTATATCATTTTCATCAATGTCATTTATAAAAGTATCTTCTTTAAAGTATTCAATAACTTTAAGTCCACGGCCGATGACACTCTCATCTTTGCCTTCGTCCCATCGCATTTTGCAGACTCTATTAAAAACTTGCCGAAGTTCTTTTGGATTAGCTTTCTTCATGTATATACCTCCTTTCCATACCTTAAAGCTATAAGGTTGATTAGTTGTTAACAGAATCATAAAGACGTTTCCCACGATTTGTTAGACTAACTAATTTTCTTCTACGTTCCATAGGGTCTTCTCTTGTTTCCACAAAATTTAACCCTTCGCTTCTATTCCACTTCCACTTTGCAAGTATTGAAACGTTACGACTTACACTTGACTGAGCCATGTCTAAGTCATCTGCAATAGCTGTCATTGGTACTCCCGTATCAGCAAATTTTCCCTGACTATGTATTGCAACATAAAGAAAAATTGCGATTGTTTGACTTTGTATGTCAGCGTCATACTTTCGAAATTTCTGTATCGCTGATAACATTTTAAGTCCGCTCATTTGTACTCCTAAATGTCTTTTGATTGAAGAGAGAAGACAGACACTCTCTTGGTTATTTGTTTAGTGTTTCGGTACGGTAAATAACCTAAATTCACACCTAATCAACCGTGGAAATTATCGCAGATAAACACGCCAATATGCGATGTCTAAAATGATTTCTCCATTCTCACGGCTAAATTTAAGTTTACTCCAACTTTCCCATTTTTCAATGAAAAGCTGACAAAGAATAAAATTGATTCTCATAGTACTCCTTGGTTACTTAATTGATTGGTAAAAGAGTCGTAGCCATAAAACGTAATTTATTACACGCTTGTTGAGTTAAATGTATATTTTTCATTAGCCTCCTTTCTTGTTAATGATTGATAATAGTATTCGCCCCTAGTCGCCCCTAGAGTCTTACGAATTTTAGTAATCTGGAATTATTTTCTCTAGTAATTTAGTATAACAACAGAGAATAACCCTAATTTGCATATAATTAAGGTTATGTTAAATAGAATTATAAAGCAAGAACTTTGTTCTTATTTTGTTCTTTTAATTTCTTTATTCGTCAAAACCCATAATTTCTTTTAATTCCTCTAGCATATCTCCGCTGTCGTCCAAGTCATCCCGAGACAGCCCTAGGTTGTCTAATAAAGTATCTTCATTTTGTGTAGTCTCATCTTTTGGCTTATCTTTATTTATTGCATTATTCATAGTTTCCTTTTCTGTTGTATTAATTATTAGTCGCCCCTAGTCGCCCCTAGTAAAAACAAGGTCGCCCCTAGTCGCCCCTACATTCTCGCCCCTAGTAAAAGAGGTCGCCCCTAGTAGCTGCACACGAAGAGACCAGGCAAACCTAGCCTCTTCGCTATTATAGTGTTTTCCTTTTTCTGTTAGTGTGTGCGTTGTTAGTTTTTTAATGGAAACTCTACTACGTTACTGTTTGCCATCAAATAGATATAAAACTCATCACCGCCTAGAAACTCATGCAAGTCCCAATCATTGAAATGATGTGCTTTCAGCTTTTTAAGGTTTTTTAATAAACTTAAAATTGAAACCTTATTATTATTTATATTATAATTACAAGTTTGTAATTTGAATTGTATTTTTTCAGCGTCTTTACTAGGTACAAAAACTTCAAACCAATTAAAAAGGTCATCAAAAAATTTCTTTTTGTTTGATACACCGCTTAAAGGTTTGAAAGTAAAATATTGCTTACCCTTGTTTGTAGGCTCATATTTACAATTTATTACATCTTTTCCGAGAATCGTGAATTGCTTGATTTCATTTTGTAGCATTGCGTCTCCTCTGTGTGTTTGTTAGTGTTTGTATGACTTTATAAAAAAAGTCTCAAAGCCTACCCTGTGTAAATAGGCTTTAAGTCTGTTTTTGATTTACCAATTTTTATTAAAGATATGAACTTTGTAGCCGTCCGCCTTGCATTCCATATAATCAAATGTCAATTCGTGTTCTATTTGCTTATAATCAATGTAGTTTTTAATATGCTCTGGACAGTCAACAAGAATACAATCTTCGGCGTAATCTTCGGCAAACTCTTTGAAGGTGTCATAAGTACCGTGAAAAGCGTCTTCAAAATGTTCAAGGTCTTCAACTGACCAATGTTCAATGAAGCCTTCAACAGCTTTCACTCCGTGCAATTTAATTGCTTCAACAACTTCAATTACTTTTTCTAAATCTGGATATTCTCCTAAATTAGGAAAGTTGTCATAGTCGTGAATTGCGTACTCTTCGGCGTCTGGGGCCGGTGACGCTTTAAGAACTTCCGCAATCTGTGCTTCTAGTGCGTCTTTGTCTGTCTTTGGTTCAATCCATGCGCCGGACAGTATTCCAGAATTATAAGAAGATAAGCAAGCAACATAGATTTTAGATTTTTCAACTTTATCAACTTTGCTCAACTCATCTTTTTTAATTGTGTTTGTTTGCATTGTGTCTCCATTGTTTGTTTGTGTGTGACTTAATAAAAAGTCTTTAAGCCTACTCTTTGTGAATAGGTTTAAAGTCTGGTTATTCTTAAAGTGTCTAACTAGTGAAAATTCCAGGGCCTACAAAGTGAGAGCGTGAGAGTTTAAAGAGTGTTAAACGTTTGACCGCTTAACCTGGTATTTTGTTTTTGTTAACTTGCTTTTAAAATAGTCAAAATTATTATCGCTACACATATACATAATATAATTATCACTTAGTACTTCCTTTTCTGTAAACACCTTTTTTTTAATTGCATTATCAAAGCAAGCTTGCGGGTTCTTATCATTAAAAATTGGCTTAAGGTGGTTAACCGTTAGCGTTTCAACGTGTGGTCTTTTTATATTGCCCTGGTGATTAATTGACGGCGTTGGTTTAAATACAAAGATATTATTTATAGATTTACTCATAGTGTTTTCCTTTTTCTGTTTAGTTGTTAATATTTAAGAGTTCTTAACTATGTACATTTTACGAACTCTTACAGCTCGGTTTCTATCGTCATATATAACCGGCTCAATCTTATTTTTAAGCATATTATTATATTTGTTTTGGTGTTTTTCTAGTTCGTGTAACGCTTGCGTGTAGTTTAGTTTTTCTTTTTCAAAAAAATAAAACGACTTACTAAGGTTTTGCGTATCAACTTTAATTGCATATGTTTTCATAGGTTCCTTTTCTGTTTTCTTATTGATTGCCCACGCTCTCACTATGTAGGCCCTGGAATTTAAACAACTATGTAAGACTTTAAAAAGATTAAAGCGTTTATTGTCACTCGCTTAACACATCAGTTTTAAACCGTTGTAACAGTGACATCGGTCACCGGTCTCGAAACCACTAAAAAGCATTTATGTTTTATTTCTTTATAGTACGAGTACCCTGAATTTTTATAGAAATTAAAAACAAATTGCAACAAGTAAATGACCCACTAAATAGAATAATTAAGATTAATACACTAATTACAATGTCATTTAGTTAATAATATGGATATTTAAGCAAATCACACGAAAAAAAAGGCCCTAAGAAGCGTTTTAAGGCCTATTGATTTAAAATCATGATGTAACCCCTAAGCCGTAAAATTTAGATTTATAAATATTTAATTGAATATCTTTAATATTGAGCTGTTGCCTGGCGTGGCCTGGCGGCTCTTGTCTTTATATCTATTGAGCCTGGCCCTGGCGTTGTCTCTATGTTGCCTGGCGTGTTGCCTTAGGTTGTGGCCCCTGGTTGCCCGTGGTTGTCTCTATGTTGCCTGGTGTTGCCCTGGTTGCCTGGCGTTAGGTTGTGGCCCCTGGTTGCCTGGCGTTGCCTGGTGTTGCCTGGTGTTGCCTGGTGTTGCCTGGTGTTGTCTCTAAGTTTAAAGACTCATGAAAAAAAATAGGCCCCACTAGAAAGAGAAGCATAAAACATTTAAAAAACAAAAAGAGAACTAAAGCAACGGTTATAACAACCGATTGAAACCTTAATAAAAGAGGAGAACAAAAGAAGAACAAAGAGGCCTACGGGGGCGTCAGGCCGCGCCTAGTATAGTGATACCCTGTCGGATTTTTCTACCAAAATGTATGGCTTTGCGTAAGATAATAAGGGGTAAGTAACCCAATAGTAGTACTTCAATTAACATATAGTCTCCTTAGGTAACATATAGTCTCCTTGTGTGTGATATAAGGTGGTGTGCGTTGCTAGTATACCTATAGGGACATCTAGCCCCACTGGTTCTAATAAGGGTACCTATTAAATCCACCTACTACTCCTATTCTTACTACCTAATGCACTATCCATGAACTTATCAAGTTCTACCTGTAATAAGTCGTTTTTATGTTCTTTAAATGACAATTCTTGGTCTCTATCCATTCTCTCAATCCAATAAGCTACTGCAATAGCTAAAGCATCCAAGGCATCATCGTGTTTAATGGCCCCTTTATCTTTAGTTATCCTTGTCATCTGCTTAAATAACTGATGGTCAGGTTCTAACTTAATATCTTCTTTAATCATTTCTTGAGAAACCACTAATCTGTGTTGGTTCATAACTGGCTCAAGTGTGTCAATGATACGTAGTTCTTTTTGTTTAGAATGTCTTACTTCTTCAATAGTACATGGATGTATACGAGACATTACAGGTTTAAGTAAAGCTGTAGCCATACCATCACCAAAGTTACTCTCAATAACCACATAGTTAACATCTTGTTCTTTAGCTATCTGGCTAAGTCTCTCTAGTGTCTCATCACTATAACCACCCTTTAAAGCTCCACAGTGAGTCAAATAAAGGACTCCATGCAACATCTTGACCACAGAGTACCCTGTCATATCAGCACCTCTACCAGAGGGGTCAATAGACATTACTGAGCCTTCAAATTTAGCATGTTCTGGACTTGTATACATAGGGCTTACCCAATAGTCACCTTTTAGGCCTACATTTGGTAATTCACTATCTATATTCTTAATTTGGTCTATTCCACTTGCCCATTGTATCTTAGCAGGTGCTTCTTTCCATGAAGACAACCCAGATACACATATTAAGTCATTAAGTTTTAATGGATACTTCTCTAAGTCACTTAAAGTTGTATCTAACATAAACTGTAATTGAAAACCTGAACGTCCGTAAGACGCTTCTCTTTCCATTAAGTCTATCTCATCAAATCTTTTAGGGTCTGTGGGTTTACCTTCTAATTTTTTATCTTTGTCTAATTTTTCTATAATTACAGGGGCAAGTTTGTGACCTAAGTTTATTTTTTGTATATGAGTTGGATATAGAGCTGTCCAGATTCTTGTCTTGTATCCACGCTCTTCCATAGAGTTATATAAACTCATTTCAGTTTGTGGTGTACCTAGAAAAACTATACGTCCTACTTCGGGTTTAATAATTGCATCAAATTCTTTTACTGTCTCACCTAGTCTATCTCTCATTAATTGAGTCTGTGAGTTATTAGCTGACTCTACGTCATCAGCGATAATTAAATCTGCTCTACTACCTGTTAACTGTGATGTTACACCTAGAGATTTCACTGAGGGAGCGTGAGAAGCTCTTGCGGGTGCTACATCAAAACTAATCTTAGAGTGACGTTGGTCATCCCTAGGAGTTAGATGTTTAAGTATAGGCATTTCAGAAATTAATCTTTGTGTAAATGTGCTAAAGTCATCAGCTCTGTTTTTACTTGCTGATACTACGAGAATGTTTCTTTGAGGGTTAAGTAAAAGTTGATGACATACGAATGCTGAAGTAATCCACGATTTACCTACTCCTCTAAACGCTTCTATAACTATTCTTTTGTTTGGCTCTTGTAAGAAGTCCGCTATGTCGTATTGTATTTCTGTAGGCTCTGGTAAAGCTAAATGCTTCCAGGCTAGATATAAAAAATTCTTAAAGTTTTTAACACTAGGTTCTACATTAGGTATTATTTTATTCTTCATTAAATGGTAATTTGTCCACTATTGATTTGGCAGGTGTTGGCTCTGTTTCAACGCCATAGGCTTTACATGCGTCTAAACAAACTTTAAGTTCACTTGCTGTTAATTTGTCTCCACTAGTTAGCATTTCATATGCTTTATCTACTAGTAAGCTTGGTAATGCTTTTGATTTTGCTTCAAATGAGTTTACTTTGTTTTCTATTTTCATTTTTTATATCCTAATCCTGTTTTTCTATTGCTATAAAGTTTTTGCCAAGACCATGAACTTAGTTTAGTTGACCAATGATATATAAATAATATTATATGTTTCATTATTTAAATATTAATTTAAGAATTGATTTTTGACCCATATAAATTTCTGTTTCTGCTTTAGATTTTATACATTGGTAATCTATACGATTTGTACTTGACCTCATTGCAATACGTTTAGCTTTCAAACAAGCAGACATAGAGTCTTGTATTCGGTGTTCTTTTATTTCACCATTAACAATCATTAACAAAGCTACAACTACTTCAACCATGACTGCCATTACCGTTTTGTCTTACTTTATCTTTTAAATGTTCAATATCTTGTAATGCTTTTTCAAGTTGTGATTTAAGAAATTCTATATTAACTTTATTAGTCATATTCATCTCTTGAGTAGACTGTAATTTCTCTACTGTTTTATAAAGGTCTTCTAATAAAAAATGTTGCTCTTGGTCAGTAGGTACTTGTTCAGATTTTTTAAGCAAATCATTTTCAAATAATTCTCTAGAAGTTTCTAATGATGTTAACCTACCTGTAAGTTCAGTATAAGCAATTACACCTGCTACTACACCAAAAATTATCATAGCCATATTACGTATTGGCATACTTACAGATGTATTTTCACTAATTTTCATTTGGCAATTTTTCCTCTGTTAATACCCTTTTTAATAACGTATTCTCTAGTCCCGTTTCCGTTAATTGAAACTTCCTTTTTAAGATTTTTAAATAAGTTCATTTCTTTATCTTTATGTTCTTTATTTTTTGTGAACTCTGTTAATTTTTTTATGTCTCTCATGTTTTTTATTTTTGCAATTAGGAAAATCAAAAGTCCACAAGTCTTCTGCTGTTTTATTAAGATTTTCAAATAGTCTGTCAATACTTCCAAAAAACCAATAGAAGAATCTATCTATCATTTTTTCTTTAGTTTATTCATTGTAGTTACACCAAATGATGCACCTACTATTGTTAATATTATGTACCAAAACATTGGGTCAGCTAATTGTAAAATTTCCCACCCTCTCAACATAGTTTCTTGTGTGTATGGAATAAAATGACAAGCCATTAATAGTGTAAAGAAAACTACTAACCATTCGTCTTTCCAGGAATGTTCTTGTTGTTTAATTTGTTCTATTGAAATTTGAGAAGCTGCGTCCAACTCTTTTTCTCTAATAATTTTATCTTTTTGTAATTTGTGAGAAATTGCTCCAAATGTTTTTTCAGCGATAATTTTTGTTAAAGGATTTTTTAAAAGAGCAAACCACATTTACATTATCCACATAAATAGCGACCAAATTATAAATAAAGCTATAATTCTTTTATCTGTATTTTTAATTGATGTTTTAATTCTGTTTATCCACATACCTGGTGTGTTTCCGTATATTATCATACTTTCTCCTGTGTTAATTCTGTGCATTCAAATTTGACTGCAAGTTTTTGTTTGTTAACTAAATCTGTTCCTATATTCTCTACTGCTTGTGATGCTTTAAGGTATCCTTGTTGGATACAATCGTAATGTGTGTCAAACTCTAAAGGCACTACTTTAGGATTGTAACATTGAGGTTGTCCTGCAAATGAACACAAATGCAGTATTAACACGTATTTAAAAACCATTATCTAAAGTTGAAATAACCTATCAGTCCAACTATTAATGTTCCTATAGTCAATATAACTCTAAGTCCCCCTTTGCCCATAGCAACATCTGTTCTTAAAGATTTAATTTCTTTTCTCATTTCTTCTATAGATTTGAGAATGTTATTCATTCGTTCAGCACAAAGTTTCTCATGGCTTGAAAGCCTAACTCCAGTTGTTTGCTCTGTATACATCTGTACTGGATTAGCTTTTTTTCTAGCCATTATGAAATAAGTATTTCTGTTGGTGCCCAAGCAAGTCTTTCTTCAGTAGGTACACCACTTTCTTGAGATGTAGACCACTTAAATTCTCTATTTCCTGCAGAAGAACCTAAATCAATATAACTATTTGCATTATCTACACCTGCAATTCTAGTGACACCTGTTTTAAAGTTTGTTGTTTTTTGTCCAAAATAAATTGGATAAAATTCTGATAGTCTTTCGCCACTAAATCCTAATTCATCATAAGCTAATTGAAATTGGTCTGTAATTCCTATTCTGTGCCAAGATATGTTTGTTAAGCTACCTACTCCATAACCTCTACTATTAAAATCTACATCTCCAGTATGATAACTTCCATATATGTTATTATCTGGGTGTCCAGAACCAAGTGATGAACCATTTGGTGCCCAACCTACTGTACCTGTAATATATCTAAATGAGAAAGTTCCCATAGCCCATTTAATCCAACCTTCTGTGTTTTGTGATGAAGCATAAGACCTGTAATATCTTCTTCCATTTAAAGTACCCCAACCTTGTACTGTTGTTGCATCTGTTGTAGGTGTAAGTAATTCAAAGAAAGTTGCAGGTGTAAGTTTAACCCAATTCTTGCTTCCTATTCCATTTATAACACAAGCAACTTGTCTTGTAGCACCACCAATATTTTGAACATAATAATTTCCACTTGTTAAACCTAATGTGTCTAATTCATCTGGGTGTTCAACAGCTAAAGCACTTGTAGAACCATCTGGAGTTGGTTGAATAGTAATTGCAAAACTTCTGTCTACTGTAGCACTTTCATTGTCAGTTGCTCTAATATCAAAGTTAATTGTTGTGTCACTTGATACATCAGTTGGGTCGCCAGTAATTGCACCAGAAGATGTATTAAGTGATAATCCTGCACCACCTAAAACATTTGAAGTCGTTTCTGAATAGGTAATAGCACCCCCATCTGGGTCAGTAGCTACTACACTTAAATTGGCACTCACTTTATCTCCAGTATTTCCAAGTGAACCACTTGCTGTAGTCCAAACTGGTGAAGCTGATAACTGCAAACCATCATTAAGTGTTGTTGTTAGTCCAGTTGGATTATTTACTTTAATATCAAATGGTTGTTGTGCTTCATTTGTAGAAGATGGTACTTGTGCAACAAGAGTTGTACTGTTTGTAAATGTTACACTCGTAGAATTAACTGATACTCCTGCACTATCTATAAAAGCTACTGTTGCACCAGATTGAAAATTAACTCCAGTTATAGTTATATTTTGTGGTAAAGGATTAGTGTCAATATCAATGTTTGTTGGTGATATAGAAGTTATTGATGGTGTTCCCTCAATTTTTACAAAATTATTACCATCATAATATTCTGCTAATCCAGTTGTAGAATTAAATCTAATTTGACCAGTAGTAGAACCTCTTTGTGCTGTAGTACCACTAGCAAGTTTAGTACCTTCAGTACCACCATCACTTATATTATTTGGTAGTCTAGCGTTAGGTAGAGTTCCAGAAGTTAAAGCACTTGCATTATCACTTGCAGGTACATTATCTAAACTAGCTGATTTTACATCTCCATTTGCGTCTAGTAAGTCTGCAATGTTTCTTGCTTTAGTCATTAATTTAATTTCCTATAATTTGTTGTTGTGTGAATTTTGTAGGCTAGATATTTCTACCTAGCCAATATATTTTATTATTCTGGTGTGTAACCAGTAAGTGCTGTTGCTTCTGCTTGTGTTAAACCTAAACCTAATAGTTTAGTGTTACCACTTGAAGCATGGTTTGGTAAATTAGAAATTTCAGTTTGAATTTCAGACCAAGTTGGTGCTGTGCCAGAAAACATTACATTTTTTCTTGCATTGTAATCAGCTTCATCACTTGGTGGATTACCTTGATAACCTTGGAAGTTTTCTTTTGCTTGTACTATTTTATCAAATTTTGCCATTTTATTTTTATCCTATGTTGTTATTTCAAATATTGTAAATTGTGATGCAGTTTGTTGTAATCTACCTTCATCACTACTATTTGGATTTATTACTCCTATACCATCACTAGAATTACTGGTGTTATTTTTACCAATATAAACTGTATGAGTTGATGCGTTTAATCCAGTAAATTTCATATTGTAAGCAATACCTCCAGGATGATTAGATACTTCGGTAGGCATTCTCATAATACCTTTGTGAACATCTGCGTTATCTCCTGGGTCAGAAGTTGTATCAATTTGTAGCCAACAACCTGCAGCATCTGATGCAGCTCCCATTTCTGGAACTACTCCAGAAATATAAATATCTGAACTAGCATTTACTTTAGTAAAAGTACCAACTGTAAGCCAAGTTTGATTATTTCCACTAACAGCAGATGTTCTTGTATTATTAGACATAAAATGAACTGCTAAAACTTTTCCACCTACATCTGTTCCCCACTCTGGAGCAGTTGCACCAGAATTAATTTTAAGAACTTGACCTGCTGTACCTTTAGCTAATCTTTGTAATCCACTTCCATCTCTGTAAAGTATATCACCTTGTGTTGTAATTGTTGTTCCAACGTCAGTTCCATCTGTACCATTAGTTCCTGCTGAACTCATTTGTTCCCAGTAAGTACCATTTGATGTTGCGTTGCCTGTTGATGCTAGAATACAAACATAACTAGAACCACCAGATGAAACTACGTCATCTACTGTGTAAGCTGTGCCACCTGCGTATGCACCTCTCCAGTTAAATTTGATAGCACCTAAGTTAATTGTTGCCATATTTGTTATACCTATATTGTTGATATTAAATCGCCATTTGCATCAATGCTAAAGACAAAGCCTGAAGCACTAAATAATACATCATCAAATGTGGCGAAGGTTGCACTTGAGATGTTGTCTACACCTTGATTAGTTGTTGTTATAATCAACTCACCAGATGAATTTTTGTTAAAACCATAAACTTCTGCTGAAGAAGTATTGGCAAATTCTAAAGCTGTTCCACCAGAATTTACTACTAATGCTTTTCCTGCTGTACCTAATGCAGGTACATCATTAGCATCTGTAATACTAAAGTTTGCTAGTGTGAAAGTTCCGTATGCTATTAATTCTAAAGTGTCATTCAATGTAGCTCCCGTTGCTAGGACTACTGAACTTCCTGAAGTTGCAGTTACATCTGTACCTACAACAATCTTAATTCCATTTAAGAAAATATCTACATATCCTGCGTCATACGCAAGTGTATTTCCATTAGCATCTGCACCAGTAAAAGTTGTTTGACCTGCTGTTGCTGTGTAAGAAAATCTATTTGCTGTTCCATTAACTGAAGAACCAGAATTTATCCAACCACCAGATGAGTAGACTTTCATGCTAGAAGAACTTGTATCAAAGTATAAATCTCCAATATCTAAAGCTGAACCATCAGGGTCTAAAGTTGGTGCTGAACTTGATGCACCTAAATATGTGTTAGCGAAACTATTTACTGAGGCTAGGTTTGTAGCTACTGTATTAATAGAAGCTACTGTGCCTGAAGCACCTAAAGCTGTAATCTCTGTATCTAATCCTGCAACAGTATTAATATTAGCTGAATTATTATTTACACCAGTAACATCTGCTGAAATTGTATTTACTCCACTAATATCTGTTCTGATATTATTTAGGTTTGTAATTTCTGTTCCTAATGCACCTAATGTAGAAATTTCTGATGTAACAGCACCTACTGCTGAAATATTATTAGTAGGTGAAATTTGTCCTGCAACTAAATTTACATTGGTAGCATTGGTATCAACATTAGTAACATTAGTTCTAATATTATAGACACCTTGAATTTCTGTATTTATACCTGCAAGTGTGCTTAATCCATTTGTAGTAACTGTGCCATCTTCTAGGTCAGCTAAAGTTTGAATATCTGTTTCGTTGTTAGCAACTGTAGTAACATCTGCATTAATAGTTCCAACAGTATTTACATTAACTATATTATTAGCAACTACCTCTATTTCTGAAGTTGCTTCGTTTAAATCGTCTGCAACTGTTTCAACTTCACTAACTGCTTCAGCTAAATCATTAGCTACAGCAATTACTTTTGTAATATCTGCGGCAACTGTATTTACTGAACCTATGTTAGTAGCAACTAAACCTATATCTGTAGCATCATTTGCAACTGAAGTTACATCTGCTGAAATACCTGCAACCGTTGTAACGTCTGCACTTATGCCTGATACTGTTGTGATGTTTGGTAAGTTTGTAGATATGAATTGTTTGTTGACACCATCAGTATTGTCTACTGGGTCTGCTACATTTGTTAATCTTTTATTTTGTGTGTCCCATTGAAAATTTGTATTATCAATTTTAATTACGTCACCTGCGTCATCAATAGCTTCTTGTGACATAAAGAATGCCTGTTCACTATCTGTATCTAAATCATTTTCAGTAAGAACTGAACCAGACGCATAGTCTGTAAGCCTTGTAGTTTGTGATGTTGTTCTTCTAATCTCAATAGCTACACCTGAAGCAGGTGCAGTATTAAATGTAAGGGTAGTTCCTGCGGCATTCAGTGAATAAGCTGTTGTAGCTGACCCTGCAAGAGTGATTGTTAAGTCACCTGTAGTTCTATAACTAAAGGGTATTGAATAAGATGTTGTACTGTTATCGCCTGTATAACGTACAAAACTATTTGCCATGTGTCATTTTCCTTAATATTTGATTTAGTTTTACTAAAAGAGCAGGTTTAGTCTCTATTGAGCTAACGTCTCTAGGGTTTCTCTGTGTTTCTTCATTGAACGATACTTATTTTGAAGTAAGGCTTTTCTTCTTTCTTCAAATTCAGGGAACTCACGCATCATCAATCTTTTAGCATTTCTGTCTATTCTTTGAATAAAGCCTATAATTACTTGGGCTTGTTCATCTTTGCCATTTATAGTTCCATCAGGATACATATAAATAAAACTTTTCTTATCTAAAATCATCTTTTCAACATATTCCGCTAACGTATATTTTTTACCTGTATAAGTAGAGCTTGTTATAATAGCACCGTTTGAAGTTACTCTTGTGTCATCTTTTATCTCTAACATTCTATCGTATGCTGTTTGATTTTTAGAATTTCTAATATCTTTTAATCTCATTCCCATGCTATCTCCTTTTACTTTTAAAGTAGCTTGAGGGTGATTATACTTAAATTCTCTTTCTCTAATAAATTTAGCTGTCTCTGTGTTCTTAAAATTAGTCATAGCAAACGGAGAAGACCATAGTCCACTCTCACCACCTAATCCAAATAACCAACCGTTTTTTCTATCAATCTTTTCTCCAAACATATTACGTCTAGGCATAACCGAAGTCTTACTATCCAAAGGGTTTAAAGTTTGTAACCTATCATTTAAAGTGTACAGTTCTCTTTCCCACTCATCATTAACTCTATCTATATATCTTAAACCTCCTGATAAAGGGAAAGCCTTATAAACAAATTGTGATAACACTTGCGACCCCATTTTATCCAACCTTCTTGAGTGCATGGCTTCATCAGAACTAAAGAAGTTAGCTAACTCAATAATGTTCTTTGTATAAAATTTAGAAGTTAAGTTTCTTGTCATTGTTGCTACAACACCCATGACTAATTCTGTAGTATCTTGTTGTACAGCAGGGTCTATATCATCTGTATATTTTAAATGTTTATTCATTAACTCCACTAAATCTGCCGCAATAAAGAATGGCATCATAAGTGGGTCTAATCTATTTAAAGAGATGTATCTGCCATCATCAGTTTTATATGAGTATGGTTGTTCACCTGTGTTTTGTTCTTTGTCTCTTTGTTTTTTATAACTTCTATCGCCACCACCTGTAATTTTACCAGACATAGCAAAACCAATAGCAGTTCCCCATAAAGCCCAACCCATTTGTATTCTTGCAGTAGCTTCAGCCGCCGCCTCTGGGTTTAAATATTCTTTTTTTCTAAACGGATTTAATCCTCTAGCAATTTCACTTCTTAATTTTCCGTTTGGTAATCTTTTTTCAGCTAACATGTGTGCCATTTGAAATTGAAATCTACCAAGAAAAGGTAAATGCTGTGCTGACCATCTTAATAAGTTTGACGGTGTGTTCACAAAGTGAAGACCTAAAACTCTTAATGCTTTATGTTTTGTAGCTATTCTTAATATTGAACCAGTAAGTTTGTCTTCTAATTCTCCTGTGTTTGGATTTATTTGACCTACGTTACCTGTGTAAGAACCTTCTTGTGCGTCATATAAAGGTGAATCTAATCTAGCATCAACTGTTTTATCAATTTCTACAGCAGAACCATTTTCATTGATATACTCAGCTTCTATTTGTTTTGCTCTTTCTTTATATTTATCTGCGTAAGTAATGTCCGTAAAATTCTTTTTATTTATTTGTATTTTGGTATCACTCATTACACTAAACTCAGGATTTTCTTTTAATATTCTTGAGTTAATTAAAGATGTCATTCTTGCTTTAAACATCATAGATTTAAGAAATTCATCTCCTGCTGATAAAACTCTCATGGGTGCAGAGATAACTCTTCCTGTACCTCTAAATCCACCTGTAATAATTTTACCTAATGTACTACCGTCAGCACCTACAGTTTTAGAAACAGCATCACCCCAAGCATCAAACAAATCTTGAAGTTGTCCTTGCCTCATTGTGCTGTCGTGTTTCATTTGTCTACTATCAAGAATAGCTCTACCTTCTCTAAAAGATTTAGAGGCTCTTTTTAAAGCATGACCTAAAAATACATATTGATATAAATAAGTTTGAAGTGCCTCTCTCATAATAACTTTTGCTCTATCTGCATCTCTGAAATACATGTTAGCACCTCTTAATAATCTAGTTGCAGGTTTCCACTGTGTTTGTACTAGACCTGACACAATGTTAAGTATGTGTGTATCTGGTGAAGATAAAAGGTTATTGTTTACAAATTCTGTTGCTAAGTCCCATTTGTCTACTTCTCTTGAATTTTGCAATGCTCTAATAATTTGGTCTCTGTCAGCAAGTTTTCCTACAGCTTGTATAAATTCCCATTGTTGTTCAGCAGTACCTTTTGATAAATCTAACATCTTAGGGTCTTCAGGAGTAGCCATTAATTTAGTAACTCTTGTGCCGTCAGCATCAATGTTTCTAGCACTTAAAGCTCTTGCTACGTTAGTACCCATAATACTATCTACATCTAATAGTTTTTCAGTTATTTTTCTTTCTTCTTGAAATTTAAGTATCAACTCCATCTTTTCTTCAGGTGTGTAGTTATATTTAGTATTCACACTCTCTGAACCGATTGCACCCATTATGTCGTGTCTAGTTTTAATTGCATCTTTTTGTGAACCCATTGTTACATAAAGTTTAACAAACTCATCACTGTATGCGGCGTTGTTAGCTCGTTCTTCTAATTTTTTAGGGTCAGCACCAAGTTCTTTCATCTCGGTTTTCATTTGTTCAAATGTAATTTTACCTTTGTTTAATCTTTCTGTAGTTTCTAAAATATTGTATTTAATTAAACCTTCATAAGAAATTTCTTTACCTGTGCTAGGGTTTTTAAATTTAGTTGCGTTGTTAGATAATAAAGGTGGTTTATCTACATTAGTAATTTCACCTTCATTTAATCTATTAATATATTCTTTTGTGGATTTGGGTGCAGGTTTGTTTTTTAGGGAGGGAGTGTTGTTGTCAGGCATTAACTTGTCAAATAATTTTGCACCTGACATGTTACTTCGACCTTTGTCTTCTATTTCTTGTAAAACTTGTACACTTTTTCTTCTTAATGAATTGTTTGTTAATTTAAAAGCACCTGCCGCAAACGCAGAACCAAAAGCTGTACCAAAGCCAAACCCTGCGGCTGTTGATATTGCTCCTCTACCTACGCTGTACTCATCTTGAATACCTGCTTTTATATTTGTAGTTTGTAATAAAGCATCTTGACCACCTGCTATAACAGCATTGATACCTCCTTCAGTTAAACCGCCTTTAATTATGGCATTACCCATTGCCGCTTTTTGTGCTTGTTTTGAAGTTTCTTTTAATGCTTGTTCGTTAAGTTCACCTGCTATTTTATTTTTTAGCGTTACTCTTAATGCTTGTTTATAAGCTGTTTTAGCCGCTTGACCGCCGACACCTACTCCTATTAAGTTTACAGGGTCAGCTATCATAGCTCCACCATTATCAACTAACCATGCACCAAAATTTCTATTTGGGTCATTCCAAAATGAAGGTAAGTTTTCATACGTTTGTGATATGTATGCAAATTCTTTTAATCTTTTATCATCATCTTCACCCATGACATTAGACATATCCATACCCATAGACACAGTGTTGTTTGTTCTCCAAGACCTGTCAGTATAGAAATAATCTAATAAATCTGCATGAGACATTTTATTAAATTTTTTATCGTTTTCTCTATAAGAGTAATAACTTTTTAATGTGTTGTAAAATCCTTCAGTCTGTATTTCTTCTAAAGCACCTTCATCTGTAGTAGCTATTTTAGGTACAGTGTAATTTGCATTAAAAATAGGTTCTTCTATAGTTTTCTTGTTTAATGTTTTAAATTCCATTATCTATTTCCACTTCTTATTCTTGGAGTTTCTTTTGGTCTATTAATTATATTTTCTATAGCTTGTTCAATAGTTTCAACAGGAACATTTAATTTTTCAGATATAGAAGCTATCATTTCATCTCCTTGCTCTTGTGGAATAAGTTGAAAAAATTCCAGATTAAATTTATTGTCAGGAATTATTGATGTAAGGGCTTGTTCAACTAAAGGCATTACTTTGCTTTCAGTAAGACTTTGATTAAGAGATTCCATAAAAGATGCTTGACCTTGACTTCTTTGAGAACCTTCTTTTAAAGTTGTTGTACTATCAGTTGGCTCATACTCAGGTATCTCTATGTCAATATTTGGAATTGCCTCTACAATAGCGTTAAATGTTTCATAGAAACCAGAAGCTCGTTTTGTTTCTTCCTTTGCGTCCTCTATTAGTTTGTCATCAGCAGTCTTGTCAATTTTATCTTTCTTAGCTTTTTCTTCAGCCTTAATTCTATCAACTTCCTGTTCATCAAAAGTTTTCATGTTTATTACACCTTGAGCATCTTTATATTGACGTTCTACGTCATCAAGTTTTCTTTTCATAAACGCTGTTCTCTCTTCATTAGTAGGTTTTAATCTTTTTTTTCCATTAGCTTTAGCGTCTTCATAATAATCTTTTTCAAAATCATATATCTCAACAATAAGATGTGCATTAACGCTATCTGTTGCAACTTTTACTAAATCTCCATCAGGGTTTGCGGCTATATATGGTGCTAACATTTGTCCTAATTTATTGTTAACAGCTTCTGTTCCCATGACGTAAGATGTATTAACTAGATGAAGTCTTTTGTTATCATCTAATATTGAATTATCGTAAGCCTCATACAATTTAGGTTGATTTGCAGGAGCTATGTTATTATCATTTATTAATTTTGCTATATCAGTTCTATCTTGAACTTGGTCGTCACGTATCATAACTATTAAATTATTGAATACTTCAGGGTCGTTATCGTAGTATGGGTTAGCCTTCATTGTATTTACAAACAGTGTTAAAAGTTGCATATCTCCTTCTCTTCTGACAGCGTCTTTCAAATCTTGTTTTTCTATTTCATTTAATGGTCTAGTAGTTACATTTCCATTTTCATCTATTTCTTCAACTTTATTCACAAGCATTTTAGTAGTAAGTGCTTTTATTCGGTCAGCAGTTTCACGTGCTTCTACTTGTCTATCATTAGTAATTAAATTTCTTCTTTTAATTTCTAAATTTTTTACAAGCGTAGCAATTTCTTTTGATTTTCTTGAGGCTAAAGTACCAATAGCTGAACCACTTTTAGAATAACCTAAATTTGTATTTAAAAGAATATCAACTCTATCTAAGTCATCTTCTGTTTTTGCAGTGTCAATTAAATTTGATACACTGTTTTTCATTACCGCTAATGTTTCTTCGTTTGTGTACAATAAAGATGAACCTGTGCCATCTCTCAAGGGTAAAGGTATTTGTAAACTTTTAAGAAAATTAGGTATTTCTGTTTTTAATTTTGAAGTTTCAATTCCATCTAAAAGAGTGATACCTTCTTCATTTTTAACTTTTAGAGCTTCACCTGCTCTAGCTTCAGCATCTTGTGTAGCGGCATCTGCTCTAAATTTATTAAAATTGGAAGTAAACCCTAATAAAGTTGCACTATCCATTGACCTTGTATCAGGTAAGAACTTGTTAATAAACATATCTAAATTAGTGCTTTTATTTGTAATATCGTATTCACCGTTGTTTTGAGCCGCTACAATAGTATTTTTTACTTCTTCGGCTTTAACTCTACCTGCATGATAGTTTGTAGTAGCATCAATGTATTTACCAGTTAACTCTTTGTGTTTACCTGAAATAATCTCTGCTTGTATGGTTTCAAAAGATTTACCTGTTGCATACATCTCGTCTATCTTTGCAATAGCTTTATCTTTTTTCCTATCAATTCTTAATTCATTTGCTTTACCAATTTTGTAACCTGCGTTAGTTAAAGATTTAGCTAAACCATCTACACTACTGCCTGATGATACATACCCTGCACTACCTGCACCATAGTATTTATTTGTTCCTTGTCTTTTATATTCAGCCATTACTATCCTTTATTGTTTTTTTGCCGCTTTATCTTTTTCATTTTGTTGGTAACCTTCACTAGCACTTGTAGCGATACCAATAATTAATCCTGCTCTTGATGGGTCTGTAGGTGGTTTTAAACTATTATAAGTTTTTACTTGGTTAGCGTATGCTTCCGTTTTCTGATTAGCGAATAATTGCATGTCTTTATCGTAACCACTTGTAATTTCATTCCAATCTTCATCATATAACGCACCAATAGATTGAACTATTTTTGTATTGTTTGCGTTACCTAAATTCATTTTTTGTGCAATCTCACCATCTCTTGTTGCTTTAGTTATAGCTTCAGCCTTTGCTTTCTCCATGTCAGCATTAACTTTCTCTTGGTCAATTTTGTTAAGGTCATGTAAATATCCTCTATCGGCATTTCGTCTTGTTGCATCTTGGTCTCTTCTAATAGCTTTGTTGTCAGCTTTCTTTTGTCGATAAGCCTGATACTGTCCTACTATTGCTAGACCTGCTTGTGCGTAAGCATTACACATTATTTATTTACCTCTTTCATCATTAATATAAATGGTATTTTTCCAACACCAAAATCTCCTATTTTTCTTTTTGGTTCAAATCCTAAGAACTGTAACCATTTTAAACTTTTCCAATTTCTTTCATCTACAAAATTGTAGACATGTTCATAATCTTTACTCATGTCATGTACCCATTTAGGACACTCTTTAATAAATTGTTTAATATGTTTAAATAAATCTTCACTAGATAATAACCAAACTATTCCATACCCTTTTTCTTTAACAGGACTAGACCCAAACATACCAATCACACCTTCTGACTTTGTGCCTAAAATAGAATAAATCTTTGCACCTTTTTGTGTAAAAGGAAGAACTAAACTTTCTAACGGTGTTGAACCATCTGAAGCCATAATTTCTTTTCTATCTCCTATTCTCATTTTAGGAGCTAACTCTAAAGCATCTTTTAATTCTGCTTTTCTTACGTAATTTTCTTTCATTAAATTCTTCTTGCTCTGTTGTGATAATAGCCTTCAACTTCTGCACCTGAAATATACATAGGTAAATGTGATGAAGATTTTATATCTAAAGTAAATTCTGAATTTTGTGATTGAACTGGTACTCTTAAAGTTCCTGTTGCAATAGCAGGTTGTCCAATGATACTTGTTGCAGTACCGATAATATAACCATTCATAATACTTGTAGATTTATCTCTGTTTGTAGGAGTAACTTCCACTTGGAAGAACCCACTGTTTTCAAAATTAAAAGATATATTTCTTATTTGGTATCTACCTGAAGTAACAGCTACTAATCCTCTTCCAGTATTCTCTCTGACATACTGAGGAGATAGTGTGTATTTACTTTCATAAGGCACACCAATGTATAACGCTGTGTGGTCTCCAACGATTGTATACGTAGACCCTGACGTGTTTGTTGCTGTGTAGTTATTACCGTTAACCCTATCTACAGCTATTAAACCAGTTTTAGCACCATAAGGTGACGTGAATGTTGTTAAGCCAGTACCACTTGCGTATGTACCTGTCACTGATGCTTTAAGGTCAATATAAACACCATGTCCTATAGTGGCATCTTTTAAATTTCTTAAATCTATTTTAACTAATTTTGTAGTAGTCCCTTCAGAAATTACTACATAGATAAAACTTTCTAAAGACATAGCACCTATAATTTTAGCACCTGTAAATGTCCATTTAGACCAAGCGTTTTGTACTTTCTCGCCACCATCAAAGAAATACTTATAGATGTACATAGTGTCCGCATCTGTTGAAGACGCAGTGCCACTAAAAGGTGCTGTTTGACTATCACCTGTAGCTGAAGTTAAAAATATTAATGTATCTTCTGTTGTATTAGATACAATTTGATAACAATTACTTGGTATTAAGTTTCCTACTGAAACAGTAATATCCATACCATCATTTGTTAATGTATCATCATCAGCAAAGTATTCTCTTATTGCTGTACCTGAAGTTCTTGCTTGTGCAAAATATGCAAACTTACCTGCTGATACTGGAGTAACTTTATCATCATGTTCAAATGAAGATACTTCATTAAGTATAGCTGTAGTCGGTGAAATACTTTCCCCAGAACTATCTAATTTATATTGTGCTGTATCAGAAAATAATAATAAACTTTCATTAAATCCTACAGAGTTTTTAAGTGTGTTAACTTGTGTACCACTAGCCGCTATATCAATGGGGTCAGTGTCTAAAACTTGTGTAGAAGTTGTTGCAAAGTAATTAAAGAAAGAAGCATTTTCTGTTAATACTAAATTCTCTCCTGATAAAATACCTAATCTATTTTTGTAATAGGTTAAGTTATTAATTTTTCTACCAATAAATGTAGGGTTAGGGTTACTATCTGCATCACCACACACCCTGTCAGTCCATGTTAATTCTTGAAATGTAAATGTTCCATCATTATTGTTAATCAATGCGTGAGGCATTGTAGAATTTG
>Ga0222646_100044_pt1 | contig 50094 bp, 48 predicted proteins | sample AntAcemetagen293_FD_179819 | JGI IMG/M metagenome (GOLD analysis project Ga0222646, IMG submission 179819) | Saline water microbial communities from Ace Lake, Antarctica - #293 | ecosystem: Environmental > Aquatic > Non-marine Saline and Alkaline > Saline | place: Antarctica: Ace Lake | collected... | reverse complement strand
TAGGCTCATAGATTCGTTTTAACGCTTCTTTGAGCTTTATTATTGTTAATTTTCAACTACATTAAGCCTAATACGGAAACGTAAGTTTCATCATAGGGTCTGCCCGATTTAGCTATGGCAAAACTTTGTTTGAGTAGCTTGTTCGACACTGCTATTAATGCCAGTTTCTTGCTCTTTCCCTTGTTCACGATTCGCTCATATACCTTCATATTTATCTCTGAGATTAAATAATAGGCATATCACTTTCTTCTAACTCAGCTATCTCTAAGCCTCTTAGGTCATAGAGACCATCATATTAGAGTGACCCATAGCTTAAAATAAATAGTCTCATTACATTGATACTATTTTTGTTCTCAATTATGTATGGTAATTTTAAGTATTAAAACTTAAACTACTTATGAGAAAGCTGTTATCAATTCTTAGCTTATTTTTATTGATGTTTTCTTGTTCTTCAGATGAGACCTCAACACCAGTTACCCCACCCCCAGCACCTATCGTTAAATACACTATAACCTTCTCTGCTGGAGATGGAGGAAGTGTTAGTACAACAGGAGGAGAATATGAAAAGGGGCAAACAGTAACAGTTACAGCTACACCGCAAGGAGAATACTTATTTACTGGTTGGTCTGATGGTAATACAGACGCTACAAGGACTATTACTATAGATGCTACTAAGACCCTTACAGCAAACTTTGAGAAGAAGAAGTACCCACTTACAGTAAATATAGAAGGTGAAGGGGAAGTATTAGAGGAGATAGTTAATGCTGGGAGGACTACTGATTATAATAGTGGTACAACTGTAAAATTAACCGCAGTTCCAGCTGATTGTTGGAGTTTAAATGAATGGACTGGTGATTTTCAATCACAAGAAATTATTATTGAAGTAAATGTCAGTTCTCCCAAGACATTAAATGTTTCTTTTAATGAAATTGATCAAAGACCAGTTCCAGTATTTTCAAATACTTCTTACTTTACAAGAACTTACTATAACAGAAGTTTTAATAACTATCTTAATAATTTAGAAAATTGGTTTAATGATCCATTAGACGCTGTTGTATTAGATTATAATATGGATGGTTATTTAGATTTTGTTCATACAGATTCAGATTATGGGGCGTCATTTAAAGGAGTTTCGGTGAGAAATAAAATAAAGTTTTATAAAGGCAATTGTAATGGAAATCTTGAATTAGACGAAGTTTTGTCAAATAAATTTAATGGTTTAGAACACGGAAGGAAAGGTCTTGTAGGTGACTATAATAACGATGGTTATCCAGATATTTTCTTTATAGGACACGGTATAGATACCGACCCTTTTCCAGGAGAATATCCTATTTTACTCACAAATATTGGAGGCAATGATTTTGAAGAAAAAAGATATGAAGATTTTATAGGTTTTTGGCACAGCGCTACATCAGGTGATTATGACAATGACGGAGATTTAGATATAGTGTTAATTAGCCAGTCAAAGACTTATATAATGAAAAACACTAACGGAGAATTTGAAATTATTACTGATAACATAAATTATGATGAAAGGGCGGTAAAAGATTTCCCTCAAGAGTCAATAGTCCCAATTATTAATCAAGTATACACATCAGAGTTGTTTGACTTGGATAAAGATGGATTTCTGGACTTGGTTGTTTCAGGTCACGATTATCCTGATCAATATGGTGGTGAATCTTTAGTTTTATTTGGAGATGGTAAATCGTTTTTAAAGGATAAAAAAATCATACCCTCTGTAGAAGGTTTTGGGATATGTATTGACATTGATTTTTTTGACATTAACAATGACGGGGAAACTGAAATAATTTTAAATAGAACTGGTGATCCAAAAGATGGTCTTGGTTTTTACAGAGGTTGGAAAGTTCAAATTTTAGAGCTAATTGATGGAGAATATTTAGATTCAACAGATAAATATATTGATGTTAGTCAGGGGTCTGATTCAGATTGGATGTACTGGCTTCATTTGAATAATAATAAGGGTGTAATTGAATTGTTTAATGATGATTTACACACAACTACAAGCCAAAGCAAACCTTATAGAAAATGGGAATTAATAAATAGTAAATTTATTTTACAATAACAGGCATATCACTTTCTTCTAACTCAGCTATCTCTAAGCCTCTTAGATATGTCATTGATACCATCATATTAGAGTGCCCCACAAGAAGCTTTGATTTGGAAAGTCTAAATTTCAAATTTTGATAATCTTTCTTGCCTGTACTTGCTTATTTGCTTCTCAATAATTTCATCACTAGTTAGCTTTGTTATTGAGGATGCAAATTCTTTAGTGTTTTCAGTGAATTCAAATTCAACGTGTTTAACTGACCATCTTTTTAATTCGTGAATTATGGGAAATAGGTCTATGCCTTTATCTGTAAGATAGTACTCTTTAATTTTCTTATCATTTATATTTCTCCTAAAATCAATAATCCCAAGTAAAACTAATTTCTTTAATCTATCTACTAGGCTATTAGAAGAAATGCCTTCTCTAGATTCTTTTAGAAATTGTGAAAATTTATTTTTGCCTTTGAAGATATCTCTAATTATTATTAGTGTCCACTTATCTCCAAGTAAATCTAACGAAACAGCACAGGCACAAGCCTTTTTAGGATATATTATTTTTGAAGTTTTCATATTTTTTTCAAATCTACTAAATAAATGCTTTCTAATTTAAGTTAGCTAACAAATATACACGTTAGAATTATAATTGCAATTATAGTTTTAATGTGTATATTGTATTTTAAATAACCAATTAAATATATTTAAAATGAAAAAATTACTTTTTGCACTATTATTTTCAACAGCTCTGATGGCTCAAAACCAAGAAGTTGTTTATGAAAGCATTTATTTAATGCCTGAAAAAGCAAAAGAAATGAAACTTATTGAAGGTGTTAAAAAGCACAACGATAAGTTTCACAGTGAAGGAAGAACAACTGCTTCTCTCTATAATGTGTTAATAGGGCGTCGTTCTGGACAGTATGTTTGGCTGCTTGGCCCAATGGAGCTTTCTGATTATGATTCTATGCCAGATGAAGTTCATATGTTAGATTGGCAAAAAAACATCAGAAATAATGTTTCTTCTGAATCTGTACAATTGGGAAAATTAAATTGGGAAGCAAGTTATTCTCCTCCTTCTTGGGGAAGTCCTAAATACTTATTACATCGCACAATTAAAATTAACCGCAAATATGGTAGCTATGAGAAAGTTCTTGAGGCTGTAACTAAAATTGGAAAAGTTTTGACTCAAATTAATGCGCCTAATCCTAGAAGGGTATATGAAAGTATTTTTGCTAATGAAAATGGTGAAAACATAACATTAGTTTATCCATTCAAGTCATTTACAGGGTTTAATAATGGAAACGGATTGCCTGCAAACTTTCAATCTGAATATGAGAAAATAAATGGGCTTGGTTCATTTAGAATAGATATATGGGACGTTCTTTCAGAATTTAGTGATGGATTTTCTGATGAATTCCTCCAATTGGTAAATTAATAAAATATAAAAGAGAGAAGTCTCTTTTGTTAGTTGGTGGTTGAAGCCTTCCTTTTGGAGGACTTCATTTCACATAAATTTTAAAATAAACTTAACCTAAAATAAACTCAAAATGAAAAAATTATTAATGTTATTGGCTGTAATTTTTATTATTCTTTCTTGTCAAAATCAGACAAATTCAAATGGTGTAAACGAGGAAACTTTATCTACAGAATTAATAGAATCTTCTATTTCATTCCAGCTAGCTTATATCAACAATAAGTATCCTGAGACCTCCAATTATATGTCTGATGAAATTGTTACTACAATCTTTAATTCAAGTGGTCAACCTCTTGTAAAACTAACTAAAGAAGAAATAACAAACTCAGGTTCTGGTTGGGCATTTGATTCTTTCGAAATGATAAATCATAAAGTTTTTTTATCTCCAGATATGAAAAGTGCAGCGATAACTTTTGATGCACAGGGGGTTATTTCATTTGAAGATGGAAATGAAAATATGCCTTACTCTACTAGAGCGTCTCAATTTTGGATTACTACAAAAGATGGATGGAAGATTTTACATTCACATTGGTCACCTAAAACAAGTTCTAATGGTGTTCCTGGCGAAAAATAATTATTTAAAATACATAATCAATTAAAATTAAATCAAATGAAAAAATTATTATTCTCTTTAATTGCTGCTAGTTTAATTTCTTGCCAAGCTCCTAAAGAAAAACAATCAGAACAATCCAGTGAGCCAACTGTTATTGGATATGAATTTAATGATGAAGGAGAAAAGCTAAATTTAATAGCTGGAGATGCGGCAATAACTGATATTTATTTAGAATATATCCAAGCTCACAATGACAAAGATTTAAGTAAAATATCAGAAATAGATATGGATAACATAGTTATTAGAGCTGCAAATGGTGCTTTAATAAATGGGAGTGATTCTCATACAGAGCAATTAGATATTTGGTATAATGCAAATAACCCCTCTTGGAAAGTGAAATTTATGGTTGCTAACACTGTTCAAGCTAATGATGGGGAAAATCAAACTTGGCTAACAACTGGTGTAGATGTCGTTCAGTCAATAGACGGAAACAGTGTTACAAGTCACCATATATTAGACGTTAACTTTGTTGATGGAAAAGTTAAAGAGTTAATAGTATATGATAGGTCAAGCGAGCAGGAATAACATATTATAAACCATACTTATTAAAAGCCTGTTAATTATGACAGGCTTTTTCTTTTAAACCATAGGCATATCACTCTCTTCTAGCTCACTAACTTCAAGTCCTCTTAAGTAGGTCATTGAGACCATCATATTGGAGTGTCCCATTGCTAAATACATTAAAACTATAGTTGCAATTATAGTTTTAATTTGTATATTGTATTTTAAATAACCAATTAAATATATTTAAAATGAAAAAATTATTAATGCTTATATTAGTTTTCGCATCCAACACATTGTTTTCTCAAATAGTCTCATTTCACCCCGTTAAGGTGGAGGCAAATCAATTAGAAAGTTTTTTAGAAATTGAAACTAATCATATGAGAAAAATAGCCCAAAGTGCTGTTGAAAAAGGAGATATTGAAGGATGGAGATTATTAGAGTTGTTTAATCCTAACCCTGATGCATATAATTTTATGTGGGTTAATATTTATAAAGATTTCAAATCTGCTACATCCCCAAGTTCAGCTTGGTGGAATACATCAGAGGAAGTACTTGGAATAAAAACAAGTGTTTTAATGGATGGATTAAAAGGTATTAAACCTGACAAAAGATATATTTATGAAGTTAAACTTCAAATTGAAAATTCAGAACCCGCTAGTTATGTGATTTTAAATTTTGCAAGACCAAATGATGTAAATATTCAAATTGAGGAGACGAAAAAATTTGTTGTGCCACATTTTAAAAAAAATATGAAAAAATTCGGTATGGTTGGATGGGGATTAGGAACAAAAATAACTCCTCAAGGCAAAGAATATTCATCAATGATGACTTGGGATTCTTATGACAGTCTTGAAAATGCTATGAAGCATTTAGGTGGTTATGGAGTAATTGAAGGACTTCAATTTGATAAGTTTTCTGAAATTATAGAGTGGGAAAATAGATACATTATGAGAGTAATTTCTTCAACTACAAACTAATTCAGTTTTTAGAGCTATAATGGGAACTGGTAATTGACTCTATCAACTTATAATAATTAAGCCTCCTTCTGGGGGCTTTTTTACATAACAGGCATATCACTTTCCTCTAACTCACGAATCTCTAAACCACTTAGGTAAGTCATAGATAACATCATATTGGAATGCCCCATAGCTTGCAATCATTATTGTGCTTATTTGAAATTAAATATTTATTTTAATATTTTAGTTTTATTAATCAATTAAATATATTTAAAATGAAAAAAATCTTAATATTATTGGCTTTAACTTTTTTTAGTTGTGCTGAAAAAAAGAATAACCTTACTTCAACAGTAACTGTAAATGACGAAAAATCACAACAGGAAATTCTAACTGAACAAACTAGAGAAACAGTTTTAAAAGCATTCAATGCTCAGGAAAATAATCTTTTAGAGACTAAAATAGTAAAGCAATGGATGGATTATTCAAAAGCATTTGAATACAAAGATTATAACAGGATTGCAAATCATTTTACCTATCCTGCTGTTTTTAATCTTGCAACTCCTATTGTAGTAAATGATAAAAAAATGATGGTGGATATTTATAAGTCTGCAAGAGAAAATACACAGAAAGGGTACAGATATTCTTTATTAGAAAAATGGGTATTTTTAAATATATCTGAGGATTTAATAATCTTAGATGCATCTTATTCAAGATTCAATGCTAAGTATGAAAGCATCCATACGGGAAGAGGATTATATACATATAAAAATATAAAAGGTGATTGGTTAATGACTGAAGTGACTACTCTAAAATAAATTTAAGCCCTAAATAATAGGCATATCACTTTCCTTCAACTCACTAACTTCAAGTCCTCTTAGATAGGTCATACTAACCATCATATTGGAGTGTCCCATAGCTTTCTGTAGCTTAGAAAGCGAACCTGTTCTTTTAAAGATATTAATAGCTCCACTATGCCTAAAAGAGTACAGTGTCTGGTCTTGTTCAAGTAGCAGAGAAACCTTCTTAAAACGCCCCCAAACGGTCTTAAAATAGTCAGCATTAAGCGGCTTAGTTGTTCCAGAGAATATATTGTGGTTAGGCTCTCCTTTTTTAAGTAACTCTTTAACATAGTAGGGTACTGGAACTATTCTATTGCGTCCAGATTTGTTTCTATTACCAGACAATTTAATAAATGATAAGTCTTCTGTAAAGTCCCCCCAAGTGAGTTCTCTGACTTCACGATGAGGTCTTAGAAGGCATCCATAGGTTAAAATACAGCACAAGTATAGATTATGATTAAAGCCTCTTATTTCATCTAATATCGCCTCTATGTCATTGAATGGTTTGTTGAGGTTTGCCTTAGCTTTCTTTCTTTTTAAACCTAAAGTTGGATTGTTCTCTAAGCCTAACTCCACTGCTTTGTTAAATAGTGATTTAAGGTTTTTTAATAGAGAATTGTAAGAACTTGTATTTTGGTAGTGTTCTAAGGTTTTTAAGATGTCTTGTTTTTGATAAGAGTTTTTATTACGCTCTCTTAGTAGCAAGTCAAAAGCATATTTTAATTCTGACTTATAACCTTTACTATAATTACTCTTTAACTTGAATCTAAGTGCGTTTTTAAGATATTCCTTATCAGATAGTTTGCCAGATATTAAATTATCTTTTTTATACTCTTTAAACAACCCTCCTTCATTTAAGTATTTATATACCTCAGCACATAGAAGTTGTGCCTTTTCGTATCTAGCTTCATTAGGAAAGGAGTTAGGGTCTAATTCAACACCTATTCTCTTTCCATTAAATAGACGATACCGATTGTTATTTATATAAAAGAATACATAAACACTTTTGTCTTTACAGACACAAATTTTGGGATAATTGATACTCATTTTGACAGCTATTTGACAGTTGAACTTTATTCATCTGTAATAGAGTCGCGTAAAGCCTTTAGCCATAGCACTTATACCCTTAGCTCAGCTGGTTCAGAGCACCTGCCTTACAAGCAGGGGGTCACTGGTTCGAACCCAGTAGGGCCCACAAAAGTAAAAGCGCTTTAAAGCCTTTTAAAATTAAACCTTCATAGAAATATGAGGGTTTTTTTATGTGCTAATATGATATATTTTTGCATATCACTTTCTTTCCAAATCAGATATTTATGAAAATCATTCATCATGGTTTATTAAACAACAGTCATATCACTTACCTCAGCAAAATAAATTAGTAGTATTTTGCAATTTTTTCATTATAATTAATACTATTTAGTATACCTGTAATATGATAAGAATATTATTTTTATTATTGTGTACTTCTGTTTTTTCGCAGCATATAGAGCGTCAAAACTCAGCTGTTAATTATAAAGATTCCATTTATATATTAGATCAATTAGGGAGGTCTATTTTAAAATCTGGGCTTTTAATTTTAAAGAAAGAATTTGGCAGTTTAAAAACAATAAAGCGGAAGCCAATACTATTAAACTAAACGGAAGGGGTGTTGTTTATAAGAAATTTTTCTATCACCTTTCAGAGGATTTTGAGAAATCTACTCAAATTCTAAAAGTAATAGAGAACGTTAGCCACCACTATTCGCATAATATACGCACAAAAAATAAAGTGATAAGAGAGTTAAATTACAAGCTGCAAACTATTTTAAAAATACAAGAAGAAATTATTTCAGATCAGAAATCTCCTCAAGATAAAAGAATCATTATCTATAAAATTGCAAATACATATTTTAACTAAAATCTATCGTTACAATATCTTCATATATAATTACAGGGTACTGCCTTAAATTACCTGAATTGCTATTTGAGCTGCAATAAGAGGTGAACTCCGTTTCTATCCCAAAAGAGTTTCCGTGGTTGTTACACCTAAATTTATTATTGCTAAAACTCCATTGATTTCTACTCCCTAAATGAGGGCAGCAATTGTCAAAAGCCATTATATTTTTCTCATCTTTTCTAAGAAGCAGCAATCCATTTTCTAGATCATTTATAAATTCACTTACTGTTTCTAGTTTGCTGTAGTCTTTATGGCTGGTGTCTATATGAAGTTTTTTTCCATCCGTAAAAAAACCACTATCTCCCATTTGTTTTTTAAGCTCTAAATAAGCAGCTTCTTCTTCTGTCATGGGAATTTCCAGTATTTTTTCATCCTTTGAACAGGAAACTAAAAAGGGTGCGGCAAACATAACTACCACTATGGCAGGGCAAACAGCACCTATGAACTTCTTTCTTTTCATCTTTAAAAATAACCTAATAAAACTAATAAAAAAATACTCTCATTACAATGAGATGTTTTTTTAAAGCTATCTTCTTCGGTATCTTTGGTAGAGAAGAATAAGAAACTATGTCACAGAAATACCCACCCAATCAGGAACCACCCATAGACCTGGTTGAACAATTCTACAAAGAAAATGTAGACTTGAAGGCTGTATTGAACGCTAGAAAAGCTAAGAAAGAGGTTACCTCTGGCCTTGAACCATATACAGGAGAATTTGGTCCCGCTCAAAAAAAGCATCTTTTAAATAGAACTATGGTGGGTATGGCCAAGCGCCATATAGATGATCTTGATAGTTTGACTTTGGATCAAGCCATTGAACTTATTTTTACCCCAGAAAAGGAGTTAGGAGAACCAATTAATGATTATTTCTTTGAAATTACAAATGAGGAATGGAATGAAATGTATGGAAGAGATGATGTAGGGCCAGGTGAGTCCTTCGTATATAAAGATTGTGTCAGATATGGTTTTAACGAAGAATGTGCTCAACACCAAAGATTTAGAGCTGTAGATTCTTTTTTTCGAAAAAGCATATACTACCAAAACACCTCTATACATTGGAAAATGTACTTGTTTCTTCACAATTTACTGCCAACAAGCACTGCTCCAGGAGGTTATAAGTCAAGATTTGGATATTTAAAACTAATTTATGACTCTTGCTACAAAGATTACAGGAAAACAATCTATGATATTACAATAAACCCTTCAATGCTTGAATATTTAAATCTTGGCCTTAGTAAAAAAGAGACCCCAGATGAAAATTATGCAAGAGAAGTTCAAGAATTATTCACAGTTGGAAAACGTCCGTTTTCAAAATACACAGAGGAAGATGTAAGAGAAGTTGCAAGAGCCTTAGTAGGTTGGCAAATAAATTGGGATTCACGTTTTGATGAAGGTTTAGTTACTAGTAGATTTGAAAAATGGAATCATGACACTGAAGACAAACAATTTTCATCATTTTATAATAATACAAAGATATACGGCAGAGAAGGAGAAGATGGAGCTAAAGAATTGGATGATGTTATTGAAATGATTTTCAACACCGATGAATCTGCCATATACTTATCAAGTAGATTATATCAATTTTTTGTTTATCATGATATTTCAGATTCTGTAGAAGAGAGCATAATAAAACCAATGGCAAAAGTGATGAGAGATAATGATTTCTCAATTATTGAGCCATTAAAAATACTTTTAAGAAGTGAACACTTCTTTGATGTTTCCTTTTACAATAGCATGATTAAATCTCCACAAGATTTTGTTTATGGAATGATAAAAGAGTTTGATATGTTTAATGGTGACATTAAGAATTATCAAGAGCAACAAAATGGCAATGATAATTACACTCCCCCTGAAAGGTTAATAAATCCTATATCTAAATGGTATTATTTTGACAACGATATTCAATGGAATCTGTGGAGACTTGGAATGCAAGTTGGAAACCCACCAAGTGTCTCTGGTTGGCCAGCATATTACCAAGCTCCAGTATATGACTTATTTTGGGTAAACTCAAAGACAATTCAAGATAGAGTTAACTTTACGCAGGTCATTACACAATGGGGCTTATGGATGGGAGACGATAATCATTTAACCTTAGATAAGGTGGAATATATTTTAACATATCAGAATGTAGATAATTTAGAGGCCTTAATTCAAGAGCTAGCTAATCGTTTTTTAGGAGGAGATGTTCCTTTGAAAGCAAAAGATAGAATTAAGCAAAGTGTTTTGAATGGTGTAAGTGAATCTTATTGGAAAGAAGCAATTAATGAATATCGCAGCAATCCAACTGAAAACATGAAAAATAATTTGAATGGGCGTGTCCAGCAATTATTATCCAAACTATTTCAATTAGGCGAAATAAATTTATTTTAAGATGGAAAGAAAACATTTTTTACACACCCTTGCTCATGTAGTAGCAGCACCAACAATATTTTCCTCTTTAGCTTTTAATAAGTTAGATTTCTCTAGTAATTCTTTTCTTTCTAATACAATCGAGGAAGGAAGAATCATAGTAATTATTCGAATGAATGGTGGTAACGATGGCTTAAATACTGTTATCCCTTTAGATCAGATGTCTGCACTTTCTAATGCTAGACCTCATGTCATTTTACCTGAAAATAAGATAGTTTCATTAGGTTCCAATGATGTGGGTTTGCACCCTGCTTTGAGTGATTTTAAAACTCTTTTTAATGAAGACAGACTAAAAATCATTCAAAATGTTGGATATCCTACCCCAGATTTTTCTCATTTCAGATCTACTGATATATGGCAATCTGCTTCTGATTCAGATGAGTATTTTAATAGTGGTTGGTTAGCTCGCTATATTGAGGATAAGCATCCTACTTATCCAGAAGCTTATCCAACTGAGAAGTATCCACATCCACTAGCTGTAGAAATTAATGGAGGATCGTCTATGTTATTTACTGGTGAAAAGTCTTTTACTAGCTTTCAAGCGGGTAATCCCAGTAATTTTCAAGAGATTATTAATGAATTTGATAATGAATATCCTTCTGATAATAAGGGTAATAAGTTAAAATATCTTCAGCTAATCGCTAAACAGTCGATGGTTTACAGCAAGATTGTTAAAGAGAAATATGAAAATGGAAGTAATACAGTCACATATGGTAATTCAAATCTTGAAAGACAGTTAGAGATAGTAAGTCAACTCATAAACGGAGGACTTAAATCAAGGGTTTATTTGGTTGAATTTGGTGGCTTTGATACTCATGACACTCAAGTTGATCAATCTGACAGAACAAAAGGAGAACACGCTTCACTCTTAAAAGAGTTAAATGACGCGGTAACTACGTTTATTAAAAATTTAGATGCAAGCGGCTTATCAGACAACGTTCTAGCAATGACTTTCTCTGAATTTGGTAGGACTATTGTTTCTAATGGTTCTGGGGGTACAGACCACGGAACAGCAGCGCCTATGTTTATTTTTGGAAATAAGGTAAACCCAGAAGTATTGGGTGCCAACCCACTAATTCCTGCCAACGCTATTTGGCAGGATAATTTGGAGTCAGAATTTGATTTTAGACAGGTCTATACCTCACTTATAAACCAATGGATGGGCGGGGGTGGCACTAGGGCTAAGGATGTACTATTTAAAGATTTTGAAGAGCTTTCTATTGTGGGAGATCAGTATATTGATACTGACAATGACGGTGTGGCAGACATGAATGACAGCTGTCCAAATACCTTATCAGGAGCGATTGTTGGTTTAGATGGTTGTGAAATTTTTAGTTTGCCCCGGGATAATTATTCCATTCAGGTGCTAAGCGCTAGCTGTATTGGTTCTAAAAATGGGGTGCTTAAAATAACAGCCGCAGATACCTCTTATGTCTATAAGGTGCTGGTTTCTGGGGTAGCGGTGGCTTTAGAATTAACATCGGCCAACGGCCATGAAGTTCAAGTTTCAGATTTAGGGGTAGGGACCTATACCATAGACATTTCTATTACAGAAAAAGAAGGCTATTTGCAAACTTTTGAAGTGAGTGTGAGGGAACCAGCTCCTTTACAAGCAAAAGCCAATGTAGATTACTTTAATAAAAAGGCAAATCTATTTTTAGAAGGGTCTGAGCTGTATTTTGTGACAGTTAATGGCAAAGAGTTAGTGGCCACAGAAAATGGATTTGAAGTAGCTCTAAAGGTGGGTAATAATGTGATTAAAGTATCTACTCCCTTAGAGTGCCAAGGGGTATATGAAGAGGTGGTTTTTGTGAGTGAAAAAGTTACTTTTTATCCAAACCCTGTAGTGAATGAGTTGCATATTGTAATTCCAGGTATAGATACGGAAAGCTTAATTCAGGTATATGATACTTCTGGAAATGAAGTTATTAATACTAAAAATGCTATATTTTTTAATAGAGAGTTAGACCTTAATATGGGAGGTTTACATAGTGGTATTTATATAGTAAAAGTGAACGGTAAAACCGTTAGAGAAACCTTTAAAATTATGAAGCAATGAAACCAATAAGACAACGTTCTACTTACCTTTTACTTTTCTTTTTTGGGTTGCTATCATGTAGTAGTGGGGGGGATGCAGACCCTATAGTTCCCTCCAAACCTACTCCAGAACCTCCGGTGGCAGTAACGCCTCCGTCTAAATCAGTTTTATCTCTTCCAGAAAATAATAAAACCTGTGAAACAGGTGCTAGTGTATCTGAAGCGCAAAGCTCTGTGATTTTTAAATGGACAGCTGCTGCCAATGCATCTACCTATGATTTGAGTATTATAAATTTAAACAATCAGGCATCTATTTTACAGACCAATATAACTGCCACAGAAAAGGCGGTGACTTTAAATAAAGGAATTCCTTATTCCTGGCAGGTGACCTCTAAAGCAACAGGAACTTCTGTAACAGCTGTCTCTGATGTTTGGAAATTTTACTTAGCGGGAGAAGGCGTTACTAATTACGCCCCTTTTCCAGCCACGTTGTTAAGTCCTGCTTCTGGTGCTACTGTTTCAGTGTCTGCTGAAGGAAAAATTACCTTGACATGGGAAGGCCAAGACCCAGATGCAGACGCCTTAAAGTACAGTGTATTTTTAGACACTGTAGATGGTCAACAAGCCGCAGTTGCTAATGATATTTCTGTGCTTACTTTAGAAGTGTCTGTGGCCAAAGATACCGTGTATTATTGGAGGGTGAAGAGTTCAGATAGTAACAGCAGTTCTTTCTCTCAGATATACGCCTTTAAAACTGGAGCCTAGGTTTCTAGCAAAGGGATTACCCGCTCTAATGCCATGCCTCTAGATCCTTTTATAAGGACGAGGGAAGGGGTAGGTATGAGATTTTCTTTATCTGCTTCTAAATCCTCAAAGCTTGGGTAGCTTTTAAAAGGATGATTGGTTTTTGAAAATAGTTTGCCTACTAGTATTACCTGATCAATGTTAAGTGTTTCTAGTAAATTCACAGTGGCCTGGTGCTCTTCTGGGGCGGTGTCTCCTAGTTCAAACATATCTCCAAGAATCACCATCTTTTGAGAAAGCTCAGTGTAAAGGTTGCTAAAGTGGTTAAGGGCGGCTTCCATACTGCTTGGGTTGGCATTATAGGCATCTAAAATAATGCTGTGTAGACCTATTTTTTTAAACTCTGACCTGTTATTATTGGGTTGGTAGCTGCTAATGGCACTTTGTATTTGTGCTAAGGGCACTTTAAAATAAGCTCCAATACTGGCAGCAATCATACAGTTAGTAGTGTTGTAATGACCGTATAGTTGGGTTTTAATATCCATTCCTTGGAAATTAAAAGAAACACAAGCGGCTGCTATGTCTTGGGCTTGAGTAATAAAGTCTCCCTTGAGGCCACCAAATGAAATGGTATTGGGGTAGTGACTTAAGGCAGCTTTTTGAATGAGGTTTTCTTCTTGGAATAAAATGGTTTTATTATGAGCCATAAGGTGCTTGTACAACTCACTTTTACCTTTAATCACTCCTGCCACTCCACCAAAGCCCTCTAAATGTGCTTTGCCAAAATTTGTAATACAGCCAAAGTCTGGTTGGGCTATTTGGCAAAGTTGTGCTATTTCACCTTGGTGATTGGCGCCCATTTCAATAATAGCAAATTCAGTATTTTTTTGAATACTCAATAAACTAAGTGGAACACCTATGTGGTTGTTTAAATTGCCCTTAGTAGCAATGGTGTGGTATTTTTCACTAAGTACCCTGTAAATGAGTTCTTTTGTAGTTGTTTTTCCGTTGCTGCCAGTGAGAGAAATTACAGTGGCGTTAGAGTAGTTTCTATGATAGCTAGCCAGAGAATGGAGACAGTCTAGCACGTGGTCTACAAAAATGCAGTTTTTGTGTTTGGCTAAGGCTAAGGAGTCTACTACAGCATATGAGGCACCTTTTTCTAGCGCTTGTAAAGCAAAATCATTTCCGTTAAAATGAGGCCCTGAAAGCGCAAAATATAGGCAGCCTTTAGTGATATTTCTACTGTCTGTAGAGACGGTAGGCTGTTTTAAAAAAAGCTGATGGAGCTTAGCTATCTCCATGAATTCTTATTTGGTACGTTTGTTTTTTGGAGTTTTGTTTTGAGTATTGGATTTACCTCCAATTCTAGACATTGCACATCTAAAACCAATAAAATCAGTGGCCATATATTGAGGCAAGAACCTTCTTTGTGCTGGGTCTAACCAAAAGGCCCTGTCTTTCCATGACCCTCCTTTGTACACCCTTACATCATTACTAATTAAAGTGTTTCTATTGTCTGAAGTGTCATAGGTTTTTACTATTTCACCTTGGTCATTGGTTTTAATACTGTTGTTTGGAGCATTGTACATTTTTATTTTTTCTTCATCCTCTATATTTCTCTGAGAATATTGTCTAGAAGAGGCTAAATCTCCATCTCTATAAGAACGGTTATCACTTTCAGAGAAATTGGTTCTCAAATAAGTTTCGTTAGCATCTACGGGCACCATTACTAAGGAGCCTGGGAGTGATTTTGAAATTAACTTACCATTTGGAAGGGTGTCAAAAACCACTTTATTCTCATTGATAATTGCTTTTCCGTCATTTCCAGTAGCAGGCTTGTTAAACACATTACCTCTAAAATAATTAAAGTCACTTATATCGTCATCAATGATAGGTCTGTATACATCTGCCACCCATTCTGCTACGTTACCACCCATTCCATAAAGTCCAAAACTATTAGGATTGTGAAATTTTGTATCTACAGTAATAGCACCCCCGTCGTCAGACCAACCGGCTATACCACCGTAATCTCCTTTAGATACTTTAAAGTTTGCCATTTGGTCACCAACCCCTCTCTTGTCTTTGTTTCTAGTGTATTCGCCGTCCCAAGGATATTTTTTTCTACCCTTATAGTTGTTGTATTCTCTGTCATCAGACTGAGCTTGTGCAGCGTATTCCCATTCAGTTTCAGTTGGAAGTCTGTAAGAAGGAAGTAAAATACCATCACTTCTTTTAGCAAACACAGAAACGCTATCTTTTTTACTTTTTCCTTGTAGAGAATCTATTTGCCCTCCATAAGTTAGACTAGGGCTACTCAAATAAGCTTCTGTATTAAAGGCTGCGGTTTTCCCACCTATTGCGGCATACTTGGCTTCTTCAGACAAAAACCCTTCTCTTTCTAATATGGCTTCATTAACTCTATTAGTTCTCCATCCTGCATACTGAGAGGCTTGAAGCCAGCTAACGCCAACCACAGGGAATTCAGAATATGCTGGGTGCCTTAGATAGTTTACCACCAAGTCTTCATTAAAAGAAAGTCTATTTCTCCAAACTAAGGTATCTGGGAGTGCACCCTTGTAAATACCGCTAAAATTTGGGTTAGAAGGAGGGTAAACTGCTTTTAAATAATTTAGGTATTCAATGTACATGAGGTTGGTTACCTCAGTTTCATCCATATAAAAAGACATGACGTGTTGTTGGCTTGCTGCGTTGTTCCAATCCTTCATGATGTCATCCTGAACCTTTCCTTTTGTGAAAGTACCCCCTTCAATAAAAACCATTCCAGGGGCTAATTCTTGCTCCTTAAAGTTGTTGTTATAGTTGTCACCCTCTAGCTTCCAGCCAGTAGCCCTAGAGACATTACTAGAATTATTAGATTTATTGCAAGATGCAACAGTCAATGCTATAAGTACAAAAAAGAGAGAAGAAAATCTGACAGTGTTTTTCATTTGGTAAAATTATCAATACAAATATAACATTCATTCGAGAGTTTGAATACTAATCATTAATTTTTATGTGATTTATGACCTAAAAACGCAGACGTAGCCAATATATTATAAAAAGCACCCATTTAATTTTATAAAGTGTAAATATATTTCAGTATCAAGTATATTTGTAGGCCGTGAGCGCTTTAGTTTAAGACAATAAGAATTACAGTCTGGCGTTATTAAATGAAAGTTTTATCCATGAGAGTGTCTCTGTTCTGTTTATTATTTTATTTCACGCCATACACCCTTTTATCTCAGGCACAAAATAATGTAATTACCACAGCAGTTCCTTTTTTAACTATAGCCTCAGACGCACGTGCCTCTGGTATGGGCGATGTTGGAATTGCTTCTGCTCCAGACGCTTTTTCCATGCAGTGGAACCCTGCAAAATACGTATTTTCAGAGCATTCAAAAGGAATTGGATTGGGCTATACGCCTTTTTTAGACCGTATAATTCAGGATATTGTATTTTTGAGTGGCACCTATTTTAAAAAGCCCACTGATCGCTCTGCCTTTGCCATAGGGCTTAGGTATTTCACCACTGGTGATATAGAGCTTAGACAGTTTGCCTCAGATCCTGGCATCATTACAAAGCCAAATGAATTTGCCTTAGACGGAAGTTTCGCCCTTAAATTATCCCCTTATTTTAGCATGGCGGTGAGTGGGAGATATATAAGGTCTAATCTCAAGATTCCACAAGAGGGTGGTATAGACTCTAAGGCTGCATCTACAGCAGCTGTTGATCTGTCTGCCTTTTATATGGGAGAACTAAAAGCCTACCCTGCTTTTAATGGTAGGTGGCGTTGGGGGGCGAATCTTTCAAATTTAGGACCTAAGATTGCTTATGACGCCAGTGGTCAAGAAGACTTTTTGCCTGCCAACCTAGGATTGGGGTTGGGGTATGACTTTGTGTATAGTACTAGTAGTGTACTGGCACTTCAAATAGATATTAATAAATACTTGGTGCCCATTCCAGTAGACTATAACCAAGACGGAGTTATAGACCAGCAAGACTTAAATACTTATCAAAGTATTGATTTTTTAAAGGGCACTATAGACTCTTTTTCAGACACAGCTGGAGGTTTTTCAGAAGAACTAAAAGAATTGAGAATTGGCTTGGGGCTAGAGTACACTTTAAAACAAACGTTTACCCTCAGGACGGGCTATTTTTTTGAATCTGAACGCAGTGGTTCTAGAAGATTTTTTACCTTAGGAACTGGAGTGCGCTTAAAAGCACTTCAAATAGATATGTCTTATTTGTTTTCTACTGCTAAGGTGAGAAACCCACTAGAAAACACCCTGCGTTTTTCACTATCTTTTTTAACGGATTAACTTTGCCACTATGTCTTTAGAAACTTTTAAATTTCAATACAGCCTGCTAGACTCTAAAATGTCTTTGTCTGCAGAAAACAAGAGCTTATTGGACCAAGCTATCATTGCTAGAGAAAACGCATATGCACCTTACTCAAATTTTCATGTAGGTGCGGCAGTGTTATTAGAAAATGGCATGACGGTGTTGGGAAATAACCAGGAAAATGCAGCCTATCCCTCTGGATTATGTGCAGAAAGAGTGGCTATATTTTATGCGGCTGCTAATTACCCTGGAGTAGTCATTAAGGCGGTAGCCATTAGCGCTAACGCTATTCTAAGTCCCCTAGAAAAGCCAGCCGCTCCCTGCGGTAATTGCAGGCAAGCCATGGCGGAATACGAACAAAAGCAAGTGACACCTATAGCCGTCATGTTTATGGGGGCTAGCGGGCAAGTCATTCACTGTGACAGCGTATTGCATTTACTGCCTTTTGCATTTGGGGCCACCTTTTTATAATAAGACCTTCTTTATTTTCAAGTATCTGTTAACCATGTGTTTGCATATATTTATATACCAAATGGTATATAATTAACGCTTTTGTATTATCTTTTTTTGCATTCTTTTTTGCAGTCGCTATTTTATCTGTATTTTTGTTTTCCGTTTAATAGATGTACTACTAATATTAGCATATGAAAAAGATAACTAAAGAGGTTTACCTTAAATGGTATGAAGACATGTTGTTCTGGAGAAAATTCGAGGACAAATTAGCTGCCGTTTATATCCAACAAAAAGTGAGAGGTTTCTTGCATTTGTACAATGGACAAGAAGCGGTATTGGCAGGGTCCCTTCACGCCATGGATCTCAGTTGTGATAAAATGATTACCGCTTATAGAAACCACGTGCAGCCTATTGGTATGGGGGTAGATCCTAAAAAGGTCATGGCAGAATTATTTGGAAAAGTAACTGGCACCTCTAAAGGCATGGGAGGTTCCATGCATATTTTTTCTAGAGAACATCGTTTTTACGGTGGTCACGGAATTGTTGGAGGACAGATTCCATTAGGGGCAGGCCTGGCATTTGCAGATAAGTATTTTAAGCAAGATGGCGTTACTTTGTGTTATATGGGAGATGGTGCTGTAAGGCAGGGTTCTTTACACGAGACTTTTAACTTAGCCATGTTGTGGCAGTTACCAGTAGTATTTATATGTGAAAACAATGGCTATGCCATGGGAACTTCTGTAGCCAGAACTTCATATAGCACAGATATTTGGAAATTAGGATTGGGTTATGAAATGCCTTGTGGCCCTGTAGATGGAATGGATCCTGTAAAAGTAGCAGAAGAGGTAAGTAAAGCTATAGAACGTGCCAGAAGTGGTGGTGGTCCTACTTTCTTAGAAATGAAGACCTACCGTTATAGAGGTCACTCTATGTCTGACGCACAGCAGTACAGGACTAAAGATGAGGTAGAAGAGTACAAGAAAATAGATCCTATTACTCAGATATTAGACATTATTAAAAAGAAAAAGTACGCTACAGATGCTCAAATTAAGGAGATAGATAAAGGTGTTAAAGCGCTTGTAAAAGAATGTGAAGATTTTGCAGACGCATCTGAATACCCACCAAAAGAGCAGTTATATGACATGGTGTACGAGCAAAAGGATTATCCATTTTTACCTCATAAATAAAAATTAGATGGCGATAGTAGTAAATATGCCCAGACTTAGTGATACCATGGAAGAGGGTACTGTGGCAAAATGGTTAAAGAAGGTAGGAGACGCTATTTCTGAAGGTGATATCCTTGCAGAAATTGAAACGGATAAAGCCACTATGGAGTTTGAATCTTTTAACGAAGGGACATTGCTACATATTGGTATAGAAGAAGGAGGCGCAGCTCCTGTAGATTCTTTATTGGCCATTATTGGTGACCCAGGAGAAGATATTAGTGCCCTTTTATCGGGCGAAGCCAAAGGGCCAGAATTAAGTCCTATAGCAGATACCAATTCAACACCAACAGCAGACGCCGCGCCGGCCGCAACAAGCCTTCCAGAGGGAGTGATTGTAGTGAATATGCCTAGGCTTAGTGACACTATGGAAGAAGGAACTGTGGCTAGCTGGCTTAAAAGTGTAGGAGACACAGTAGAAGAAGGAGATATTTTAGCAGAAATTGAGACTGACAAAGCCACTATGGAATTTGAGTCTTTTAATGCTGGAACCTTACTTTATATTGGAATACAAGAAGGAGAGGCAGCGTCAGTAGACTCTTTACTGGCTATTATTGGCCCTAAAGGGGCCGATATTTCTGCTGCACTCAATCCAACCGCTACTCCTGCAGCAACAACTTCTGTGGCAGAGAGCAAACCTGCTGCGCCAGTAGCAGTTTCTTCTTCACCAGAAAAGGCAGCACCAGAACAGCCTCATGCAAATGGAGAGAGAATTTTTGCATCGCCTTTGGCTAAAAAATTAGCTAAGGAGAAGGGAATTTCTCTTTCAGAGGTGAGAGGAAGCGGGGAACAAGGAAGAATTATTAAAGCAGATATAGAGCGTTTTAATCCTGCAAATGTTCCGGCTCCAGCAGCTCCTGCTTCAGCGGCACAAAATGAGCCAGTAAAAGAGGCCGCACCTATTTTGACTAGCGGAGAAGAACATTTTACAGAAGAAAAAAATTCTCAAATGCGCAAGGTCATTGCCAAGCGTTTGGGAGAATCTAAATTTTCTGCGCCTCATTACTATTTAACTATTGAGGTAGATATGGAACAGGCCATGGCGTCTAGGGTTCAGATTAACAGCTTGCCAGACACCAAAGTATCCTTTAATGACTTAGTTTTAAAAGCTTCTGCTATGGCACTTAAAAAGCATCCACAAGTAAACACTACTTGGCAGGGAGACACTACTCGTTTTAACAGCCATGTACATATGGGTGTTGCGGTAGCAGTTCCAGATGGTTTGGTAGTTCCTGTGGTTAAATTTGCAGACCAACAGAGTCTGACTCAAATTGGTGGTGCTGTAAGAGCGCTAGCAGGGAAAGCCAGAGATAAAAAATTAACCCCTGCAGAAATGGAGGGTAGTACGTTTACGGTTTCTAATTTAGGAATGTTTGGTATTCATGAGTTTACTTCTATAATAAACCAACCCAATTCTGCTATTCTCTCTGTGGGAGCAATTGTTCAAAAACCAGTGGTTAAGAACGGTGCAGTGGTAGCAGGAAATACCATGAAACTTACCTTGGCTTGTGACCACAGGACAGTAGATGGCGCAACAGCTGCTGCTTTCTTGCAAACATTACAGGCCTTTATTGAGAATCCTGTGACCATGCTGGCATAAGTATCATTCTAGGCCTTAGATCTAAAAAACACAAAGCCCAGCCATTGGCTGGGCTTTGTGTTTAAGGCTTCTAAAGCGGTTTACCAAATGGTTTTAATATGTCTTTTTTAAAGGGCTTTATCTAATGTGAATTTGTTAATTTTACTAGGTACATTCTTTTTTTAATTTTAAACACAATTCATTGAAAATAGCAGACCAGATTAAAGAGCCTATAGAAAAAGAAATGAACCTCTTTGAGGATAAGTTCTTTGCTTCTATGAGTTCAAAGGTGGCCCTGCTAAATAGAATCACCTACTATATAGTAAATAGAAAGGGCAAGCAAATGCGGCCTATGTTTGTGTTTTTAACCGCTAAAATGCTAGGTGGTGGGCAGTTGCAAGAACGCACCTACCGCGGTGCTTCTGTGATAGAACTCATACACACCGCCACACTGGTGCACGACGACGTAGTAGATGATTCAGACAAACGCCGCGGCTTTTTTTCTATCAACGCGCTTTGGAAGAACAAAATAGCTGTGTTGGTAGGGGATTACCTGCTTTCCAAAGGGCTCTTGCTCTGTATTGATTACGATGATTTTGACCTGCTCAAGATTATTTCTATAGCCGTAAGAGAAATGAGTGAAGGAGAGCTGTTACAGATAGAAAAAGCCCGCCGCCTAGACATCACAGAGGCTGTTTACTACGATATCATTAGACAAAAAACAGCCACTCTTATAGCCGCATGCTGTGCTTTAGGCGCTGCATCTGTTGCGCCCGGAAGCCCAGAGGTAGAAAACATGAGACAGTTTGGAAGTCTAATAGGGATGGCTTTTCAAATAAAAGATGACCTTTTTGACTACGGGACACAGTCTATAGGCAAACCTACAGGCATAGATATTAAAGAGCAAAAAATGACCCTGCCGCTTATTCATGCTTTACAGCAAGCTTCCGCTAGTGATAAAAGTTGGATGATCAATACGGTTAAGAAACACAATAGAGACAAAATTAGGGTCAAAGAGCTCATAGAAAAAGTAAAAGACTTAGGAGGCTTAGACTATGCCGTTACTCAAATGTTGGCCTACAGAGATGAGGCTTTAGGCTTATTAGAGGCTTACCCTGAAACTCCATACAAAGCCTCACTAATTTTAATGGTCAATTATGTGGTAGAAAGGGAAAAATAATTTTTTCGCTTTTAACTGTCACCTTTTTTTGGTTTTTGCGTCTTTAATGTAAAGAACTCTATTTATACTTTTGAAGATAGTCTCCTTATATCCGTCAGAAAAAATTCTTATTGATCAGTTGCTGGCCAAAAACCCGGGAGCTCAAAAAGAACTATACCAGCGTTTTTCGCCAAAAATGCTAGGAGTTTGTATGCGTTATATAAAAGACTTGCAATATGCAGAAGACGTGCTTTTGGAAGGTTTCTTAAAAGTTTTTGATAAACTAGACAGCTTTACTTTTAAAGGTTCTTTTGAAGGCTGGCTCAGACAAATTTTTGTAAGGGCTTCCTTAGATTTTATAAGGAGGAACAAAAACTATGTTCTAATTGATTTTGAAGGGGCAGACGCTAAAGTAGCTCAAGAATTTTCCAATGAAAGTGGTTTTAATGATCTAGCAGAGCTGTCTTATACAGATGTTTCAGAGGCTACTCATGAAAGCTTTTTACCAAGCCTGGAAGTTCTTTTACAGCTTTTAGAGACACTTCCCCACGCACACGGCTTGGTGTTTAACCTATATGTCTTAGATAGCTGTTCTCATAAAGAAATTGCTAGCATATTAGATATTTCTGAGGCAAATTCCAAGGCTTTATTGTCTAGAGCCAGAAAGCATTTACAAAAGGAGTATGAAGTTTTAAAAACAAAAACACATGGAAAAATCCGTATTTGAAAACCACATAAAAAAAGAAATAGACGCCTATGCTGTAGCTCCTAAAGCGGCTCTTTGGGACCGTTTGGAAGCTGTCATAAAAGGTGAGAAAGTCTTAGCCAAGGAGTCTTTAGGGTCTAAGAATTTTAGGTTCCTTTACCATTTCTCTGCAGCAGCAGTAGTCATAGTTTTATTGTCTGTCTTTTATATAGTAAATCAAAATAACGGCATTCAGGAAAGTTTAGAAATACCTACAGACGTGAGCCCTGTAAATAAACTGCAGCTGGTTTTTAGACCAGAATTAAAAGTAGAAAAAATAGAGAACACCATAGTAGCCCCAACTATTCTAAGTCCAAAGATTCTTGTAGCCTCGCCTATATTAGTGTCCACTAAAACTGTAAATCACCGAGCGTCAAAACAACCCATTAAAAGAGATGGTTTAAATGAAGTTAACACCCCTTTAGAAGAACAAGTAGAGATGGCGCATATAACTACAGCCATGCTTTTAAAGGAGGACACAGACCCTATATTTTTAAGAATTTCTCAAGAAAGTGCCGTCCTTTTAGCAGCAGCTGAGGCAAATTTACTGCTAAGAGAAGTGATGAAGGGAGAGAGAGACCTTACAGAAAAGAGAATTCAAGATATTCAAAATACCATCTCAGCATCAGATTTGCTTTTAGAAGCAGAGATAGATTTAAATAAATCTTTTAGATTTAAAGTAATTCAAGAACTTAAAGAAAATATAATTAAAGTGAGCCAATCTATGGCGTCTAGAAATCAATAATCAATTATACAAAGCTAAAAACAAACCAAATGATACGTTGCATTATATATTCATTTATCACACTTATTACAGGTATTTATTCAGTTAGTGCTCAGGAAAGTAGCCAAAAGGACAAGATTGAAAATTCAGAGGACCAAGAGACTTTACTAATTAAAATAAACAAACTAAATAAGAAAAAAGAAGCTTTGGTGACAGCAGAAAAAGAAGCTTTAAAAAAATCTATTTTAGAAATTGAACAAAGACTAGAGAAAGGGTTTATCACCCTAGAAATGGCCGCTCACTTAAAAGAGGAGGCAGCTATTTTAAGAGCAGAGAACATTGCTAATAGAACAGCCATTATAGATCTTGAAATTTCATTATTGGAGAGAAACAATGGCACTCTTGCTCAAGCTAAAACAACGGCAGATGATTTAGAGAATGATATTGGATTTTCTGTAAACTTGAATGGCGCACCATTTGTGATTTTTAAAGAGAAACAAATACCTTACGACAGAAGGACTTATTCAGATTTTGTTGTTGCTTTGGGAGTGAACAACCTAGTAAATTTTGATCAAGATATTGAAAGTATGGAAGATTTTGATTTTCAATTGGCTGGCAGTAGATTTTTTGAAATTGGGTGGGTTTGGAGAACGCGTCTTTTTAAAGATGACAATTTTGTGAGGCTTAATTACGGGGTCATGTTGCAATACAATGGATTAAAGTCCAAAAGCAACCAATATGTGACTATTGAAGATGGAGAAACTCAGCTACTCCCTTTTGAGCAAGAATTAAGGAAATCTAAGTTTAGGGTAGACAATCTAGTATTTCCCATGCATTTAGAATTTGGAAGATCTAGTAGGGTTCAATCTACTAATAAGATGAGGTACTCTATTAGTAATTCTTTTAGAATTGGTGTAGGCGGTTATGCTGGATTTAATATGAGCAGCAGACAAAAGTTAAAGTACACCCTGAATGGTGAAAGGGTTAAAGAAAAATTAAAGCAGGGTTATGACGTATCGGATTTTGTTTATGGACTTAGTGCCTATGCAGGAAGAGGTGGTACTCAAATTTATGCAAAATATGACTTAAGCCCAATGTTTGCCAGTGGTCCCATTCTTGGAAATAATATTTCTTTAGGCCTCAGGTTTGACCTTTAGAGGGCTTGCTGCTATACCATTCACTTACAAGAAGTTTTAATATCTTTAATCTCATAACCCATACACTAGCTAAAAATACTTTTAAAACAATAAAAAATCTCTTAGACCCATACTTAAGTAGATATGCCTAGTTGTGGTATTAAAAATTATCAATTGACAGAATTAATATGGAAATACGTGAAGCTAAAATAGAAGACTTAGATAGCTTAAAATTATTTGAGCAAGAAGTTATAAAATATGAACGCCCGTTCGCTCCAAATTTAAAAAATGATCCAATACAATATTACGATTTAGTGGATCTTATTGAACGAGAAGATGCGCGCATAATAGCAGCTACAATTGATGGAGAAATTATTGGTTCAGGGTATGCACTTATTAAAAACTCAGAGCGGCACAAAAAACCTAAACAGTACGCTTATTTGGGGTTTATGTATGTGTTGCCAAAATTCAGGGGGAAAGGTATAAATGGAAAAATAATTGACAATTTAATTAATTGGGCAAAAGAAAGAAATTTAACAGAAATCCAGTTAGATGTATACGCTAACAATGAAAGCGCTTTAAATGCTTATAAAAAAAGAAGTTTTAAGCCAGATTTGTTAAAAATGAGATTTAATACTGAAGAATAAAAACTACTTTATAATAAAAACACCATTATTACTTTAGTTTACCCAAACACAAAAGCAATCTTCCTTTTGTCAAACACCAAACTCACCTTAAAACTTCAGCAATTATTTGACTCACTAATCTGAATTTTAATAATTCTTTTTAGGTTGAGATTAAAGCTGTAATTTTGCCCCTCAATTAGAAAATACTAGCCCTATGAAGCGTATTAATCAATATAAGAAATTGTTCAATATTGAACAAGAAATTGAGTTGTCTACATTAAAAAAAACCTACAGAAACCTAGTTAAAGAATGGCACCCAGATAAGTTTCAGGGGGGAGATGATAAAGCTATTGAGGCAGAGGTAATGAGCCGTGAGATTATTGATGGCTATCACTTTTTAGTTAGTATTGCGCCAGAAACAAAGGCAAAATATTTAGAAGCATACACACAAACAATTACAGAATCTGGCATTAATGATTTTCAACACAAAGGAATGTTGTTAGAGGTTACTTTTACTGATGGGACCACTTATGAATACTTTGGTGTGCCAAAAACAGTATTTCAAAAAATGGTTAATTCTGACAAGCAAATGAGATTTGCAAAAAGAAATATTTTTAACTCTTACCTCTACCGTAAATCAAAAAACGGAATTCAAGACTAAGAGATTAGAAATGATAGTTTATAAAATTCCTTAGATTAGTAAAAAATAACCACACTATGAAACACTTATTTATACTTCTTGTGGCACTAATTACATTGGTGTCATGTACAGATTCAAAGGCTCCAGATCATAAATTTATTGAAATCACTGGGATAGACCCCTCAGTAAGACCTGGTGAAAACTTTTACAGATATGTAAATGGTAAGTGGTATGACTCAATACCCATACCTGCTACTCAAGCTGGAGTTGGAGCCTATATGTTTATGAATTATCCCCAACGTATTCGTTTACAAGGGATATTAGATAGTTTGGGTCAGGGTGTGTATCCTAATGGGAGTATTGAGCAAAAAGTGGGTGACTTTTATGTATCTGGAATGGATACTATTACTATTGAAAAGCTTGGCTATGAACCCCTTAAACCCACACTTGCTAAGATTGAAGCCATTAGCGACATAAAGTCTTTAATGACCTTTGTGGCCAATGAAATTAAAGTAGATAATAGTTCTATTATTTCATTTGGAATAGGTCCTGATGATAAAAATAGCAGTGTAAATATTGCGCACGCCTACCAAACGGGTTTAGGCTTACCTGACAGAGATTATTATTTTAATTCTGATTCTTCAACTGTTGTTATACAGGACGCTTATAAAATTTATCTAGCCACATTATTTCAACTTACAGGGAGTAATGCCGCAGACGCACAAAAGAATGCTGCTTTAGTTTACGATATTGATAAGCAACTTGCAGTTTCTCATAAAACAAGGGTTGAACGCCGCAATGTGCAAGCAAATTATAATATGTTAGCTGTGACAACGCTCCACAAAACACAACCCAATATAGGTTGGTCTCATTTCTTAAAAGATTTGGGTGCTAAAACTGATTCTATCGATGTGGCTCAACCTGCTTACTACAACAATCTTAATACCCTTTTAAAAACTATTTCAATAAATAATTGGAAATTATACCTTCAGGCAAATGCCATTGACGGATACGCAAATGACTTGAGTAAACCTTTTGTCAATGCCGCTTTTGAGTTTACCAAAGTTATTTCTGGTCAAGTGGCACAAAAATCTCGTGGCGAAAAAATGGCAAGTGCAGTTGACAATTATCTGGGTGAAGCACTAGGGCAACTGTACGTAAAGAAATATTTTCCAGAGAATGCAAAAAAGCGCATGTTGGATTTGGTAAATAATGTGCAAAAAGCATATGCTCAAAGAATAGATAAACTGGAGTGGATGAGCGACAGCACAAAATTGAAAGCTAAAGAAAAATTAGCTGCTATGAGTAAGAAAATAGGATATCCAGATAAATGGAAAGATTACAGCAATGTGAGTATTGCAAGAGGCACTTATTTTGAAAATATTGTATCTGCCTCTTCTTCTGCATATATGCGTGAATTGGCAAAATTGGGCAATCATGTAGATAAGTCTGAATGGTATACCACACCGTCTACAGTGACAGCCTATAATAACCCCTCAGCAAATGAAATAGTCTTTCCTGCTGGTATTTTACAGTCACCTTATTTTGATAATGAAGCAGATGATGCCCTAAACTATGGAGGTATTGGGATGGTTATAGGACATGAAATAACACATACTTTTGACGACCAAGGGGCTCAGTATGACAAGGATGGTAATGTGAAAGACTGGTGGACAAAAGATGATTATGAAAAGTTTAAATTTAGAATACAGCAAGTCATTGATCAGTACAGCACCTTTACAGTCTTAGACAGCTTGCATGTTAAAGGCGCTATGACTGTAGGTGAAAATACTGCAGATATTGCTGGATTAGCAGTGGCTTACGATGCTTTTAAAATGAGCCAAGTAGGACTAGATGACGCAAAAATTGGAAATTTCACTCCTGACCAACGCTTTTTTTTGTCAGTAGCTAGAATATGGAAGGTAAAAATGAAAGACGAGTTTCTTCGTTTATGGATTAATAATAACTCACATTCACCGCCAATTTGGCGTGTCAATGGACCTCTTATGAGCACCACCCCTTTTTACGATGCATTTGATGTAAAACCAGGTGATAAAATGTTTTTGCCAAAAGAAGACAGAATAACCATTTGGTAAAATAGCATTGATATAAGTTGGATTACAAAACGAGTAACTTAGCATGGCACCCAAAAAAAACTATTATTTTGTGCTGTGGTTATGTGATTAAAACAAAGGAAAAATGAGTTTTTTAAATGCAGAATGGAGAAAATTAGCCATTGCAAATTATGTAATTGATCCAAGTATTCTTGAAAAATATATTCCTACTGGAACAGAGCTTGATTTATGGGAAGACAAATGCTTTGTCAGTTTAATAGGTTTTATGTTTTTAGATACTAAAATATTAGGGGTAAAAATACCGTTTCACACCAATTTTGAAGAAGTAAATCTAAGATTTTATGTCAAACGATTTAAAAATAACACTTGGAAACGGGGTGTTGTTTTTATTAAAGAAATTGTACCTAAACCTGCCTTAACTTTTATTGCAAACACAGTCTATAAAGAACACTATGAAACATTGCCCATGAATCATAAATGGGAAGAAAATACAGTAAATAGAGTTGTAGAATATCAATGGAAAAAGAATAAGGTATGGCAGTTTTTTAGAATCACTGCAGCTTTAGATACATCAGAAATTATAGAAAATAGTGAAACTGAATTTATCACGGAACATTATTGGGGGTACGCCAAAGTGAACAATTTAGTTACAAATGAATATGAAGTGACACATCCCAAATGGAGACATTATAAAATAGAAAGTTTTGAAATAAAAGTTGATTTTGGTGTTGTTTATGGTGAGGATTTTGGATTTTTAAATAAAATGAAACCAGAATCAGTCATGCTTGCTGAAGGCTCAAAGATAACCGTAGAGGGAAAGACTACTTTAAAACCCACCCACCTAAAATAACCTTTACAACAGTGGGGAAGTTTCTTTAATGTAAGTATAGAGCAGTAAATTATTTTCTATAAGTTTAGAAAGTGTTTAGTCCTTTTAACCGCAACAACAATAGAGAAACGCAGACCTTATTTTAGGAGCCTTCTATTTGTCTAAGCCGTTTGTTTATTCTTTTTTTTAGCGATCTTTATTTGTTACTTTTACAAGCTAAATACAAATGGATTGATCTCTAAGAATACCATAGACAAAGTGTATGAAACCGCCAGAATTGAAGAGGTGATAGGTGATTTTGTTCAGCTTAAAAAATCTGGCGCTAATTTTAAAGGGCTTAGTCCTTTTACAGATGAGCGTTCTCCTAGCTTTATGGTGTCTCCAGTTAAACAAATTTGGAAAGATTTTTCTAGTGGTAAAGGAGGTAATGTAGTGGCTTTTGTGATGGAGCATGAGCATTTCACCTACCCAGAAGCCATTAAGTATTTGGCTAAAAAATACCAGATAGAGATTGAAGAGACCATTCAATCAGATGAGCAGAAAGAGCAGGCCAACGAGCAGGAGAGTATGTATTTGGTTTCAGAGTATGCACAGTTATATTTTTCAGAAATACTCTGGACATCGGCCCTTGGCAAAGCCATAGGGCTTTCTTATTTTAAAGAACGTGGCTTTACAGATGAGACTATTAAAATTTTTGGATTGGGTTATTGCCTAGATGAATGGGATGGTTTCACTAAGGCTGCATTAGAAAATAAATATCAGCTAAAATATTTAGAGTCTACAGGTTTAACTATTGTAAAGCCAAGTGTGGAGCAGACAGAAGCTAAAACTTTTGATAGGTTTAAGGGTAGGGTGATGTTTCCCATCCATTCTATGAGTGGTAGGGTGCTTGGATTTGGAGGGCGCATACTCACCCAGGATAAGAAGGCAGCTAAATATTTAAATTCACCAGAAAGTGATATTTATAATAAAAGTAAGGTGCTTTACGGCATTTATATGGCCAAGCAGTCTATTGCTAAGTTAGACAACTGCTATTTGGTAGAGGGTTATACAGATGTCATACAATTGTTCCAGAGAGGCATTCAAAATGTGGTTTCTTCTAGTGGAACCGCACTTACCTCAGACCAGATTAGACTTGTAAGTCGTCTTACCAAAAACATTACGGTACTCTTTGACGGAGATGCTGCCGGGCTTAGGGCGTCTCTTAGAGGTATTGACCTCATTTTAGAGCAAGGAATGAATGTGAAAATTTGCACTTTTCCTCAGGGAGAAGATCCAGATAGTTTTGCTAAAAATCACACTACAGAGGAAATATCAGCTTATTTTGAATCTAATGCTCAGGATTTTATTCAGTTTAAGGCCTCTTTGTTGGCTCAAGAATCCGGAAATGACCCTATAAAAAGGGCAGAGACCATTCGTGATATTGTAGCTAGTATAGCTAAAATACCAGATGCTATAAAGCAGGAAGTATATTTGCAGTCTTGTGCTAAAATTATGGATATTTCTGAGCAGGTTCTTTTTAATACCATGGCTCAGCTCAATAAGAAGGAACTCAGAGACGCAGCGCAGCCTAAGCCAAAGTTTACAGGGCAAGATTCACAACGGTTTCAGGTAGTGAAGCCTTCAGCTCCAGAAGTAGAGAAACTAAATGTACAGCTCATTCTAGAGCGTAAAATCATTGAACTTTTGCTGCTTTACGGTCATAAAACTACTTCATTTGAAGATCTTTTATTGGAGTCTAAAGAAGATGGACAGTTAGTGCTTACCCCTAAAAAGGTGGAGCAGCGTGTTTTTGAAAAGGTATATTTAGACCTCCAAGAAGATGAAATAGAGCTTACACAAGATCATTTTAAAGAGTTGTATTTTAAGCTTATTACTGCCTTTAATGAAGCGGAAGAGTTTTCCCTGACTAGCTTTATAGGTGCTCAAAGTCCCGAGCTGGGAGCTGCTATTTCCTCTATTCTCATGGAAGAGGAGAAATACCAATTAGGCCAATGGGAGAAAAAAGATATTTTCCCTAAAGACAAGTCTTTAAGTATTTCTCAGTTGGTGACAGAGACCATATTGAGCCTTCGTTGTTTTCTGATTAAAAAAAGAATGGCAGCCATGCAAGAAACCACTAGAGACTTGGAAAAAGATCATCAGGAAACTAAGGAGGAATTGGTTTCTTATTTGCAGCTTTACAGCCTTCTAAATAAGAAACTCAACAGGGTTTTGTCTTAAAAAGCTCCTAGAAAATCATCAAAAAACACCTAATGAGCATTTTCATGAGTCTTTTCTTGTAAGTACTCACTATTCTTTATTAATGTCTAGTCCCTCTGCCGTCTTTATTCTTTTTCCCAGAAGCTAAAAGTTTTAACACTTTAATTTTTTTGTAGTTTTAAATTTTAGATGGTTTGTTTTTACTTTAAGTAATTCTTAGGAATAACACAGATGGGAATGGGTTTCATTTTGTGTTGGTTGGCGGTGTTTAAACCCTTGTAAATCTTGTACACTTCTGCCTTTCTGCCACTAAAATCTTTAATTTTTTTTCCTTGTTCTTGAACGGACATAGCCCACTCTAATTCTGGGTAGGTAGCACCTATTTGGTCCTCATCTGTTCTGTCATCGCCCCAAAGTCCGTCTGTAGGTGCAGCCTCTAAAATCTCTTTGTTTATTCCAAGTGCACTGCCTAGGCTAAATACCTCTGTTTTTAATAAATCTGCAATTGGGCTTAAGTCTACACCTCCATCTCCGTATTTGGTATAAAACCCTACACCAAAATCTTCTACTTTATTTCCTGTTCCAGCAACTAGATAGCCCTCTAGAGCAGCAAAATAGTAAAGACTAGTCATTCTAAGTCTTGCCCTTGTGTTGGCCAAACTTATAAAGCGGTGCTCTTCATTTTTTACTGGGGGCAGTTCTTTAATTAAACAGTCAAAAACAGGGCTTAGGTGAACCCTTTCATTGCGGACATTTTTATGTTTTGATTGAAGCCAAGTTGTGTGATTCTGGGCTCTTGAAATTTGAGATTCCCCTTGGTGAATGGGCATTTCTAAGCAAAGTAAATCTAGTCCTGTAAGGGCGCAAAGGGTAGAGGTGACTGCGGAATCTATTCCTCCGGATACACCAATAACAAAACCTTTAGACCCTGAATTTTTTGCGTACTCTCTAAGCCAATTAACTATGTGATCAATAATTTTTTCTGTTTGCATATCTGAGCCTATTTACTTTTAAACTGTTAACTTTGTGCTATAAAATTAAGTCCATTCATGATAATATTAAAGCAAAAAACTAATTCTTTTGTTTTCCTAGTTTTAGGGGGGGTCTTGGGTGCTTTTTTTTTATATGCTTGCGGGGAAGACTCTACATTAGAAAATCAAATAAAGTCTCAGTCTGTTTCTTTAAAAATAAACCGTTTTGACATCGCTTTTAAAAACGCTGATTCGGAAGATTTTTTATCCCTTAAAACTCAGTATCCGTTTTTTTTTCCAGTCCAAACTCCAGATTCTATTTGGAATGCTAAACTTCTAAACCCTATAGAAGACAAACTATTAGAAGAAGTAGGAACTGCTTTCCAGGATTTTAGTCCTTTTAAAGAAAATCTAGAGCACCTTTTTAAACACGTTTTACATGAGTACCCAAATTCAAAAACACCTGAAATTTTTACACTTACCTCAGAGGTAGACTATATGAATAAAGTCATTGTAACAGATTCTATTTGGTTGTTGGCACTAGATAATTATTTAGGACCTTCTCATGAGTTTTACCAGTCTTTTCCTAAGTATATAAAAGATGATTTAGATAAAAAATACTTAGTTATAGATGTGGCGGCTGCCCTTTCTGTCCAATATGTACCTAGATCTGAGCAGGCTTACTTTTTGTCAAAAATGGTTTATGAGGGTAAGAAATTATTGATGCAATCTTTACTTTGGCCTCATGCCAGTCCTGCTGAGCATTTGCATTATTCAGTACAGGAGTATCAATGGGCCCTTGAAAATGAAGCTCAGGTATGGAGAAATTTTATAGAAAACCAATATCTCTACAGTACCCAACCAGACTTGGCACTTAGATTCTTATTTCCAGCTCCTTTTTCAAAATTTAAGTTAGACATTGACACAGAATCCCCTGGGAGAATTGGTCAATTTATGGGACTTCAGTTAACCAAAGCCTATTATTATAAACACGGAGAAGACCTTGAAAAACTCCTACGCGTAAGTGCGATAGATTTGTTAAAGGACGCTTCTTATAAACCAAAAAAATGATAAAAAATAACCAGATTTCACAGATATTATTACAGGTGACCTTAGATAAAAATAAGATCCCAGAAAAACTAATGTGGTCTGCAGAAGACGGAGGTGTAGACAAAGAAGAGGCTAAAGCCATGTTGTTATCTGTTTGGAATAGTGAGAAAAAAGAGTCCCTTAAAATTGATCTTTGGACCAAAGATATGCCAGTAGATGAGATGAAAATTTTCTTTCATCAAACTTTGGTAGCTATGTCAGATACTTTTTTAAAGGCTACCCAAGATGAGAAAATGACTGCGACTATGAGAGATTTCTGTGATTATTTTGCAGAGAAACTAGACATTAATAAGGGCTAGTTCATTTAACAAAATGGAGGCATTAAAAAGAGCTAAAAATTAATTAGCCTAAACTTTAGTGGCCAAAAAGAACTTATCATTTATGTTCCCAATATATTCTAACAATGGTTCTTTACCTAAGTGCTTAGAAGAAGAGGTTATAAAATACTCTGGTGCTACTTCAAAAATATCTTCAGTGAGTTTTAGTTGGTAGGCAGCTACTTGTTGTTCAATAATGGCAGGCTTTAATTTGTCTGCCTTAGTAAAGACAATACAAAATGGAATTTGGTTTTCACCCATCCAACTAATAAAATCAATATCTATGGGTTGGGGCTCATGTCTAATATCAATGAGCACAAAGGCACACACTAGCTGTGTTCTTTTCATAAAATAATCTGTGATATATTTTTGAAAAGTTTTTTTATTTTTTTTAGAAACCCTCGCATACCCATAGCCAGGTAAATCTACCAAAAACCAATTGGCGTTTATTTTAAAGTGATTTATAAGCTGTGTTTTTCCTGGTCTACCAGATGTTTTAGCCAGGCTTTTTTTAGCCGTTAGCATATTGATTAGAGAAGATTTTCCCACATTAGACCTGCCAATAAAAGCGTACTCTGGCAGTAGCTCTTTAGGGCATTTGTCTACATGAGCATTGCTCATTACAAATTCTGCAGAAGTAATTTTCATGAAGATTTATTTTTCTATTAGAAACCTTTAGCTACCAACCATTCTTCTAGGATGGTATTAAAGGTGTCTGGGTGCTCCATCATAGGTGCATGACCACATTTGTCAATCCAAAATAAATCTGAATTTGGGAGCAGTGCATTGAATTCATCGGCTACATTAGGAGGAGTTACCCCGTCATTTCTACCCCAAATAATACAGGTAGGATTTTTCATTTTTGGAAGGTCCTTAGACATATTATGTCTAATGGCACTTTTAGCAATAGCAAGTGTTTTAATTAGCTTAAGCCTATTGTTAACCGTTGCAAATACTTCATCTACAATCTCTTTTGTAGCAACAGCAGGATTGTAAAAAACCTCCTCTGCTTTTTTCTTAATAAACTCGTAGTCACCTCTTTTAGGATAGCCGTCACCCATAGCGCTTTCATAAAGACCAGAGCTACCAGTAATGACCAAAGCCTTCACTAGACTAGGATTTGTTTTGGTTTCTAAAAGGGCAATGTGTCCCCCTAAAGAATTTCCAACCAAAATAACATCTGTAAGTTTTAGGTGTTTAAGAAAACCGTCAACATAACCAGCAAAGCTTTTTACGGTAGTTTTTAAAAGCGGCATGTCATATATAGGCAATTCAGGAACAATGACCCTATATCCCTTAGAAGGAAAATATTCCATGACCCCTTTAAAATTGCTGAGACCCCCCATAAGTCCGTGAAGAATGACAATGGGGGCACCTTCTCCTAGTGATACATATTTGTATTTTCCGTCTGTTATGATTGGGTCTGTCATGACTTCTTTATAGCCTAAGTTGGCAAATATAGGCATTTCATTTAAATAGTAATAAGATCTTTTACTGCAGCCTTGAAAATTGAAAACAAGAGTGTTTTTGGCAGATTTGCAGTTGAAATGAGAGAACTTATCAACAATGTGGTAAAATGTGGTAAAAAGTGGGAAAAAATCTATTATATTTGAATTAAATCTATAAAAACATATAGTGGTTTCACTCATTGGCACATATGATTGCAAGGCAGACGTTAAGGGGAGGATTATGCTTCCCGTAGCCCTAAAGGGTCAATTGTCTCCTGTGCTTGCTAGTGGTTTTGTGATTAAAAGAGCGGTATTTAGAGATTGCCTAGAGTTGTATCCCATGGCTGAATGGCAGTTGCTAATGGAGAAGATGAATGAGAAGAACCGCTTTGTAAAAAAGAATAATGATTTTATAAGAAGGTTCACCGCAGGGGTGAAAATGTTAGAGATAGACGCAAGCGGCCGCTTACTCATTCCTAGAAATTTAATAAGTATTGCCGGGATAACCAATGAGGTAGTTTTGAGTGCAGCTATTAATATTCTTGAAATTTGGGATAAAACGCAATATGAATTGGTCTTGGAAGAGACCGCGCAAGACTTTGCAAGTCTAGCAGAAGAAGTAATGGGAGATGAAAACAACACCTTATCATAGTCCAGTCATGCTGCAGGAAACTGTAGCTGGTTTAGCCATAGACCCCTTTGGCGTTTATGTAGATGTCACCTTTGGTGGGGGCGGCCACAGTGCAGAAATTCTAAGACAGCTTGGACCAGAAGGGAAGCTATTTGCTTTTGATCAGGATAAAGATGCTTTAGCCAATAGCTTGTCCGATACACGTTTTACGCTTATTAATGAAAACTTCAGATTCATTAAACAGTTTTTACGTTTTTATGGAGTGAAACAGGTAAACGGTATATTGGCAGATTTTGGGGTTTCTTCTCACCAGTTCGATGAAGGAGCCAGGGGTTTTTCTACTCGTTTTGATGGTGACCTAGACATGAGAATGAACCAAAGTGCTGCCCTTAGCGCCAAAGACGTAGTGGCTACCTATACCCAAGAAGCCTTGAGCGATATATTTTTCCAGTATGGAGATTTGAGGAATTCAAAGGCCATAGCTGCTGCTGTAATAGCGTACAGAGAAGCTACCCCTATTACAACTACTACCCAGTTAAAGGAGTCTCTTTCTGGAATACTACAAGGATTTAATGATCACAAACTGTTGGCTCAAATTTACCAGGCCATACGCATAGAGGTGAATCAAGAAATTCAAGTGATTAAAGAGCTATTGGAACAGACTCCAGATTTGCTTTTGCCCGGAGGCAGGCTAAGCGTGCTTAGTTACCATTCCTTGGAAGACAGATTGGTAAAGCGTTTTATAAGAGCGGGTCAGTTTGAAGGCGAGCCAGAAAAAGATGTCTTTGGACGTTTTGAAGTGCCTTTAAAAAAGGTGGGAGGCCTGCAAGTGCCTTCTAAAGAAGAGCTTAAGCTCAACACACGCTCTAGAAGTGCCAAGCTAAGGGTAGCGGAGAAACCAATTAAAAAAATAAAACAGAAATAGTGAAAACATCTTTGCTCAGTATCTTAAAAGGTTCTTTTCTTATTGGGGACGATGCTCCAAAGCATTGGCGTTTTTTTATTTATATAGCTATTTTGGGAGCAGTTATGATTAGCGCTGCCCACGAGGCTGAAAGCAAGGTTTATAACATTGCTAGCTTGAGTGACCAAGTAAAGGCACTTAAAAATGAATATGTAGGTTTAAGATCTAAGTTACAGCGTTCCCAATTAGAATCTAATATAACTTCTAGAGTGTTTGCAATGGAAATTTTTCCTCCTGATATTCCTGCAGTTAAAATAGTAGTAGACTCCCAGAAAAACAAACGTCAATAATAAGTACTATGAAAGAGAGACAAATTTTAAAGCGACTTTATTTAGTAGTTGCTTTTTTAGTTCTTTTTGCTATTGGTATAGGGGCTTCACTTTTAAATATACAAGTAAACCAAGGAGCTAAATATAGAAAATTAGCCTTAGAGAGAACCGAGAGGGTAGTGACTATTGAGCCTAATAGAGGAAGTTTGTACGCAGATGACGGCAGCATGTTGGCTACCTCGGTGTCTAGGTATGAAATTCGCTTTGACGCTGTGACCGTTAAACATAAAGATTTTGAAAAGGAAGTGAGTGCACTTTCAGATTCACTGGGGGTTTTGCTAAAGAAGCCAGCTTCTTTTTATGAGGAGCGACTTAGAAAGGCAAACGCTACTCAAAATAGGTATGCGCTTATAGCCTCTAATCTATCTTATGAATCTTACAAAAGGATTAAAGATTTCCCTCTTTTTGCCAAAGGACCGTATAGAGGGGGCTTTGTAGTTACTCAGAAAACAGTTAGAGAGCACCCGTTAGGAGAAATGGCAGCCAGGAGTGTGGGTTTTGTAAGCACAGACAACCAGGGCAATGTGACCAGAGTAGGACTGGAAGGAGCCTTTGATGATTATTTAAAAGGAATAGAAGGGAAGAGGCTCAAGCAAAAAATAGCCAAAGGACAATGGAAACCGCTTGGGGCTGGAAATATTAAAGAGCCACAGGAGGGATCAGATGTGATTTCTACTATTAACATTAATATACAAGATATTGCACACCATGCCTTGTTAGAGCAGTTAGTGAAATACAAAGCAGATCATGGAACCGTGGTGGTTATGGAAACTAAGACTGGAGAAATAAAGGCCATGTCTAATCTAGGTAGTAACCCAGAGGGGTTATACTTAGAAAGACTTAACTATGCCATAGGGGAGTCTCATGAGCCAGGCTCTACCTTTAAGCTTATGTCTATGGTGGTAGCTTTAGAAGATAAGGTAATAGATACGGGTACTATTATTGACACCCAAGGAGGAAAATACAAGGTTTTTGATAGGACAGTGAGTGATTCTAAGTATGGTGGTTACGGAAAAATATCGGCCGCGAAGGCCTTAAAAGTGTCTTCCAATACTGCTTTTGCTAAAATGATTCACGAGAATTATAAGGACAATCCTAAAAGATATGTAGACCGTTTAAGAAACATGAACCTTCACCAGCCATTAGTACTACCAGTGAGGGGAGAGGGAGATCCTGTTATTAGGTACCCCGGAGAAAAGGGTTGGTCTGGTGTTTCTTTGGCTTGGATGTCTCATGGGTATGAGGTCTCTTTAACGCCTTTGCAAACCCTTACTTTTTACAATGCCATAGCCAATGGGGGAGAGATGGTTAAGCCTAGGCTTATTAAAGAGATTAGGAGGGGCGGAGTTGTTATTCAAAAGTTTAATAAAACCATTATAAATCCTTCTATCTGCTCAAAAGAAACGATAGCAAAGGTACAAAAAATACTAAAAGACATTGTACAGACTAAGGGGGGTACTGGTCACAGCTTATATGATCCAAACTTTTCTATGGCAGGAAAAACAGGTACCTGCCAAATGAATTATGCCTCAGGAGATCCGGATAAATTAAAATATATTTCTACCTTCTCAGGCTATTTTCCTGCAGACAACCCAGAGTACTCTTGTATTGTGGTTATTCATGAGCCAGACAAGAGTGTGGGGTATTATGGAGCAGATGTGTCTGGGCCGGTTTTTAAGGCTATTGCTCAGAAAATGTACACCTCAAAGTTTTCACAAACATTAGTTTCTGCTAGTTGGGTGGCCTCTGCAGATTTAGAATCGCAGTATAAGGGCTATAAAAAAGCCATGCAGCAATCAATTACAAAAATACCTGATCTAGCTGGTATGGCTGGAATGGACGCCATAGCGCTTCTTGAAAACTTAGGCTGCAAGGTAGCAGTAGTTGGGAGCGGTAAAGTAGTGAGCCAATCTTTGGCCTCTGGTTTTGATATTATAAAAGGAACACAAATATCACTAGTACTCTCTGGCTCATGAAAGAATTAAAAGACCTTTTGTACGGAGTATCAATTTCAGCTGTAAATGGCAGTACCATTAAGGCCATAGATGGACTGTGTTTTGATTCTAGGGAGTCTACTAAAAAAAGCCTATTTGTAGCTGTTAAAGGACTTTCTGTTGATGGACACACTTATATAGATATTGCTATTAATAAAGGTGCTGTGGGAGTGGTCTGTGAAGAGTTACCAGCTAGCTTAACAAGCGGTGTGACCTATGTTCAGGTGGCTAATAGCCAAGAAGCTTTGGCGGTAATGGCGGCCAATTGGTATGACCACCCTTCTAAATCTCTCTCATTAATTGGCGTGACGGGGACCAATGGAAAAACTACGGTGAGCAGTCTGTTGCATCAGCTTTTTACAAAGGCTGGATATCCATCTGGACTTATTTCTACTATTAAAATTTTAGTAGGTGAGACGGCTTATCCTACTGCCCATACTACTCCTGATCCTTTGACTATCAATGCTTATTTACATGAAATGGTTCAGGCGGGTATGAGTTATTGTTTTATGGAAGTGAGTTCTCACGGAATTGCTCAAATGAGAATCAAGGGCTTGGTGTTTCAAGGGGCTATTTTCACCAATCTGAGCCAAGACCACTTAGATTACCACAAGACTTTTGCGGCTTATAGAGACACCAAAAAGAAACTTTTTGACGGTTTGTCTAAAGACGCTTTTGCACTGGTGAACGCAGATGACAAAAATGGGATGGTGATGCTGCAAAACACCAAGGCTAAAAAAGTGACCTACGGACTTAAGGGAATGGCAGATTATAAGGCTCAGGTGTTGGAAAATCAATTTTCTGGACAGCTCTTAAAAATAGACCAAAAAGAAGTCTTGACTTCTTTGTTAGGTGCTTTTAATGCTTATAATTTACTGGCTATTTACGCAGCAGCTTCTTTATTAGGGCTTTCAGAATTAGAGGTATTAAAGCATATAAGTGCGCTAGAGAACGTGGTGGGACGTTTTCAGTATTTAGTTTCTAAAGATCAAATTACTGCTATTGTAGATTACGCCCACACGCCAGACGCATTAGAAAATATATTAGACACTATTAGCAGCATTCGAACCAAAAATGAAAAACTCATTACTGTAGTGGGATGTGGGGGCGACAGAGACAAAGGGAAAAGACCTCTTATGGGTAGAATTGCAGCAGAAAAGAGTGACTTACTTATTTTAACCTCAGACAACCCCAGATCTGAACATGCTGCAATAATTATTGAAGAGATGGAAGCAGGGGTTTCTGCGGCAGATATAAAAAAAGTGCTGGTGATTGAAAACAGAAAGCAGGCTATTAAAACAGCTTGTCAATTGGCCGGACCTAAAGATATTATACTCATAGCTGGAAAAGGGCATGAGCATTATCAGGAAGTAAATGGGGTTCGCAGCCCTTTTAATGACTTTGAAATTGTAAAAGAACACCTCACCTTATTAGAGGAATAAGTCCAGAGCATATGTTGTATTATTTATTTGATTTTTTAGAGCAAAAGTATCAGTTCCCAGGGGCTAGTCTCTTTGGGTTTATCACCTTCAGAGCTTCTTTGGCGGTGATTACATCTCTTTTAATTGCCACTGTTTTTGGAAAGAAAATCATTGAATTTTTAAAGCGTAAACAAATAGGGGAAACCGTGAGAGATCTTGGTTTGGAAGGACAAAAGCAAAAAGCTGGAACGCCTACAATGGGAGGACTTATCATTATACTAGCTACTCTTGTGCCTGTTCTGTTGTTTGCCAAGCTGGCAGAGGTGTATATAGTGCTTTTAATAGTAGCCACCCTTTGGATGGGTGCTATTGGTTTTGTAGATGACTACATTAAAATATTCAAAAAGGATAAGGCTGGTTTAAAAGGTGCTTTTAAGGTGTTGGGGCAAGTGGTGTTGGGTTTAATAGTTGGGGCTACGCTTTATTTTCACCCTAGCGTGACCATGAAAGAAGAGGTGGCTTTAAATAAGACAGAGCTTATAAAAAGCAGTTTTCTAGGGCCTGAAATAAAGTCTACAAAAACCACTATTCCTTTTACAAAAAACAACGAATTAGAGTATAGCAGCTGGATTTCTTGGATGGGAGATGATGCGGAAGATTACGCTTGGTTAATTTTTATTCCTGTGGTTATTTTTATTGTATCTGCGGTGTCTAATGGTGCCAATCTCACAGACGGTATTGACGGTTTAGCTGCGGGTACCTCTGCCATTATTGCGGTTACCTTAGGGATTTTTGCTTGGATTTCTGGAAATATCATTTTCTCCGATTATTTAGATATTATGTTTATTCCCAGGGCGGGTGAACTGGTGGTTTTCATTGCAGCCTTTATTGGTGCGCTTATTGGATTTTTATGGTACAATGCTTTTCCTGCTCAGGTTTTTATGGGAGATACTGGAAGCCTTACCATTGGAGGTATTATTGCTGTGATAGCTATTATTATTAGAAAAGAATTACTCATACCCCTGCTTTGTGGGATCTTTTTTGCGGAGTCACTCTCTGTGATGTTGCAGGTGGGGTATTTTAAATACACAAAAAAAAGATGGGGAGAGGGAAGGCGTATTTTTCTCATGTCTCCGCTGCACCACCACTACCAAAAATTGGGCTACCATGAAAGTAAGATTGTAAGCCGTTTTTGGATTGTGGGAATTTTTCTAGCTGTCTTAACCATTGTGACCTTAAAACTTAGGTAATGAAGCAATTGGTTGTTTTAGGTGGGGGAGAAAGTGGTGTTGGAGCTGCTCTTTTAGGTCAGCAACAAGGGTACCGAGTACTGGTCTCAGATAAAAGTCTTATTAAACAGGCTTTTAAAAACGTTCTTATACAACATGAAATTAAATGGGAAGAAGGGGGGCACAATGAAGCAGCTGTTATGGACGCTTCTCTGGTGGTTAAAAGCCCTGGAATTCCAGATACGGTACCCTTGGTTTTGGCTTTGCGTGTCGCTGGAATAAAAGTGATTGATGAGGTAGAATTTGCGTCTTATTACACAAAGGCAACTCTTATTGGTATTACAGGCAGCAATGGCAAAACCACCACCACCATGCTTATTCATCACATTTTAAAGTCTGAAGGATACGCAGTAAAAATGGGTGGCAATATTGGGGTGAGCTTTGCAGGTCTGGTCTATGAGTCTCTTATAAAAGGAGCCGCTCCTGTAGACTACTACGTGCTAGAACTCAGTAGTTTTCAATTAGACAATATTGAAAATTTTAGGCCACATATTGCGGTAATTACCAATATTAGCCCAGACCACTTAGACCGTTATGGCTATGATATGGAACGTTATACAGCTGCTAAGTTTAGGATTGCTAAAAACCAGACTTCGGCAAATTATTTAATCTATGATGCAGACTGCCCCGTCATTCAAACAGCCATGTCACAGCAGCAAATTTTATCTAAAAAAATTCCATTTAGCACTCAAAAACAACTCACAGAAGGCACCTTTGTAGACGCTGAAAATATAAAAATAGTATTGGACACTAACTCATATAGCATGCAGATTAACACTTTAGCCCTAGAGGGCACGCACAATGTAAAGAATACCATGGCAGCAGCTGCCGCGGCTACTTTAATTCAAATAAGAAAGGAAACCATTAGAAATAGTGTGCAGCACTTTCAAGGAGCTCCTCACCGCTTAGAGAAAGTACTTAAAATTCAGCATGTTCATTATATCAATGACTCTAAGGCTACTAATGTAAATGCTACCTATTACGCTCTAGAAAGTGTTAAAACACCAATTGTGTGGATTGTAGGGGGTTTAGACAAAGGGAATGACTATATGCCACTCATGTCTATGGTACGTGAAAAAGTAAAAGCTATTATTTGTTTGGGCGTTGACAATGAAGCACTTAAAAGTGTTTTTTCAAAAGCTGCGGATATTTTAATAGAAACTACTTCTATGGAAGAAGCTGTGAAAGTTGCGTCTAAGGTTTCTGAAAAAGGAGATACTGTTTTGCTGTCTCCAGCCTGCGCTAGTTTTGATTTATTTAAGAATTATGAAGATAGAGGTAACCAATTTAAAGAAGCTGTAAGAAGTCTATAAGTGAGTGTATTTAGAAACATACAAGGAGACAAAGCTACCTGGGCCATTATAGCCTTGCTGTCCCTCATTTCTTTTTTACCAGTCTATAGTGCTAGTGGTAATTTAGAAAATGTGGTTCAGAATGGAACAGCTATTGGCTATTTGGCCAAACACGCATTCTTGCTTATTATGGGCTTTGGAATTATGTTTGGGGTACATAAAATTCCAACTCATTTTTTTAAGGGACTCTCACTTATTGGCCTACCAGTAGTTGTTTTATTACTTGTTTACACACTAGCACAGGGAAGCACTATTGGAGGGGCCAATGCGAGTAGGTGGATTAAAATTCCTTTTACCTCAATTGGATTTCAAACCTCTACTTTAGCCATGGTAGTGCTTATGGTTTATGTAGCCAGGTACCTCTCTAAAATTAGAGAAACCCCTATTACTTTTTTAGCTTCTGTATTACCCCTTTGGCTCCCTGTTTTTACAGTAGTTGCCTTGGTATTTCCAGCTAATTTTTCTACAGCAGCTATTATGTTTGCAATGGTGATGATGCTCTGTTTTCTTGGGGGTTACCCTATTAAGTATTTGTTGGGAATTACCGCCACTGCACTAGTCATGGGAGCGTTATTTGTTGTGACTGCAAAGACTTTTCCAGGCTTGTTCCCCAATAGGGTAGACACCTGGATGAGCCGTATTGAAAATTTTTCATCAGAAGAAGTGACGGAAGCAGACTACCAGATAGAACGCGCTAAAATAGCCATTGCTACTGGTGAGGTGTTTGGATTGGGCGCTGGAAAAAGTGTGATGAAAAATTTCTTACCTCAGAGTTCTTCAGATTTTATTTTTGCTATTATTATTGAAGAATATGGCTTATTTGGAGGTTTTCTAATCTTGGGTATTTACTTATTTATGCTCATAAGAATTATAGTAATTACCAATAGCTCTCCTAGCTTTTTTGGAAAGTTATTAGCAGTAGGAGTAGGACTACCCATTATATTTCAGGCCTTTATTAATATGGGTGTGGCAGTTTCTCTATTGCCCGTGACTGGGCAGACTCTGCCATTAATAAGCAGTGGAGGAACCTCTATTTGGATGACCTGTTTGGCTCTTGGAATTCTTTTAAGTGCTAGCATCAAAAATAATTTAGCGGCTCCGGGCCCTTTAGAAGAAGAAGAAACCAACCCCTTAGAAATTTTAAGTGAGCAATTATAAATTTATATTATCAGGGGGCGGTACAGGAGGTCATATCTATCCTGCAATAGCTATTGCAGATGCTTTAAAAGTAACTTACCCGGCTGCTTCCTTTCTATTTGTTGGAGCTCAGGGTAAAATGGAAATGCAAAAGGTACCTCAGTTAGGCTATTCCATTAAAGGATTGTGGATTTCTGGCTTGTCAAGAAAAATATCTATGACCCTTTTATTTTTTCCCTTTAAACTTTTTTACAGCCTATTCCAAGCACTCTTTATACTTGTAAGATTTAAGCCCCATATGGTTATTGGAACAGGAGGTTACGCCTCTGCTCCCTTATTAAAAATGGCACAGATTATAGGTGTTCCTACTCTTATTCAAGAACAAAATTCTTACGCAGGAGTTAGCAATAAGTGGTTGGCTAAAAAGGCTCAAGCCATTTGCGTAGCATATCCCAATATGCAGCAGTATTTTCCTAAGGAGCGTTTGGTGCTTACGGGAAACCCCGTTCGCTCAGATATTTCTGAACTATTAGTAGATAAAAATGTGGCTTTAGCTGCCTTTGATTTACAGGAAACGCAACCAGTATTATTAGTGCTGGGAGGTAGTTTAGGTGCCAAAAAAATAAACGAATACATAGCCGCACAGCTCCCTTACTTTAAAGAAAAAGGCCTACAGTTGCTTTGGCAGTGTGGGAGTTTGTATTATGAGCAGTATAAGAGCAGCCAAAGCAAAAATGTAAAAGTCCTAGATTATATTGTTGAAATGCCTCTGGCTTATAGTGCAGCAGACTTATTAATTTCAAGAGCAGGTGCAGGGACTATTTCAGAAATAATGCTCATAGGCTGCCCGGCCATATTTATTCCTTCTCCTAATGTTGCAGAAGACCACCAAACTAAAAATGCCTTAGCCGTTACAGAAATAGGAGCAGGTGCTATGGTGATTGAAAAACAACTAGAAATGGAGTTTAAGCCCATTTTTGAGGACTTGTTAGACAACCAACATGCTAGGCAAAGTATGAAAGTTGCTATGAAAAGTGCAGCTCAGCCAAATGCTACTGCAGCTATTGTAAAGACAATTAAAGAACTCTTAGAAATATATAAAGCAAATAAATGAACCTACGGCATGAGACATACTTTTTTTTAGGCATTGGCGGCATTGGTATGTCTGCTTTGGCTAGGTATTGCTTTTTAAAGGGAGCAAAAGTGGGGGGTTATGACGCAACGCCCTCAGCTATCACAGCAGATTTGGAGGCCTTGGGTATGGAACTCATTTATTCAGACCACATTTCCATACTCCCTGACACATTTAAACATCAAGAAACTGTAAAAATAATATATACGCCAGCTGTTCCAAAGACTACTGCCTTGTTTGAATATTTTAGTTCGCATAAATTTAGTATAATTAAAAGGGCTACCCTTTTAGGCGCTATTACTGCAGACAGTTTTTCTTATGCCATAGGAGGCACCCACGGTAAAACTACTACCTCTAGCTTATTAGCGCACCTATTAGACGCTTCTGGTGTGGGTATTACAGCTTTTTTAGGAGGCTTAGCCAATAATTTTAATAGTAACTTACTGTTAAAAGATACTGCTACTACAGTGGTGGAAGCAGATGAATTTGATAGGTCTTTTCTAACTTTAAGCCCAAATGTGGCTTGTATCACCGGAACAGATGCAGACCATTTAGATATTTACAAGAATGCCCAAAGCCTAGAAGAGGCCTTTGAGGATTTTGCTAAAAGAGTAAAGCCAACTGGGCGTTTATTTGTGCATGAGTCTGTTCAAATTCCAGGGACCACCTATGGCCTTTTAGAAACCTCAGATTACTACCTTTCAGAAATCTGTTATGAGCACGGAAATATCTATGCTCATTTACACACTCCAAAAGCTGTTTTTAAAAGGGTGTTATTCCCTATGCCTGGCACTCATAATTTGCTTAATGCGCTAGTGGCTTTTGCTATGGCGGAGAGCCAGGGAGTGGCTCCAGAGAAACTAATAGCCGCTTTAGTCACTTTTAAAGGGGTAGCTAGGCGTTTTTCATATGAAATTAAAAAGGAGAATAGGGTATTTATAGATGACTATGCCCACCATCCAACAGCTATAAAAGCAGTATTTGAGAGTTTAAAAACGCTCTATCCTAAAGAATTACTTACAGTAGTATTCCAGCCACATTTATACTCAAGAACTCAAGATTTTGCAGCAGAATTTGCCAGCAGTCTGTCTCTTTTTAACTGCGTGTATTTATTAGATATATATCCAGCTAGGGAATTGCCTATAGATGGGGTGAATTCGTCTTGGCTTTTAGAAAAAATTACTGCTCCAGAAAAAGCACTTTTAAATAAAAAAAACTTGGTGGAGCGTATTGTGAAAATAAACCCAAAAATTTTAGTCACTCTAGGCGCTGGAGACATTGGATTAGAAGTTCCTAAAATTAAAGCAGCACTACTGTGAAAAAATTATTAAATACATTTCAAATATTTCTTATATCCTTTGTTTTAATTGGCTTATACGCCTTTACAAATAAAAAGAATAATACGAGAATTGTAGAGGGAATTACACTAGAATTCACTTCAAAAGACAACTTATACACCAACTATGCGGCGGTTAATAAATTGTTAATACTAAAAAACAAAGGGCAATTAAAACAGCCTAAAGAAAAAGTAGCTTTGAATACTATTGAGCAGTGGCTTAATGAAGACCCTATGCTTCAAAACGCCACAGTTTATATGACTGTAGATGGGGTGCTTAGGGCTTTGCTCACGCAAAAAATACCCGTAGCAAGAGTGCTTACAGATTCTGTTTTCTATTTAGATGAACAGGGAGATGTCATGCCGCTTTCTGAGTTTCATTCTGCTAGGGTTCCAATAATTACTGGAAATCTATCTAAGAAAAGTTTAGAGGATTGTCATAAGTTGGTTGTCTTTATAGCACAAGATGTTTTTTTAACTAAGAATATAGTGGGCATAGAAGTGCAAAGTGAGAAACATTATACGCTTAAGTGTAGGATGGAAGATTTTGATGTGGTTTGGGGTGACGCCCAGGAGCTACAAGAAAAAACATCTAAACTTAAAGCTTTTTATAATAAAGCAATTAATGACCAGAGTCTGGCAAAATACAAGCTGGTAGACGTGAGGTTTAAAAATCAGGTGGTAGCCACCAAAAAACTATAATAACACTCAAATGAAAGAGACACATTATTCTGTTGGCTTAGATATTGGAACTACGAAGATTGTGGCCATTATTGGAAAAGAAAACGAGTACGGAAAGATTGAGATTCTTGGGATAGGAAAAGCTAAGAGTTTGGGGGTGCACAGGGGTGTGGTAAATAATATTACCCAAACCATAGAATCAATACAGCAGGCCATAAGCCAAGCAGAAACAGATTCTGGATTAAAAATAGACACCGTATCTGTAGGAATAGCAGGGCAGCATATTCGTTCCCTACAACATTCAGATTACATTACAAGAGCCAATGCAGAAGAAGTGATTGGCCCAGATGACGTAGACAACCTCTGCAACCAGGTATATAAATTAGTTATGCTTCCTGGAGAAGAAATTATTCATGTACTGCCACAAGAATTCAAGGTAGACGGACAAGCAGAAATTAAAGAGCCTATTGGCATGTACGGTGGCCGTTTAGAAGCTAATTTTCACGTGGTAGTAGGACAGGTGTCTTCCATAAAAAACATAGTTCGCTGTATTAAAAGCGCTGGCTTAAAGTTAGGGGAAATTTCTCTAGAACCCTTGGCCTCTGCTAATGCAGTATTGAGCCAAGAAGAAAAAGAAGCAGGTGTAGCCCTTATAGATATAGGAGGAGGAACCACAGATCTAGCTATTTTTAAAGACGGTATTATTCGCCATACGGCAGTCATTCCTTTTGGAGGAAATGTCATTACAGAAGACATTAAAGAAGGATGCTCTATTATAGAAAAACAAGCAGAATTATTAAAAATTAAATTTGGTTCTGCTTGGCCTGGAGAAAATAAAGAAAATGAAATAGTTTCTATTCCAGGTCTTAGAGGAAGAGACCCCAAAGAAATTACCCTTAAGAATCTTTCAAAAATTATTCATGCAAGGGTAGTAGAAATTGTTGAGCAGGTGTATGTAGAGATTAAGAACTACGGTCATGACGAGCAAAAGAAAAAACTCATTGCCGGTATTGTACTTACAGGAGGAGGAAGCCAACTCAAGCATTTAAAACAATTGGTAGAGTATATTACCGGAATGGATACCCGTATTGGGTATCCAAATGAACATTTGGCTGGAGATTCAGAAGAAGAAATTGCCTCTCCTTTATATGCCACAGGGGTAGGGCTTCTCATGAATGCAGTATCCTCTGACGCTAAATACGTGTCAGAACAGCCTGCCTTGGAAAAGACGGAAGAACAGGGTCTTGAAGATCAGACCACAGAAGAAACCCAAGACCAGCTGCCTAAAGCTCAAAAAGCCCCTAGAAAAAATATTTTTGACAAATGGTCAGAGAAACTGAAAGATTTTTTAGATAACGCAGAATAAAAATAAGCACAAAAAAACTATATCTATGAGTGATCACAGCGAATTTGACAGCATCGCCTTTGACCTTCCAAAAAACCAAAGCAACGTAATTAAAGTGATTGGTGTTGGTGGTGGCGGTAGCAATGCCATTAATCATATGTTCCAATCTGGAATTAACGGCGTAGATTTTGTGGTGTGTAACACAGACGCACAAGCACTACAAAATAGCCCCGTTCCAAATAAAATTCAGTTGGGCTTATCTCTCACTGAAGGCTTAGGAGCTGGTGCTAACCCAGAAGTGGGAGAGCAATCAGCCTTGGAGAGTATGACAGACATAAAGGCCATGCTAGATACCAACACTAAAATGGTATTTATTACTGCAGGAATGGGCGGTGGTACCGGTACAGGAGCGGCCCCAATGATTGCAAAAATGGCAAAAGAATTAGATATTTTAACGGTAGGAATTGTCACTATTCCGTTTCAGTTTGAAGGCAAAATGCGTTCTGAACAAGCCCAAAAAGGAATTGAGAACTTAAGATCACAGGTAGACTCACTCATTATTATTAACAATAACAAGCTTAGAGACGTATATGGAAACCTAGGCTTTAAAGCTGGATTTTCTAAAGCAGATGAGGTTTTAGCCACCGCAGCTAAAGGAATTGCAGAGGTTATTACCCACCACTACACTCAAAACATTGACCTTAGAGATGCCAAGACAGTACTAGCTAATTCTGGCACTGCCATTATGGGTTCCTCTTCTGCCTTTGGATCTGGAAGGGCCCATGAGGCCATTTCAAAAGCATTGGATTCCCCCCTTTTAAATGACAATAAAATTACAGGAGCTAAAAATGTATTATTACTTATAGTATCTGGCGTTCAAGAAATCACTATCGATGAGATTGGAGAAATTAATGAATACATCCAGTCAGAAGCGGGTCACGGAGCCAACATAATTATGGGGGTTGGAGAAGATGAAAGCTTAGGAGAGGCCATAGCTGTCACCGTAATTGCCACAGGTTTTAACCAAGAGCAACAAAATGACATTGTTAATACAGAGTCAAAAAAAATCATACATACCTTAGAAGAAGACCAACGTGCAGGCTTTAATTTTAGTCCTGTGCCCCCGTCTATTTTTAGTTTAGAGCCTGAAGAAGAAGAAGAAGAAGCAGAAGCCAAAGAGGTGATCGTCCACACTTTAGACTTAGAAGAGGAACTACCTTATAAGCCTGCTGTCACTCAGGAAATAAACTCTTTAATTCCTACCACAGATGCTATTAGAGGTTTAGAGGTGGTTTTTAAAACGGTAGAATTACCACAACAAATAGCGCAA